>Ga0190344_1000076_pt1 | contig 64569 bp, 33 predicted proteins | sample 48721323_MG_FD_161662 | JGI IMG/M metagenome (GOLD analysis project Ga0190344, IMG submission 161662) | Hydrothermal vent microbial mat bacterial communities from Southern Trench, Guaymas Basin, Mexico - 4872-13-2-3_MG | ecosystem: Environmental > Aquatic > Marine > Hydrothermal vents >... | reverse complement strand
GCACCTTTGCTAAGGAAACCAAATTCATTATGAAAGACTTTATAATCATAGACACCGAAGGCAAAGATGAATTAACTGAGATTGCTGTCGTCGATAGTCAGGGCAATCTCATCTATGAAGCCTTTGTTAAAGACGAATTAAATGCGGAAACCCCAAAAGTCAACGCTAAGAGCCTCAAAGACATTATTGGGGACTTTTTAAACCAAGCGAATTCTAAGTTAATTATTTGTCATTATGCTGTTCACGACATTAGGGTATTAAAAAATAGTTTCAAAAAAGTTAATATAAAATGGCCCAATTTAGAATTTGGTTGCACTTTAGAACTGTCAAAAACCCATTTTAAGGGCGTTAAAAGTTATTCGCTAGAATATTTGAGTCAATCTCTTAACCTAAAAGTTGACGGTAAACCCTTTAATCAAAACTTTGCACATAGTGCGAGGTATGATGCGTTGTTTACTTATCAACTTTATATCAAATTGATGTCGCATAAGCAAACCATGTTGCCCAATAAACCTAATCCATTTGGCACCAGTCGGGTTGATACCCCCTTCCAAGAACATGTTGATTTAAAAGCAATTTTTTCAGATGAGTTTAAAATCTTGAAGTCTATTCTCGTGGAAATCAAACATGATCCAAACCATCAAAGTAAGGGTGCTGTCGTCATCGGTGAAGCCGGCAGCGGCAAAACCCATTTGATGATGAGATTGGCAAAAGAATTACTCAAGAGTCATCGTCTGCTATTTATAAGACAACCGAATAATCCTAACGCGGTTTTATATCATATTTATAGCAGAATCTTGGAATCCTTTGTGGAAATGATCCCGTCAAGCCATTATTCTCAATTGGAATATTTACTTGCTCAAAGTTTTTCTAAAATAATCATTGATTTTCTGCATAAAAAAGCGCGTCTCACACAAAACCAAGAACAAATTTTAGACACACTTTCGCAAGAGCCACTGAATATCTACAACCTGTTAGGTAATCAAAACTCGGACAGAAAAAGAAAAAATTGGCAATGGATTGAAAAATCAACCCTAGAATGGTGGAGCCAGACTTATGGATTTGGGGGCTATTCCACCGCCATCATTAAAGGGCTGATCAAGTTTTGTAGCTATTCCGATGCCCATAAACGGGCGTTAGTCAGAAAATGGTTATCTGGCAATCAATTAGCTCAAACGGAATTAGATCAAATTAAGTTGGAAAATTGGGCGGAGGAAATCAGTCAGGAAGCGTTTTCGTTAGAGGCGATAAGTGTCTTTAGTAAACTGTCAATTGTCGATGAACCCTTAATTATTATTTTTGACCAATTGGAAGGGCTAAAATACAATGAACAATTACTCTTCAATTTTGGCGAGGCAATAAAAGAAATATTTACTCACGCGCCGAATTGTTTGATTATACTTAATTTATTTAAGGATAGATGGCAACATTTTAAAAACGTCTTTAATGATGCCATTGTGGATAGGGTTTCTCAGTATGAGGTGGTTTTAAATAAACCGACTGATGATCAGTTGAAATTGATTTTGGCGTTAAAGGCGCAAGCGTATGATATTGAGCTAAAAGCACTTTTTACTCAAGAAGAGTTAAAGGTGATTTTAAATCAAAACTCAATCAGGAGTGTTTTAAATTGGGCTTCCCATTACTATAGACACAAAGTTGAGGGCATTCCGTTGCCCAAAAGTATGAGAAGCTTTGAAGATGAAGTCAGGCTGGAACTCCAAAAACTCAGAGAGGATGTCGCGTGGTTAAAACAAGAAATTGTTGGTATTGAGCCTAAAATGGCACCAAGCCATGATCCAACAAGCGAGCCAGAAACGGTACCGTCTCTTCAGGATTTGAATGAGGATGAAAATCGCCTCAAAGTCTATCTCGAAGAACAAAAAGTGCTATTGGAAAATGCCTATCAAAAAAAAGTCATTATCAGCGATTCTGACGATATTGGCAAAGTCATCACCGTTTCCGAAGTCTTTAAAACATTTAAAAATATAGAAACGGATTACTTGAGACTTGGCAAAAGAAAGATTCCAGAGCATTTGCTGATTAAAACGCAAAAACGCTCTTTTGTTGTTGGTTTTTTACATCTGGGCGGTTCAGTCTTTACTTCTCGGATAAAGAATTTTAACCAATTAGTCATTAGTTACAAAGATATACGCTTTGGGCTATTTAGAGATGTCAGAGAATCTGATATTACTGGCAAAGTGGGCATTGAGGAAATAGAAAAACTCAATAATGCCCAAAATGGAAAATTTATTGAGATGGATCAAGAAAATAGGGTGTGCTTTGAACTGATTTATAAGCTGATTGTTGATATTCAAAACTTTGACTTTGAAATCGATTTACAAAAAGCCTTAACCATTTTGGAATCGGTAATGAGTGATTATTGGCTTATCAAGATTTTTAGGGATTAATTGGGAACCCTCTATTTTGTCCGGAGTACAACGAATTACGCGGATAAACGAATTAAGTACAACGAATTACGCGGATAAACGAATTAAGTACAACGAATTACGCGGATAAACGAATTAATTAAGTACAACGAAACGCTGTGAAGGAACGCCTATATTGCTTTATCAGAATTAAAATTCACCGAGTGATATTCCTCCTCTCAAAAAGCGAACAAAACAGAAGCATTTATCGAACCATTCATCTCTAATAATCAAGGCTCGTTTTAATTATTCTTTATCGGCCCGCTTGTGTCGTTGTACTCAAGTACTCAACATCGACTTTTATCATTCCTTATCGATAATCTAATCGTTATCGTTATTAACTTTCGTACACGGAAAATGGGAATGCGCCCGTTAATCAATCAATTCGCCAACCTGGCCCTCAAACCGCTTGGTTTGGTTTAGACACCTTGGTTTTATGATAAGCCATTAATTAATAAAAGCTTTTAGTTTCAGAGGCCATCAACCAAATTGAGTTAATCAATTCGGCAACATGGCCCTCAAACCGCTTGGTTTGGTTTAGATAGCTTGGTTTTATGATAAGCCATTAATTAATAAAAGCTTTTAGTTTCAGAGGCCATCAACCAAATCGAGTTAATCAATTCGGCAACCTGGCCCTCAAACCGCTTTGGAAAGCTTGGGGATAAATCCCCAAGCTAAGAGCTCAATGCCATTAAGTTAAGGGCAACCACAAGGGATTGCCCCTACAAACCGTTATGTAATGTAGGGGCAATCCTTTATGGTTGCCCTCACCCAAAAGCTTAACTTAATGGCATTGAAGCTAAGAGCTACTGTCTGCTAAAGCAGACTAACTCCCCCCGGCGCGCCGGGCGAGTGTAATTTGACAAAGATATAACTAAATATGCAAGGCAAACTCTTCACCCAAACTTTTCTTGAACAAGGCATCACTCAAACCGAGGCGTGGCAAAACCAGCCTGAATATGCCCAATTTGTTGAAACCCTAAAATCAATCTTCGCCAACTTATCGGCAAACAGCACCATCAACGAGGCAACCACTGAAAGTGAAATTATTTGGAAAGTGCTAGAAGCTTTGGATTGGCACGACACTTTGCCACAGCAAACCGCCTCTTTGAGCGGACGTTATGATGTCCCAGATGGTTTATTGTTTCCAGATGCAGTAGCAAAAACGGCCGCATTGGCAGAAACCAAAGATGAATTGCGCTATCGTCATGGCCTCGTGATTCTGGAATCAAAACGTTGGCAGCGGGCTTTGGATCGAGATGATAAAACCGATACACTGGGTACGCCTTCTACCCAAATGTTGCGTTATCTCAGTCGCGTTGAAGTCATTTCAGAACGACGCATTCAGTGGGGTATTTTGACGAATGGGCGGCATTGGCGTTTATATTGGCAACTGGCACGTTCTCGTTCGGAGGATTTTTTAGAAATCGATCTGGCTGTCGCGGTTGGGATGGCAGATATCAAAGTGGCCCCCGGTTCAGTTGAAGCCGAAAACCCGGCGCATTTTCTGAAGGTTTTTTATCTGTTATTTCAGCGTTCCGCCTTTTTACCCCAAGCCGTTGATCCTTCGCAACGTTGTTTTCATCAAATCGCGTTAGATGAAGGGCGACATTGGCAAACCATTGTGTCTCAAGATTTGGGTGATGTGGTGTTTACGGAAGTTTTTCCGACACTGGTTAAAGCACTTGTGCAGCATGATCCCGATGCGCCTAAATCGCTCACGTTGGACTATTTGGAAACGGTGCGACGCGCAGGCTTGACTTTGTTATATCGTCTACTGTTTTTATTCTATGCCGAAGATCGCAATTTGCTGCCTATCCATGAAATTCGTTATGCCCATTATGCGTTGCGAAAAATTCGGCATGACATTGCTCAATTCATTGACGATGGAGAAGAATTTAGTGCCAAAGCTCGGGGTTATTATCAGAACCTACAGGAATTTTTTCGCGCTATTGCTCAGGGTGATGCTTCCATCGGTTTGCCACCTTATAACGGTGGGCTTTTCGATACACATCCACTCTTAGAACGGACATTATTGCCCGATGCGCCTTTTGCAATCTTGATTGATAAGTTGTCCCGACGCACTGAAAATGAACAACGCCAATGGATCAATTACCACGATCTGACGGTTCAACAACTCGGTTCTATCTATGAACGCCTACTGGAATTTGTCGTTGTCAGTCATGAAGCTCACGAAATCACGATTCAACCCAATATTTATGCCCGCAAAGGCAGCGGTAGTTACTATACCCATGATGAGCTTGTCAAATTAGTCGTTACCGAAACGCTTGAACCATTGATTGAGGAACGGGTGGCAACTTTTAGGGATGAAATGGAACGATTGGCATTGGAACGGGCGGCTAAAGCTAAACGCTTACAACAACTTGAAGCATGTGATCCGGCTTCGCGGCTTCTGGACTTGAAAATTTGTGATCCGGCAATGGGTAGCGGTCATTTTTTAGTGTCTTTGGTGGATTATTTAGCCGATCAAATATTGGAACAAATCGCCAATGCCGAAACGTTGGTAAATTGGGCAACTTATCAATCTCCGCTCATCCAGCGTATTGAAAATATTCGCCAACAGATTTTAACCTCAGCGCAATCCCAAAAGTGGACGATTGCGCGGCATCAACTTGATGATCGGCAGATTGTGCGGCGCATGATTTTAAAACGGGTTATTTATGGGGTTGATAAAAACCCAATGGCGGTGGAATTGGCTAAAGTGGCATTATGGTTACATACCTTTACCGTCGGTGCGCCACTGTCTTTTTTGGATCATCATCTGTGTTGCGGAGACTCATTATTTGGAGAATGGGTGGGTATTGTCAGCAAAGACTTACATCAAATGGGTGCCCTGTTTATGCAAAATGCCTTAGCTGGGATGTCCGCGGCGACTGCTATGATGAATGAGATTTCGGAGTTAAGCGATGCTGATATTGCTGAAGTCACACAATCAAAGTCTCTATTTGAAACGGTGGCTGAAACCCTTAAACCCTTACATCAATTACTGGATTTTTGGCACACCTTACGTTGGCTGTCACCACAGAAATTATTTAATCAGAAAGGTAAACATTTTCCCCATCCGGGCTTAGCACCGCTGTTGAGTGGACGCTTTGGCGATGTGATGACGGTGGTTTCAAAAGGGCAAGTCAGAGAGAATAAACCTAAAGATAACAAAGAGGTTGCGGCGATTAACGATTTATTGGCACAAACACGCGCCATTGCTAAACGTGAGCGATTTTGTCATTGGGAAGTGGCTTTTCCCACCGTCTGGAAACATTTAGAACGTTCACAATCGCTCGGTGGATTTGATATCGTCATCAGTAATCCGCCTTGGGAACGGCTAAAGCTTCAAGAAATCGAATGGTTTGCGTTGCATAAACCCGAAATTGCCCAAGCCCCACGCGCTGCTAATCGCAAAAAACTCATTGCAAAATTACAACAAAACGGCGATGCGCTTTGGAATGCCTATACGGAGGCTAAAACGAGTGCTGAAACCGCTGCTAAAGTGGCCCGTACTTGTGGAGAATATCCACAACTTTCTGGTGGAGATATTAATCTTTATGCGTTATTTGTGGAACGAGCGCAGCGTTTGGCAGTACCGCATGGCGTAATCGGATTAGTGACTCCTTCTGGCATTGCTTCAGACAAAGGGACTAGCGGCTTTTTTAAATCAGTGACTACCACAGGGCGTTTGAAGACGCTGTTTGATTTTGAGAACAAGAAGGTGTTTTTTCCAGATGTCCATGCCAGTTTTAAGTTTTGCACTTTTATTTTCGGTGGGCGGAAACGACAATTCACCGAGACAAAATGTGCATTTTTCCTACATGCCGCTAATGAACGAAATGATCCAGAACGGCTTTTCACGCTAAATGCAACGGATTTAGCCGCCGTTAATCCTAATACCGGGACTCTGCCCATTTTTCGCTCTAAGCGAGATGCCGAGATAACCACTCGTATTTACCAACAATTTCCAATTTTAGTAGATAGGCGTACTGATGAGCCAAAATTTCTATGGGCACTACGTTATGTCACGATGTTTCATATGACCAATGATTCTCACTTATTCAAACGTCAAGACGAATTGGATGAGGCGGGTTTTTATCCGGTTGGCTTTCAGGTTTGGCGGCGAGGTAAAGAGGAATGTGTGCCGCTGTATGAAGGTAAGATGGTACAAGCTTACGATCACCGTGCCGCTAGTATTGTGGTTAATCCCGAAAATCTCCATCGCCCAGCACAACCCAAACCGGCCAGTTTGGAACAGCATCAGAATCCCAACTGGTTGCCAACACCTCAGTTTTGGGTAGAAAATCAAGCGGTTAATGCACTAGGCTGGGTATTAGTCTTGAAAGAAATTACGGCACCCACGAACAAACGTACTGTGATTTCAGCTATTGCGCCATCCTATGGTTTTGGTAATACCGCCCCGATTTTTATACCCTCTGAACCTGATAGTGATCGTAGGTATGTGCCTTTATTCTTAGCGAATTTAAATGCTTTCGTTCTGGATTTTATTGCTCGTCAAAAAGTTCAAGGACAACATTTAAATCTTTATATATTAGAGCAACTGCCTTTCATACCGCCAAGCACTTATGAAAAGCGAATAGGCGATAAGAAAATCGCGGATTTCATCCGCGAACAAGTCCTTCATCTTACCTACACCGCCGTTGATATGCGCCCTTTTGCGATTGATATGGGTTATGAGGGTGAACCTTTTGTTTGGGATGAAGATGATCGCCGCCACCGCATGGCGCGTCTGGATGCTTTGTTTTTTTATCTCTATCAACTGGATAAAAATGAGGCGCGTTATATTCTTGAGCAATTCCCGATTGTTCGTGCCAATGATGAAAAAGTCTTTGGGCGTTATTTAACTTCTGAGTTGATTTTGGGTTATATGAATGCCATTAGGGCTGGGGATTTGGAATCGGTGGTGCAATTTTAGTTTGGCTCAAATACCACAATGTTTTACTGTGAAAATATCCATATATAGTACAACGGATACGCGAAATAAACGGATTTTCATATTTGGGGGTGGCGAAATAATTTAGCCATGACGATTTATTTAATAATGAGGGCTTGAAGGCTTCGTATCAAATACCCATAGTTTGTTAAACTAAGTAGGTACGCATAAATCCTTTAACATTTTTGGTGACTAGAGTAGTAGTCGCTTTAGCGACTATTGCCGCTTGTTATGTTAAAAGACTTTTGTTGACCCACTTAAGTGCGGTCATTATTTGAACTTTTAAAAACACACCCCTATTGAGAAAAGCCCCAACGGGGCGATATTAATAAAGCCAAGGGCAGCGCCCCTGGCTTTAAGCCCCAACGGGGCGATATTAATAAAGCCAGGGGCAGCGCCCCTGGCTTTAAGCCCCAACGGGGCGATATTAATAAAGCCAAGGGCAGCGCCCCTGGCGGATAGATAAACGAATAATATGATTGAACCCAAAAAAGTCCTTAGAATACTTTTAAATAGGTGGGACATTATTGCCCAGTTATTTGATCAGATTGCAGATAGCTCAATTACTTTACAAGAGCTACATCACTTAGTTGTCAGCCTAATACCTCAGTCTGAACAATCTGACGTGAGTAATATCATTGATTCTTTGCAGAACGTTGATATTTTAGTGCCGGTGGCAAATAACCCTAATCGTTTTGAGATAAACGTTGTGATCATGGAATTTGTGGGTTATCTCAAAAATGAGCATCGTCTGGGTTTGAGTGAAGAAATCGAAGCCTATCTGAAACACTTAGAATTATTAGCCAATAAAATAGCTCAAGCCGTACAAGCAGGTGAAAGCATTGAGCTTGTTAAATCTGCACGAGAGTTGGATCTGAGAATGCGTGAGGTCATCAAAAAACTACAACATGATGAAAAAGCATTAGAAGGCATCGCAGAACAGGCTAAAATGGCTAATAAACAAATTCCTCTCCGACAACGTTATGCGGAAGTGATTTCAAGTTGGGATGAATATCTTGAACCCATGGTTGAAATGATTGATCTAAAGGGTGTTTTTGATCGTACCGTGCGTGTTGTTGAAAACCAATTACAAAATATTATTCACAAAATGGACGTGGTGGGAGTTTTAATAGATGAACTTGAAATCGTTAGGCAAGCACAAGCGAGAATGATGGCAATGGAAAAGGTTGCACAACATACCTTGAAACGGGGGACTGAAATTTTACTGCCTTTGCGTGAAGAGGTAAGAATAAATAACTCTATTACCCAAGGTGCCTCTTTAGCGCTGGCAATTATTCGTAAACAAGGTATTAATGATCTTAAGGTGGAAACTCGTGTACCGTTATTAGCACAGTCACATAAAAATCTTGTCGGCAGTTCTGCTGGTATCGAAAAGTATATTTATGGACTTCACCATTTTGAACCGACACTCAATCGATTTCCGGCCCGTCATTCTGATAGAAAATCACCGGATAAAGTGATTACCTTTAATCAAGTTAAAAGACAAGTTATTAAATCTTTGCCAATAGCTGATATTATGACTTGGCTCATCGAAAACTATGCCATGGTATCAACTGATAATATTATTGAATGGTTTGCTATGCTCACTCGCGGAGATCGTTTTCAGAAACAACGGTTAACAAGAAGGGATTATTTGACCAAAACACATCGTATTTCTCTACGTTCTTATCAAATATTTGGAAAAATATATGCAAATTCAAACAGATGAGTTAAAACAAGCGGCTAATATTTATCGTGAATTATTACGCGGTTATCATATTAGTCATCAGGATCATGAATGGTATCCTGAATTGAGTAACAATCAAGAACAATACCAAAAATTGTTTGAGTTACTCGGATATCAATTAGTGTGCGATCCAAGAGGGTTTTACTATTTTTTACCGGAAGAGACTTCGTCTGTCAGTTTAAATAAAACGGCTCAACGTTTTGCGATGATCATATTTATACTCATAGAACTTTATGCCGATGAGGGCAAAGATTCCCAGTTTATTCTTGAATCAGAATACATACCCCGTACTGATTTCGCTAAAATCATCAAGAATAAATATCAAAAATTATTGGAACAGGTGGAAGTATTCAACGAGCAAGATATAGAAAGCAAAATATTTGAAAAATTGGTGAAATTTGGTTTTGCCAGTGACTATATGGGGCGGGGTTATCAGATGCGTCCACCTATCCACCGTTTTTTTGATGTCTGCCTAGATTTACATAAAGAAGCACAAACCAAATCAAAGAACTAGTGCAAGAAAGCGGAAGTTTCGATACCACCCTCAGCCAACAGCTAAAGCAATTGTCTAAAAGCTAAAGTAGGCTAAAGCCTACTAACCTTTTTTAGTGCCCTTTAGGGCACTTGAGCTTTTAGACAACGGCTTTAGCCGTTGGCGGGGGAATTATTTCTTTCTAATTCCTTAACTTAATGGTATTGACCCTACTACTGGGGAAGGGCCGGGAAGGGTCCCCAACTGGGGTGTTAAATTTGAGCACTCCGGTTCTAACCCTCTGAATTTTCAGCCGGTAATTTTTTGACCTTGTGTGCGAGAAAAGCCGATAATCCGCCCGGTACTATCGCTATAGCGCAAGCAATCAATACCGTTGTTAGAGCATCTCGCTGGAGTGAACTATAGGCAATTAACATCCCAAAGCCAAACAGGGGAAGAAGAAACATCAAAATATAGGAAAGAATTTCGGCCACCTTTCCATATTTCCGTCTTGCCGGCGTTGAACGACGCTGTATCAAAAAGACGGTTGAGGTGATGATTAAACCTAAAAAGATAATCCCAAGTAGGACCAACAGGGCAAACCCCCCCCAACAGTAAAATGAGAGCTTCTTCTGAAGGCCCCCTATATGCATAAACCGGTTGAGCGGCCAAAACCATAACCAATAATAGAATAAAGCGATGGATAATTTTCATCATTTAAATTTCTCCGAACAATGTTGATTTTCAGATTAACCACAGACTCATTTTTGCAAGAGAGTCCATACCGACAACAAACTCAAGTACTAACGTACTCATTGAGATAGTCTCCTTGTTCATAGAAGATTTTCCAATGTGCATTAATATACAATAAATTGACACAAAGTACAACGAATTGAGAAGTACAGCGAATTGAGAAATAAACTAATTTAACTAATTTTAAACAAAGGGCCAATTCGTTTATTTATTTTACTAGATAAGCCATAAAACGGTCAATGGCCTTTTGCTTGGCTTCTGCGGCGGCTTGCGGGTGGTGAGTAGCTTGTTCGAGCTTATACAGATTATTTCCACTCGACGCTGTGTGGTACACATTCCCCGGCCTGAAGCAGTGGCAACGAGAAAAAAAATACAATTCTTAATTCTAATAACATAAGCTTTGGGGAAACCTTTAAGTATTTTTATATTACCTTTTTCTTTCATCTAAGCATCCATCACGAAAAACGGTAAAACCCTTAAGCCCTAATCGGTATGCAGCCCAAATCAGGTCATAAACTTCTTTTACAGTTGTGTTATTAACCATGTTAATCGTTTTTGCAGCGCCATCATCGGCGAATTTTTGAAAGGCTACCGCCATTCTCAAATGAGATATAGGTGGTATCTGTCTTGCTGTCGCAAAATGTGCCCCTATTGATAAATCCGACAACATATGCTTACTAGCAGGATCAAGAATGTGTGTCACTATTTCATCTATTTCGTGCGTGCTGGTTCGTTTGAGTGAATTATAGATTTCTTCCGGTATAACCGGTATTAAGGTACCTGAATCGTTCATTCTATAATCTACTAGCGAAAAATAGGGTTCAAAACTGGTGGAGATATTGGCGATTTTGCTGCTTGTTCCGGTGGGAGGAAAAACGGTAGTAGAAGCATTACGCATTCCCCATTCTTGAATGTTATGATAGAGTTTTTTCCATTTTTCCTCTGCCAAAATCCCGGTTCGGTGACAGTGTTTTCTTTTCACCCATTCTGGTTCGGTATATTTACTATTCATAAAGGCTGGAAAAGCACCTCTTCGTTTAGCAAGAAGCATTGAAGCCTTTTTGGCGTGGAAATCTAGGTATTCTGAAATTTTTTCAGCCAGCCTGATTGCTTCTAAAGAAGCGTAAGGTATATCTAACTTTATCAACAAACTTGCAAAACCGGTTATACCAACACCTATTCTTCTTCTAAGGGTAGACAGTTCTGCAATATCATTACCATTATTAATAGTAATTTGTACCGCCGCATCAAGTAGCCTAACTAACACAGATACCGCTTTTCCGAAGGATGCAAAGTCAAATACTAAATCATTACCAGATTTCTTAACTAAACTAGCTAAGTTTACATAACTAAAATGACATAAATCACCTTTTGCCATTGCGAGTTCTGCACAAGGTGCGGTACTGATGTATTTCCATTGCGGTGTCGGGTTGTCTCTTTCAAATCTATCCTTAAATAATATTCCAGGCTCACCGCAATAATGAGCACTTTTCGCAATTTGTAATAGTAGATACTTAGCAGAAAGGGTGTTTATCATTTTTCCAGTTGAATTGATTAATGCCCAAGATTCGTTATTTTGTGCTCTTTCAAAGAGTTCTTCCGTTACAAAGACGGATATATTAAAGCGACTTTTTGAAAAGTCGGCGGTATTTTTGGCCGAAATAAAGCGTAATATTTCTGGGTGTGTTGCCTCAAGCGTTATCATAGACGCAGAAGGACGCTTATTTTTCTGTCGTAATTCCTGATCGGTTTCAGATAAATAGCGAGATATACGTCTCAATAACTTAAGCGGAAAACGGGTACTTGATAAATCGTATCCAGTGCCAATTCCCTTATGAAGGGCACAGCGTGATGCTTCGGCAAAACGCTCGAAATCAATTTCGCCATGTTCGTCAGTAGGAGATAAAACGGTACAAGCTCCAGCAGTCAAATCCTCCTCTCGACCCACATTGGTTAAAATTGGGGTTCCATAAATAATTATCTTTTTATTAGTAAAAAACAATAACTGTTCTAAAAAGCAAGTATCAATAGTATTAGTCTTATCTAATTGTAAATCCTCATGCACTAACGAGACGATTATTCTTCTAAATACATCTTCAATTTTTTCATTGGGACGCTTAATCCCTCTTTCTTGCATAAGGTAATGAGTCTGAGGGTTTTCGTATAATATCGTGTTTAGTTTCATAATTTTCATAATGGTTTGAGTAGATATTATAAGGCGAATTTAGTACAACGAATTGCGCGGATAAACGAATTTAGTACAACTAATTACGCGGATTAACGAATTTAGCACAACTAATTACGCGGATTAACGATAATCAATCAATTCACCAACCTGGCCCTCAAATCGCTCGGTTTGGTTTAGACCGTTTTGTTTTATGATAAGCCATTAATTAATAAAAGCTTTTAGTCTCAGGGGCCTTCAATCAAATCGAGTGAATCAATTCGCCAACCTGGCCCTCAAACCGCTTGGTTTGGTTTAGACGGCTTGGTTTTATGATAAGTAATTAATTTATAAGCTAAAGCTTTGGACTTCTCCAAAACTAAAGCTTTGGACTCCACCAAAGCTAAAGCTTTGGACTTCAATAAAACGGAAATTCTGGGAAAGTTGTGTCTATTTCTTCCATTAACTGAATAGTTTGTTGCAAAGCGGCTATTATATAAAGATAATGGTTGCAGTCATCATAGCTTAATTGACGGCCTTTTCGGTCTTTGAGCCATTTGTGGGCGACTTGATAGCCACCGATGTGGAATTGCCAGACGGCTTCGGTGACGTTATCGAAGTATTGGGTTTTGTTGATATAGACTTTGTGCTTTTTATAGGTGATTTTATCAACTCGGTTATCGCCTTCGATTGGGTAGCTGCACTCGCTGTCAATCTCCGCTTCCATTAAGTGAATGGTAACCAGTTGTTTTCCTAATTGGGCGAGTTGTTGAAAGAGCGTTTTGTCACTGGTTAGCGGTAAACGCGGAAAGTCGATTTTGAGAAATTCTGCATAACGTTGGCGATAAGTTGGGCTGTGGAAGACAGCGTACATGTAGTGGAAGATGTCTTCCGGGCCGATTGTGGTTGCTAAATCGCCCGTGCCTTCGTCTATGAATTGTCGTTTTAGACGAGTTTCTACCGCCTTGATGAAATTGGGGGCAAAGTTGGGTTTGCGTGTGGAAGAACTTAGGAGGTCGTTTGTGGGATATAGATAAAGGGGAAATAAGTTATTTCCGCCACGACGATAAAGATTAAATTCTGTCATTGCGTTTGAACAAAATAAAATATCCCATTCATCTGAACCAACAACTTGCCCAGAACGACCAACAATTAATCCTAAATTTTCCCCCGCTAACATGTGTTGCATCACCTTATACCTTGGCATACAAAGAAATCCCTTTGTTTGACCAGTGTAATAAGTATATCGCTTATCAAAAGGACGATATAAAATCGGGGTCACATAAGAATCATCAATATCGTGACTCTCAATATCAGCTTGAGCCAAATGTACTTTCCAATCTCGGGCATCTTTACCCAATTGGTATTTTTCTCGCGCTAGTTCGGGTTCTAGGGAGACAAAATCTTTGACCGTTTCCATAACGGCTTGTGGTGATTCTTGGATAGTTAAGTCATCTCTAGCGGTCACAATACCAACAGAGTTAATTGGCATTACTTCGGTCACTTTCCAATAGTGTTCATATTCTTCTCGCAAAGTGATATCTTGTGGAACAAACAAATAAAATGGCGAAGTTGGTTTTAATTCTTCCCAATTTGTTGTTTTCACATCTTGCTCTTCTAACCAAGCATATTTACCGTCACGCTCGCCCCATAACTCGGCATGAAATACTTTGGCAGGCTGTTTAGATTTATGTTTGACAAAAATTCCGATAGCGACACCTTGTTGAATATCAAACACATTTTTATCAGCACTTCCGTCTGGAGATTTCTCTTTCTTTTTGGCATTACCATGCAAATCAAGCAGATAAATCTCATCAAACTCGTGCATTAATGCCTGACGCATGCCACGAAAAGTGGGATTGTCTAAATAGCCATGATTGGTGACAAAGCCCAAAATCCCATAACCGGTGGTATTAATTCGCCATTGGGCAAAACGGATAAACTTGACATAATCATCATTGAGCCATTTGGAATTTCTTTCCTTTAATGGCTTACCATCCACTTGAAAATAATTAGCGGTTTTGGTACCGCTATGACGCTCATCAATCCCTTTTAATAAATGAGTAATCCATTCCCCAATATTAGCAGAATGCCCAGAATAAGGCGGATTCCCGATAATCACCATCACTGGCGAGTCTTGTTTAACCCCACTGGCTGCTTGTCCTTCATTCACTAACCATTCGGCAAAAGGCAACGCTGGCGTACTGCTCTTGTCAAAAGCATCTTCCAAACTATTGGTCAAAAAAATCTGCAACCGTTCATCGGAGTCAAATTCATAACCCATTTCTTGTAATTGCAAGCCCAATTTCATATGGGCAACCGTATAAGGTGCCATCAATAATTCAAAGCCATGCACCCGCGGCAACAAATGTTCAGTGACATAAGTTGACCACATTCCTTTATTTTTACGAAACTTGGCAAAAATCTGATTAAACACGGCATACAAAAACGTCCCAGTGCCTACCGCCGGATCCAAAATCTGCACCTGATGCTGCCCTGACTTCAAACGGCTGCTATCGGCCAAACCCTCACGCAACTTAAACCGTTGTTTTAACAAGATATCTACAGAACGCACAATATACGACACCACTGGTTCTGGCGTATAATAGACACCGCGCATCTCGCGCATATTTGGATCATAATGCTTCAAAAAGGTTTCATAAAAATGTACCACTGGGTCTTCTTGCCGAGTCCGTTGACCAAAATCGGCTAAAATCGCGGCAATATCGGCATGATTTAATACTGTCACCAAATGCTCAACCGCCCAGACTAAACGCTCATCTAATTCCACCCCGACAATTTGACTGAACAAATGCCGCAAAAACGGATTGGTTTTCGGCACATAATGGCCGGCATGAATCCGCGAAAATGGCCCTAACGGTGCGCTGCACTTTGCGGCAAATAAACCATAGCAGACGGTTTGGGCGTACATGTCGGCAAATTCTGCCACCGTCAAACTGTCCATTAACACCTTGCGAAAACTGTCAAACTGCTGATGCAACGCGCCGGTTTTTTCTTGCTGATAAGCTTTAACAATTGAGTCACGAATCAAACGGGCAATCTTTGCCATTCTTTCTGCTAACTCTTCTGGGCTGCCTATTGTTATGACTTGAGTATGAACAAAGGTATCAAGCAATTGCTCAAAAGCCGCAAACGCCGCCGGCAACGGTTTTAAAGTCCCGGCTTTATTGATTTCTGCCAATCGCACCGTCATTTGGGGTTGATACTTGCCTTCTACAAACCAACGAAACTCTAAATAATCGGTTACAATAAGATTATGCAACGATTCTAAATAACGCTTAAGTTGCTCCGTTTTCAACGCATTGTCTAATGACACTCCGATATCCTTGGCTTCGAGATAGCCTAATGGCACATTATCGGCTTGGCTCAGAATCACCAAGTCTGGCGAACCACATTCGATCCGTTTTGGCTCATTAACGACATGAAGAGATGGCGACAGCGTTTCTAACAAACTCACCAACGCCGGGCGATGAGTATGCTCCTTGGCTACACCGGTGTTGAGGTGAGTTTGAATTTGGGTAAGGTATTGATTTATTGATGTATTCATAATATGCCTTTAGGGTAATGGAAACTCTGGGAGAGCTTCATCAATTTGTGCCATTAAGTCAATGGTTTGTTGCAAAGCGGCTAGGATATAAAGATAATGGTTGCAGTCATCATAACGGCCTTTTCGGTCTTTGAGCCATTTGTGGGCGACTTGATAGCCGCCGATGTGGAATTGCCAGACGGATTCGGTGACGTTATCAAAGTATTGGGTTTTGTTGATATAGACTTTGTGCTTTTTATAGGTGAATCTATGTATCGGACAAAAATCATTTGATTTGAAGATAAGTTGATAACTTTAACACATTTTCCTTATACTCCAAACGGTCAATCCGCCACCAAAGCAGTGTCAAGTGTAAAAGCTTTTAGTTTCAGAGGCCTTCAATCAAATCGAGTGAATCAATTCGCCAACCTGGCCCTCAAACCGCTTGGTTTGGTTTAGACTGCTTTGTTTTATGATAAGCCATTAATAAATGCTTTTAGTTTCAGAGGCCTTCAATCAAATTGAGTTAATCAATTCGCCAACCTGGCCCTCAAACCGCTTTCTTTGAAAATACACCTTGATTTTTTCTGATAAGCCACTATATGAAATTAATCTAGCCTATTGCCCTGAAATACCGAGAGCAAATGGACAAGACAAAACCATAGCAGAATGTAAAGACCGTTTGACTGCGGCAATTTCAGGCGAGAAGATGCCATGCGTGGCGTTCCTGATGATGCTATCCGTGATACAGTAACAATTTTATGAAACGGATAACACTTCTAAAACATTTACGTCGGTATGGTTGTTACCTGAAACGCGAGGATGCGTCACATTGGTGTAATTTTTCTGGCACCTGCTCGACGCTTTTGCTACGAAAATCGGTTCCAACAAAGGCGCGTGGTAACCTCTTGTTCAAAGCCTTATTCGTTTATCGGCCCATAATTCGTTGTACTCAACTCAAGATAAAAATATAGGCTTAATAATCAATCAATTACAAATAACACAACTTGCCAGAAAGCCATTAATATTTCACGCCTCAAAATCTGTAATCTAAAATATTTAAAATCTAACTACAGGGATTGTATATCGATGCGGATTTAAAACCTAACTACAAGGATTGTAAGTACTGAAGCACAAGTTTTCAGGTATTTTAAATTCATAAAACACCGAAGTTAAAGGGGGATATTCAATGGAAATACCGGTTTTTTTTTTAGCTTCAGTACTTACAAACTTTAAGCACTTAGGCGCGGCAAGCGTTTCTATAGATTTAGGCGCTAAAGCGCCTACTACAAACTTTAAGCGCTTAGGCGCGGCAAGCGTTTCTATAGATTTAGGCGCTAAAGCGCCTACTACAAACTTTAAGCGCTTAGGCGCGGCAAGTGTTTCTATAGATTTAGGCGCTAAAGCGCCTACTAAGTACCGAAGTACGAATAATCAGGCGTGCAATTTTTTTCATTCATTGAAAATATAAAATTTTAATTTTAAAATACCTTTTTATTCATGATTCTGTACTTATATCGATGCGGATTTAAACCGAGTACCACCACGATCCAATTCCTTATTATATACAATCCCTGTAGTTAACGGTTCGTTTATCGGCCCATAATTCGTTGTACTCAACTCAAGAGAAAAATATATGCTTAATAATCAATCAATGACAAATAACACCCCTAGCCAGAGAGCCATTAATATTTCACGCCTCAAAATCTGTCATATAAAATGCTTTGATGAGATTGAAATAAACTTGACGTCGTCTCATAAAACCACTGTAATCATTGGTGTCAATGCCAGAGGAAAGTCGACTATTTTGCAACTAATTGCTTTGGGACTCAATGGTATTAAAACCGTGCCTTTTCCTTATAGCTGGAAACAAGTTGTCAAAACGAATTCTCATCACGGTGCTTTTGAAATTGATATATTGTTTGACGGCAAATTAACCCCGTTAAAATTTGAGGTGAATAAAGACGACTCCATCACTTGTATACAAGGCGAAGACGATCTTAAATCAATGCAAGATCAATTTTTATTATTCGCTTATGGTGCCAATCGGCATATAAAACTAGAAGATCCAAAACCTTATAAAGAATTTGATGCCATAGCCACGTTATTTGGCGAAAACGGTTATTTGAAACATATTAGAATCAGCAGCACTTTTGAATATGTGAATAACCATTTCAGAACGATTCAACAACTCATAAATGCCGTTCTTGAAAACTCCGATAATGAAAATAACGTCACCTTGGTGGGTTATGATGCGGAGAGTCTCTATTTTAAAACGCCATCTAACCCTAATCAGCCAATTTCTGTTGAAGCATTATCTGAAGGATTTAAATCAACCTTTGTCTGGTTATTTGACATGATCATCCGAATAGCCAAAAAAGGCGGAAACCTTAACAATGCTCAAGAAATTACCGGACTTGTTTTGCTGGATGAAGTTGACTTACACTTACACCCCAGTTGGCAACGCACTATTTTGTCAAGTATCGAAACGGTATTTCCTAATATTCACTTTATCGTCTCAAGCCATAGTGTCTTTGTTGCTCAATCAATCAAGAATGACAATTTAATTGCTCTGGAGTGGGATAATGACAAAATTGTCGTGATTGACAAAGATACTCGCTTAGAACGAAGTTACAGTGCGGTTGCAAGAGAAATTTTTAAGATACCCTCACCGTTTAGCTATGAAACTGAACAGAAAATCAACCAATTTTATGCCATGCAGAGACAGATTAGACGTAATGAAACCGTTAACGAAGCCGAATTTGTCAATTTAGTCATTGAGATTGCAAATAAAGGCGTTGAACTAGAAGGGGTAATGCGCCGGGAAATTCAAAGCCTAGAACGACGAACCGGAAAGACATTCGACTTATGGAAAAGATAACTCGCACCGAGGCTCCTGAATGGTTAGAAGAAAAATGGCAGGAATGGGGAAAAAGATGGCAGAGCAAATATGAATCCACTCAAAAAAGTAGTGATTTTCAGTGGTATAAAAATAAAAAACAAGGCTATGATGAATTAGTTCAGGAATTGTCAGAAATGACGCAACATCATTGTTCATTTTGTGATGCTTATCCGATGGGAAAACGCATTCCTCATACCATTGAACATTTTAGACCAAAAACAAAATTTCCGTTGTTAGCCTACCAATGGGATAATTTATTTTTATGTTGTGGAATATGCCAAAAAAAAGGAGATAACTTTGACGAAGACTTATTAAAACCAGACGAAGAAAACTATGATTTCGACAACTATTTTGATATAAAATGGGATACCGGTGAATTGATTCCTAACTTGGATGCGAGTGAAAAAGATCAGAGAAGCGCTGAAATAACAATACAATTATACCAATTAAATGAGTATGGTAAACCAAATGATCGACTCGAAGAACTGAAAAAGTTCAACGACTCACATTCCCCTGAAATGGATAGTTTTTCTTATAGGTTTTTTTTAAAGGCGGGTTCCTTGTAACCTCGCTATTAATTTGCAATAAGCCCAATCAAATCGAGTTAATCAATTCGGCAACCTGGCCCTCAAACCGCTTGGTTTGGTTTAGAGCGCTTGGTTTTATAATAAGCCATTAATTAATAAAAGCTTTTAGTCTCAGAGGCCCTCAATCAAATCGAGTTAATCAATTCGCCAACCTGGCCCTCAAACAGCAATATAATTCACCAAATCATCCGGTATTAGAATTTTCAGAATTGGTTTATAGATGTTCAGAAAAATAATTTCAAAAAAGCCAATAGTAAATAAATAGATGTCCAAGATTTATCGATGATTCCGGACGAATTAGATGTCCAAGATAAATCTTGGACTCCAGACGAATTAGATGTCCAAGATAAATCTTGGACTCCGGACGAATTAGACGTCCAAGATAAATCTTGGACTCCGGACGAAATCTAGGGCTATTCATTTTGAAAATAATTATCTGAAAATCTATAGGTGTCTTATTCTGTTAATTCTTTAATTCTGTTAATTCTGATTCTGAGATTTAAGGAGAGGACTCAGTATAAATGGAGACATCAAATATGAATTTGTGGCAACTTTCACCAGACGCGTTAATGAAATTGATGAAGGAACATCAACAAAAACGTGCATTTGTGGTGACTAATCCAACCTCTGGAGAATTACAAGCGAGTCATCCTTGGCTTCTTCAATCTATTGTTGAAGCCCTTCAAGCTGATACGCGAGATTACCAAAGACATCAGGGAATGTTTTTTGAGATTGGGGTAAAAAGCGATCATCTTTTGGGTGCTTTTATCCACCGTACCCTCCGTGGGCAAGGGGCTGGCGGGGTTCGGTTATGGTATTACCGACATTTGGAAGATTACATACGAGACGGATTACGCTTAAGTCGAGGTATGGGGCAAAAATGTGCCTTGGCTGGATTATGGTGGGGCGGAGGCAAAGGGGTAATTGCCCAGCAAGAAGGAAGAGATTACCGTGATCCGACACTTCGTCAAGCCATTTATCAAGATTATGGGTATTTTTTGTCAGGATTAAGAGGTTGTTATGTGACTGCGGAAGACGCTGGCACGACACCCGAAGACATGGCGCACATTTTTTCCACCACTCGCCATACTACTTGTATTCCGCCCCAATTTGGGGGTAGCGGTAATCCAAGCATTCTGACGGCCGCCGGTGTGGTTATCGCAATAGAAGCGGCTCTTGAATACTTGGGTTTTGGAACGCTTGAAGGTAAAACGATTGTTATGCAGGGTGTTGGCAATGTTTCGTATTATATGATAGCTGAATTGCTAAAACGTCAGGTGGCAAACATTATTGGTTCCGATATCAATGTGGCTGCGATTGAAAAAGTCAAGAACAAGTATTTAACGGCTCCTCTTGATTTGCGAGTGGTAGAACGCGGTGACAATTCTATATTAAAAGAGACTTGTGATGTACTCGTGCCTAATGCGCTGGGAGGAATCCTAAACGCAAACACGATACCAGCAATTCAGGCAAAAGTGGTTTGTGGTGCGGCTAATAATCAACTCGAAAATCCCAAGCGAGATGCGAAACTGTTCCCTAAAGACACGCTTTATGTGCCAGATTTTTTGGCTAACCGGATGGGTATTGTGAATTGCGCTAACGAACAATATGGAATGGTAGAAAATGATCCATTTATTACCTCCCATCTCGAACGAGAAATGCCCACGGGTATTTATCAACGTTGCCTAGAAATCTTCCAACGAGCCAGACAGTCTGGACGTACTCCGGTAGAAGAAGCAGAATTATTTGCTGATGAACTTTCTCTTGAACCGCACCCCATTTGGGGAAATCGTGGGCAATTCATTATAGATTTATTGGTACAATCTGGATGGGCTGCGAATAAGCTTGCGTAGGGTGTATCCTGGGGGGGGGGGATTGTGAATTGTGAATTGTGAATGATGAATGATGAATGATGAATGATGAATGATGAATGATGAATGATGAATTGTTAATGAAAATAGGGTTATTTAAGTTTGTGAATTGTTAATTGTGAGTTGTTAATGAAAATAGGGTTATTTAAGTGACTATTTTTAGAGATATTTTTGTCAATGCGGAATAAAAACGGGATCCGTTTTTGGGCCAAAATAACCTTATTTTCACCACCCCAGATTTAACAACTCGCGAATAATCTCCATTTAACGGGTGGCTTTATCATTTTCGCCAGCCAATGTTTGTTTTTCCATAAATTAATTTTACCTACTGTTTGAAAGTCAATAACTATACATTTTCCTTAACTTAATGGCATTGCGCCGGCGCGTGGGAACCACAAAGACTGTTTGGTGGTGAATGTTTAGGCAACCTTGCTATTGATTTGCAAGAAGCCAAAGAAGAAGGCACGACTTACCCACTCCCTCGCCTTAACGAATTATTACAACACGCGGAATTTAGTACCCTACGGCGGTGGTTGGCAGATTGGCAAGTTGAGGTTGGGGAGTTGCAGGGGCGGATTGATGGGGTGGTGGAGAGTCTCTAGTACAACGGATTGAGGTGTGAGTACAACGGATGACGGGCCGATAAACGGATTAATTCCCCGTTACCCGATGAACCAAGCCTGTTAGGTTTAGAACACTTATTCGTTTATCGATTCGTTTATCAGCCCGTAATTAGTTGTACTCAAGATACGGGCGGTGGTTGGCAGATTGGCAAGTTGATGTTGGGGAATTGCAGGGGCGGATTGATGAGGTGGTGGGTAATCTATAGTACAACGGATTTAAAACCTAACTACAAGGATTGTATATCGAGGCGGATTTAAAACCTAACTATAGACATTGCCGAAAAATAAATTCACAAGATGTGCCAAATATTTTCTGTAGATGTATATAAACACCAAAATCTGTTCAGCCTCACCCTGGCCCACTTCAGGTAAGGGATTTGGGGTAAGGGGGCAGATAAAGTGAAGTTATTTTTCTGAAAATCTATATAAGGGACTTGGAAAAAAAATAACCGGCCCCCGCCTTCCGATAAATCTCTAGGCTGAAAGCTTAAGTACGTATCAGGGCACTAGCTACAGATGGGTATATTATATTTTTCCTCATCCCTAAGGATTGTATATCGATGCGGATTTAAACTGAGTACCACCACGATCTAATTTGTTATTAGATACAATTCCTGTCGTTAACTTATAGGTTCTTTTTAAAGGTTCCTTGTAAGGGAGGAGCGTGAAAATAATATACTCATATAGACAAAAAAGTTTTTTGTGTGGGTATTTTATTTAGCCACAACTCACATAAAGATTAAGTCGCTAAAGCGTCTACTACTAACGCAAGGCGCTAAAGCGCCTACTACTAACTTACTTAGGCGCTAAAGCGCTTACTACTAACTTACTTACTTAGGCGCTAATAGAAAGATGCCCACTGATGGTACCTTGAAACCTAAAGAAACTGAAGATTCAATTCGTTTATCCGCGTAATTAGTTGTACTTTGCTGAGAAACTCACACTTAATCGGTTCCCGATATGGCCCCCAATTGAAGAGATTCTTTCCATCAGGGTGTTTTGATATCTACCCGCCCGCTCGGTTTATCGTTCTATCTCTATCGAGTACAACTCATTCAAAGTACTAATAGGTTTAGGAAGTGGGCAAGTAGGCACTCAATGCCATTAAATTAAGGGCAACCACAAGGGATTGTAAGGGCAACCACAAGGGATTGTAAGGGCAACCACAAGGGATTGTAAGGGCAACCACAAGGGATTGCCCCTACAAACCGTCATGTAATGTAGGGGCAATCCTTTATGGTTGCCCTCACCGAAAAGCTTAACTTAATGGCATTGAAGTAGGCACTGGGGAACTCAAAAAATATCACTCTCTTAAAGCTTTGAGATTAGAGTGCGAAGCCAGCAACCTACTGATAACGGAGGATAAAAGCCATTAAACCCCCTGATTTTATAGCTGGAATCAATGGGATCACTATTCCAACTTGTCAATCTCGTCTGAAGGAAGGCTTCGATAAAGCGGTATTTCCGTCACGAAACTTAGGCGGAAAAGGAGTAGAATATAAACTTCCAGAGGGTATTCGTGTAAGAACAATGGAACCCACTGTGTATGCCGCTCGAAGGGCGTCATTTGAAAACGCAAATGGTCAACCCATTGATCCTTTCACGGGTAAACCGCCTCAACCACCACGCGGGTTATCAAAAGCGGCTAGAAAACAATTTGTTAGACAACGAACTCATTTGGAGTAAGAACCATGATTGATTATATTATCCGTCTTATTCGTCAATGTTTCCCACTACAAGTTAAATGGGTGTCGTGGGATGGAAATATTCTGACCTTATCAGGTAAGGATTGGAGCTTTTCAACCATCAGTGCTTGGCGTGTCTTAGGCGATGCTTCTTCGATTGAATATGCTTGCTGGGATGAGGCGGTTGAGAAGCGAATCAAGGAATTTGAAGGTGAAAAAATCATCGGGGTAGACAAGCAAGGTGCAATTGTAACCGTTGATCCGGTCTTCAAGTTATCAACTGGAAAACAGTTAGAAATCTTTTCCTCTGATACCTTCGAGCCATGGGTTTTAAAATTGCCTGATGGACAGGTTTTTGCAGGTGCATTGGAAATGGGAGAGCCAACCATCTCACTGGTTAAATCAGCAGCGTAGCGAGCCACGTTTGTAATAGTCGCTTTAGCGACTGGCGTTTTAGGCGCTAAAGCGCCTACTACTAACTTACTTAGGCGCTAATAGAAAGATGCCCACTGATGGTACCTTGAAACCTAAAGAAACTGAAGATTCAATTCGTTTATCCGCGTAATTAGTTGTACTTTGTTGAGAAACTCACACTTAATCGGTTGCTGATATGGCCCCCAATTGAAGTCTTTTCATTAGGTGTTTTGATATCGACTTGCCAGAGGGCGCATTCCCATTTTCACGGAGTAAGTACAACGGATGACGGGCCGATAAACGGATTAATTCCCCGTTACCCGACTAGCCAAACCTGACCCGTTTTAAAAACCAAACCTGACCAGTTAAAAAAAACTATCAAAAATCATTTAATCCTAGTATTATGCCAACCATTCATCGCCAATTAGCGCGTATGAGGTTTTATCATATTTTATTTAAATTCGGAGAAACAATGACTTACAACAACATTAAGGCCAAGCCGTCGATTTTCGCCGGTGTATGCCTATTATGCTTTAGCCACGTTGCGCCCGGTGTCGACAAGACAATCTGGCAAGGCCAAAGTGGCGATTTAAACATCCACTGGACAAAGACAGACATTACCGCCACCCAAGATGGCAAAAAACTTTTTTCGGCACGGGCATTAGCCCAAAAAGATTTTCAGGCCGACTTTTTAACCGGCAACGAGGCGATTGACTGCGAATATCAACGCAAATTTCGCCTATTATCGGTCGTTGGCAATATCGGCAATCTTGGAGAAAGTGAATATGTCAAGTGTCAAGGCACGGCCCCCCCTTCAAGCGAAACCCGTTTAACGGCCGTTGACTTCGCCAAAGGCGGCAAACTGGTCAAACTCACCGACTTTTTCGCAGAATCGGACATCCTCAAAGCCTTGTTGGCCGATAACTTGCTTAAAAATGCGCTGGCACATTCAAAAACGCCCCCGTCTACGCTGCAAGCCCTGTATGAGGGCTTAGAATGGTCAGCCATTACCATAAGAAACTGCGAATATGGTCTCAGTGAATATTTTTTGAGCCAATTTGCCTTTCATCACCTGAGTAGAAATCAAGTGGCAATTCGTCTCAATCTGTTACCCCTGACACACGCCTGTCAGTCGAAAAGCCGTCAACTGGGCTTTTATTTACCTATTCCGACGGCCCTGAAATCGGCCCTCAATCAAGCTAACAGGGGCAAGGCTGGCTTTTTAATGAATCGCAGCATCGCTGGCAGCGCCCACATATCTTTTTCTACCACCACTTATTCGCCCCCCGTTCGCAAAGGGCGGCATTTCACCCCCCTTTCGCAAAGGGCAAATTTTCCCTCCGTTCGCCGCAAAGGGGGGCCAGGGGGAATTTTAGCGGGGCAGGTGAGGAATTCCATCACCGTGCAACGAGGCGACACGTTGTTTGGGATTGCCAAACGCGCCGGGTGCAGTATCTCTGAGCTAGCCACTTGGAATGGTTTGCAACCCCCCTATAATTTATTTGTGGGCCAAAAACTGTTAGTCAGTCCATCACCTAAGGTACTGACTCTAAAGAAGAAGGCTGCCAAAGAAAAACCGCGCTATCACACCGTTGCCGCTGGCGACACGTTATACAAAATTGCCAGACGTTATAGTCACAGTGTCAAAAAGATAGCCGTTTGGAACAAGTTGCAACCGCCCTACAAATTATTCGTTGGGAAAAAATTGCGCGTCTCTGGGCCGCGTACGCTAAAATGGACGTGGACGCACAAGAGTACCATTCATCCAACACTTCCTGAATTTGTGTTCAAACTAGTCGGAAAGCCAACGAGAAACGGTATCAAGGTGGAAGCGATTGAAAGTCGTCGCGGTAACGAGTCTCAACCTTTTCAGACACTCAACGTGTCGGCCATGCCGACGATTACTGAGGATACCGTGGCGTTTGAGGTTGAAGACCTCAACTTTGACGGCTATCAAGATATGCGCTTGATGGAGAGTATGCTCGGCACGGTCAATACAAAGTATTTGTATTGGCTATTTGAGCCACAAACCGGGCGCTTTGTCAAAAATACCGCCTTGTCCGCGATTATCTCACCACGAGTGGACGCTGAGAAAAAACAAATTATCTCGGCTTGGCGAGATGGTTGCTGTTATTACGAGACTGACTACTATCAAGTCGTTGACAACAAGCCCCTTCTGCTGCGACAAGAAAAAGAAGAATACGATGAGGCCGGTACAAAAAAAGTGACAGTGTGGGAACGCATCGGTGGCAAAATGAAACTCGTCTCTAATAAACTGCCACCTGCCCCAGAAGCAACGCCTAAACCCACAGCGCCAGCCCCGAAGGAAGAGGCTCAAGGTGAGACTTCAAACACTCACACCGTTGCCGCCGGAGACACGTTGTACAGCATTGCCAGAAATTATGGTCAACGTATTGGGGATTTAGCCAATTGGAATGGGTTGCTACCGCCTTATTTTTTGTACCCCGGGCTACAATTGCGGGTGTCGGATCCGTCCACGCCAAAATGGACGTTGACACACAAGAACAGCATTCATCCGACATTTCCTGAATGGGTGTTCAAGCTGATTGGAGAGCCACAAGAACCTGATAGAGTCAATATCAACGCGATTGAAATACGTCGCGGTAACAAAACTCAGCCCTTTCAGACACTCCAAGTCTCTGGTGCCACACCGCCGATGAATGTGCCTCATCCGTCTATAAGGTTTATTATCGAAGACATGAACTTTGATGGTTATCGGGATATCCGCTTGATGGAATATTGGCCTATGAGACAAAGTCTTTGGCATCCGATACCCAATATCGAGTATTCCTATTGGCTGTTTGATCCAAAAACGGGGCGTTTTGTGAGCAGTTTGGCTTTCAACGCCGCCAAGCTGGGTTCACCCGAATTTGAGTCTGAGAAAAAACAAATCATCTCCCATTGGGAAACGGGCTGCTGTGAGTATGGTTTCGACTACTATAATATTGTTAACGACAAACCGCTTTTGGTACGACAAAAGAAGTATGAGGTTGATGAGGCTACCGGTACCAAGAAGGAAACGGTGCTGGCGCGTGTCGTAGGTGGCGAAATGAAACTGCTTTCTGAGACGGTTCCACCTAAGGCTGACAAGCCCGCGGAAGAAGCGGAAACGGTTTCACCTGAAGCTGACAAGCCCGCGGACGAATCCGAAACGGTTTCACCTAAGGCTGACAAACCCGCGGACGACTCAGAATCTGAAACGGTTCCACCTAAGGCAGAAGACACCGCTGACAAACCAGCCGCGAAGCAACGAGGCGCTGACAAACCAGCGGACGACTCGGCCGTGTCTCCAAAAGAAGAGCCTGAAAAACAATGGCTTATAACAAAAAAGCCAGTAACTGTACACACCGCACCAAACGCGACTGTCGTCGTACAGTTACAAATCGGCACGATTGTCAAACAACTTGCCCGTTCCGACGCTCAAGAGAAAAACGGTGACTCCCAACACGACTGGTATCACATAGAAATGGCCGACGGCAAACAAGGATGGATTTTGGGCCACTTAACCATGTCCTTCGATCCAGAAGAAAAAGCCAACCTCTATCGACAGATTGCCCAAGCGCAACCGTTAAGCCTGTCCGAACAAACCGAGTTAACCGACTTTCTGGCGCGTGCCACAGAAGAAGTACAATCTCCGCCGGAGATGGCCGCCGAATTGGCACTCTTGCACTTACTCTCATTACGAAAGTCGATTGACCAATTTGATTGGAAAGCATACCCAGTCATTTCGCTTGATAAAACAGCCGAGAAACCCCTGCCATCTGATTATAAGACTTGGCTTAAAAAACAACTGCAAGAACGCCACATTTACCACGATGACGTTCAAAGCACCGCCGCCGGCCATTCTGTCTGGCACCTCCATGCCCATCTGTTCTGGAAATTACATGACAAGTATTACCCATTACCGATAACTGATCGCATTGCATGGGCAGGCGCAAGAAACTCAGTGGGAGGAATCTGTTATGGTTATTTTGAGTGCGATCTCAGAAATCTCGAAGACACGACAATGAGCTACCTCAAATACCATCCCACAGGTAAATACGTGGCAGAGGCGCTGGAAGAGATGGCAACGGTGCTGGACAATATTATTGACCAAAACCAAGTCCTTTTTGAATCCAAAGAAAGTCTCAAATGGCTAAGACACTTTGCGGTACTCCGCGCCACCGTCGAGAGGACGACTCATCCGAAAAAGGCCCAAGTACTTGGCAAAATAGACAAATTACAAAAACGGATTGAAGCCAAACATCAGTGATCTGGAGTCCAAACTTTAGTTTGGCAGGTAGAAAGACCACATCAGCTGAAAGCTAAAGTAGGCTAAAGCCTACTAACTACAGAATCAGGATTTTTTGGGTATTTTAAAGGGGCAACCACAAGGGATTGCCCCTACGTTTCAACCACCAATGTAGGAAATTCATGATTCAGTACTTATTTTTATTGAGAATTGATTTGAATTAATATTCAACCCCTTTGGGGTTGGTGCTTTACCAAAACCTCCCCAGGTTTCGTATTCAACCCCTTTGGGGTTGTGGTGTTTTCCCCAGGAACCCCAGGTTTCACCTTACTGTCATTTAGTTTAGCAACAAAACACCTACAAAAAGTATAGCTAATGAAGCGCGACAGGGGGCCATAACTTAATTTGAAAACAGCCAAAGTACTTTATGGCCCCCAAGTCGTCCAAATAACCCTAAAAATATAGGTTAATAACAGGGGCCCGCGTATCACTACTCTGCAAAACTCAAGTTTGGACGACTGGTTGAGGCGATAAATCGCCTACTACAAACAAACTACAAACAAACTTTGCCTATTGGAGCGAAAAAAATGTCTGTGCCGGCCGCATATTTAGGAGTCATCATTATTTGGTCTACCACGCCATTGGCGATAAAATGGAGTGGCGAAACCGGATTTTTGTTTGGTGTCAGCGGACGCATGGTGTTGGGTGCATTATTGTGCTTGCTGATTATCGCCTTGCTGCGCGTTGAATTTCCTTGGCATAGCAAAGCCCGCCGTAGCTATTTGGCGGCCAGTGTAACGATTTATGGTGCCATGATGGTAACTTATTGGGGCGCACAATTTATTCCTTCAGGCCTGATTTCTGTGCTATTTGGCCTCGCGCCGATAGTCACCAGTGTGCTAACCATCGTCTGGTTAGGCGATAGCACCCTCAGCCTCAATAAATGGGCCGGAATGCTCTTGGGCGTGATAGGTTTAGGCCTGATTTTTAATACAGAATTGAGTTTGGGCACTGACGGTATCAAAGGGTTATTGGCCATCTTGCTCGCCGTGTTTTTGCATTCATTCAGTGCTGTCTGGATAAAAAGAATGAATGTGTCCATTTCCCCGTTAGCGATAACGGCTGGCGGTTTATTAGTGGCTTTGCCACTCTATGGCATCACATGGATATTGCTTGGCGAATCTTTACCAGCAAGCCTTCCCACACGCACCGTGTTATCTATGGTGTATTTGGGGATATTTGGCTCCGTGGTAGGATTTATTTTATACTACTACATTCTCAAACATATTGATGCAAAACGGGTAGCTTTAATTACCCTAATCACACCAATTACGGCCCTGTTTTTAGGACAAAATTTAAATGGCGAAGTCATTCACGCCACCGTCTGGCTGGGCACAGGTATCGTGTTAGGGGGATTGAGTTTATATCAATGGGGCGAAAAATTGCTTAAATAAAACCTCGCAAGCATCGAACCAACCACCACAATTGACTTTGGGTTATCTCAAGTCGTGCCTATTTTGGAGTAGTAGGGGCAATCCCTTGTGGCTACCCCTACTTTTGGGTACTTTTGGGTAAGGGCAACCATAAAGGATTGCCCCTACATGACAAACCTGGGCTGGTGAAAAGGAGGTTCCAACGGATTCTAAAACATGATCCCAGTTTTATTCCGCTTAGTAAAATGTTTTTTTAAAAACAATCATTTAAATATCATTGAAATCATTAATCATTAATCATTAATCATTAATCATTAATCATTAATCATTAATTATTTTCACCACCCCAAGCGATGCCTAATAAAGTCTCGGTATGCTCTAAACAATGGCGCAAATAAGTAAAACTCTCTCCGACTGATTAAAACTAACGATTTGCCTACAAACCGCGACACCATCACTAGCGGCAACCAATACCGATAAAAATTAGCTGTATATTTGAGCGTGCTTAGGTTTTCATAATAATTCGCCAGTCGCAGTTTGTCTCGATTGCCTTCACGTACACTGCCGACACTGGCACTGCCTTTGTGATACACCAAACTATTTTTACACCAGCCTATTTCATAACCTTGCCGCTTTAAGCGTTGAGCATAGTCAAGCTCCTCATAAAACAAAAAATACTCGTCATTTAATAGGCCTACATTTTGCATGGCATCTACCTTCAAAAACATCGCCGCCCCATAGACATAATCAAGCTTGATAGTTTCATCATGCAGCATCACCGTGCTGAGAAGTTGTCCACCAAATATCGGTTTAAAAATCGTCAACAATGGCAAATAACGACACCCGCCCGCACATTGCACCGTGTCGCGTTGATAATAATCAATCACCGTACTTCCCAACAGGGCAAAATTAGGATGAGCGATAGCATAATCATATAAAGCAGACAAGGCATGAGCATCCACCACCGTATCGTTATTGAGCAACCACAAATACTCATACTGCCCCGTGGCTAAGGCGTAGCGTATGCCAACATTATTGCCGCCGGCAAAACCCAGATTTGCCCCAGTCTGAATCAGCACAAAGGGTAAACATTTTGTTAAATTTTCCCCGGTTTCCCCGTTTGAAAAAGGAGGGTTAGAGAAGATTTCAATCTCCGAAGGCGTATAATTATGTTGTGCCCAACTTAAAATCTGAGCAAACGACTCATCACCTGAGCCATTATCACAAACAATAAGAGATATTGGCACGGTATATGTATGATTTTGTAACGAATCCAAACACGCTAACGTATCTCGCCAGCCACGCCAATTAAGTACAATAATGCCTATACTTTTCAAGAGAAGTCCTTTAAAGTTATAAGAAATCAGATTTTTTGGAAAAATCGGATTTCTGGATTCCAAACTAAAGTTTGGACTCCTGCTGTTGGGGCATTATTTTTCATTTTTCATTTTTCATTTTTCATTGCTTTATGTCTACTGATGAACACTTTATAAGTATTGAAACTTCTTCCACCTATCAACCCCGCCTGGGCGAGATGCTGATTGAAGCTGGCTTTGTGACTGAGCAAGACGTACAACGTGCCCTTGAATTTCAAGCCAGTCTTGGTGGGCAACTGGGCGCGGTACTTGTTCGTCTGGGCGCAGTGTCTGAAGATAACTTGTTGAGCGTGTTATCTAAACAATTAAATTTGCCCGTGATGGACAGCAACAATATCCCGTTGGATATCAATCTGTTGCTCAACACTATTGAACAGTCTGGCGTTGAGATAGACTGGTGGCTGGATCAGGAAGTCATCGCTTGGGAAGCCTCAGACAATTCCTTGCATTGCCTTGCCCGTAATCCATTGTCCGATACTATCCAAGAAGTCTTTTATAATGTCTTTTCTGAAAAAGACGTCGTTTGGTATTTAGCCCGCAACCAAGATTTAGATCGTATTCTTGACTTGTTGGCTAAAGCCAACACCAGCGATCATTTTGGCGATAGCGACGACATAAACATCTTGCGCGAACTCGCTGAAGGCGCACCCGTTGTTGAGTTTGTTAATAATATGCTCTCGGCGGCCGTCGATCAACGCGCCTCGGATGTACATATTGAACCAGAAGAACATACTTTTTTTGTGCGTTATCGGATTGATGGCATTTTGTATGAACACCTCAATTTGCCTAAAGAACGTTTTAGTGCCATTGTTTCGCGTATCAAATTGATTTCTGGACTCGACATTGCCGAACGCCGCTTGCCACAAGATGGGCGCTTAAATACCCGCGTCAGTGGTCAAGATTTAGATATTCGCGTCTCCTGTTTGCCAGAAGTGCATGGTGAATCCATCGTCATGCGCTTGCTGCCCAAAGAACGCCAAACCAGTCGTTTAAAGCAATTAGGCTTAGCCCCAGACCATTATAATCTTTTTAATCAATGGATTAGCGAACCGCATGGCATTATTTTGGTCACAGGCCCCACTGGTTCTGGTAAATCCACCACCTTGTATGCCACCCTTGATGCCGTCAACAATCGCACCCAAAAAATTATTACGGTTGAAGATCCGGTTGAATATCAACTCAAAGGCATCACTCAAGTCCAAGCGCATAGCGAGATTGGTTATAATTTTGCACACGCTTTACGGTCAATTCTGCGGCAAGACCCTGATATTATTATGATTGGTGAAATTCGTGACCGTGAAACGTCAGAAATTGCGATACAAGCGGCCCTTACCGGGCATAAGGTACTATCGACTTTACATACCAATAATGCCGTCAGTGCGTTCACTCGTTTGATTGATATGGGGGTAGAACCTTTTTTAGTAGCGACTTCGGTACAAGCGGTGCAAGCACAACGATTGGTGCGCCGTTTATGCCACGCTTGCGCCGAACCGACTACTGTGCCGGCTGAGATACAAGCACAAGCCAAAAATATATTACCTTCCGAAATGGCGGGGCAGTCGCCACAATGGAAACAAGCGGTGGGTTGCTCAGAGTGCCAACAAACGGGCTATCAAGGGCGTATTGGTATTTATGAAATGGTGTATATCAGCAATGAGATGCAAACCTTGATTTTAAATCATGCCTCGGCCACAGAAATGCGTCAACTCGCGGCCAAGCAAGGTTTTCGTACTTTGCGCGACGATGGTTTTATTAAAGCTTATCAGGGGATTACTAGCCTTGAAGAAGTCCTGCGTGTCACTGAACAGTGATCAGTTCCAAGCCCCAAGCCAGGGGCGATGCCCCTGGCTATATTAATCTCGCCCCTTTGGGGCTATATTAATGTCGCCCCGTTGGGGCTTCTTTATTAGCCCCTTCGGTATGTATTATTAAAGCCAGGGGCAACGCCCCTGGAAAGCCCCTGGAAAGCCCTGAAAAACTGAGAAACTGACAATGCGAATTAAGGGCTGAATTAATTATTATGATTATGAAATCAAGGATTTATAAAAACTTCTGATTGAGAAGTTATAGAAGTCATTAAGAATTAAGAAATCCTATTTTTCCAAAAAATCGGATTTCTTCGGATTTCTTCGCAAGCATATCTGAATATCTCTTGCGTCAAAGCGCGTCAAAGCGCGTTTATTTTATAGCCCATTCAATCAAGATGCTATAAGGACTCGTTGTTATAAAACACCTACCAAAAATAAGGCTAATGAGGCGCAATTGGGGGCCATAACTTAATTTGAAACCCATTTTATGGCCCCTAAATCAGGTAGTCTAAATAACCAGAAAATATCTCTTGCGTCAAAGCGCGTCACGCACGCAAGTGACGCTTGCAAGCGCCGCGCTTATGTTGATGTCTCTTGCGTCAAAGCGCGTCAAAGCGCGTTTTCCACTTACAAGAATTTATAAGATTCAATTTAACCCTTAATTCGCATTGACAATGAATAGTTATTCACCTCCACCGCCCAGCAATTTTTTCCTCTTCTCCTCAGCACTGATGTGTGTATTAGATGCTGAAGGGCTTATCGTGCAGCTTAATCCCGCTTGGGAAAATAAGTTCAACGTCGTCCGTGGCGACATTGAACAAAGCCCTTTTTTGGCATGGGTACATCCAGACGATCAAGCCAGTAGCCGCGATCAACTCGCGCAACTGTTCAGCGGACAATCTAGCGTCTCATTTTCAAATCGTTGGCGCGATTGTGCCGGTGATTATCACCGGCTCAATTGGGAAATCAGTGCCGTTCCTAAATCCCCCCAGCCTCGCTTTGAAAAAGCGGGGAGGATTTTCTACGCGGTTGCCACCGACATCTCCACCCAAAAACACACCGAACAAGTCCTGCGCGACACCGAAGAACGTTTTGAATTAGCGATACAAGGCTCTAATCATGGCTTGTGGGATTGGAACTTAAAAACCAATGAAATTTATTTGTCACCGCGCTGGAAAAGTATGCTCGGTTATCAGGATCATGAAATTGATAACCATATCGATGACTGGTGTCGGTTTGTACATCCTGATGATTTTACGCAAATGTGGGGTGATATCGAAGCTTATTTAGATAAGCGCATTCCTCGTTATGAAAGCATTTACCGTGTTTGCCACAAAGATGGAAATTATCGCTGGGTAGTCGCACGGGCGGCCGCAGTGTGGGATGAGAATGACCAACCTTATCGCATGGTGGGCACTTATGTAGACATCACGGAACGTAAACAGATTGAACAGGCTTTGCAAGAAAGAGAGGCCTTACTCTCAGCCATTTTTGATGTCACCAAGATTGGCTTGTGTGTGACGGATGAAGAAGGGCGGTTTGTGCGCGTTAATTCCACCTATTGTGAACTCTATGGCTACACGGCCAAAGAATTGCTTGGACAGCATTTCATAAAAGTCTTGTCGCCCGAACATCACGAACGAGCGATTAAACTCCACCAAGGCCTGTTGGCCGGAGATCCTACCGTAGAACACGAGGGCGAATGGCACGTACAGGATAGAACCGGGCATTACCTAGAAATTAGTTTTTCTATGGGGGTTTTGACGGGGCCTAATGGGCGACGCTTTCGAGTCACGACAATTAGTGATGTGACTAAGCGCAAACGTTTAGAGCTTGAACGCAACCGTTTGTTTAATTTCTCATTAGACATGCAATCTATTATCGGGTTTGACATGTCTTTCAAAGAAATCAATGCCGCTTGGGAACGTACCTTGGGATGGACTAAGGCCGAATTGATGGAAAAACAGGCTCTTTCTTTTGTGCTTCCTGAGGATAAGCAAGCTTCGTTGGAAACGATTCAAACACTTACAGAAGGAAAAACGGTATTTGGGTTTGAAAATCGCTATTTATGTAAAAACGGTACCTATAAATGGCTCTCATGGAATGTTTATCCGTTGGTAGAACAGCAAACCATGTATGTAGTCACCCGCGATATCACTGAACGAAAACAAGCAGAAGAGGAAATTCAGCGTAGCCGAGCGTTTATCCGTTTAGTGGTGGACTCCTTGCCTAATCTTATTTTTATCAAGGACGATTTTGGTCGCTTTATATTTGTCAATCAAGCCGTTGCTGATTTTTTGGGCTTCAGTATTGGTGAGTTGATTAATCGTGATAAACACACTCACCCTCTCGAACTAGAACAAATTAAGGAGTTACACTCCAAAGCAGAAGACGAAGTGATTGAACAGCAGCGTGAGGTTGCCATTGAAGAAACTTACGGCAATGCCAACGGTGAGCAGTGTTGTTTTCATATCATAAAAAAACCTTTTGTGCAAAGCGATGGTGAAGTCTTGGTGCTATCAGTTGGTGCAAACATCACGGAGCGCAAACGACATGAAGAAGCGCTAAGGCGTAGTGAGGCACGTTTCAAAGAAGCGGCTGCCGAACTTGAAACGATTTTAGATAATAGTCTCATTGGTATAGCATACATTAAAAACGGTGTCTTTATTCGAGTTAACAACAAGCTAGAATCTTTACTCTGCTATGACTCGGATGAATTATGTGGCTTACCTTTTCGCACTCTTTTTGCTTCGGAACAAAAATATCAGCAAATGGAGCAACGTGCTTCTCAACGCTTGTCACTCGGAAAAGAGTATGATGCTCAAAACGAAATTTGTACCAAAGGTGGCAACCTATTTTGGGCACGGATAGTAGGCAAAGCCGTTGATGCTAACGATTTAGACAAAGGTTCTATTTGGCTGATTGAAGACATTACGGTACAAAAAGACGCGGAACAAAATTTACGTTTAACCGCTACCGTATTTGAAACTTCTGCAAATGGTATTTTTGTGACGAATTCAGAAAATAGAATTGTGCGTATAAACCCCGCATTTAGCAAAATAACTGGCTACAGTGCCAATGATGTGTATGGCAAATCAACCCGTTATTTAGCCTCTGGGCAACATAATAAACAATATTATCAAGAAATGTGGGAGAGCATCAACAACACAGGACATTGGCAGGGCGAAATCTGGAATCGTAAAAAAACGGGCGAAATTTATGTGGCTTGGTTATCCATTTCCACTATTACTAATGAAAAGGGTAAACCGGTGCAGTATATGGCAATCTTGACAGATATTTCTCGCTTGCAAGAAGACATACAACAGGTTCGCTATCTCGCCAATTATGACTCTTTAACAAGATTGCCCAATCGTTTGTTATTTCATGATAACCTATTAAAAGCCAAAGCAAGGGCGACACCCCAACAAAGACTATTTTCTTTATTATTCATAGATTTAGATGGGTTTAAACCGATCAATGATCGTTTGGGACATGCTATTGGCGATCAACTTTTGCAAGGCGTGGCGAAACGTTTACAAAAATGTGTGCGAGAAACCGATACGGTGGCACGTTTAGGAGGCGATGAGTTTACAGTGATTTTAAACAATCTTAGAAAAGTACAAGATGCCGGCAAAGTGGCGGGAGATATTGTGGAATGTTTGCAGAAACCTTTTCAATTGGCTGAACATTGCGTAGAGATTTCGGCAAGTATTGGTATTAGCATCTATCCCCACGATAGCAAAGACGTTGATACTTTAATTAAATATGCCGATACCGCTATGTATGATGCAAAACATGCGGGCAAAGGCCGTTATTGTTTTTACCACTGTTTGTAGTAGTTGCTTTAGCAACTTCACCGTTTGTAGTAAGTTACTTTAGCAATTCACCCACCGTTTGTAGTAGTTGCTTTAGCAACTAACGGTTTTAGTTTTTTTAATCATATGAAACCAATAACGCTAAATACCGCCAACAGTGAACGGTCAATATTTTTTATTATTTCAGTCGTACTTGTTGTTTCCGTTCTTTTTATTACTATCGGATTAGTTGGATTTTATCAGATTAGAGGAAACCGATTAATCAATGAAGCCATTTCAAATCTCGAAAACAGATCCAAAAATATTGCCAATGGCATTGAAACTTATCTCATCAGTGCCCAACAATTGGTTCAATCAACTGCCGCCCTGATTGCACCGTTGCGGAAAAATAAGCGTGAAGTTGAAGTGCTATTAGAGAGAATTCTAATCTCTGCTCCCAAGGAAACCATCTATGGCACCGGTGCTTGGTTTGAGCCTTATGTATTCGCCTCAACAGAACGCTATTTTGGGCCCTATGTACACCGAGGAAAAACGCTCATTGATCCCCCAGTGTTGACTTATGAATGGACAACACATGAGTACAACTTTCATCAACAGCCTTGGTATCTCGCCGGAAAAAACGGTGGCGGCAAACCGGTTTTCACGGAACCGTATTTTGATACTGACTTGGTGTACATGAGTGCTTCACAGGCCTTTTATGAGAGTGATAACAAATTTGCCGGTGTTGTCACAGTTGACATGGTTCTTCCTATGTTGCGTGATTATATCGCCAAAACGAATCTTAATCAGAACGGAATTGTTTATGTCACGACAGCTAAAAAAGCCATTTTTGTTCATCCTTATGAAAAAATGTTGCTGGAATTTGCTGGGGAGCGTCGTGGCATAACTTCAGTGAGTATCCTTGATTTGAATGAAGAAGATTTGAAAGAATTTAATGAAATACATCATTTGTCGGCATGGGCGAAAGTTTCCACAAAGGTAAATTATGTGGGTTGGACGGTATATGTTTCTGTTGATAAACGCTATTTGTTTGATGCCGTCGATAATCTACGCAATATAATATTCTCTGTCATCGGCACACTCTGGGTGGTTTTGGTTATTGCGCTACTTACCCTATCCCGTATCAATGCCCAAGCCCGTCGAGCCAGAGAAGAAACCGTCAAACTTCAAACCAAAGTCGTTGAACACCAACAGGCACAGAAAATATTACTCAAACTCAATGAAGAACTGGAAATCAGAGAAAATCGGTTGACTCAATTTTTGGAAGCGATGCCCGTCGGCGTGGGCGTACTCGAAGCCAGCGGCAAACTCTACTATATCAATCAGAGAGGACAACAATTACTTGGTAAAGGTGTTGTAACAATCGCGGCCGAACAATTTTCTATGTTAGTTTATATCGCAAACACTAATCAGCAGTATCCGCCTGAGAAAATACCCATTGTGCGAGCGTTGCAAGGTGAAATAACCCGCGTTGATGATATGGAAATTCACCAAGGCGATAAAATTATCCCCGTAGAAGTCTGGGGCTGCCCTATTTTTGATGAAAAACAAAATATTATCTATGCCATCACGGCCTTTCAAGACATCAGCGAGCGCAAACTGGCGGAAACTGAACGAGAAAGGTTTACCAAACAACTCCAAAAGCTCAACAAAGCTTATGAACGTTTTGTGCCCCGTGAATTTTTAAGTCTCTTGGACAAAAAAAGTGTTCTTGAGGTTCAACTGGGTGACCAAGTTGCTAAAGAAATGACTATCTTGTTTTCCGATATTCGCGGCTTTACCTCGCTTTCGGAAAAAATGACCCCACAAGACAATTTCAATTTTATCAATGCCTACTTGAGCCAAATGGAACCAGTTATTCATCAACATCAAGGTGTTATTGATAAATATATTGGTGATGCCATTATGGCGCTATTTCCTACCTGTGCTGACGATGCGGTGCGTGGGGCAAATGCGATGTTAAAAAAGCTGGCACACTACAATCAAGATCGACAACAAGAAAGTTTACCACCGGTTTCAATTGGTATTGGCCTCAACACAGGGCCGTTGATGCTCGGCACAATAGGCGGTGAAAATCGCATGGACGGCACGGTGATTTCGGATGCTGTCAATTTAGCCTCACGTATTGAAGAGTTAACAAAAATCTATGGCACACCCTTATTAATCACGGAACAAACTTATCTCAAATTAGCCGAACCGTTACATTATCATATTCGAGTGATTGATGCGGTGAAAGTTAAAGGGAAATCTGAAATCGTCACTGTTTACGAAATTTATGATGCAGAATCGCCAGCGAATTTGGCACTGAAAGACACCACACGCAACGATTTTGAGGAAGGTTTTGTGCTTTATCATTGGAAACAGTTCAATGAGGCATGCCCCTTTTTTGAAAAAGTATTAGCGGTGAATGAAAATGATAAAGCGGCACAGATATATCTGAAACGCTGCGAACATTTTCAAAAACATGGAGTGCCTGACGACTGGGAAGGCGTTGATGTACTTGAAAATAACCGTTTGTAGTAGTTACTTTAGCAACTAACTCACCGTTTGTAGTAGTTGCTTTAGCAACTTAGGTTTGTAGTAGTTGCTTTAGCAACTCACGGCTTCGTTTGTAGTAGTTGCTTTAGCAACTCACGGTTTTAAGGCGATAAATCGCCTACTACAAACTACAAACTACAAACGACAAACGACAAACGACAAACGACAAACAACTGGGAAACTTATCAATGATTACCATAGCTAACTATCATATTAACGAACCAATTTACGAAAGTACCAACTCCCTCGTCTCTCGTGGGCTCAGAAAAGAGGATAATCAACCGGTTATCCTCAAGGTGCTAAAAGAAGACTATCCTACGCCAGAGGAATTGACGCGCTACCGGCAAGAGTACGAAATCACGAAAAGCCTCAATCTTGACGGTGTTATAAAAACATACGGCCTTGAAAAATCTCAAAATACCTTAGTCATCGTGTTGGAAGATTTTGGTGGCGAATCCCTAAAGCAATTGATGACTGAACGGTGCTTGACTGTGAAAGAGTTTCTGCCGCGTGCCATCCAAATCGCCGATAGCTTAGGCCAAATTCACGCGGCCAATATTATCCATAAGGACATTAATCCTAGTAATATCGTGTTCGAGCCCACGACTGAACAACTCAAAATCATTGACTTTGGCATCGCCACCGTCTTGCCGCGGGAAAACCCCACGCTCAAAAATCCCAACCAATTAGAAGGGACATTGGCCTACATTTCTCCTGAACAAACCGGGCGCATGAATCGTAGCTTGGACTACCGCACTGATTTGTATTCCTTAGGTGTCACATTCTATGAACTGTTGACAGGACAACTGCCGTTTAATTCAGACAGCCCGATGGAATTAGTCCATTGCCACATTGCCAAAACACCAGCGCCCGTTTGCTCAATCAAACCCGACGTGCCGTCCATTATCTCAGACATCGTCATGAAATTGATGGCAAAAAATGTCGAAGAGCGATATCAATCGGCCTTTGGTGTCAAGGCAGATTTGGAGAAATGTGTTGAAAACCTTGGAAGTTTGGACTCAGAAAATCTCCAAGGTTTCCAAAACCTCCGAACTTTAACCTTTAAACTCGCCCAAAACGACTTTTCGGGCAAATTCCAAATTCCACAAAAACTCTACGGCCGCGAAAACGAACTAGACACGTTATTGCAAGCCTTTGAGCGTGTCACGGAGGAAGAAAAGAACCCCACTGGAAAAGGCGAAATGATGCTCGTGGCCGGTTATTCTGGCGTGGGCAAAACAGCTTTGGTGCATGAAGTCCATAAACCGATGACAGAAAAGCACGGCCACTTCGCGGCAGGCAAATTTGACCAATATCAGCGCAATATTCCCTATTCGGCCTTAACGCAAGCCTTTAATAACTTTTGCAACTATCTACTCACCGAAAGTACCGAAGAATTAATAAGATGGCGCGAAAAAATCCTAACGGCCATTGGCAACAACGGCCAAGTATTAATTGAGGTGATTGGTCAATTAGAACTCATTATAGGCCCACAACCAGCCGTCGCCCAAGTAGGCCCTCAAGAGGCCCAAAACCGTTTTAATCTCGTCTTTCAGAACTTTTTCCGCGCTATCTGTCAAAAAGAGCACCCACTGGTTTTATTTATAGACGACTTACAATGGGCCGATTCGGCCTCCTTGGCTCTATTAAAACGCTTGATGACAGATACCGACAATCAATACTTCTTAATCATCGGCGCCTATCGAGACAACGAAGTGGATGCAGCCCACCCGTTGATGACAACGGTAGAAGAACTCAAAAAGGAGTGCAAGGTTACCTTGCACGAAATAAGACTGCAAAATCTGTCTCATCAACACGTCAACACCTTAATAGCTGACGCGTTAAAGTGTGGGCCATCTTATGCCACAGCATTGACTGATTTAGTCTACGAAAAAACCCAAGGCAACGCGTTCTTTACCCACGAATTTCTGAAATCGTTGTATGAACAAGCCTTATTAGTATTTTATTTTAACACACAAAAGTGGCAATGGGCCGTTGACAAAATCGCGGCGCTTGAGATGACAGACAATGTAGTGGAATTGATGGCCGACAAGATAGGCCTGTTGTCAGAAGAAACGCAAACTGCCTTGAAATTAGCCGCATGCATCGGCAACCAATTCGATTTAAAAACCTTGTCTCTCATCGGACAACATTCACAAACCAACACGTTGGCACTTCTCTTTGAAGCCATAAAAGAAGGTTTACTTTTGCCTTTGGATGAGAACTATAAACAGTTGGAAAAACTAGAAACTGCTGAGGTAGACACTCGTTTTAAATTCCAACATGATCGCGTACAACAAGCGGCCTATTTCTTAATTGATGATGATGAGAAAAAAACACGGCATTTACGAATAGCTCGCTTGCTACTTGCTAATCTCAAGCCAAAACAGATGGAGGAAAAAATTTTTGAGATTGTCTCTCAGTTCAATAACAGTTTGACTCTGATTACGGACAGCGAAGAGCAACTAAAAGTAGCCCAACTCAATTTAACGGCCAGTCAAAAAGCTAAAGAATCGAATGCCTACAAACCCGCCTATGAGTATTTGCAAAATGCTCTTTATCTCCTTGGCGAAGACGCTTGGCACAATCACTATGAGTTAACCCTGGCACTCTATGGTACCTTATCACAAGTCGCGTTTTTGACAACCAACTTTAAACAGATGGACACCTACATTGAGGCGGTGCTTTTCCATGCCAACAACACGCTTGATAAACTGGCTGCGTATGACGTGAAAATACAACATGCCATTGCTTTAGGTCAACAAAATCAAGCTTGGCAACTTGGATTTGAAGTATTGTCTTTGCTTGGGCAACGTTTATCCACAGAACTGTTAGCAGACTTTGAGGTTGAATCCGTGATGAGTCTGCCAAACATGACTGATGCTCTTAAACTATCGACCATGCAAATCTTAAATCTCATAGTGACACCTGCGTGGGCAAGTAATGCTGAAGTGTTTGAGCAAATTTGTCTCACCATGATTAATCTTTCCTTTTCTAACGGTTTATGCGAGTTTTCCGCCGTTGGCTATGCCTCATACGGAGGCATATTATGTGGACAAGGGAATATTCAAAAAGGCTATCAATTTGGAAAATTGGGCGTGGAATTGAGTGATAAATTCAATGCCAAACCACTTCAAATCAGAGTCCAGATGTTATTTTACTCGACAGTCATGCACTGGCGACAATCAGTACGCGAAACCGTCGCCGCGTATTATCATGCATCCCAACCCGCATTAGAAATGGGCGATATTGAATACGCCTGTTTTGCGCTTGTTGAACCTGATATTTATCAATTCTTGATGGGTTCTGAGCTTAAGAAGCTTACTGAAAAGTACCCTAACACCCTGAAAAGAGTCAGCCAGTTGCAACAAGATTTCCATTACAACTTTTTGATACCTTATTATCAGGCGACGCTCAATTTGCTGGGCAAAGGTGAGTTCACCGAACTGAGTGGTACGAATTTGCTGGGCAAAGGTGATCTCACCGAACTGAGTGGTACGATTTTCAACAAAGAAAAATTGTTGCCTCAATTCATCGAAGAACAACAAATTACCCTGTGTTGTGCCACTTATCTGGCGCAAACCCTGCTGGCGTTTATTTTTCGAGATATTGAAAAAGCCTACCAGAATGCCTTGTTAACCGAAAAATATAAAGAAGGTGCTGGTGGGATGTTTTTTTTACCCGTACACAGTTTTTATTGTTCTCTGGCGTTATTAGCCAAAATATCCGCCTCTGTTTCTGATAACTCGCCAGAACAACAATTGCTTAACCATCACCAAGCCCAATTAAAGCATTGGGCGACTCAGGCACCGTGCAATTGTCAACACAAATATGACTTGGTGCAAGCAGAAACCGCACGAGTTTTGGGAAACGACTGGCAAGCAGCCCAGTTGTACGAAAAAGCCATTGCCGGGGCAAAAAAAAATAAATATCTCCATGAAGAAGCCTTAGCCTACGAATTAGCGGCCGAATTTTATTTGCAGCAAGGCATGGAAAAGTTTGCCCAAACCTACATGAAAGAAGCACACTACCGCTATCAACTCTGGGGTGCTTTGGCTAAGCTCAAAGATTTAGAACAGAGATATCCACAATTGATTGCCCCCGTTACCTCGGTTCAGACGGCTTCAACCACGTCGATGACTCGAATGGCTTTTTCTACTACTACATATACTTCACAAACTCTCTCCAAGGAATTGGATTTAGACAGTCTCATGAAAGCCACTCAAACCCTGTCAGAAGAGATTGTCCTAAGCCAGCTCTTAGAAAAAATGATGCACACCGTGATTGAAAATGCTGGCGCACAGCGAGGCTTACTCATCCTTGAAAAGGGGAAAGGTACCTGGGGAAAGGAGCCAAGTGAGTCTGAATGGGTGATTGAAGCGGTGATTGAAGCGCAAGCCACCGTTGATAAAGACAACGTGCCAATGTTACAGTCGATTGAGCTAGACAAAGCCTTAGTTTCACCAGAAATTGTTAATTACGTTACCAGAACCCAAGAAGAGGTGGTTTTAGAGAATGCCACGGCCGGGGGGCCATTTACGCAGACGGCTTACATCAAAGAAACACAACCCAAATCCATTTTGTGTATGCCCCTTATCAACCAAGGCAAAGTCAGTGGTATTTTATACTTGGAAAACAACCAGACTACAGGTGCTTTTACGCCACAGAGATTAACGGTATTAAAACTGCTGTCCTCACAAATAGCGATTTCATTAGAAAATGCTTTTGTATACAACCATTTAGAAGAATTAGTGGCCGAGCGGACGCAAGAACTCTCCACCGCCCTTGACAATCTCAAAGCCACCCAAAACCAGTTGATTGAATCCGAAAAAATGGCCGCGCTCGGTGGCTTAGTGGCCGGTGTCGCGCATGAAATCAACACACCGGTTGGTGTGGGCATTACCGCCGCCTCCACCTTAGACAAAGAAACCCAAACCTTTGTTGACCAATTCAACCAAGGCAAATTAAAGCGTTCCGCGTTGCAAGCCTATCTCGAAACGGCCCAACAAGGCTGCCAACTGATTTTAAGCAACCTTCAACAAGCGGCCGAATTAGTGCATAGTTTCAAACAAGTCGCCGTTGATCAAACCCACTTGAGCCAGCGCCAATTCGCTGTCAAAGAATATTTAGAAGAAACGATACTCAACTTAATGCCCAAACTCAAACAAACCAAACACCGCTTAACCATCAATGGCGACGACACCGTTACCATAAACAGTTATCCCGGCGCACTCTCCCAAGTGGTGAACAATCTGGTAACCAACTCCATCACACACGCCTACCAACTTGGCGAATCGGGACAATTGCATTTTGACATCACCGCGCATGACTCAAAACTCACAATAGAATATAGTGATAATGGTTGTGGCATTGCGCCAGAAAATCTGAGCAAGATTTTTGAACCGTTTTTTACCACCGCTCGTAGCCAAGGCGGGAGTGGTTTAGGGCTGCATATCGTTTATAATATGGTAACTCAAAAACTCAAAGGCACCATTCGCTGCGAAAGTCGGGTAGGCGAAGGCACAACATTTATTATTGAATTGCCGACTCAGTAAATTCAACACTGAGACACGGAGTCACACAGAGTTTCACAGAGATTTCCCTTGGCTTAGTGGCTCTGTGTAACTCTGTGGTTCTCTGTGAACTCTGTGTTTAAAAATAAAAAAAGTCCAATTTTCACGGGTTCACAGTATATCAAAACAAGTAGAGTACCAGCGATGAAACTTAAAAGAAATAAAAAAGACGGCCGTAGCGAGACGAAAACGGTCGCTGAAACTTCCAAGATAAAACTTCCGCCTTGGAAAGTGCTTATCGTCGATGACGAACCTGATATTCACTCCATGACTCAAATGGCTCTGAAAACATTTGAATTTGCCGGTAAAAAATTACAGATATTTCAAGCCATGTCTGGAACAGAGGCACGAGACATTTTAGCCGCCGAACCCAATATGGGCGTCGCCTTAATTGATGTCGTCATGGAAACCGAAGATGCCGGACTGCGCTTAGTTGAGTTTATCCGCAATGAACTCAAATATCCTTTGATTAGACTCATTATTCGCACAGGTCAACCCGGGATGGCTCCAGAAAAAGAAGTCATTGAACGTTACGATATTGACGACTACAAGGACAAAACCGAACTCACTTCCAAAAAATTGTACACCGCTATGCGTCTTGCCTTGAAGTCTTACCATGATCTCAGCATCCTTGAAATGAATCGAAAGGCGCTCACCTCGATTCTTGATGCGGCACCAGGATTGTATCATCCTCAATCCCTCAACCAATTTTTTAATGGGGTACTGACCCAAATTATTGGGTTGTGCAATCTAGGCGAAACCAGTCTGATTTCCACTATCGATAATAGTCTGATCGTCACGGCCAGCAGTAATCAAGTGATGGTTCAAGCGGGCACGGGTAGATTTGTTGATACCAGCCAAAATCCAGAGGTAGAGAAAATCGTACAAATCTGTTCAGATAACGTTTTACAGACAGAATCCAATGACTCGTTGCCACCCGGCGCGGTTTTAATGCCACTTAAGGTCCATAACAAGCCAATCGGTTTTATCTACCTAGAAGATGCCCAATATCTCAATGACGCCAATAAAAAACTGATTTATATCATGGTCAATCAGTGTGCCTCGGCCTTGGAAAATTTACAACTTTACCTTGATCTGAAACAGGCTCATCATGAAACGGAGCGAATGTTAACCCTTGCTGAGCAAGCCCGCGACATGGCCGAAGCCGCTAACGCGGCCAAAAGTCAGTTTTTAGCCAATATGAGCCATGAGCTGCGTACCCCCTTAAATGCCATCATTGGCTATAGCGACCTGTTACAGGAAGAGGCTGAAGAATTAGGGCAAGATGATTTTATTCCAGACTTGCGAAAAATTTATACCGCCGGCAACCATTTACTAGGACTTATCAATGATGTGCTTGATTTGTCCAAAATTGAAGCAGGTAAAATGGATTTATTTTTGGAAACGGTCGATCTAAACACCATACTCAATGAAGTCGTCTCCACTGTTCAACCCTTGCTTCAAAAAAAGTCTAACACTTTAACGGTCGCCTATGATGACCAGTTAGGCCACATGCACACTGAGAGGACTAAATTGCGCCAGATGCTTTTAAACTTAATGAGCAATGCGGCTAAATTTACCGAAAATGGCAACATTCGCTTTGATGTGAAACGTGATGGCGAATGGATCAGTTTTTGTGTTGCTGATAGTGGTATTGGCATGACAGTCGAACAGCTGAAAAAGTTGTTTCTGCCCTTTACCCAAGCGGATTCTACTACAACTCGTCGCTACGGTGGTACCGGTTTAGGCCTTGCCATTACTAAAAAATTTGCTCAAATAATAGGGGGTACTATTTGGGCCGAAAGCGAATTTGGTTACGGCAGTACCTTTGTACTCTCTTTGCCGGTACACGCCAAAATAACACCTGACACCCAATTAGAAAGTGAAGCTGAAGCAGAACCTGATACTTTGTTAAAGGGAGATGGAATTATCCTTGTGATTGATGACGATATGATCATTCGTGAATTATTCAAAGAGGATTTAAGCAAACTGGGTTATGCCGTGGCCGTCGCAGCAGATGGTAACCAAGGTTTCGAATTGGCTTACAAACTCCGTCCGGATTGCATTATTCTTGACGTGAATATGCCGGAGAAAGATGGTTGGGAGGTTCTCTCAATACTCAAAAACGACTCACTGTTGGCACCCATACCCGTGATTATGATGTCTATGAATATAGACAAACAGAAAGGTTATGCCATGGGTGCGACGGACTGCCTTGACAAAACGATGGTACATAGTCAATTACCCATTATTTTAAAGAAACATCATATTGGTGATCATGCTGATGATGTCGTCATGGTTGTTGAAGATGAAGAAGAGCAGCGCAAATTCCTGACTATGCTCCTGGAATATAAAGGTTTGCAAGTCTTCCAAGCCGAAAATGGACAAGTGGCTCTAACACATCTTGAACATAAAAAACCGGCCTTGATTATACTGGATTTGAACATGCCCGTCATGGATGGGTTTGAATTTATTGAACATTTGCAGAACAACGACAAATGGTGTTCCATCCCGGTTGTGGTATTGACTTCAAGAAGAATCTCTGCGGAAGAACAGGCGTGTTTAAATCAACATGTAGAAACTACCTTTCAAAAAGAAGATTTCCAACAAGAAGACTTAATTTTGCAGATTCATCAACTGGTGAGCAATGCCACCACGCATAAGCAAAGCGCATCAGACAATGATTTGTTCAATGATGTTCATGATCTCTAGCAAGTAGAAGCGGAATAGACTTTGCATCGATCACAAATTGCGCTTTTGTCATTTATACTTGAAGAAAAATCTGGTTTTCATGGCTCCATTGTTCTATAGTATTTCATAAAAATACTCCCCAAATATAATTCCACTTGATGAGCCCTTTTTCAGGATAATTGAAGGTGCCAAACGGGTATATAAGTAAAAGTCATTATTTTTTTCACGGAGTACCACAGAGTCACACTTCAGTATCGAGCCTTTGATAATCTCAGTGAAACTCTCAGTGAAACTCTGTGTAGCTCCGTGTCTCTGTGTTGAATATTTAAAAACTGATAGGTGGTAAGACCAATTACCAATTACCAGATAAAGGAATAAAACATGACAAACACACCAAACTACGCGATATATGACGATAACGACGAACTCGCTTTCGATGACGAAGATGAACTGCTTTTCGATGAGAATGAGCCAGAAGAAAACATAACCGACGCTTGGAAAATTATGATTGTGGACGATGAGACTCAAGTTCACAGCGTCACTAAGTACGCGCTCAAGGGATTTCGGTTTGCTGGAAAACCATTAACCTTCATTTCAGCCTACTCCGGTGAACAAGCCAAGCGTCTCATCGAAGAACACCCTGACACCGCCACCATCTTATTAGATGTCGTCATGGAAACCAATGATGCCGGCCTCAAGGTCGTCAAACATATTCGAGAAGTCTTAAACAATCAACTGGTTAGAATTATTTTACGCACCGGCCAACCGGGTGAAGCACCAGAAGAAACGGTTATTGTTGAGTACGACATTAACGACTATAAAACCAAGACGGAACTCACCCACCAAAAATTGTTTATCACCATGACGGCCGTGTTAAGATCATACAACGATGTCATCACGATTGAAGCCAATCGACAAGAATTGGCCGAGCGCAGTGCGGAGAATGCCAGACTCTTGAAAAAGGAACAACATCAACGACAATTGGTAGAGCAACGGACTCAAGAACTCTCCAAAACACTCGAAAACCTCAAAGCCATCCAACAAGAACTCATCCGCTCGGAAAAAATGGCCGCTATTGGACAATTGGTGGCCGGCATTAGCCATGAAGTCAATACACCCATTGGCATTTGCGTGACGGCCGCTTCCGAACTAGAGATACAAACCAACAAACTGACGCAGTTATATGAAAACGCTCGGATGAAACGTTCTAATTTAGAAGAATACTTAAATTTGGCGAATCAGGGCTGTGAACTTGTCCTCAGAAACTTGGGCCGTGCCGCTGAATTGATGAGGAGTTTTAAACAAGTCGCGGTAGATCAAGTGGGAGAACAACCGCGCACATTTATGCTCAAAGAATATCTGCATGAAATTTTGACCACTTTACGACCACAACTCAAACGCACCCAACATCAAGTAACGATTGAATGTGATAATATCGTGCTATCGAGTTATCCGGGGATTTTTTCTCAAATCATCACCAATTTCATTGTGAATTCATTAATACACGGCTTCAAAGAACAGCCAAACGGGCAGATAACGATTGAAGCGACGACTAACACATCCCTAAATCCCCTGAAAAGAGGGGACTTACTGGGCGACTCCCCTCCTGAGAGCGGCCGGGGAGATGTAGGAGGAAGCGACTCCCCTCTTGAGAGGGGTCGGGGGTGTGTTGGGGCCGACCTTGAGGAAAAGGATAGGGATGAGGATGCGCGGTTAATTTTGCGCTATTCCGACAACGGCAAAGGCATCTCCGCCGACACTATCAACAACATTTATGACCCATTTTTTACAACCAACCGTAACGGCGGTGGCAGTGGTTTAGGACTACACATCGTTTATAATCTCGTCACACAAAAATTGAATGGCACCATCCACTGCGAAAGTGTTGAAACACAAGGCACAACTTTTACCCTCTCAATACCCATTGAAAACTGATAACTGATAACAGCCCTCTGTGTACTCTGTGTACCTCTGTGTATACGGAACGTACTTCAAATCGGTGAAAATGACAAAATGGACTAATGAACTTTTCAGAAAATTCATAGCAAAATGATATATTTATTATTTATTTAATCATTTAATCATTTTTATTTTTCATTAGTATACCTCTGTGATCTCTGTGTTAATTGATAACTTAAAAAAAATGCTCACCATTCCCAACTACCAGATTCTCAACAAAATTTACGAAAGTGCCAACTCCTTAATCTATAGTGGCTTCATAAAAAGGGATCACAAACCCCTTATCCTCAAAATCCTCAAACAAGACTATCCCACACCAGAGGAATTAACCCACTGTCGACAAGAATATGACATCATCCGCAGTTTAGCGAATCTGGATGGTGTTATTAACGCTTACGGCCTTGAAAAACATCAAAATCGGCTGGTGATGTGCTTAGAAGATTTTGGCGGCGAATCATTGGATATCTTGACTCAAAAGCGCGAATTTCGCGTAGAAGAACTACTCACGCTTGCGATATCGATAACCGACAAATTGGGCCAAATTCACCAAAACAACATTATCCATAAGGACATCAACCCCACAAATATCCTTTTTAACCCCACCACTGGCGTACTCAAAATCATTGACTTCGGTATTGCAACCCGGTTATCGCGGCAAAATCCGACTCCAAAAAACCCCAACGTGCTAGAAGGCACACTGCCTTACCTCTCGCCGGAACAAACCGGGCGGATGAATCGCGTCTTGGACTACCGCACCGATTTTTACTCCCTTGGCATCACTTTTTACGAATTATTCACCCATCGACTACCCTTTGAAAGCCCATATGCGATGGAACTCATCCATTGTCACCTCGCCAAACAACCCGTGCCGCCTTCTCAACTCCAAGCGTCTTCAAAAAACTCGGCGATTCCCCAAGCCATTTCCGACATCATAATAAAACTACTGTCAAAAACGGCTGAAGAACGCTACCAAAGCGCTTATGGCCTCAAAGCCGACTTACAGGAGTGCAAGGCTCGCCTTGCACGAAGCCAACTTGAACCCTTCACCTTGGCACAACAAGACATTTCCGACCGCTTTCAAATTCCCCAAAAACTGTACGGACGTAAGCGCGATATAGAAACCTTACTGGTCGCCTTTGAGCGAGTCGCAAACCCCCCCCCATCCCCTCTTTACTAAAGAGGGGGTTGAAATAAGGCCAAGAGGGGCTGAAATGATGCTGGTGGCGGGAGAGGCCGGCATTGGTAAGTCCGCGCTGGTTAAGGAAATTTATAAATCACTTACAGAAAAGCGGGGCTATTTACTGTCTGGAAAATTTGAACAATTCCAACGGGATATTCCTTACCGTGCGATAATCAACGCCTTTGCCGAATTAGTGCAACAACTGTTAACGGAGAACAACCTGCACGATTGGCGAAAAAAACTGTTAGCGGCCCTTGGCGAAAATAGTCAAATCATTATTGACGTCATTCCCCAAGTAGAACTCATTATTGGGCAAGCACCGGACGTGTCCGCGCTTGGTTCTACAGAATCCCAAAACCGCTTTAATCTCGTTTTTCAAAACTTTATACGAGTATTCTGCAAACCTGAGCATCCCTTAGTTATCTTTTTAGATGATTTACAATGGGCCGACTCTGCCACGCTCAAATTACTAGAATTAGTCCTGACAGACAAAGAAACCTGCTCACTCTTTCTGATTGGAGCCTATCGGGATAACGAAGTATGCCCCACCCATCCCTTGATGACAACGCTTAACAAGCTCCGCAAGGCCGAAGTCGCTATTAATCAGATTCATTTAAAACCTTTGAACCGTGAACATATCACGGAATTATTGGCCGACACGTTGCGCCATCATACTTTAGACACGAAAAACCCGGTTTTTGACAAAAACCTCGTTTCTTTAGCAAAACTGCTCCACCGTAAAACGAGAGGCAATCCGTTCTTTGTCAATCAATTTATCAACACGCTGTATGAAGAAAACCAGCTAAAATTCATTCCGCCCCCGGGCACAACGCCAAAATATTCCTCGGAGACAACGCCCCTTAACGAAAAGACCGTTCCCACCTTTGAAAAATTGGGAATTTCAGGGGGAGTAGGAAGAATTTTTTGGCAATGGAACCTCGCCCAAATTAAGGCCATGGACTACACCGACAATGTCGTGGATTTGATGATTGGCAAGTTGAATAAATTACCAGAATCAACACAGCAGGTTTTACGCTTAGCCGCCTGTGTAGGCAACCATTTCGATTTAAACACGCTTTCTGTCCTTTATGACAAATCCGCCGCCGACACTTTCCAAAACCTCATACCGGCCCTCAAAGAAAGCTTAGTCTTGCCCACTTCCGAGCTAGAAATAACCGGTGATGACATTTGCCATAAACCTGACGGTTACTTCGGATCAAAATTCGCCATTCGCCATTTCCAATTTCTACATGATCGCGTACAACAAGCCGCTTATGTCTTAATTGATGAAGAACAGAAAAAAACCGTTCATCTACAAATTGCTCGCCAGTTGCTAAAAAATACGCCATCTAACAAAATAGAACAACATCTATTTGAAATTGTTGAACATTTCAATATGGGCCTCGCCTTGGCAGACAATCAAGCCGAGCGACATGAAATAGCTCGTTTGAATTTAAAAGCTGGTCAAAAAGCGAAAGCAGCAACCGCTTATGCGGCCGCAGTCAAGTTTTTGAATGCTGGGCTAGAACTTATTACTCCCCCGGTAATCCCTCCTACTGGGGAAAACTTAGAACCTATCCGAAAACCCGGTCATCAATCTGATAAAAACCGAGTGTTTTCAAAACCCTTGGTTTATCATCAGACGCTTTCTGATCAGCGCCTAAAAGGCGCTTGGGAAACGGAATATGACTTGACACTCAATCTTTATGTCGAAGCACTGGAAGCAGAATACTTAAACACCAACCACGAACGAGCCGAACAACTTTATCAAGTCGTCCTGCAACAAGCCAAGACAGTACTAGACAAAGTCAAAGTGTACGAATTCAAAATCGTGTTTTACGCGACTCAAAACCAGATGCCAGCGGCGATAGATACCGGATTACAAGTGCTGGAAATGCTAGGGATATCCTTGTCAGAATCTCCCCCAAAGGCTCTGATGATTGAAAATCTCTACAACCTACCCGAAATGACGGCCCCTGACAAACTGGCAGCCATGCGGATATTGGTGAATCTATTTACGCCGGTTCATGTGAGCAATCCCTCACTACTACCGCCGCTGACATTCACCATGCTCAAGCTTTGCATCCAGCACGGAAATTCGCCCCAAGCCGCTCTCGCTTATGTTTTTTACGGGATACTCCAGTGTACGGGGGAAGATATTGAATTAGGTTATCAGTTTGGCAAACTCGCTTTGCGAGTTTTAGAACGATTTGATGCCAAAGAAATCGCGTGTAAAGTACACAACTTTTTCAATGGTTTTATTAGATACTGGAAAGAACATGCTTCTGATTCCGTAGAAGCACTCGCTGAAACCGTTCAACTTGGACTAGAAACCGGCGATATAGAATTTGCTTGTTATGCGGCCCTCCACTACGGTTCCAATATCTTCTTACTCGGAAAACCTTTGAAATCGGTTCATCAAGAGCAGAGGTCGTATCTAAGCCTCATTCATAAATTAAAAAATGAATTTTCGCTGCATTACGCGACAATGTGGATGCAGTTAGTCATCAACTTAAGTCACAGCGAGGTTGCCAACCCAAAACATCTCATTGGTGAATTTTTTAATGAAAAAGAAATGCGGCCCATTTTACAAAAAATGAAAAATGTCACCTTGCTATTTCGCTTCCATCTGGCAAAAGCTATGCTCTGTTACTTATTCAAAGATTACGCACAAGCGATTGCCAATGCCTCTTTGGCAGAAAACTACGAGCAAGGTGCGGTCGGGTTAATGCACATTGTCCACAATCCGTTTTACTATTCTCTGGCTCTCCTTGCACTGTATCCCACAGCTTCCAGCCGCGAAAAAACAGAATACCTAGAAAAAGTAGCCGCCAACCAGCATAAAATGAAACGGTGGGCTAACCAGGCTCCGATGAATTTTCAACACAAGTACAACTTAGTTGAGGCCGAAAAAGCGCGAGTTTTGGGACAAAATTGGATCGCGGCCGAACTTTATGAACTTGCCATCACCGGTGCTAGAAACAACCAATATATTCAAGAGGAAGCTTTAGCTTATGAATTAGCCGGCGAGTTTTATCTAGGGCAAGGCATGGAAAAGTTTGCCCAAAACTATCTGCGTGATGCTCACTATCGCTATCAACAATGGGGAGCGATGGCTAAAGTTAAGGACTTAGAAGAAAGATATTCCCAATGGCTGGTAGAAATGTCGGCGGCAATAGGTATGAGAGACATGCCAACGATGATTACCCACCTCTCAACGAGCATTCGATTAACTGAAGCTTTAGATTTAGCCACCGTGATGAAAGCATCGCAAGCCATTTCGGGAGAAATTGTGCTTGACAAATTACTGGCAAAGATGATGAAAATAGTCATCGAAAATGCCGGGGCTGAGCGCGGTTTTCTTATTATGGACAAAGATGGAAAATGGGTTATTGAGGCGGAGGGCGCGATTGAGAAAGATGAGGTGACTGTGTTGCAATCTATTCCCATAAATCCCCACCAACCCTTTACGAAAGGGGGGAAAGTCCCCCCCTTTGAAAAAGCGGGGCGAGGTGGGATTTCCGTTGAAAAAGAGGGACTAGGGGGGATTTCCCTCCCAACAACCATTATCAACTACGTGGCTCGCACCCACGAGAATCTCGTTCTCAATGATGCACAAGGCGACAGCCTCTTCTGGCAAGATAACTACATCGTCACCAAACAACCAAAATCAATCTTAGCGCACCCCTTGCTCAACCAAGGCAAGCTGATCGGTATTTTATATTTAGAAAACAATCTTACCACCGGTGCCTTTACACCTGACCGATTGCAACTCATCAATATGCTTTCGGCTCAACTCGCTATCTCTATTGAAAACGCCAGCCTTTACAATAATTTAGAGAACAAAGTCGCAGAACGAACCCAAGAACTGTCGGCCGCACTTGACAATCTCAAAGCCACCCAAGCTCAACTGATCGAAGCTGAAAAAATGGCCGCCTTAGGCAACCTCGTTGCGGACGTTGCCCACGAAATCAATACCCCGGTTGGCATTGGTGTCACGGCCGCTTCACAACTGGATGAACTGACTAAAGAAATGCAACAATTATATAAAAAAGGCTGCATGAAGCGTAGCGATTTAGAAAATGACTTCAACGCTGCCAATCAAGGCCATGCGCTGGTTCTCAAAAACTTAGTCCGTGCCGCTGACTTAATTAAACGCTTCAAACAAGTGGCGGTGGTTCAAACGAATGAGCCGCGACGCACTTTTTCGCTCAAAAATCACCTCAATAAAATTAAGGCCACTTTACAACCAAAACTGAAAGAGTCGCAAATTCAGGTGACGATAACCTGTGAAGATATCACGCTATTCAGCTACCCCGATGTCTTTTCCCAAATCATCACCAACTTAGTAATGAACTCCATTCAACACGGATTCAGCGCAGAGGCGGGAGAAGTCACGAAAGAAAAACAGATTACGATTGAAGCGACAACCACACACACTCCTAACTCCTCTATCGATATGAATCCACCTCATAACTCCCCTGTTGAGAAGGGCCGGGGGTGTGTTAGCCCTCTTGAGAGGGGCCAGGGGAGTGTTGGAAATGAATTAATCTTGCGCTATTCTGACAACGGCAAAGGCATCCCGGCCGACATTATCAACAAAATTTTTGAGCCCTTTTTTACGACCTCTCGTCAAAGCGGTAGCACTGGATTAGGACTACATATCGTTTATAATTTAGTCACGCATAAATTGAACGGCACTATCCGTTGCCAAAGTATAGTGGGTACGGGAACAACTTTTACCGAGACATTTATGTTAACAAAAGTTAACAATAGCACACTTTCCACCATCGGCGGATCGTGAGGAGGTATCTCTCAAAGCCTTAAGCCTTAGTCAAGACGCATAGATGATGTTAATTACCTTGGTTCTCGGTATTTAACCTCATCGAATTGCACGGTTGCAATTGACCTACGCTCGCCATTTTACCTAACCAACGGTTTTTGGTTAGAACCACACACCCAACATTGACTATAAGGGCTTGAACCAAAAATTCAAGAGCCTTGTGTCTTAGCAGCGCTGTGTGGGTTCGGATTGAGTGTAATTGGTATATTTTGTGAGTGTTTGTTAATAAATTATGTACTATGCTTCAACCCTTAAAATGCATAAAACATTAGAGTAAAAAAATGACTCAAGAAGATAAACTCAATTTTCAAGACGACGATGATTTTTTCGCACCAGAGGACAACGCTAACGAACAACAGCTTGACGCTTGGGAAATGCTCATTGTTGATGACGAAGAAGATGTCCATCAAGTCACGCAATTTGCGCTATCGAATTATGTTTTTCAAGGCAAGCGATTAGCAATGATAAATGCCTATTCAGCCGAAGAAGCCAAGACACGACTCCAACAACATCCTGATATTGCTATTATTATATTGGATGTGGTCATGGAAACCAACGATGCTGGCTTAAAATTGGTGGAATATATTCGTGACGCCCTACGAAATCGCTTTGTTCGCATTATCCTGCGTACCGGCCAACCGGGTTACGCACCAGAACAAGAAGTGATTCTCAAATACGACATCAACGATTACCAAAACAAAACAGAATTGTCTAAAACAAAGTTTTTTACCGTCGTTACTGCCGGCTTGCGCTCTTATTCAGACATGATCACGATTGAATCCTATCGGCTACATCTGGAAGAAAGAATAACAGAACGTACCGCAGAACTAGTCAAGCTCAATCAGGACAAAAATGAATTTTTAGGCATTGCGGCGCATGACTTGAGAAATCCCCTGTCGGCCATTCAAGGCTACGCCGAAGAAATTATAGAATATTTGGATGAAATGCCTCAAGAAGAAGTGATTGAATTGACACAAAAAATTGCACTCAGTTCCCGGCAAATGTCAGAATTACTCACCAACCTACTTGATGTGAACGCGATTGAATCGGGGAAAACCTATTTATCACTACAAGAACATGACATGTCACCGATATTGCAATTATTGGTAAACCATTACCGCGAGAGGGCAAAAACCAAGGACATCAAGCTACATTTTCAACCACAGGAAAATGGATACTCGGCCTTTATAGACAAAGGCACCATCCAGCAAGTCTTAGACAACCTGATTTCCAATGCAGTAAAATACTCACCCCTTAGCAAAAACATCTACATACGACTCACCCGGCGCGACAACAGGGTGCGCTGCGAAATACAAGACGAAGGCCCCGGGCTGAGTCAAGCCGATCAACAAAAACTCTTTGGCAAATTCACCCGCCTAACGGCTCGCCCCACCGGTTGCGAACATTCGACAGGTTTAGGCTTATTCATCGTCAAAAGATTAGCTGAAGCCATGAATGGCAAAGTATGGTGCGAAAGTGAATTAGGACAAGGAGCAACGTTTATTGTCGAATTTCAGGAGTCCAAACTTTGGAGTCCAAAGCTTTAGCTTTGGCAGTCGTCCAAACTTTGGAGTCCAAAGCTTTAGCTTTGGCAATCGTCCAAACTTGAGTTTGGCAGTGCCAGACGGGTGCATTCCCATTTTCCGGGTATCCCATATAACTCATTGATTTTACAGGCGACCAAATGAAGGTAGGATATCGTGTCATTTCTTAGAATGCGAGAAATCTGACAATATTTCTCCTAACGTCGAAATGACAAAGTCTGGTTTTTTGGGAATGCGCCCGTGCCAGACTCAATGCTAAGCAAGTTGCTCAAGCCATAAGCTGAGAGAGAGCTACTCAACCCTAACGGGTTGTAACTTTTGATATCGAGGCCTTGGCAAAAGCCAAGGCTTTTGCTTAACTTAATAGCAGTGAGTACCAGAGTAGTTTGACAGTGCCAAGTTCAGTAGTTGAAAATGATCCTAAAAATAATTAATCGCCTTGACGGGGTAAGTTAGTACTAGGCAATTGCTCGCCTTTGGTGGGCCAATTAGCAGTAGGCAATTGTTCGCCTTTGGTGGGGCAATTAGTCGTAGGCGATTGCTCGCCTTTGGTGGGCCAGTTAGTCGTAGGCAATTGCTCCAATGCCATTAAGTTAAGGGCAACCACAAGGGATTGCCCCTACAAACCGTTATGTAATGTAGGGGCAATCCTTTATGGTTGCCCTCACCCAAAAGCTTAACTTAATGGCATTGAGGCAATTGCTCGCCTTTGGTGGGCCAGTTAGTCGTATACAATTGTTCGCCTTTGGTGGGCCAGTTAGTCGTATACAATTGTTCGCCTTTGGTGGGCCGGTTAGTCGTAGGCGATTGCTCACCTTTGGTGGGCCAGTTAGTCGTATACAATTGTTCGCCTTTGGTGGGCCAGTTAGTACTAGGCAATTGCTCACCTTTGGTGGGCCAGTTAGTCGTAGGCGATTGCTCGCCTTTGGTGGGCCAGTTAGTCGTATACAATTGTTCGCCTTTGGTGGGCCGGTTAGTCGTAGGCAATTGTTCGCCTTTGGCGGGCCAGTTAGTCGTATACAATTGTTCGCCTTTGGTGGGCCAGTTAGTCGTATACAATTGTTCGCCTTTGGTGGGCCAGTTAGTCGTATACAATTGTTCGCCTTTGGTGAGCCAGTTAGTCGTATACAATTGTTCGCCTTTGGTGGGCCAGTTAGTCGTAGGCGATTGTTCGCCTTTGGTGGGCCAGTTAGTCGTATACAATTGTTCGCCTTTGGTGGGCCAGTTAGTCGTATACAATTGTTCGCCTTTGGTGGGCCAGTTAGTCGTAGGCAATTGTTCGCCTTTGGTGGGCCAGTTAGTCGTATACAATTGTTCGCCTTTGGTGGGCCAGTTAGTCGTATACAATTGTTCGCCTTTGGTGGGCCAGTTAGTCGTAGGCGATTGCTCGCCTTGACGGAGCAGGTTTTGAGTCAAGCGATTGCTCGCCTTGAAGGAGCCATTCTCAACTACTGAAGTTAAAACTGGCCGACTCCTGTTACCCGTCACTAAGTACCGGACAAAAATTGTGATATGCACTATAACTCATTGTTTTTATTTAATGTTTAACTTATAGAACCTACCATAAATCTGTTACAAACTTTTGTCCGGTATAGAGGTAACAGGCCCCGTTTTAATTTGGCACTGCCAAACTTGGACGACTGCCAAACGTTAGTTTGGACGACTGCCAAAGCTAAAGCTTTGGACTCCAAAGTTTCTGCCAAAGCTAAAGCTTTGGACTCCAAAGTTTGGACGCCTGCCAAACTAAAGTTTGGACTCCTGATCACTGATTACTGGGTGATGGAAATTTTAATGAAAAAAGGAGTTGAAAAAATGAGGATTGAAAAAGATGAAGTTGATGAAATCATGGAAATTGAAACAGACAATTATTGCATCAGATACGACTTAGCAAATGCCACGATTTGCTTACAGGGGGGACTTCGTCTGGAAAGCGTCAAAGAATATGATCCCATCGCGCAGATGTTCGATCAATTAATTGATTTAGAGCCAGCTGTGATTACGCTCAATTTACGGAACTTGATTTTTCTCAATAGTTCTGGCATTAACATACTGTCCAAATTTATCATCAAAGTCGGGCGAAAAAAAACCAGCCAATTGGTGGTAAAAGTTTCTCAACAACATACTTGGCAGAGCAAAGTGCTAAGAAGTTTACAACGGATGATGCCCACTATGCAGTTGGAATGGGACAACAGCACGTAGAATCGCTGATTTATCGCCTACCCGCTTAGTTGCTAAAGCAACTACTACAAACGAGTTGCTAAAGCAACTACTACAAACGAGTTGCTAAAGCAACTACTACAAACGTTTGAATATGATGTAATAAATTTCTACTTTCATTCAAAGAACAGACAACTCAAGATGAATGAGTCTCAAACAGACACACCAAAAGCTCGTATTTTAATTGTTGACGACACTCTCTACAACTTACACCTATTAACCGCGATACTGAGCCTGCGGGGATATATCGTGATACCCGTGTCTGAGAGCGGCGCGGCGCTCTCGTCTGCACAGACAACCCAACCGGATTTAATTTTACTTGATATTCTCATGCCAGGCATAGATGGGTACGAAGTTTGCAAACAATTAAAAGCGGATGAAATCACCCATGACATACCGGTTATCTTTCTCAGTGCCTTAAATGAAACGCTGGACAAAGTGAAAGCCTTTGCTGTCGGCGGCATAGACTACATCACCAAACCGTTTCAGGCAGACGAAGTTTTAGTTCGTGTTGAAACACACTTAACCTTGCGGCAACTGCAAAAGCATCTTCAGCAGAAAAATGACCAACTTCAGAAAGAAATAGCTGAGCGCCAGCGGGTAGAAAAAGCACTGCAACGGAGCAATACACGGTATCACAATTTAGCGGCAAACATACCGGCGATGATTCATCAATATGTGCTATACCCAGACGGCACACAAAAGATGTTGTATGTCAGTCAGGCTTGCCGAAAAATCTATGGATTAGAGCCAGAAGCGATTGTAGCGGATATTTCACTTATTAATAATACGATTTATCCAGATGATAGCAAAGGTTTTGAGGAATCGTTGGCTCTCGCGGCTGAACAGTTAGCACCTTGGCATTATGTCTGGCGCATTGTTGTCTCAGGCAAAATAAAATGGGTGCAAGGTGATTCTACGCCTGAAAAACAAGCGGATGGAAGCCTCTTCTGGGATGGTCAACTGATGGACATCACTGAACTCAAACAAGCTGAACAAGCGTTACGTCAAAAAAATGAGGACTTAGCCAACACCCTGCAACAACTCAAAGCCACCCAACAAGAACTAATTCAAGCCGAAAAAATGGCCGCGTTGGGACAACTCATTGCCGGCGTTGCCCATGAAATCAATACCCCACTTGGGGCCATTCAACTGTCTGTAGACGATATCAACACATTCATGGAGAAAACGCTTACTCGGTTACCCACCTTTTTTCAATCACTTTCCGAGGCACAACAACAGGACTTTTTGGCCTTATTACAAATGGCCCTCCAAAACAAGACGACTTATTCGTCTCGAGAACAGCGCCGCTTGAGAAAAACCTTAGCTCATCAATTGGAAGAACACGGTATTGATAATGCCAAACATCAGGCCGATACCTTGGTAGAGATGGGAGTTTATGAAAACATTGAGCGTTTTATTCCCCTACTAACCGCCACGGCTCGCAAAACTATTTTAGACATGGCTTACCAATTGGTCAGTTTACAACAAAGCACGCAAACTATCGCCTTGGCCTCCCAACGCGCTGCCAAAGTGGTGTTTGCCTTAAAAAGTTTTGCCCGTTTTGATCCAATTGGTGAAAAAGTAGAAGTCAATATCACAGAAGGCATTGAAACGGTTTTAACACTTTATCATAATCAAATGAAACACGGCGTTGAACTGAATCGCTTTTACGATGCCGTGCCGCCGGTGCTATGTTATCCTGATGAACTCAACCAAGTTTGGACAAATCTCATCCATAATGCGCTACAGGCGATGGATTGCCGGGGTAGTTTAACTATTGCGGTAACACAACAAGAAAATAAAATAGTTATTAGTTTCACAGACAGCGGCAAAGGGATTAAAGACGAGATCAAGCAGAAAATATTTGAGCCCTTTTTTACCACCAAACCGCCCGGCGAAGGCAGCGGCTTGGGACTCGACATTGTCAAGAAGATTATTGACAGACATGAGGGTAAAATAGAACTTGAAAGTACACCCGGCAAAACGACGTTTACGGTGTTTTTGCCGATGTGATTGGTAATTGGTATACTGAGCATCGTCATAAACATAGTCATTTCGACTAAACGTTGCAATTGCGTTTTTGTCATCTTATTGAAATAGCTCAATATTTCTCAAGTTCAAGTTCAAGTTCAAGTTCAAGTTCAAGTTCCCTCCGATCAAAGAGACAAGCCGATCAAAGGGATCGTCGGGATCGTCGAGACTCGGAATGACAAAAGCGCAATTTGCGTGCGTACCAATTCGTAAGGAAAATATGCCATGAAACCGGATAAGGCCGTCATCTTATGTGTTGATGATGAAGTTGTGATATTAAACAGTGTCAAAAAACAACTCAAAAAAGCGTTTGGTGACACTTACAGCTATGAAATAGCTGAAAGTGCCGATGAAGCACTAGAAATCATTGAAGAACTGAACGATGAAAAAGTCACCCTCCTCTTAATTGTCTCAGATTGGTTAATGCCGGGGATGAAAGGCGACGAGTTTCTCATTGATGTCCATCAAAAATTTCCAGACATCATCAAAATCATGCTCACTGGGCAAGCCTCAGGGGAAGCCATTAAACGCGCCAAAGAACAAGCCAACCTCTATTGTTGCTTGTACAAACCTTTGAATGCCGAAAATTTAATTAAAACCATTCAATCTAGTTTAGCAAATCATGGATAAACTCGCTATTTTATGTGTTGATGATGAGCCGGCTATGCTACAGAGCCTTAAAAAAGCACTTAGGCGGGCCGTAGACAACGAATACCTCATAGAAACGCTCGAAAGTGCCCAAGATGCCTTATTGGCTATGGATGAATTGTGGCAAGAAGGCTATGAAATACCTATCGTTATCGCTGACTACATTATGCCCAATATGAAGGGTGATGAATTTTTAAGGCGCGTCCATGCCCTTTCCCCAAAAACCCTCAAAATTCTGCTGACTGGTCAAGCCTCTATAGAGGCCATGGGATACGTTATCAACCATGCTAATCTCTACCGTTACATTGCCAAGCCTTTAGATGTAAACGATTTTAATTTGACCATCAAGGAGGCATTAAATAGTTATTTTCAAGCGGAAAAACTGCAACAATTTTATGCTAACTTGGAAGCCAAAATTGCTCAACGTACCCATGAACTGCATGAGAAAAATCGCCAACTTACCCAACTCAATCAAGAATTGAGTGAAAAAAATGACCAATTGCACAAACTCAATCAGGAAAAGAATGAGTTTTTAGGTATCGCAGCCCATGATCTTAAAAATCCACTGTCGGCCATTCAGAGTGCCGCCTACTTGATTGAAAGTGCTTATGATGATATGCCTAAAGAAGACGTGATTGACATGGCTGGGATGATTTCAATCAGTTCAAAACAACTGTTTGATTTAATTACAAACATTCTGGATGTCAATGCCATTGAATCTGGGAAAATCAAAGTTTCACCGGCCGTTGTTAATATTTTGCCCATCTTACAATCGCTCGTCACTCACTACACTGACCGGGCAAAGGTGAAGAACATTACGTTACAAACCTCGGAACTTTTTGAAACCAGCGCAGTTTTTACTGCTTTTGTCGATCAAGAGCTCGTTCTCCAAGTGTTAGATAATCTTCTCTCAAATGCTGTCAAATATTCACCTCATGGCAAAAATATCTTTATACGCCTCCGCCAAGATGAAAACTATCTGCGCTGTGAAATCCAAGATGAGGGGCCTGGACTGAGTGAAGAAGAAAAACCACAATTATTTAATAAATTCAGCAGATTAGATGCGCAGCCCACCGGCGGAGAGCATTCAACTGGCTTAGGACTCTTTATTGTCAAAAAATTGGTCGAAGCCATGAATGGCAAAGTGTGGTGCGAAAGCGAATTAGGGCAAGGGGCCACCTTTATTGTGGCATTTCCGCTGGAGTAGTTTGGCAGCGGGCATCCAAACTTTAGTTTGGCAGGCGTCCAAACTTTAGTTTGGCAGACGTCCAAACTTTAGTTTAGCAGGAGTCCAAACTTTAGTTTGGCAGGAGTCCATTTTTCATTTTTCAATCGATATTCGCATTCAAACGGAAAACACATATGCTTGCCACTTTACCTCTATTAGAAAACACCGATTTTCCACCCATCAAACGTAGCACCCTAGACACTTTACAAGTCAATCTCGGCTATGTGTGCAATCAACAGTGTCTACATTGCCACGTTAATGCCGGCCCTAATCGTGCGGAAATCATGGCGCGTGACACCTGTGAGCAAGTTTTAATTTATTTACGCGCCACCCCTTCAATTAAAACCTTGGACATCACCGGCGGCGCACCGGAGCTAAATCCCCATTTTCGTTACATGGTCAAAACTGCCCAACAAACGGGTGTACATGTGATTGACCGTTGTAATTTGACCATTTTATCTGTCCCCGGACAAGAAAATTTAGCACAATTCCTTGCCGAACAACACGTTGAAATTATCGCCTCGTTGCCCTGTTATTTGGAAGAAAACGTTGATAGACAGCGTGGCAAAGGGGTATTTCAAGACAGCCTCGCCGGCATGCGTCAACTCAATGCGTTGGGTTATGGACAAAAAGACTCTGGCTTGGTATTAAATTTAGTGTTTAATCCACAAGGGCCGAATTTGCCAGCACCGCAAGCCGCTTTAGCGGCCGATTACAAAAAGTTTCTCAAGGAAAATTATGGTGTTGTATTTGATCAATTGTACACGATCTGCAATATGCCCATACACAGATTTGGTAGCACGTTGATTTCCAAAGGGCAATTTCATACTTATATGCAGTTGCTACGCGAGGCCTACTGCGATGACAACCTAGAGACGGTAATGTGCCGTAATTTAATCAGCGTTGACTGGCAGGGCTATGTGTATGACTGTGATTTTAATCAAATGTTAGGATTGCCTTTGCATTGGCACACGCCGATACAGCGGCATATTTCGGAATTAATCAATGTTGACTTGGAAGAAAACCCGATTGTCGTCGCTGAACATTGTTATGGTTGCACAGCCGGGCAAGGCAGTAGTTGCGGAGGCGCCTTGTCTTGACAGGTTTGCTAAGTTATTGAATACGCTAATAACGTTAGTTCGACTTTAAATATCAATGGCTTATAAAATGATTAGTTATATCAATTAGTTAGTTATAATGACTTGACTCTCAATCAGTTAAAAACAAAACCCATTAGTTGTACTGATTCGTTCCAGCATATGGCCCACAAATCTTGGGT
>Ga0190344_1000075_pt1 | contig 66128 bp, 38 predicted proteins | sample 48721323_MG_FD_161662 | JGI IMG/M metagenome (GOLD analysis project Ga0190344, IMG submission 161662) | Hydrothermal vent microbial mat bacterial communities from Southern Trench, Guaymas Basin, Mexico - 4872-13-2-3_MG | ecosystem: Environmental > Aquatic > Marine > Hydrothermal vents >... | reverse complement strand
GATAGGTGGCTTGACGACGACACAAATCGCGGCGCTTTCCGTTGAGGCGATAGGTGGCTTGACGACGACACAAATCGCGGCGCTTTCCGTTGAGGCGGTAGCTGGCTTGACGACGACACAAATCGCGGCGCTTTCCGTTGAGGCGGTGGGCAGCTTGACGACGACACAAATCGCTTCGCTTTCCGTCGAGGCGATAGCTGGCTTGACGACGACACAAATCGCGGCGCTTTCCGTCGAGGCGATAGGTGGCTTGACGACGACACAAATCGCGGCGCTTTCCGTTGAGGCGATAGGCGGCTTGACAGCGACACAAATCGCGGCGCTTTCCGTTGAGGCGGTGGGCAGCTTGACGACGACACAAATCGCGGCGCTTTCGCCCGAAGCGGTGGCTGGTTTGACAGTCGAACAAGTCGCTTCTATGACGGACGACTCCTTGGCCGGCTTTAGAGCGACACAAACCGCTCAATTTACGAACGAAGTCGTGGCAGGATTTACGGCGAAACAAGTGACTTCTCTAATAGCTGGGGCTTTTGCTGGCTTCATTGCCACCCAGGTGGGACTGTTTACCGCTGACGCGTTAGGTGGCGTGAGTGTTGCTCAAGCCCAAAATATCAGCGTAGAGGCCCTGTCAGGCCTAAATGCAACCAATATGGTTGGGTTTCAAAAAGAAATATGGTTTGACAAAGGTTTGGACATCCTGAACGCTGTCGCGCCGGCGGAAGTACAACAACTGCCCGCTTTGGATTTTGTGTCGATAGTTTCAAGCCTCAATGCAGATACGGTCAAACCCGCTGATATAGAGACATTATTGCTGACTGACTGGGAAATCTCCGCCAATGGCGACTTGATACCCCCCGTAGGTGAACTGCAAGCATTGAAGGCACCAATCGAAGGCCTTCCTGAAAACATCAGTTTTCCTCCCTCGATTGATTTAACGATCAATCTCAGTTTGGGAAGTACGGCGGGTAGTTTGTTGACTCAAATGGACCAAGTACTGGTAGCCAGCGAATTTGCTGAGTATTCTTTCAGTCAAGAAAAGGGCATTGTCCAGTTGACAAGCGCGGATGCGAACTTGTCCTATATGGTCGCGAAAGTGGAACAAATGGCGGCCGGCAGCACGGAGGCCGGCTTTTCTGTGGATAGCAGCGAACGGCGCATTGTCACCACCGACACGGGCCTGCAATTGACCTTATTGCCGACAATGACAGATCCAGCGCTGTTGCTCAACGTGATACCGGGCGCTAAAATCGAGGTCAATCAATATAGTGAAACCAGCATAGAATTTAACCTCCCAAGCCTTGGAGAGCGGACGGTATTTGGCATGTTTGACCCTCTTACCGAAAAGGCGCCGGCTGGTACGGAACCTGGTGTCAGCAGCGAAGGTACGGTCGGTGTTGATAAAGTCGGCATCATCACCTATCCGGATGGCACGATGCAACGTGTGTATCCTTCGGTGGAAAATCGAGATACGTTGGTATTAGCGCATGATTTGCTGTCTGATGCCGGCTTGTATGGCGGCTACAAGTTCCTTGTTGATGGACAAATAGAGTACACCTATAATGGCTTGCTGTTTCGTGCCGTGCCAACGTTTGGTGTAACTATTGGGTTTAGGGCTCCGAGTTCTGCACCTGAGATTGTTCATGTGGCCGTTCTGGAACCTGATCATCAAAGAGTCGCCTTTGCCATCATCAGTGAAGCGGGTGATCGTCAGTTGCTTCATGCTGTGCTGATTGGTGAAGCGAGTGAGTTTGAGGACGATGAGTAATCGTCTTTAGACGGTTTATGTTGTCTACAATTTGCGGCCCTCAGTGGTTTGTAGTCACTGGGGGCATTTTTTTGTGAGTGCAAAGTAAACATTCCGTGCTGTCTTGAAGCACGTCAACTGTGTTCATCTTTTTTATTATCCTTAGAGCGTGTTTTAAGCAACAAAACACCTACAAAAAGTCTAACTAATGAAGCGCGACAGAGGGCCATATACTTAGCACCGTCATAAATTGCGCTTTTTTTTAAATTTAACAGCCAACAGTGTCTGAAAGCTTAAGTCACCTAAAGGTGACTAACCTCGGGGATTTTTCTAGGGGGCAAAAGCGCAAATTGTAACGGTGGACAGTATAACTTAATTTGAAAACCTATTTTATGGCCCTCAAAATATTGACTCCAAAAACCCGCCAAAAAATAGGTCAATAACAAGGCCCGCGTATCACGTATCGCACAAACTAAAGTTTGGACTCCTGCCAATCATAAACTGATCCTTTTTGTCGAAATGACAAAAGCGCAGTTTGTAACGGTGCAAAGTATAAGAAAGAGAGCAATAACCGTTATGAGTTTGTTGCGTTGTCTAAACAACGCTTTAACTGTTCCCCCAACATGCCCACCTGTGGTTCAACAAACAAGGTATCATGATACCCCGGTATCTCATAAACCTCCACACCGTTCTCTGCAAACTTGCCCAATGTGGTGGCAGACGAATGTTTCAAAGACCATTCGTGGGAATAAAACAATGTAATCTGTCCAGGATAAGGTTGGGGTACATAATTAGCCAACGCGTTGAAAAATTTTTTAATTAACAGCTGATGCTGTAATTCTAGTGGCAACGCGTTTTTCTGACGCTGATGATGCTTTTTTCTGAGCTTGCTTAATGACAGGATTAATGATTGCCTGAGAAATTTCAACCGACGTTGCATCCTATGAAGGAGGTAGCTTGGGCCAAATTCTAACAGACTGCGCCAAAAGTAATGAATGCTGTCACCTGGACGCGGTTGGGGTTGTTGCCAAATCACATCAATAAAAGCGAGTAAAGCTACGTTATGCCCTTCGGCATGGAGTTGTTGTGCCATTTCAAAAGCGACTCTGGCATCACCACAGTAGGCACATAACAAATAAGGTTCTTTAGGCTGCACTGTTTGGATTTCTTCAAGGTACTGCTTGGCAATGTCTTTAACGTCTAGCAAAGGTGTGCCATCCGCGGGCTGGAGACCAAAAATGTTTAATCCATATACAGGTTGATTGGTACCCAGCACGGGTGCCAAGGCGCGGGCATAGTTAGTTGAGCCTATGAAAAATAAAGGAGGACGGATACCTTGCGGTTGAATGGCTTCTAAAGCGCACCAGACAGACTTAACTTTTTCGCGCAATATATTAGCCAATTGTGCAATGGTTGGTGCTTGGAACAGTGCCCTCACAGATAAACCCTTGCCGACGTTTTTTTCAACACGATCTAACAGCGTAATTGCCAATAAGGAATGACCACCAAGCTCAAAGAAATTGTCATGTACACCAATTGGGCGGACATTTAAAATGTCTTCCCAGATTTGTGTTAATTGTAATTCTAAAGTATCGCGAGGTGCAACAAAAGCTTCCTCTGATAACTGATCTCTGAACACTGAATCCTTTGAAAGTGCCCGACGGTTTATTTTACCATTCGGTGTGAGTGGCAACGCTTCTAAGGTGACAAAAGCCGAAGGAACCATGTAATCAGGCAGCCGGTTTTTCATAAAGTGGCGCAGGGTATTTGGCGTAGGGGCTTGTTCCGGCTTTGGTACCACATAAGCCAAGAGTTGTTTTTCACGTTCTTCCGAAACCACAACCACCGCTTCCCGAACTTCGGGATGTTGAGCTAACACCATCTCTATTTCTTCTAGTTCAATGCGTATGCCTCTGAGCTTGATTTGATTATCAAGACGACCCAAAATTTCCAGATATCCGTCGGGACGATAACGTCCGCGATCGCCCGTGTAATAAAGCATATCCTGTTTATCGTTGCGGAAGGGATTTTTGACAAATATCGACCACTTTTCGGCCGGCGCATTGAGGTAACCCAAACTTCTAAACGGGGTACGCACAACAATTTCGCCGGGTTCATTAATACCGCACAATTGATGATTTTTTCCTAAAACCAGTGCTTGGCTTTCCGGGAGCGGATAGCCAAGCGGTTGTACCCCCAGTAAAACGTCATTAGGCACCGGGTAATAGCACTTTGCCAGCGTCGTTTCAGTGGGGCCATAAAGATTGACTATTTCACCGGCTTGGGGAAAAACCTTACGCCACTGACGTACCAATTGGTCCGTGAGAGGCTCTCCAGCAAAGAATATCCATCGCAAGCTTTGAAGAGAAACACCCTCTGGCACGTTGACTAACCATGATTGTGCCAAGGAAGGCACCGTGTGAAGTAGAGAAATCTGTTCTAGTTCCAACCAAGGCAGAATTTTGGTCGGGTTCAGATCGTGGCCTTCTGTTGGCAGACAAAGGGTTGCGCCACTGGTTAAAGGTATAAAAATATCTCTGAGTACGACATCAAAGGAGAGTCCCGTTAATTGGGCACAGCGGTCTGACGGCCCGACGACAAATGTCTGCCGTTGCCAGTTCAGAAAGTGCGAAAGCCCTTTGTGCGAGCCTAAAACGCCTTTGGGAATTCCCGTGGTACCCGATGTAAAGAAAATGTAGGCGGCCTCATTCGGGGTGAGTACTGGTAGAGGCTCAGTGCCTTGGGCCGAATCAAGGGGTTGTCCCGTGTCTGGAGCAATGCTGATGAGAGTAAGGGCCGGTATTATTTTTTTCACTTCTGGGGGCTGTTCACCAAGATATAAGAGGTATTTGGCTTGAGCTTCCATGAGCATGAGCTGTTGCCGCTGGGTCGGCAAATTTTCATCAAGCGTCAGTAGCACACCGCCACTCAACCACACGCCTATCATGCTGGCAATCAAGCCAAAACATCGAGGCCCGAACACCGCCACGACCTGTTGGTGTTCAACACCGTTGGTCTGCAAAACTCGTGCAATCGCATGGGCTGCATCGGCCAATTCACGGTAACTCCAAGTGCGAGGGGTTTGGGAAACGGCTGAATGTGTCGGTGTGCGCTCTACCCAAGAGAGGAAGAGGCGGGTAACCGTTTCGTATTGCGGTTCAGATAGAACCACACGGGGATCTGGAAGTAACGATTTTGAATCGGGTGTGACGAGGGAATAGGCGTTGATTGGGGTATCTATCGCTTCCACAATTTGCTCTAGCAAGCACTGAAACTGAGTCAGTAAAACCCTTATACGTGGCACGGAAAAGAACGCCCGTTGATAGACGAGTTGCAGATTCAAGACACCGTCTTGCTCTGCCACGTAGAGTGTCATTAAAAATTTTGAATCTAAGTCATGCCTGTCAATAGAACGGAGGGTGAGTCCGGGGAGTTCTAAAGCTATAGAAGTGGGTGTATTGACAAAATTAAACAAGATATCAAATACAGGGTGTTTGTTCAGGTGGCGTTCAGGCTGTAGTTCTTCGACCAGTTTCTCAAAGGGTATCTGTTGGTGAGCATAAGCACCTAAAGCCACTTCACGAATCCGCTGGAGCAATTCTCGAAAACTCGGATTACCGGACAGATCGGTACGCAGCGCCAACGTATTGAGAAATAATCCAATCATTTTTTCTGTTTCTACATGGTTGCGTGACGCGATGGGCGTACCCACGATGATGTCATCACTCCCCGTATAGCGATACAGTATGATTTTGAAGGCGGCCAACAATGTCATAAACAGGGTAACATTTTGTTGCTGACTCAGGGTTTTGAGTGCTTCAGTTAAATGGGATGACAGTACCTTAGATTGACGGGCACCTTGATAGCTTTGGACTTCAGTTCTGGGAGAGTCGGTGGGCAACGGTAGCATGGGGAGGTTGCCGCCCAGTTGCCGTTTCCAGTAGGCCAGTTGTTCTTCAAGCACTTCCCCAGTAAGCCATTGTCGTTGCCAGTGGGCAAAATCCACATATTGAATCGGAAGCGGTGGCAACGGAGAAGATTCACCTTGCACGATGGCCTCATAAAGAACGCTCCATTCCCGAACCAAAATGCCAATGGACCAACCATCTGAAATGATATGGTGCATGTTTAACAGCAAAACGTGTGAGTTAGCACCTAATTGAAGTAATGTGGCACGGAATAAGGGCCCAGTTTCTAAGTTAAATGGACGAATGGCCTCGTCGTTCACTAACCGTTGTACTTCAAGTGGTTGTTTGTCAATCGGTAACTGCTGTAAACTGAGCACTGAGAACGCTAAACTGTCAATGGAACACTGAACGACCGGGGTGCCATTAACTGTTGGGAAAGTGGTTCGTAAACTGTCGTGACGTTGTACGAGAGTTTGTAAGCTGCTGAAAAGGGCTGGTTGGTGAAGCGGCCCGTCAAGACGCAACGCCGCGGGCATATTGTAGGTGGCACTGGGGCCTTCCAGTTGGTTTAAGAACCATAAACGCTGTTGGGCGAAAGATAACTGCAACGGTTGTGACCGATTAATTGGCGTTATCGGAGGTAAGGGTTCATCACGACGACGGTTTTCTAGTTGTTCCGCCAGCGCCGCGACAGTCGGTGATTCAAACAGGACACGTAGCGGCAGTTCGACTGAAAAAGTGTCGCGTATCCGTGATATGACTTGGGTTGCCAGTAGGGAATGGCCGCCCAATTCAAAGAAGTTATCAAAAACACCGACTCGCGGGACACCCAACACGTCGGCCCAGATACCCGCTAACAATTCTTGTTCTGGGGTACTTGGCGCGACAAACTGTTCTGTTGAATGGTCATGGCTTACCGATAATTGAGACAGTGCTCGGCGATCTATTTTACCGTTAGGTGTCAGCGGCAAGGCTTTTAAGGTGACAAAGGCCGATGGAACCATGTAATCGGGTAGCCGTTCGGTTAGGAAGTGGCGTAATTCTTTATTTTCAATGACTTGCCGTTGATGTGGCCCGATATAGGCCACTAAACGTTTGTCGGCCCCTGAGGTTTCTTGGAGAACCACGGCATTCTCTCGCACTTTGGTATGTTGTCCCAACACGGCTTCGATTTCGCCCAGTTCAATCCGAAAACCACGAATCTTGACTTGGTTATCTATGCGGCCTAAGTATTCTAGATTGCCATCAGGTAGATAGCGAGCTAAGTCGCCGGTTTTATAGAGACGGGCATTGGGATCATCACTAAAGGGATTAGGAATGAACCTTTCCCCCGTCAAGTCGGGGCGATTGAGGTAGCCGCGAGCGAGGCCAGTGCCGCCGATGTGTAACTCACCTGGGACACCGATTGGAACGGGATGATTGTAGCTATCTAACAGATAAATTTGGGTGTTGGCGATGGGGCAGCCTATCGGTACTTGATTTAAAGGGCTATTTGGTTGGCACGACCAATAAGTGACATCCACCGCCGCTTCGGTGGGGCCGTACAGATTGTGTAATTGAACCGCCGGCAAACGTGCAAAAAAACGTTCCATTAGTTCAAAAGGCAAGGCCTCACCACTACAAATCACTCTCCGAAGAGAAGAACATTGAAAAAGTTCTGGTTCCTCTACAAACGCTTGGAGCATAGAAGGCACGAAATGCAGTGTCGAGAGGTTTTGTGAGGTGATGAGTTTGACCAGATAAGCCGGCTCTTGATGGCCCCCAGGTTTGGCTACCACGAGACGGGCACCCACCATCAAAGGCCAAAAAAATTCCCACACCGACACATCAAAACTAAAAGGTGTTTTTTGCAACACATTATCAGCTGTCGTTAATTGATAAGCGTCTTGCATCCATAACAAACGATTACAAATGCCTCGGTGCGTGTTCATTGCACCTTTAGGCCTTCCCGTCGAACCCGACGTATAAATCACATAAGCGAGATTCTCTGGACAACGAATTCGGTGCTGCGGATTAGAACCAGAATAAGCCGCTATAGTGGCCCACTCGCGGTCCAAACCAACAACTGTCGTCGCTGTTGACAGTGGCAACCGCTCAATGAGATGAGTTTGAGTTAACAGTACCGGGACTTGGCTATCTTCCAGCATGAATTGTAGACGTGGCGCCGGATAATCCGGATCAAGTGGCACGTAAGCACCACCGGCTTTCAGGATACCTAACAAGCCAATGACCATTTCTAACGAACGCTCCACGCAAATTCCGACCAAGGTTTCGGCAGAGACGCGTTGTTCAATCAGATAATGTGCTAACTGATTGGCTTTGAAATTCAGTTCATGATAAGTGAGCGACTGGCCCTCAAACACGACGGCTCTATTTACCTGTGTTTTTTCGACTTGTTCTTGGAACAAGTCAACTATCGTCTTATCACGCGGATAATCGGCTTTGGTGTCGTTAAATTCAACCAAAATTTTCTGATACTCCGCCTCGGGCATGAGCTGTAATTCCCGAATCGGCACCGAAGGCCGACGGAGGATTTCACTCAACAAAAACTCAAAACGTGTCTTGATACGTTCAATTTCGTCTTCGTCAAAAAAACCAACGTTATAATCAAAATCCACCCGGACATCTTGGTTGTCATGGAATTCGCGGATAAAGACGGTCAAGGCATTTTGATTAAAACCGTGGGTAAACGTCACCGCTTCAGCGGGGCGGCCATCAAAATAAGTCTCGTAATCGTGTTTTTCATAGGATAATTCAATATCAAACAGTTGCTGACGGTTTTGGGCGTACAGTCCGGCACTTCGAGTGATTTCACTCACGGGAAAGCGTTGATACCGATAGTTTTTTTGCAATTCCCCCCTAATTGCTTGAATCAAGTCGATAAAACTCAAATCCAAGCCAAAACGAAACCATGCCGGTGTGACACCCACAAACAGGCCCACCGTTTGCTTAAAGGCCGCGCTACTCCGATTCAGCGTGGGTAATCCAACGACCAAATCCTCTCGAGCACCGGTTCTGACAAAATAACAATAGAGTGCGCCCAAAATGACGTGAAAGGTTGAGGCTTTATTTTCTTTGGCAAAGTCAATCAGTTGGTTATAAAATAGTCGCCTGATGTGCAAAATTGACCGTTGGCTTGGGATGGTTTGGCCCGCAAATTGGGCTGTATAGCGGCGCACCATGAGGGCTTCTGGCACTTCGCGGTATTTATCCAGCCAGTAGTGTTTGGCTTTAGTGAATTTGTCCGAATCTAGGTAGGCCTTATCATTTTGAATAAAGTTTTGGTAAGAGTCATGTTTTTGTTCACCCAAGGATTGTCCGGTCGCCAGCGCGTTATAGGCCGCCGCAACACGCTGGACAATCAGGGAAATCGCCCAGCCATCGACACTGAGATGATGGTACTTTTTAAACCAGTAATAGCAATTGTCCGAGACTTTGCATAACGCAAACCGACATAAGAGTTCGTCGTAGAGCGGAAAAGGCTTGACAAACTCTTGCCGCATCCATTCAATTACTTGCTTTTGAGCATTTTCTTTATCGGAAAAATCATGGTAGTCCAGTTTAAGATGGACATTTTCGGCAAAGGTTTGCGTGGGCCGACTTTCCCCGTCGTGAATGATGATGCGTAGCGCGTCATTTTCTTCAATGACTTGATTGAGGGCTTTTTCAAAAAGGTTGGGATCAATCGGCCCATCTATCCGCACATAGCCACCGATGTTGTATAGTGGCACGTTGGGGTGCAAGATTTGGTCAAACAAAATCTCTTTTTGAGTGGAAGTCAATGGATAATTCTTAATGGTTTGGTTTGAAGTCACGTTTTTACTTCCTCTTAAAAGTCCGCCCACTATTTATTACTATATCAATAAGAAATAGTATTGGTAAGGGGGCAAAAACTTAATCGGGATTCTGCTCGAATTAAAGTTAAGTCAATTCGGGCGCATTTTTATTTTCCCGCTTTGCCCTGAAGGGGTAAAATGTGGGGTGATGAAAATAATTAATGATTAATGATTAATGATTAATGATTAATGAATTAAATAATACTTAAATGGTTGTTTTTAAAAATAATTAAAATAAGCGGAATAAAAATTGGCTCAGGTTTTAGAACCCGTTGGAACCTCCTTTTCATCACCCCAGGTAAAATGTGAATAGCCCATAAGAAACTTGGGGAAAAAAACGAACGCACCAAAACAACCCCTATTGGGGTTGACGCGTCTTCAGACGCTTTACCACCGGTTCCACTCAAGTTATTCATCGGGGTTGACGCGTCTTCTTACGCAAAACCCACAGGTTCCACTAAAGCTATACTGAACACTGTCATAAATTGAGCTTTTTTGTCATTTCGACTTAAGGAGAAATCTTATTGGATGGGCGACTTATGTATCGCTCAAAAAGCATGACAAAAGCGCAAATTGTGACGGTGCAAAGTATATTCACATTTTACCCCTTCGGGGTAAAGTGAGCGGGAAAATAGAAATGCGCCCGTCAATTCAATGAGTTAATTATTTTTGGCTTGAAATTCAAGATAATATCAAATCGGTGGCAAGAAATGAATTCTAGGCAAAAGTTTTCAAGCAAAAATTATGCCTAGAAGTGAGTTGTTAAATGACTCATTTTATAAATAATTCAATCTATACTGAGCATCGTCATCCTTAAGCTTTTTTGTCATGTCTTTTGAGCGAGAAATCTGTAAGTACCAATGGGATTTATCATCTCAAAGAAATGACAAAAGCGCAAATTTGTCAAGTATACTTTTTCGCCTTTTCATTTTCACGGTTTTAAAGTACGTTCCATGTACATTCATTCGGTAGTCATTACCAATTACCCATTACCAATTACCGGCAAAGATATTTTGCCATGCTTGTAGCGCATTTTGATAGTGTTCTAATTTTCGGTATTGGGTTGACATGGGCATGGGTGGCGGCTGGACGTTGAGATTTCGTGCCACGAGGTTTTTGGAAACGTTGATCCATATTTGTAGTGCTTGTTGATAATGCTCGAATTTCCTATATCGGGTAGGCATGGGCATCGGTGGCAGCCTAACGAGATGGGCTTCGACGGGATATGAATTACCCCGGCTTTGCGAACTTCCTACCCTTTCCCAGACTTTGAGTGCTTGTTGATATTGGTCAAAGTTGCGGTATTGGGTGGGCATGGGCATTGGTGGCAGTTGGACGTTGCTAGTCCGTGCCACGATTTTTTGGTAGACGTTTTCCCAGACTTTGAGTGCTTGTTGATATTGGTCAAAGTTGCGGTATTGGGTGGGCATGGGCATGGGTGTCAGATAGGCTATTGTGCCGCTGTGGGCATTGCCCATGTACAGAAGTGTGAGCAGTAAAATGAGGGTAATGGTGAGGTTTTTTGTCATAAGGCTTCTCCTTTGGGTGCATTTCAAGTCAACCCTGAAGGGGGTGAATAGCCACAGGTGAAACCTGTGGATGTGGTAAGTGTAACAGGGCCAGTTTTAACTTGGCACTGCCAAACACTTTCTGGCACTACTGCCAAACTCAAGTTTGGACTCCTGCCAAACTCAAGTTTGGAGTCCTGGACTCCTGCCAAACTCAAGTTTGGACTCCTGACAGACTACTAGCTACTTAAGAGAGGTATTGAGCAAGGCGTGGCAAGTCTCCTGTTGAGCCAGTCGCGTGTTGCATGATAATTTGTTTGATGGGCGCGGCTGCATCTGTGAAACGGAGTCCCGCGTTACGCGCCCTTATGAGTATGCCATTGCTGCTACCAAATAAGTGTTTAAAGCCTTCCATCGCTTTCAACGTGGCAAAATTATCGCCTTTGCGCCAACGCTCATAGCGGCGTAATTGTCGATAGCTACCAAAATCACGGCCTCTGGTGTGGGCGTTTATGAGGATTTCACTCAAGGCTGCTGCATCAAGTAAGCCTAAATTGAGGCCTTGTCCTGCCAACGGCAAAACGGTGTGGGCTGCGTCACCGACTAAAGCCAGCCTGGGTTGGACATAGTTGAGAACGTGGCGACTTTGTAGGGGAAAGGCCGCACGTTGACTGCTGTCTTTCACGGCCCCCAGTTTGAAGGCAAAGGCTTTTTCGAGTTGTTGTTGAAAAGTGTCTTTTTCTAAGGCCATTAAGCGCTGTGCCAGCGGTGTGTCGATACTCCAGACAATGGAACTGGTATGTGCGTCTGTTAGTGGTAAAAAGGCTAACGGGCCGGTTGGTAAAAAGCGTTGCCAAGCGGTTTCTTGGTGAGGCTGGGCCGTTTGCACGGTGGCGACTATGGCTTGTTGTCCGTGATCGCGTCGCTTGTATTGGATGCCTGCATTGGTGCGGATAGAGGAGTTAGCGCCTTCGGCACCGATTAAGAGCCGGGTTGTCAGGCATTGTCCGTTGTCTAATTGTACCTGCATAGCGGTTTCGTCGGCCGTGAGATTGAAACTTTGTACTTTGGCGGGGCGGTAGCAGGTGAGATTTTCAAATTCGGCGAGTCGGGCTGTGAGGGCCGTTTGTATGACGTTTTGTTCAACAATATAGCCTAAAGTTGGTTCATTGAGCGCGGCACTGTTAAAATGAATTTTTCCGGGGCCGCCAGCATCCCAAACGTGCATTTCTCGAAAGAGGCTGACTCGTTGGGCGGTGATTTTTTCCCATACGCCCAAATTGGTAAAAATCCGTTCTGAGGCACGGGTGATGGCAAAGGTTCGTAAGTCGAATTTGTCTATTTGGCCCTGTTGCAAATCGAGTTCATTTGTTATTCCTTTTGGTAAAGGAGAGGCTAATTCATCTTTTCCCGGCTTTTGTAAATCTAATTCATTTATTCCCGGCTTTTGTAAATAGGGTGTTGGAGGGGGTTGTGGCTTGGCTTCGACAAGCACTATTCGCATACCGCCTTGCAATAAGGCACAGGCACAGGTGGCACCGACGAGGCCGCTGCCGACGATGAGTACATCACAATCTGGGGGCTGCATTTTGCTTTCCTAAAATGATTTGTAACTATTTTATTTTATAGGTAAATAATGAGTACAACGACTGATAAAATATACTCATGAAAAATGAAGAGATTACATAAGCAAGTCTATAATTTTACAGGGCCCTTCGTCATTTTCACGGATTTGAAGTACGTTCCGTATAAACAAATGGTGAGGATGGATCGGATTACTTTATTCGTTTAGATCGATATTCGTTGTATTCAACATGTTGGCACGTTTGGGAAGTTAAGCGTTGCTAAAGAGTTATACTGCCCACTGGTATAAATTGCACTTTTGTAATAAAGAACGAATGTCAGGAAGCTTAAGTCGCTAAAGCGACTACTACGAACTAGGAGAAAGTGATTGCCACTGAAAATTTCAGCAAACTTAGATGATATTTTGCAAGATTTGTATGCCAATGTTTTGGGCGATTATTGGGATAGAGAAAGAAAACATCTGGACAATGCCTATCAAACTATTCCTTTTCCTTTTAAAACTATTCCAACGCCTCGTTTCAGTATGCAGCTTGAATGGAATTTAGCTGAGTTGATGGGTTATTTGAATACCTGGTCGAGTGTGCAAAAATTTATAGTGGCGGAAAACTATAGTCCGTTGGAAAAAGTCGAAGCGGATTTGAAAAAGAGGTGGGGCGATAGCAAAGTGCCTAAAAAAATTGACTGGAATATTTATTTGAAAGTTGGGAAGGTGAATTAAAGGTGTAAAAATTGGGCGAAAACTTTGGAAAGCCCCTACAGCTCCTGAAAGCTAAGGTTTGGTAGGGGCATTCCAGCGCGAATGCCCTTAATGGCATTGCCTTGTTTTCCCCTAGGTAAAACCTGTGGCTATTGCCCCTTCGGGGTTGGAGCCTCTCAACCATTACCAAAACCCACAGGTTTCACAGTTTTAACTTGGCACTGCCAAACTAAAGTTTGGACGCCTGCCAAACTAAAGTTTGGACTCCTTTATGGGCACTGCCAAACTAAAGTTTGGACTCTCCTGCCAAACTAAAGTTTGGACTCCTTTATGGGCACTGCCAAACTAAAGTTTGGACTCCTGAACACTGATAACTGATAACTGATCACTGATCACAATTACCAATTACCAATTTCTGGGTTAACAATCCAGCCGCTGAGGTTTTTCTCAGGAATATTGACTTTAACCCACCAATGAGTTTTACGCTCTGTGACGATTTTGCCCCATCGCGCCTCTTCTGCCATATCAGAATTCCATCCGTTATTCAAGTAATAGAGATCGCCGTTATACCACACAACGTGCATTCCCAAGCCAACCGATTCCAAATCAAAAAGCCTTTCTCCTTGGTGTAGAGTCAGCTTAAGGTTGTCATCAGTGAGTTCTAACTCGGATTTAACCACTTCAATCTCACCGAATTGTGACGTGTGTATTTCGCCATTCAGTGCTTGCACAACTTGTTTGGCTTCCAACGTTGCCAGTGAGTCGGCCTTGAACGAGGGTTCTGCGTAAAGCGTAGTGGGTTTGTTCAGTTGCCACTTGCCATAAGCACAATTATTAACCGGGCAAGCCGGGTGAATGTACGGCAATTTGGGCAGTATTTTCACATAGTCGCTATGGGCATAGCCGACTCGTCCGTCGTCCAGTTGAACTTTGTACCAGCGACCCAATATGTCTAAGACGTTGACTTTTGTGCCTTTTTTGGCTTTCGCAATCGGTTTTGTGTATTGGCCCATGCCTTGACGAATGTTCAATGTCGCGCTTTGCGTCACAACTACACCAACAATCTTGGGTTCCTCATCAACACTGGGAATTTCGGCTTCTGTAAACCAAGTTTGTTGAGGTTTTGGGCCCAAATTTTGGATCTCTTGTGTCCAGTTCGACACCGTTAGGCCCTCCGCCCAGCGTGCCATAACTACCGTTACCGGCTGTTTGAAGAGAATGTGCAAGGCCGGTTGTTGACTGATTTTGCCCCCCTTGAGGGTAAAAGCCAATAAACTCCCGGATTCGGTTAGCACCACCAATAAATCTTTGGACGGTGCGCTCAACGCATCAACTGCATCAGGAACCTGTTTTTTTATCAATTTCCAGTCGGGATAGAGTTGGTTGTGACCGATTAAACGGGAAGGCGCGGCTCCCCGGACAGAAAAATGCGTGTATCGCCCCTCACCGACTGGAAAATGGCCTTTGATTACCCACTTTCCAAGATCGCGCACAATACCCCCGCTGACATTGCCCCACTCTTCGCTACCGCTGTGTCTTTTTTGGTAGTTTTTAGCAGCACGCTTCAAGGCCTTGCTGCCTTTATAGCCTAGCAAGGCGACAATCTCAACCGACTCAAGCTCAGCCAGTGATAACATTTGCAGTGCGCTCTGTGTTGAGCCACCCATGAAACCACATATCTCGCTACGGATATATCCTACCGACAGGTAGTTATTTCCCATGAACAGAATATCGCGGGAAGTACGCCCTTTGCAGTATTCTCCAAGCGAAGCCTCAATCCCTTGCTCTTTGACGAGTAGTGAAACCTCGAAAGCCTTAATCCCTTCCTGTTCGGCGAGGAAAGGATTGGGGAGGGCATCGGGATCTGCGGCGGGATTGATCCAGACAAAATCCTCAGCAAAATCGTTGTAAACACTGTGCTTGACATCGATTCGCCAAAACCCATCGTCACGCGGCACTAATAGATTAGTCCTTTCGGCCGCCAACTTAACTTGCCCATTTTCGGCACGTATCCAAAAAGTGCGGTAAGATGAGGGTTCTTGTGCCCCTTCAAAAACTTTTTTATCTGAAAGAAGCGTGGCCGATATGTCATAATTGGCACCACTGCGTAAGCCTAGTAAGAGTCCAGACTCGCTCGCGCTTGCATAGCTTGTCATGGACAATACGATTGAAATGGATAACACTTTTATAACTGTGTTCATCAAAATCCTCCTTAAAATTATCAAAGTGCACAATACCCGGTCAATGGCTGGGTTTTTCGACAGGCAATTCTAACGGTTGTGCCACTTTTCGGCAAGCGTCTTGTCAGTTATCAGTTGTCAGTTATCAGTTATCAGTTGTCAGTTATCCGCTATCGCATCGACTTGATAAGTCAGCCCGACTGTGATTAAAGATGTGGCAAGTCTTTGAAAAGGCAAAGGGGGTTGGGGATGTGGATTTATACCAATGAAAAATGAAAAATAATTATAAGTGAATAATTTTACTAGGAATTTTATAAGCTGGGTTTGATGTCATTTTCACGGATTTTTCGTTAAGTTCCGTATAAACCGCATTATAGATAAGGGTTGTTGCAAATTAAATCGCCATGAGCTAGAGCTACTGGCTAAAAGCGATAGGAGGCTCAAGCCGACTCAGGAATGAAAAGTACCGATGTTTATTATTTGTGATTAAAAAATAATAAGTTATTGTATTACATAATATTATTTTGTTTTAGTGCCCTTTAGGGTACTTGAGCTTTAAGCCATGAGCTTTAGCTCATGGCTTAATTTGCAACAACTCTATACGATCCCTAAAAGGGATGATATCGGTTTTGTGGACAATATAGCGTTTGGGGTAAGGATTTTGGGTTCAGTGCAAACCCCCGCTTTTGAGTACAAACTCATGTTTGTAAGGATAGACTGAAAGTCTATAGAGCAATAGGCTTATACTGGTATGTTTGCTATCGTCTTTGGTGTTAGATAGCAATTCTATTGACAACTATTGACATGTCAACAAATGAGTCAACACTATTAATAGAAGTGAATACTACGCAAAAGTTTCCGCAACGGAAACTTTTGCGTAGTAGGGAGTATCAGCCCTTTATCCCCTCGCCTAATGAGAGCTTAGGGTTACTTGAATGCTTGAGAATCCATTTTTTGATGTGGAAGGCTAACCACCTCAAGCATCCTTATGTTACTTTAAAAAAGTACAAAATGTAAAGTTCTTTTTAGATAATGCCCAGCCAATATCAGTAGTTATCAAGATTTTTTTGAACGATATCCACACTGTATTGATATGTCAATAGTTATCAATAGTTTTGTGTATTATACTAATCTCCTAAAATGAGTAAGACTTTAACGGGATGTCCAGGTTTTTTTATTTGATAATTTATTTTTTTTATGTTAAGCGGCAACACCACTAACCTTGAGAGTCCCTACCCTTTATAAAATATTTTAAACGACAAACGAGGGCCGCTTGAAAATCTTGGAAAAAGCGCTATTTTGTCTGATGGATTTTGAACCATACTTACTCAAAGTTCAAATGACAAAATGCTCAAAGGTAGACTGTATAAGGTACCGAGCGTTGCGAGATCACTTTTAAAAAAAACACCCCTCAAGGGGCGTGTAAAAAGCCTCGAATGTACGGGACAATTTATTTAAGTCATTAATTGTGGAAAATTTTCATTGATGGTAAGATTATTGGTTTCGTGAGACATGACAATGTCTGGTACTCAGATTTTTTTAAAAACTTTAGCTTAACAAATTATTCCCGTGCTAAGTCTATCAATAATAGGGCGACACCATACAAGGTAAAGTCCTCAATTGAACCCTAACAATGCGAATTAAGGGTTGAATTGAATCACAAAAAATCAATGACTTATAAAAACTTCTTTAAGATAAGATAAGTGATTTTATAAGTCTTTTTCAGGCTAAAGTTTCGCTCCGCGAAACTTTAGCCTGAAATTCTTCATTTTTCATTTTTCATTCTTAATTGGCATTTAACATATGTTCAAAAAAGTTCTGTGGTAATTGATAATGGCGAAGGACGAATGACCTATTCGCAATTCGCTCTTCGCAAATGGTATCATCGTTTTATGAATAAATCTATTCGTACACTATTTACCGTCCCACTTGTTATTCTAATCGTTACACTGGCCCTCGTGATAATTGGTGTATCTTATTACAATGGGCACCGTGCTGTCGGTGAGGTTGGGCTACAGCTTCATCAAGAAATTTCGGCACGGATTAGGCAGCAGGTTCGCACTTTCCTTCAAGCGCCTCACTTTGTGAACGCGCTTAACACCAAACTTGATGTTTCCAATTTGGAGAATTTAGCGAAGCAATTTCAACATCAAGTGAATATCTCTGATGTGCCGTATGTTTTCTATGGTGATGAGCAAGGCAACTTTATTGGCGTTCAGCGGATGGAGGATAAAACGGTTCTTAAAATCCGTGATCATAAATCGGCCCCACTGCGACACATTTATGAAATCGATCAGAGTGGCCGGCGGATTCTACAGCTTAGGAATAAAACAAAAGAATACGAGCCGCGTGGTCGCCCTTGGTATCGGAAAGCAAAGAAGGCCGGCGAGGCAACGTGGTCTGATATTTACGCGTCAGCACACAGAAACGTTTTACAAGTGACGCCGGTTGCGCCCGTTTTTGATGAAGAGGGAAAACTGCGGGGCGTGTTCGGTGCTAATTTCATCTTGTCTCAAATTTCTGATTTTCTAAAGGAATTGAAAATCGGCAAGACGGGGCAAGCGTTCATTATGGATAGTACCGGGAAACTCGTTGCCGCTTCCATAGACACGCCGCTTTCAAAACAGCTCGGGAAAACCAAGCCACGCCCGTTGAGCGCCGAAAGAAGTAAAGATCCACTTATTCAGTCTGTGGCACAATACATCACTCATGAATGGGGCAGTATCTCACGTTTCGCCAAACAGCAGCACAATGAAGTCTTTAAATTAGACGGCCGAACAACGGAGCTTTCACTTTACGAAGATGGACGTGGCATCCACTGGATTATTGCGGTAACAATCCCCGATACTGATTTCACCGAAGGGATTCAGGACAATCTGCTTTGGACATTGGGGTTATCATTGCTTGCTATTCTTGTGGCAATTATCGTGGGCATCTTTGTGGCACAACACGTTACAAATCCCATTCTCCAACTCAATCAACACGTAAAAGATTTAACCAGTAGTGATTGGAAAACGTGGAATCTCTCAATGGATATCAACCGAAAGGATGAAATAGGTGAGTTGGCTTTGTCCTTTTCGGCTATGGCGGAACAACTTGCCGGTTTACTCGGTGCCTTTGAAGATATAGTTGACAAGTCGGTGGCCGGCTTGCGCCAAGCTAACGCTGACTTAGAAGCCTTTTCTCGTTCCGTCGCTCATGATTTACGAAATCCCATCGGTGAAGTTTTGGGATTGGCAGATGCACTGCTGGAGACTTACGGCGACAAGCTAGATATGCAAGGCCGTCAGTTCCTTCAACTCATGTTGTCATCCAGTGAGAAATCTCTTGAAATCATTGATTCTCTACTGTTACTGGCGGTCACTTCAAAAGAAGAGGTAGAGATTCAATCCTTAGATATGCGCTCAATTATTTTATCTGCAACCCAACGGGTTGAATCAACAAGGAAAAAGTATTACGGCTCAATCACTGTAGCAAAAACATTGCCCACCGCTTCGGGTCATCGTGCTTGGATTGAAGAAGTCTGGGTCAATTACTTGACTAATGGATTAAAATACGGTGGTGTGCCACCAAGCCTTGAAATCGGTGCCAAGGTGAAAGGCTCAATGATTGAGTATTGGATACAAGACCATGGCGATGGAATGACAGCCAGCGAGGCATCAAAACTCTTTACTGAGGCTGCGCGGCTTGACAAACATCGTAGCCACCGCGACGGTTTTGGCTTCGGCCTTTCAATTGTCCATCGCATCGTTACAAAACTGGGGGGCGGCGTGGGTGTTGAAAGTCAGGCTGGAAAAGGGAGCCGCTTTTGGTTTACACTTCCTCTGAATAAAAAAGTCTTTTCTGAGAAAGATTAGACGAGTAAGTACCCGTGCAAGAGTTTTCAAGTATTATGGGTACAAAAGTAATTGTTTTTGTTAGGTTTATTTTTTTATACCTGCACGGGTACTTAAAATATTGTAGCAGTCGCTCGTCGGGTGGTGAACTGTGCGTATTAATGAAAAATGAAAAATGAAAAATGAAAAATGAGTTAATCACTAATAAGTAGATCATTTGGCTAGGAAGTTTTTATCGATAGGGCCATTAATCAAATCAATAGAATCAATTCGCCAACCTGGCCCTATATTAATGAAAAATGAAAAATGAAAAATGAAAAATGATTAAATGATTAAATTTAGACGAGTAGAAGATCTGGTGTGTCCCATTTGTCCTTTTAGAAGTTTTTCTCGATAGGGCCTTAAATCAACTCAACAGAATCAAATCGCCAACTTGGCCCTAAAAAAACCGCCATGTTTTAGAAATCCTTTTTCATTTTTCATTAGTATAAACACCGACGGCCGTCTCGAAGGGAATTTGTCCGGAATGAACGAAACTCCACCCGCCGATTGGTTGTTGTTTCGGACAGATGGAATAATTCCAGAAATACCATAATTGTATTCTTTGTACCGGACAATTTATTTAAGTGACAACTTTGTTCTAAATGACAGATTTCGAGCGAAGCTCGAAGTGACAACTTCGCTCAAAATGACAACTTCGCTTGAAATGATAGATTTCGAGCGAAGCTCGAAATTGACAGCTTCGCTCGAAATGACTTTGTCCGGTACTCAGAATTGTATTGGAGATATCATGTCCAGAACGTTCTTATTACTACTTTTCATTAGTGCGACCCGTTGAACGCTGAAAGTGTATAACATACTTATGAAGCGGTCGTATCTTTCTCCTAACAATGAGGAGAAGATATAACTTAAGTGATGGTGTGGGTACACAATCCCACCGCCCATATAGGTTGGGGCGAAAGCATAGCCCCTTGTGGATAAAAAGCGATTATCTGCAAAAGCGGGGATAAAAGCCATACAAGGAGTACGGCAAGCCTAGTCGGCATGGTGACGTATCAGAAAGAGCCTAAGCCTCGTTAAGTAGAAGGACACATTGGGAGTAGGGATTAGAAATTGATGAGTTCTAATCCAACCTATCACAAGACACCTCGGGGTAAGGACTCCACCTAAACTGACTTATTAACATCACTTAGGAACTGGGAAAAACGTCGGCGAATGCACCTCAAGGAGTGAGGAGGCTTGGCGCCCGCTAACCAAGTATCGCAACCGACGGGTAGGATTGAGTGGGAAGCTAAGGCTCTCTTGTAATGAGGGAGATATGCTGATTAACTCGCTAGGTAGGCTAGTCGTAAACCCAAAGCCAGGGGGCGTTGCCCTTGGCTATATTAATATCGCCCCGTTGGGGCTGACTTTAAAATCTCTATTAGCCCTTTCGGTATGTATTATTAAAGCCAGTGTAACTACCTGGAGCAGCCTACACAGATATTTGTCCAGAGGTGTGGACGAAACCTCTGGCTAGAGGAGCCGTGTGAGGGGAAACTCTCACGCACGGTTTTGAAGGAGAGGTTGCCTATAGCGATATAGGGAATCGACTCTAACTTACATTATCAGCCGCTTTGGCGATTAATTATCTGCCTTCCTTATTGACACCGGGGGATAGAGTTAATTTAAAAGCGGTAGAACATTTTGAGAAAAATATTTCTCCGGCATACACTGATCTTGTAGATGCGTTGCTACAACAGAAAGGCCAATTAGTAGAAGCGCACCAGACGGTTGAAAGCGCAAAGCGTGCTGAATTGCAAGCGTATTTTGGACATAAATCCCTTTCAAAACATGAAGTTAAATTTCCTGAAATCGATCCGGGTACGGCTGTTCTCTATCCGGTTCTGTTACCGGATCGCACCGAATTATTGCTCAAGTTTTCAAATAGCCTTTGTCGGATTCAGGTGCCGGTGGCGGGTGATGATATTGCAGAAGCGGCAAGGCTGCTGCACGACAATATTCAGAATCGAACCAGTGGCCGATTTATCCGTCAATCCCGTCAACTTTATGATTGGTTGATTGTCCCGATAAAAGCGACTTTGGCTAAACATAAAATTGATACGCTTGTGACTGTGCCAGACGGTGCCTTGCGTCTTATTCCGATGGCTGGGTTATTTAATGGAAAAGAGTTTCTTATCCATGAATATGCGCTTGCTACTACGCCGAGTTTGTATTTTACAACTCTACGCGCTGTCCCTAAGGAGAATTCACGGATCATGCTCAACGGTTTATCTGAAGCGGTGCAAGGATTTACGCCGCTTAAGAATGTGCCGCTTGAAATGAATGGCATTAAATCGTTGTTTAATCAGAGTGATGAATTCTTAGATCAACAATTTACGCTTGGGAATCTGGAACGGAATCTGAAGCAAATACCCTACAAATATGTTCACATTGCGACACACGGTCAATTTGATTCAAGCCTCAACAACAGTTTTGTGCTGACTTACGATGATAAGCTTACTATGGATAGGCTTGAGAGTGTGTTAGCCCAAAAGCGTGATAATCCGGTTGAGTTGTTGACGCTCAGTGCTTGTCAAACGGCCCTTGGTGATGAGCGTGCGGCGTTAGGATTGGCAGGTGTTGCGATTAAGACGGGGGCACGCAGTGTGCTTGCCAGTCTTTGGTCCGTAAATGATCAATCAACGACTATGTTGATGCAAGAGTTCTATAGCCAATTGCAAAAGCCTGATATGTCTAAAGCTAAAGCTTTGCAACAGGCGCAGATAAAAGTCGCCAGTGATCAACGATTCCGGCATCCGGCATACTGGGGCGCTTTTTTATTGATAGGGAGTTGGCTCTGAAAAAATCCAGTGATCAGACAACCTCTAGGTAGTTACACTGGCTTTAATAATACTTACCGAAGGGGGTAATAGAGTTAGCCCCAACGGGGCGAGATTAATACAGCCAGGGGCACCGCCCCTGGGTGAGGGTAAAACTCGTTTTTATTCAAATGGCCTCATAAATTGCGTTAAGAACCATAGTGCAAACATATAGAAAGATAGCACCGATTGAAGTCCGCCTAGTTTCCTAATCCAACCCCGTGTATAGAAAAAGTATTGGTGCGTTTGGAAATAGGTTACCCACAGTCCAATGTTAAAATCACGCCATCCAATTTGAAATGCGTTGATAAGACTTAAGTGTAGAGAAATTCTCAATAGTCTGAATTCTCTGACAAATCGGCCCGCTAAACCTTTGAGTTCCTCGCGTTTGAATTGGTTGTCGGGGTAACGCAGTAGCCAACCGCCCTTATCAACCGTGACGCAAACATTGGAAGTACGCCGAGTGTCGCCTTTCAGAATATTGACATAGGTTCGCTTGGTGGCATACTTGGGCGGCCAGCGAACTTCAAGAAATGGATGGCCTAAGCCGATTCGCAGTCCCAACCAGTATATGACCGTGAACAGAAGAAACATGATTATAATAAGCGTTAGGGGGCGCTGTGGGTAAAGTCCATAGCCGCTGGGCAGTTCAAAGAAGACATAGCTGAGGGCACTTCCCACGCTATACCATCCGCCGAGTTTCCAATTTTCTTTACGCTCTCCCGACTTGAGCATATAGGTCATCTGCCGCTCCATTCGGCGCATGCCCGCTTTTTTATACGCTTCCCGCAGTTCGACAAGGGCCGGGGCACCCATTTTGGGGTGGTAATAAGTTATTGTTTTAAAATGCTCGGCGGTCGTGATGCCAATGATGTTTGGTGCCGTTCCATATTTTGGAAAATAAATCGTTTTGGTCATGTTGGCATCGTGCAACTCGGCCCGCGTCATCACCGATTCATAGAAATAGGCACTGGTGAGATTTGATCGTTGCAGTACGGCATCGGTCAGATCGGCATAGGCAAGGTTTGCATGCCTTAAATCAGTCTCAGAGAGGTTAGCCTTGGTAAAGTTGGTGTAATTGGCTTCGAGAGCGGCGAGATTGGCTTTTTCGAAATCCGCACCGGTAAAATCAGCGCGGTTCGACACGGCTCTGGCTAAATTGGCACTCAAAAATTTTGCCCCCTGCCCATTGACACTGTGCAATTTTGCCTGAGTCATCACCGCATCATAGAAAAAAGCACGGGATAAATCTGCCTTAGATAAATTGGTCTCACGCAATACCGCATTGTCCAACCACGCACGATGTAGGCGCGCCTCGGTGAGATCGGCGTGGCTTAAATCGGCTTGGCGCAAATCGGCCAACGCCAGATTAGCTCGGAAAAGTTTGGCCCCTTTTAAATCAGCACCGCACAAATTGGCACGACGAGTGTCGTTGTTATTCGGCTTTAAAAGTTTTGGGTCACGTTTTTTTTCCTCTTGAAGCCACAAGGCATGTTGTGACAAAATATCACTCAATTGTTTTGCATTCAGTTTCTGCCCTTTGTGAGGGCCATCACATGCAAAAGAATGATAACTTACTAATAAAAGGAGTACAATCAATGAAATACGCATCATGGCCTGTGATTATAGCATTGTCGTTTGTTTTTGCAAGCGAGGTGTTTGCGGATGAGTGGTACGTTGCCCCTATCAAAGGTGGGCCTAGTATTCGGGTCGATGTTAGCCATCGGGGCCTTTGTGCCAACGTCCCTATTTTACCGCGTGATTTTAAAATCGAGGTGATTGCGCCGGAGCACGTCGCGTACACCCTCAGGGCACAACCGACGCTGTATTGGCGTGTCAACAAAAAGGTGAAAGGCACTATTGCGATCACGATAGAGGAAATGAAACGCGGTTCTTTGCCCAGTAAGCCTTTGCTGGAGGTGTTAGCCGTCATGGAGGTAAAGCCTGGACGCCATCGTTTTTCATTGGCCTGTTTGGGAGTCCGTCTTAAAAGAAACGTGGACTACATCTGGACAGTGGCTTTAGTTTGTGATCGGGAAAAACGCGCACTTGATCTGGGGCAATCGGGGGGAATTCGGTATGTGAGAAAATCCAAGGGCGTGAGTTACCGAGATTTGAAGGGGCTGGCGCAAAAGGGGATTTGGTATGATGTCTTTCACCGAGCAACGGACGAGCAGCGCAACAGTTTGTTGAAAGAAGTTGGGTTATAATGTTGTAGTTTATTCGGTACGGAATGCGAACGCCCAAGGATTGTTTTTCATTTTTCATTTTTCATTTTTCATTTTAGCTTGCGCTATTGCGTATTTAGTGATTTTATGCTTAGCGAATAAAATCCCTTATTATATACAATCCTTGTCGTTTTTAATTATTCGCATACTGACAATTTCATGCAATCCAATAATAGGAGTACAGTCAATGAAATACGCATCATGGCCAGTGATGGTAGCATTGTCATTTGTTTTTACAAGCGAAGTGCTTGCCCAGGAGTGGTACGTCGCCCCTATCAAAGGTGGGCCTAGTATTCGGGTCGATGTTGGCCATCGAAGCCTTTGTGCCAACGTGCCTAATTTACCTCGTGGTTTTAAAATCGACGTGATTGCGCCGGAGCGCGTCGCGTACACAGTCAAGGCAAAACCGACGCTGTATTGGCGTGTCAACAAAAAGGTGAAAGGCACTTTTGTTCTCACCGTAGAGGAAATGAGCAGCGGCTTTTCGTTTAGCGAACCGTTGGTCGATAAATTTTTTAAATTAACCGCAAAACCCTGGCGGCTTCAAAAAATTTCCTTGGCTAAATTGAGAGTCCGCTTGAAAAAGAATGTCGATTACAAGTGGACTGTGGCTCTCGTCTGTAACAAGAAAATGCGCTCGTCTGATATTGGGCAATCGGGGGGTATTCGGTATGTGAGCAAGCCCTGGCGTGTGAAAAGAAATTGGAGAACACTGGCGAAAAATGGCGTTTGGTATGATGCATTTCGCCGAGCCAGTAAGAATAAGCGCAAGCGTTTGTTGAGAGAAATTGGGCTATGATTTAACTTTTTAAAAATCCGATGTCTCAATGACATCGGATTTTTAGCACTGAAAATTCGTTTATCCGCGTAATTAGTTGTCCTAAATTTCTGGATCATCCGCATGACGCAAATGCACTCGCAATTGGCGAAATGTTTGCATGTCCAACGCATCTTTCCAAATAATCAGCGTGTCAATCCTGCCATTTTCTATTCCCTTCAGCCTTAGTACCACAAGTTGCGGATGGCTATAACTGCCTAACGCAATTTGGGCCCCTTCCCCAGATTTCAATTGTACCCTGATACAGTGTTCGACTTCGTCGTAGCGCAAGATACATTCATATAAAGGATGATTAGTCAAGCGTAAATGTCGGCGCGTGGTGTGCCAGGCACTCGCTAATATTAATAATCCTAGACATAGTTTGATAACTAAGCTAACTTCGAGAGCGAAGGGCAATGTCAGTGGTAGTAATAATAATAGTGCCCCGCTGTGTATTATTATCAATATCAGCGCAAAGCGTTTAGAAAAACGCGGTTTAAGATGTATGGGTGCTATAAAATCTGCCATGGTGGTTGATAAGTTAACTGAGTACAACGAATTACGCGGATAAGCGAATTTAACTATTGTAGTAGGTGCTTTAGCGCCTTAGTTTGTAGTAAGTGCTTTAGCGCCTTAGTTTGTAGTAGGCGCTTTAGCGCCTAAGCTTGTAGTAGGTGCTTTAGCGCCTTTGTTTGTAGTAGGCGCTTTAGCGCCTTAGCTTGTAGTAGGCGCTTTAGCGCCTTGCGCTTGTAGTAGGATCAAAAGCGACTTAATCTACAATCTATTTAGTACAGCGAAGAGTTCAAAGTTAAATCACTGGCCTTTTTCAGAAACGGCCGATAAAGGCCCTACAATCAATCATTTTAATTCGTTAATTTCGTTCATTCGTGTACTTAACCTATAAGGACTCGTTGTCATAAAACACATATAAAAACTATGGCTAATGAAGCGCAATTGGGGGCCATAACTTAATTTTAAACCATTTAAAACATTTTATGGCCCCTAAATCAGGTAGTCTAAATAACCAGAAAATATCTCTTGCGTCAAAGCGCGTCAAAGCGCGTTTTCCACTTCTGTTGAATTTATAATATTCAATTTAAGCCTTAATTCGTATGGATACGCGTTCCGAAACGGATAAGGCTTTCTTAGATGTCATACAACTTGCCAATTTCGTACAGCAAATTGCGCGGAGATAGATAGTACAACGGATGACGTGGATAAACGGATTTTACTTAACTGAGTACAGCGAATTGCGCGGATAAACGAATTTGACTGTGACTGAGTACAACGAATTGCGCGGAGATAGTACAACGGATGACGTGGATAAACGGATTTGACTGACTAATCGAGTACAACGAATTACGCGGATAAGCGAATTTGACTGGACTGTGACTGAGTACAACGGATTACGGGCCGATAAACGAATTTGACTGTGACTGAGTACAACGAATTACGCGGATAAGCGAATTTAACTGAAGTACAACGAATTACGCGGATAAGCGAATTTGACTGAAGTACAACGAATTACGCGGATAAACGAATTTTATTGACTAATCTATATATTGTAAAGTACCAACCCTGAAGGGGTTGAATATGAATAGCCACAGGTGCAACCTGTGGAAAATGTGCCACGACGTGCCAACCCTGAAGGGGTTGAATATGAATAGCCCCAGGTGCAACCTGTGGAAAATGTGCCACGACGTGCCAACCCTGAAGGGGTTGAATATGAATAGCCACAGGTGCAACCTGTGGAAAATGTGCCCCGACGTGCCAACCCCAAAGGGGTTGAATATGAATAGCCACAGGTGAAACCTGTGGAAAATGTGCCACGACGTGCCAACCCTGAAGGGGTTGAATATGAATAGCCACAGGTGCAACCTGTGGAAAATGTGCCCCGACGTGCCAACCCTGAAGGGGTTGAATGTTTAAGAAACGGCCGATAAAGGCCCTAGAATCAATCAGTTAAATAACTGGCCTGAAATTGAGTACAACGAATTACGCGGATAAGCGAATTTGACTGTGACTGAGTACAACGGATTACGGGCCGATAAACGAATTTAACTGTAACTGAGTACAACGAATTGCGCGGATAAACGAATTTGACTGTGACTGAGTACAACGAATTGCGCGGATAAGCGAATTTGACTGTGACTGAGTACAACGAATTGCGCGGATAAGCGAATTTGTCTGTGACTGAGTACAACCAATTACGCGGATAAACGAATTGAGTACTTGAGATGGAGTCCAAGATTTATCTTGGGCGTCTAATTTTATGCAATAGGCCGATAAAGCCCCTATAATCAATCAGTTAAATAACCGGCCAGATAGTACAGCGGATACACGAAATAAACGGATAAGGTTTTCCTGGATTTATTATCTATCTGTCATACAACTTGCCACTTTCGGCAAAATTTATTCCGAGCGGTATTGCTTTTTATCCGTTCCGGAACGCGTATCCGTTGTACTATCCGTTTATTTCGCGTATCCGTTGTACTAGATATTATGGGTATTTTCACAGTAAACGGATTTAATCAACGACGGAAAGTACAATCTATTTAGTACAGCGAATTACGCGGATAAACGAATTTTACTGACTAATTTAGTATAACTAACTTAACTTTTAACAAACGGCCGATAAAGGCCCTACAATCAATCAGTTAAATAACCTGCCTTTTAAGATAGTACAACTTCTTTTATGAATAAACGGATTTAATCAACGACGGAAAGTACAATCTATTTAGTACAACAATTCGTTTATCCGCGTAATTCGTTGTACTCGATTAGATTAAATTCGTTTATCCGCGTAATTCGTTGTACTCGATTACTCAATTAAATTCGCTTATCCGCGCAATTCGCTGTACTCGACTAAACTAAATTCGCTTATCCGCGTAATTCGCTGTACTCAATTAAATAAATAAATTCGCTTATCCGTGCAATTCGCTGTACTCAATTAATTAAATAAATCCGTTTATCCACGTCATCCGTTGTACTCAATTAAATTCGCTTATCCGCGCAATAACTTGTACTCAATTAACCAGACGATCCAAAGCCAAATTGGACTCCAACACTCACAAAAGACTTGAAATCATAAAAACTGCCCAAATTATCACATTCAATCGTATTCAATAATAATAGACGACAGAACTAAAAACCATGACAGACGAAACCCTTGAACAACGTGCCGAGCAAATCGTTAACTACAATTTTAGCAACCGCCTAAGTGCCGAAGAACACCGTCTCGCCATTGAAATCACCAAAGAAATCTATTTATCCCCCGAAGAACTGCCCTTTGACATATGGCATGAGCATGTCAGTCAATTTGACCAACAGTTACAAACCCGTTTAAGCCAAGCCGAGACTCCAGAACAACGTGCGGTATTGCGGTTTGCCTCTCTATTATTACAATCGGTGGCCGAAGACGCAGCCACAAGCATTTTTAGCAACCGACAACAAAGCCTTGCTTATTTGGAACAAGGCCTTAAACACGCCGAGGCTTTTCTCAGCGACGGCGAAACCACAAGTGGTGTGCGTGAGCGGGTGCTTCTACTGTACGTCAACGCGGTGGGAACGCTGGAACAACTGGGACAAGTAGATAAAGCAGTTGAAACTGCCCAACGCGGCCTTAAACACGCCGAGGCGTTTCTGAGCGACGGCGAAACCACAAGTGGTGTGCGTGAGCTGGTGCTTTCTCTGTACTTCAACGCGGGGGTGACGCTGGGACAACTGGGCCAACCCAACGAAGAACTTGACACTTACCAACGCGGCCTTAAACACGCCGAGGCTTTTCTGAGCGACGGCGAAACCACAAGTGGTGTGCGTGAGCAGGTGCTTCAACTGTACGTCAACGCGGTGGGAACGCTGGAACAACTGGGACAAGTAGATAAAGCAGTTGAAACTGCCCAACGCGGCCTTAAACACGCCGAGGCTTTTCTGAGCGACGGCGAAACCACAAGTGGTGTGCGTGAGCAGGTGCTTCAACTGTACGTCAACGCGGCAATGCCATTAAGTTAAGATATAACAGATTGATTTTTAATCATTTTTTGTGTGTGTTAGGGTGGGGTACCCGATTTTTTACTTTCAATAAAAACAATGACTTCGAACCCCACCCCCTATATAAAAACATGGCACGACGGCTCGCTTTTTAATAAAAAGATAGCTTTCATCAAATAGTTCCTTAACTTAATGGCATTGACGTCAACGCGGGGGGGGGGACGCTGGGACAACTGGGCCAACCCGACGAAGAACTTGACACTTACCAACGCGGCCTTAAACACGCCGAGGCTTTTCTCAGCGACGGCGAAACCACAAGTGGTGTGCGTGAGCAGGTGCTTAAACTGTACGATAATCGCCTTGCCACTTTAGAAAACAACGGCCAGATTGCTGCTGGTTTACCTTATCTGCCTTTAACCGGTTATCTACTGTGGCAAGTGGCAAGCCAGTCGGCACCCCAAGAATGGCAAACGGTATTGGCTAACCAGAACATCGATCTTTCCCACATCGTCTTTCCGGCCCATCTCACCACCTATTTCCAAGGCTTTCTAGATCAGTTGCTCACCCAATGGCATGATCCAAATAAAGCCCATCGTCATATCAGGCGGGAAGGAGTTAGTCCAACCGCTATCTTGCTGCGTTTAAGTGAAGGCCTCTATGTCTTAGACGAACTCACCGATAAACAAGGCTTAGATCAAGCCTACCTGCATTTAGCCTTGGCCGATAATCCAACCCATTGCACCAACTGGCAACAACAGATTGGTAAACCACTCGAATCGTTGCTTAACACGTTGCAATCTCAGTGGCAAACGCGCTTGCCAAACACACCGTTACCGTTAATCCTAGATGCGCCTAATCTTCCAGAGTGTCAGTCCCAATTAGAGGCCCTGCCTTGGTATAAGTTATTGTTTTATAATAATTCCGTCCAACACCTACGGGACTTATTACAACACTGTGACCAATTACTCAAAACAGACGACAAACTCAAAATGCAATGGCGGTGGTGGAAAACCCTCCATGACGCGCAACAAGCACAGGAGAATTGGCTTAAAGCGGTTCTACTGAAATTAGCGCCGTTGCCTGACGGCTTAATGGATACGGCCGCGATTGTGTTGGGGGCCGTGTTTATTAATGACAGCCTACACAAAGCAACCGGCAAGGAGAAAGAAACTCAGGTTTTTGGGTTGGGAGAGCGTTTAGGTTTGTTATCAGACGCAGAGCGTTCGGGCAAACATTCCCAATCAGTAGATGAATCCGCGCCGCAAAAAACAACAGTTAAAAACGCTGAAGACGCTAAAGAGTTGGTGAACGACGCACTAACTCATCGCCAATTGTTTAACTGGGCGGCAACTAACGAAGAATCACTCTTAAACTGGTGGGAAACGCAACCAATCAGTGTGCGTCAGGCGTTATCTATTCCGCAAGCCATCCTTGAACAAGAACAAACCGATTTGCGCGAAGCCCTGAAAGCTTGGCAAAACGGCGATACCCGCCCAATCATGAATTATTTGCAAGCCGCTTGGACAACCGCCCAACAACAAGCCAAACCACTGGCACAGATAATCACCGCGTTAGAAAAATTAACGGCTGCGGCCGCGATTGTATTGGGGGCCGTGTTTATGAATTCTACTGAAATACAACACGCACTACAAAGCCCTAACCCCAGAAAGAATAGGCCGGTATCAAAAACGGACGCGCTGCGATTTGACTCGCAAAGCGATAGGGAGTCTGTTTGGAAAACGGCGTTTTCCGTCACTCCTAATGATGTAAATGACGCACTAACGCATAGCCACTTGTTTGACTGGACGGCAACTCATGAAGAATCACTACTAAACTGGTGGGAAACGCAACCAATCAGTGTGCGTCAGGCGTTATCTATTCCGCCAGCCATCCTTAAACAAAAACAAACCGATTTGCGCGCCGCCCTGAAAGCCTGGCAAAACGGCGATACCAGCACGATCATGAATTTCATGAATTATTTAGCGGCCGCTTGGACAACCGCCCAACAACAAGCCGAACCACTTGCACAGATAATCACCGCGTTAGAAAACCAACACTTATCAGAGCGTTTTGACGTGGTACTGGCTGAAGGTGCCATCGAAGAAGGGCCCAAACAACAAGCACTCAAAGCCATTATTTGTGGTAGTGGGCAAGCCGAATTGGAGAACGCCATTGCCAACTGGTTAGAAAAACAAGGATCGGTTAACTGTCGCAGTCTTCCCACTGCCGTTGCTCGGCTAAAACGCCGCTTTGAATGTATAGCAAAGGTTTACCCAGAAAAGTGGCCGCATTCCAATTGGGCTGACGTGGTGAATGGATGGGCAAACACATTACTAAAAGAAAAACTCACCGAAATGCCCATTCGGGAGGCCGACAGGCATCTTGAGATTTGGGAACTCCTAGAACGCTCACGCATTGCTTTCACGGCTTTAACCAAACGCATTAACAGAACCGAATGGGCCGAAGAAACCGGTGAACAATTGCTGAAAGCCTTTAAAAACTCAGTCGTACAAATGCTAACACAAGGCCCCCCATCGCCCCAACAACCTTGGCCGCCGTTAGTAACCTGGCTCGCACGATTGGACAAACTCATACCAACACCACCTTCCATTGAAGCCTGTCAAACGCGATTAGCTTCAGAAAACAGTGCCCTAGTCCAACCGTTTTTTGATCCGCTGCAACATAAGTTGCGCGTCTTATGGTTAGACGAACACCACTTAACATTGCGAGACTTACCCGAAGACTGTGCCAAACAAGACTTGTGGACAAAAGACCTAATACCAGTATGGATAGACGGCGTTAATGCCATAGGTACGAACAGTATGAGCGGCGCATTACAAAAAAATTGGGAAAACGTGATAAACTCAAACCCAGTGACACGCTTCGCAGACACATTAAGTACATGGGCACAAGGCCTTAACCAACTCACCGTGATTTTTCCGGCACCGTTAGGGCAACTGCCGTGGGAAGCGTTACCGCAATTAGAAATGGTATTAGTGCGAGAAATCAGCGTAGCGCACTGGTTAAAACACACCCCAAGCCCGTCTCAAGAAGGGAGTTCAGACACCAAGGATGTCTCATGGGTGGTTAGCGATCCCAGCGGCGAGACGCAATGTATGGTAAAAGAAGCCCGCTGGGTTGCGGCCCAGTTAAACACCACAACGGATAATGCCGGTGCTTCAGTCTTTGAGGCCTTGCGTCATCTCAACAAAAGTCACCGTGCCCACTTAGTCACGCATGGCGAATTTATTCGTGCCGAACCAACCGCAAGTTATTTAACATTAGAAAATCAGAAAGGCGTTATTTTGCCGTTATGGATGACCGGTGCCATCCGAGTTTCAGCCGACTTAGTGGTATTATCGGCCTGTGAATCGAATTTGAATGGACAAGATACCGAAGGCTTACTAACACCGATAGGCATCGGGCCGAGTTTAGCCGCCGCTGGCGCTAAAACCGTTGTTGGCACATTATGGCCTTGCAAAGGCTTAGCAGCCTTGTGTTTTAGCTACTATTTTTACACAATCGCCGATAAAAATAAGCAGATGCGTTGGCATCAAGTCGTAGCACAGGCACGGCGACAATTGCGACAGATGACTGCCAAGGATTTGAAAGACTTGGCAACCGAATTGGGCTTGGATGGACTTGATAAGGATGACAGTCAAGAACCTTGCACAAGTGCGGCACAAAAAGTCTTAGATTCCGCCGAAACCCCAGAAAGCTTGCTGTTTGACGAATTGGAAGATTGGGCCGGGTTTACTGTGTTGGGCAAGTGTTGACGAATTGAGTACAACGGATTGCGCGGATAAGCGAATTTGACTGTGACTGAGTACAAGGAATTACGCGGATAAGCGAATTTGACTGTGACTGAGTACAACGGATTACGGGCCGATAAACGAATTTGACTGTGACTGAGTACAACGGATTACGGGCCGATAAACGAATTTGACTGTGACCGAGTACAAGGAATTACGGGCCGATAAACGAATTTGAGTGTGACTGAGTACAACGAATTGCGCGGATAAACGAATTTGTCTGTGACTGAGTACAACGAATTGCGCGGATAAACGAATTTGTCTGTGACTGAGTACAACGAATTACGCGGATAAGCGAATTTGTCTGTGACTGAGTACAACGAATTACGCGGATAAGCGAATTTGTCTGTGACTGAGTACAACGAATTACGCGGATAAGCGAATTTGACTGTGACTGAGTACAACGAATTACGCGGATAAGCGAATTTGTCTGTGACTGAGTACAACGAATTACGCGGATAAGCGAATTTGTCTGTGACTGAGTACAACGAATTACGCGGATAAGCGAATTTAACTGACTAATTATAACTAACTTTTAACAAACGGCCGATAAAGACCCTACAATCAATCATTTTAAGTCGTTAATTTATAAATTCGTTGTACTTAACATAATAAGGCCCTACAATCAATCAGTTAAATAACCGGCCCTTAAGAAACGGCCGATAAAGGCCCTACAATCAATCATTTTAAGTCGTTAATTTCTAAATTCGCTGTACTTAACATAATAAGCCCTACAATCAATCAGTTAAATCACCGGCCTTTTTAAGAAACGGCCGAGAAAGCCGACTGAATTCCAGTGCCCTTTAGGGTACTTAAGCTATTAGACAACTGCTTTAGCTGTTGGCTAAGCGCTTTTAAGAAACGGCCGATAAAGGCCCTACAATCAATCAGTTAAATCACCGGCCTTTTTAAGAAACGGCCGAGAAAGCCGACTGAATTCCAGTGCCCTTTAGGGTACTTAAGCTATTAGACAACTGCTTTAGCTGTTGGCTAAGCGCTTTTAAGAAACGGCCGATAAAGGCCCTACAATCAATCAGTTAAATCACCGGCCTTTTAAGAAAGTACAACGGATTTTGGGAATAAACTGATTTAATCAACGACGGAAAGTACAATCTATTTAGTGCAACAATTCGTTGTACTAATTCGTTTATCCGCGTAATTCGTTGTACTCAGTTAGTTAAATCCGTTTATCGGCCCGTAATCCGTTGTACTTACCTTACCTAATTCGTTGTACTCAGTTAGTTAAATTCGCTTATCCGCGCAATTCGTTGTACTCGGTCAATTTTAGTTATTTACCGGTGGCGAAGTTTGCGGAGGCAATTCATTGGGCGAATGAATATCACTGCCACCAGCTTTCTTGGGAGGTGGTGTCGGAAAACGATAATCGTTGGAGGCGGTAAATACTAACCGCCGATGATCTTTCCGTATCCATTCACGTTCAGCCGCCTCAATGATCGCTTGATCATTTTCGTTGGTGTCCAAAATATTGTTGATAGTATCAACATATTCTTTAAGGTAAGTGCGTAAATCACTCATGCTATTTTCCTCGCAGTGAACTAGAGTTGCGGAATTGATACTTGAACCATTTAACAAATTTGCGGAATTGATACTTGCTCCATTTAACAAGTTTATTAATTAATACCGGAAACACAAAGATAAGATAAAGGCCGATAACGATAACATAAGGGAGTGGATGATTGAAAAAGGCCACCAAATTATTTGAGACACTGGCCCAAAAACTAACGATTTCGGTTCCGTGGCTGGAGGCTTCGCCGGCTCCCTGACTCAACACATTACCCATTTCGGCCAATGTGACTAAAAGAATGATGATATGGCCGAGATAACCCATATGTTCTGACCAATTATAACGAGATTCACTGATATGGGAACGCCAACGAGTACAGGCACCCTTCAGATGAGTCAACTTACCTTCGATATACGCGACATGATTTTTCAAGTTCGCTATACCGGTATGCAAAGGCTCTAACAATGGCGGATATTTGCCAGTGCTTTGCCAATCAATCTGCCACTCGGCCTCTTCAGACTGCATATGATTGAGCCGCCATTCAAAATTGTCTTGATTGATTTCCAACGTTTTAATCGCTTGGCTAAGACGGCCCAAAGTATAAGCTTCGGTTTGCACCACCAACGCTTCCATTTTCCGTAATTCTTCTTCAAGAACACGGTTAGGCGTTTGCCGAAGGGTTTTAGAAGAGAGGGCAAAATAATAACTGGTTTGTTGCTGTAAATAAAAGCGCAACCGACGCGCTTCCCAGTCTTGAGTTTCAAACACCGCCTCACTGATAAGCAAACGCGCTAAAATACTATTTAAAATAGCCGTTCTTTTGAGAGGCCCTTCGCCAACTTCAGTCAGCAAGATAGTTTGTAACTGCACCGGCCAATTTTGTGCTTGCTCTAGGGCCGTGAGCGCATCGCCATGCGCCAATCCATACACCACAAAAACCGGATAATTCTGAGCGTTAGCGGCGAGCTCATTTTGAGTCTCGGCGGCCGGCATTTTTTTCAGATAAGGCTGTTCCTTATCCAAACCCAAGGCCCAATTATCGGTTTTAAGCCGTTTATTGACAGACGGTATAAACGCATGAAGTGTTGCAGGTTGTGGCATATTGCCCGATTTATCCTGAATGGTGAGTAGCACATTTTTATCATAACTAAACCCGGCATCACCTAAGAGTTGATCATGCGAATCGCACAAATCCAGTGTGACTTCATGCCCATCCACAGCCTCATCCATGATTAACAAAGCCACCCCCAATAAATTATCCTGACAAAAATGTCGCGCCGTATCCTTGGCTTCGTCAGGCGCTTCGGGATTGAAGGCCTCACAGTATTCTTGCAGGATACCTTCCCACGCGATTTTCAAATACGCTTGCCAATCATCCAGCGGCCTTTGAGTGGGTGTTTCTGGACGAAACAAGCGTTTATCGGTATCGATTTGGATACCAATATCGTCAAGATCGCCAAATCTGTCAAAAGGCTCTCGTATATACTGCTCTTCTTTCCACAAATGAGTCCGAAACAAAAAGTAAAATTGGTAATCCAAATTACGGTTTGGATTGATGGATTGGTTATCAGTCATAGATTATTAGGCTAACAGAAAATGAGTGTTGAAAAGCTGGACTATAATAACAAGTTTGGAGTTGGAGTCCAAACCTTCAGGTTTGGACGATTTAGTACAGCGAATTACGGGCCGATAAACGAATTTGACTGTGACTGAGTACAGCGAATTGCGCGGATAAGCGAATTTAACTGTGACTGAGTACAGCGAATTACGGGCCGATAAGCGAATTTGACTGTGACTGAGTACAGCGAATTACGCGGATAAGCGAATTTGACTGTGACTGAGTACAGCGAATTACGCGGATAAACGAATTTCATTTACTAATCTATATATTGTAAAGTACCAACCCCAAAGGGGTTTTCAGGCTAAAGTTTCGCGGAGCGAAACTTTAGCCTGAATATGAATAGCCACAGGTGCAACCTGTGGAAAATGTGCCCCAACGCACCAACCCCAAAGGGGTTGAATGTTTAACAAACGGCCGAGAAAGGCCCTACAATCAATCAGTTAAATAACCGGCCTTTTAAGATAGTACAACGGATACGCTTCATTCCCGGATAAGGCTTTCCTAGATTTATTATCTGTCATACAACTTGCCACTTTCGGCAAAATTGATTCCGAGCGGTATTGCTTTTTATCCGTTCCGGAACGCGTATCCGTTGTACTATCCGTTTATTTCGCGTATCCGTTGTACTATATATTATGGGTATTTTCACAGTAAACGGATTTAATCAACGACGGAAAGTACAATCTATTTAGTACAACAATTCGCTTATCCGCGCAATTCGTTGTACTCAGTTAGTTAAATTCGCTTATCCGCGCAATTCGTTGTACTCAATTAAATTCGCTTATCCGCGCAATTCGTTGTACTTAGCGCAATTCGTTGTACTCAGTTAATGAGTTATACTCAGCTAAATAGTTATACTAACATAAATATTCACACATGCACGGTAAACATAATCCTTTAACAGCTGAACAAATACAAGAATCTCTGGACGATCTTCTCAGCCTTATTTTGTCAGAACGCCGCACCACCACTGCACCGGCTGTGGCACTGGCACGCTGCACTCGTCAACAACAAGAATGGGTAGTCGAATGGGTTAAAACGCTCATTCGTGAAAATGTGGAAATGGCCTACCAATTCACCACTTTTGCGCCAAAAGCCCTGGCATTAATATGTGAAAATGGCCTTGAAGACTGGGTAACAGATACGTTGGAAGTCTATGACAAAAATGGCTTACAAGCGGCAATAACCCACCTTCAGACGGTAGAAAGTTATGCCATCACATACCAACGAAAAAATGCAGGCTTGGCTTTAGAAGACATTCAAAACGTGTTGCAAACTTTTCTAACCGGATTAGATGGACGACGACTAAAATTAGTCAATAGCGAAGTCACGTTTACCGATACTCAAACGCTATTTTTACCCGCCACCCTAAACCGCTTCGTCAAACGTGACAACAATTTCTTTTTATATAAAGCCATGGCAGTCCATTTATGGGCACAAACAGGGTTTGGTACTTGGCGACGACGTTTCTCCGCCGCGACAGCACACTTGAGCCATCGAGACAAAGCCATTCGCTTATTTCATACCCTAGAGCGTTTACGTTTAGATGCTTGCATTGCCCGTGAATTACCGGGCATGTTTCGTGATATGGGACATTTGTTAACACTGTTTAACGAACAACGAATACCGATGGGATGGGAAAAAATCGCCCACCGCCTCGCGCTGCCAACTGCCACTGTCGATGATAGTTACGAATTACTAGAAACCGTCTATACTTGGAAAGTACCCACCCCGGTGTGTTATCAAGGCATATTAGTGCCAGAACAAGTTGAGCCGATAATGGAAATGCGCCGGGCGCGAGACAAAAAGGCTTTTCAAGCCGAATTAGCGCAACTCTGTCAAAACAAAAATTCGTCCACAGCCTCAAAAAGTCAAGCACCAACGGATTCTCAAAATATCCCTGACGCGCCCAATTCCTCACATCAAGGAACAAACGCATCATCATCATCAGAAAACCAAGCCGCGGCTGAATCCTCCCGTTTCAGTGTAGAGCAAATGCCCGACATTACACATTCGGAGCGAACGAATCCAATACTCACCCTCGACGGGCAACCGATATCAGCCTCAGAAAACCTGAAAAAGGTGATGGATTCAATTTTGCAAGACTTAGGCAAGCTTCCCGAAGACTACCTACTTTCTCCGGGCAGTGGAAAAGACTTTGCGGCGACAGACGACACCAAAGCGACATCCAAAGCGCCCATGCTGACACAAGCCTCTGAAGAAAACGTGTTTTTATATCCAGAATGGGATTATCGGCGGCAACGCTACTATAAAAACGGGTGTGTTTTGCGTGAAGTTGACGTACCGTTACAATCAGAACAATTTGTCACAGACACTTTACAACGCTATCGTGGTTTACTCAAAACCTTGCGCCGCACTTTTGAAGCCCTACGCGGTGGCAATTTGCGTCTGAAAAAACAACCGTTTGGTGAAGATGTCGATATCGATGCCCTGATTGCCGCCTACGCCGACGCTCACAGCGGCTTAGAAATGAGCCAACACGTATTTACCAAAACGCACAAAATAGCGCGTGACATTGGCGTTATGTTTATGGTAGACATGAGCGGCTCCACCAAAGGCTGGATTAATCAAGCTGAGCGCGAAAGTTTGGTATTATTATGTGAAGTGTTAGAAACACTAGGAGATCGTTATGCGATTTATGGCTTTTCAGGCATGACGCGCAAACGCTGCGAAATTTACCCTATCAAACGTTTTGATGAAGCCTATAATATTACTGTGCGGCAACGTGTCAGTGGCATCGCGCCCCAAGAATACACTCGGATGGGCGTGGCTATTCGCCATTTAACTAGAATATTCAAAGGGATAGATGCAAAAATAAAAATACTCATTACCTTATCAGATGGTAAACCCAATGATGAGGGCGATAACTATCGCGGCACTTACGGCATAGAAGACACTCGTCAAGCTTTGCTAGAAGCCAAGCGCGAGGGTATTCATCCTTTTTGTATTACTATTGATACAGAAGCAAAATTGTATTTGCCTAGAATGTATGGCGCGGTGAATTACACGGTAATTAATAAAGTGCAACAATTACCGTTAAAAGTCTCAGACATTTATCGAAAATTAACGACGTAATCAGTTTTCAGTGATCAGTTTTTCAGTGAACAGTGATCAGTTTTCAGTGATAACTGCCTCTCTGTGTACCTCTGTGATCTTTGTGTCTTTGATAACTGATAACTGATCACTGATAACTGATCACTGATAAAAAAGAGGTATTAATTGTGGAATCACCTATTGTTGTTGCTATCATGGTATTCGCGGGCATTTATTTGGCATTTTTATTGATTCGTTTGTTCGCTGATTTTTTTCTGGTGGCAATTGCACTTGGTAGTGCTGTATTAGCCTACCATATTCATACGTTTTATCCGGATTTTTTGATGGTTCTGCAAGAATCGAACATTTTGAGCCTATTGAAGTTAACTTTACCCGATCAACCAACCGATGAGGCTATTTTTATCATAGCCGGCTTGATTGCCGCCACGGCGGTACTGATTTCCATACCGATTTTGCCGTTTTCAGCCGCCTACAGACTTCTGCTTGGTGTCGATAACCCCGCGTTTGCCAAAAAAGAAGCCAAAGTCCGAGGTTGGATTGTTGAAGAAATTGAACGCTATCGTGAGCGTGAGGAAGATTCAAGAGATGAAAAATGAGGTATGAACAAGAAACCAAGGTTTAAATAGAGCCTTGGTTTCTCTCACCCCACAAAGGGTACTAATGCGAATTAAGAATGAAAAATGAAAAATGAAGAATGAACATTTTAGGCTAAAGTTTTGCTCCGCAAAACTTTAGCCTAAAAAAGACTTATAAAATCACTTTCAATCAATGCGTTTTTATAAGTCATTGATTTCAGAAGATTAAATTAAACCCTTAATTCGCATTACTATAGTATTTCAGATAAATACTTTGGTGATTTTTCTGAAAAACGATAGTGTCTGTCATAAAAGGTCAATTAGCCGCAAAGCGTAATTATGCCGCATTCAAAAGGCGCTAAGTTGGCGCTTTTTACCCATTTTTTTTGTATGGTTATTTAGCCGAGTTTGAGGGCCATAAAGTAATTTGGATGTTTTCAAATCAAAGTATGGCCCCATTTTGCGCCTTTGGGTTGAAGTAGGTTTGTCATTTTAACCTCCAGGGGCGTTGCCCCTGGGGCGTTGCCCCAGGCTTTAATAATACGCCCCTTCAGGGCTAATAAATCATAAGCAAGGAAGTTTGTAATGAAAACTGTCACCATAATTGACTATGGCATGAGCAATCTACGCTCCGTGAGTAAAGCTTTGGAACACGTTGCCGGCAACGATTGGCGCGTTAAAGTCAGCGACAAAGCTGATGTGATACTCCATGCCGACAAAGTCGTCTTTCCGGGGCAAGGCGCGATAGGCAACTGTATGACTTTGCTTAAACAAACGGGCGTAGCCGATGTCATTAGACAAACCATTGACAACAAACCCTTTTTAGGCATCTGTCTCGGCTTGCAAACGTTGTTGACTAGCAGCGAAGAAAGTGGTGGAACCACCGGCTTTGATTGGATTGCTGGAACAGTGCGTCGTTTTGCTGAACCGCTCATCGATCCAGACTGCGGCGAACGCGTTAAAATTCCCCACATGGGCTGGAATCAAGTCCAACACACGCAGCAGTCGCACCCTTTATGGGCGGATATACCAGACTTGAGTCGTTTTTATTTTGTACACAGTTACTACGTTGATCCAGTCGATAAAACTGTTGTGGCGGGAACTACGCCTTATGGAGGCATTCATTTTACTTCTGCGATAGCGCGAGACAATGTATTCGCCGTGCAATTTCACCCGGAAAAAAGCCAACACGCCGGTTTAACTTTGTTGAAAAACTTTTTAGACTGGTAAGTTTCTAGGGGCGTTGTTTCCAGGGGCGTTGTTTCTAGGGGCGTTGTTTCTAGGGGCGTTGTTTCCAGGGGCGTTGTTTCCAGGGGCGTTGCCCCTGGCTTTAATAATACGCCCCTTCAGGGCTAATAGTTTTAAAGTCAGCCCCAACGGGGCGACATTAATCTAAAAAGGGGCACCGCCCTTGGCAAGCCCCAACGGGGCGACATTAATATAGCCTGGGGCAACGCCCCAGGCTTTGGTACGACATTAATCTAAAAAGGGGCACCGCCCCAGGCTTTGGGCGATATTAATCTAAAATGGGGCACCGCCCCAGGCTTTGGGCGACATTAATATACGCCCCTGGTTTCTGGTTTCTGGTTTCATGTTTCATGTTTCATGTTTCATGTTTCAATTTTCATTTTTCAATTTTCATGTTTCATTTTTCAAAAGAATGGCAGAAAAACAGATTTACGATATTATCATTGTAGGCGGCGGTTTAGTCGGTGCCAGTCTTGCTTGTGCCTTGCGTACATCTTCGCTAAAAATCGCAATCATTGAAGCCGCGCCTTGGTTTACCGATAGCCGTCCACCCAGTTATGATGACCGCATCATTGCGTTGAACTATGCCTCACACCGAATTTTTAGCGGTATAGGGGTATGGGACAAAATTGCGCCAGAGGCCACTGCCATCAAGCACATTCACGTCTCTGATCAAGGACATTTTGGCTTCACTCGTTTAAATAGTCATGTTTTAGGGGCCCCGGCCTTGGGTTATGTCGTCAGTGCCCGTCATTTAGGCCAAACGTTTCAAGAAACGCTTGCACCGTCCTCTATCGACATTTTTGCGCCCGCGCAATTGGTACAACTCATCAACCTGGAACAAGCGGTTGAAGTGCAAATAAAGCTTGATAATCAGCTACATACGCTAAAAACCCGCCTATTAGTCGCGGCCGATGGCGGACATTCTAAAGTTCGCCAACTGTTAGGCCTCACGGCCTTAGAGACGGATTATGGGCAAACCGCTGTCATTGCCAATGTAACGCTAGAGTATCCACACAAAAACACTGCTTATGAACGTTTTACCCCGTCGGGGCCTTTGGCACTGCTGCCCCGATATAAAAATGATTGCTCTTTAGTGTGGACATGTGTCCGTGATAATACGGATGAAGTGATGGCGCTTGATGATCAGTCTTTTTTAAACGCGCTACAACAACAATTTGGGTGGCGATTAGGCCGCTTTATCCAAGTTGGACAACGTCATGCATATCCATTGCGCTTAATTCGCGTCCAACAACACACGCGCCCTCGTGCGGTCGTCATTGGTAATGCCGCGCATACTTTACACCCGGTTGCTGGACAAGGCTTAAATCTTGGCTTGCGCGATGTTGCCAGTTTGGCAGAATCGGTGATGGAGAGTGTGAAGGCGGGGGAAGATGTGGGTAGTGAGGCGACTTTACAACGTTATACGGCGTGGCAACTGCCCGATCAACAACGTGCGATTGCCTTAACCCATAAACTGGTGCAAGTGTTTTGCAATACTTTTGGGCCGTTGGTAGTTGCGCGTAATTTCGGCCTATTAGTCACTGACGCGCTGCTCCCATTGAAAAAACAATTCTTGCGCCAAATGGCGGGATTGACTGGTCATCCTTCTCGTTTAGTGCGTGGTTTACCCTTGTAAACCGGCCGCCAAATCCCTACGAATTTTTTTTATGCTACGCACAAAAGGCGCATTAATATGCCCCTTTTATCGACAAAACAAAAAGCCAATGTTCACTTGTTGTGAGTGTGATAGACTATAATCTAAAGAGTATTTGCTAAACTGCTCGTTTCTAGTTGACATCAAGATAATGGTAAACGGCTTATTGTATACGGAACGTACTTAAAATTCGTGAAAATGAAACAGGAACTTGTAAGAAAATACCTAGCAAAATTATCTACTTATCATTAATTTAATCATTTTTCATTTTTCATTAGTATAGTCGAGCGTGTAGAAATTGGAAAAACATCGTATTTATTAAGGAGAATTAAACCACATGAACTCTCTCACTTTAACTCAGAAATTAGCGTTTGGACTACTTGGATTATGGGGATTGTGCAGTATTGGAACAACGCCCGTCTTTGCGGGTGAATGCGCCGTAACTGATGCTGCTTCATTGGATAGTTGCAAAGACCAAAATGTGAAAACATCTGGATTTCGTTTAGGGATGTTTGATGTGCCAGAATATTTCATGTTTGCAGATCCCGGTTTCACAGGTGGCGAAGGGTTGCAGGATTATATGGAATTGGACGACGAAACTCCGATCATTTTACATACCAACGACGAGGTTCAATGCCCGGAAAAAATTGAGGTGAAGGGCACTTTAAAGCAAATGGACTTAGAAGGAGAAAAAGCGTGGGTTATTAAGGTGTCTGAGTTCAAATGTTCGGAACCTTAGCACACAAATTGCGCTTTTGTCATTTAACTCCGTTGATTTTCGGTTCGAGTCCCTTTGATCCCTTTGAGCGGAGGGAACTTGAACTTGAGAAATCTTTCACCCGTAAGCTTTCTCATAACCGAGAAATGACAAATTTCTCAGAGCCGAGAAATGACAAAAAAGCTCCGTTTATGGCGATGCTCAGTATAACGCAACCGTTCACTCTTTTGGTAAGGATCAGCACCGCCAATAGCTATTCAGGCTAAAGTTTCGCTCCGCGAAACTTTAGCCTGAACAATTGTCTAATAGCTAAAGTACCCTGAAGGGCACTGAACATTAATTTTTCTTCGATCCTAAAGAACACGTCCTTTTTGAACAGTGATCACTGAACACTGAACACTGAAGTTAAAGCAACGCTACACTCTTAACTCTGGCATAAACCTTCATCCCCACCTGTAAATTCAACAACACGCCCGATTTTTTAGTAATCCGTACTAACAATAACGCGCCGCCCACATCCAATTTAACCATCAATTGCCCAGGCGATTCTTCCGCCATTTCTAATAGGGTAGCCTGAAAAATATTGAGAATACTCGAATGGACTTCATTGTCTAGGGCTAAACTGATATCCCGTGCATTTAAAACGACGCGCACCGTATGCCCTAACGGCAAATCTTCACGGCGCAAACTTAACCGCCCACCACTGAAATCTAAATAGGTGAGATGAAATTCTTCATCATGTTCAACCACTTTCGCTTCTATAACCACACCTGCCTCATAAGCGTGCGACAGCGGCAAATCTAACCGTGTCAACACTTCTAACAATGCGCCGCTACCAATCAGTTTGCCTTTTTCAATGACGAGGATATTATCGGCTAAGTGCATCACTTCTGCTATGGCATGACTGACGTATAAAACGGGAATGGATAACTCTTCGTGCAACTTTTCTAAATAAGGCAAAATCTCAGCCTTACTGTTAGCATCAAGGGCGGCTAACGGTTCATCCATTAATAATAATTTAGGACTGGTGAGTAGGGCGCGGGCAATAGCCACTCGTTGTCGCTCGCCGCCGGATAAATGTTTAGGGTTACGTGCCAGCAATGGGGCTACGCCAAGTAATTCGACGGCCTCATCAAAGGCAACTTTACGGCGCGAAGGCGGCGTGCGACGTTGGCCATATTCAAGATTTTTTCGCACTGACAAATGGGCAAATAAGCTGGCTTCTTGAAACACATAGCCTAAAGGGCGTTGATGGGTGGGCCGAAAAAAACCGCGTGATTCGTCTTGCCAACAATTGCCATTAACTTGTAAAAATCCTTGTGGCGCACGTTCCAAACCAGCGACACAACGTAATAGGGTTGTTTTGCCAGAACCAGACGATCCAAAAACGGCCGTCACTCCGCGCCCTGGCGTGTGAAAATCGACATCTAGGCTAAAATCGTCCGCTTGTAATTGAAAGCGTCCGTGTAATTCTTGCATAGGTTTTCAGTGATCAGTTATCAGTTATCACTGATCTGTTATCAGATCGTTCTTAGACTACCAGGGCTTAGCCCCAGGAAAGCCCCAACGGGGCGATATTAATATAGCCAGGGGCAAACGCCCCTGGACTCAAAAACCAAGTCTTTAGTTCTACTTTGTCACATTACAGCGAAATTATTGATTTATGGAGAGGGCTTCTTGGGGCCATTCTTTTGAAATCAATGAGTTATATTAAATATGACAAAGTAGAATTAGGCTACTGGGGGCGTTAAATGGGATTGATTCAAATCAATTAATAACATGTAGGGGCAATCTCTTGTGGTTGCCCTTTTCCACTTAACAACCCCAGTGCCAGAATTAGTAAAGACGTTTATTAATGCTATAAAGAGTGACTAAAATGATAAATGAAAACAATAACATGCCACCAGAGAGAATATGCGCTTGTTGAAATTCTACCATTTCGACATGCTCATAAATAGCAATAGATAGCACTTGCGTTTTGCCAGGTATGCTACCGCCTATCATCAACACCAGGCCAAATTCTCCCACCGTATGTGCAAAACTCAGGGTAGCTGCCGTCAAAAAACCGGGACGCGCTAACGGCACCGCAACGGTAAAAAAACGATCTAAGGGACTGGCTCGCAACGTTGCGGCCACTTCCAGGGGCCGTTGTCCCATGGCAACAAACGCATTTTGCAACGGATGCACGGCAAAAGGTAGAGAAAAAATCACTGAACCTATAACCAATCCGCTAAAAGTAAAAGCGAGATGTCCACCCGTGAGTGATTGCCATAAATTGCCAATGGGGCCATTTGGGCTTAATGTGATCAATAAATAAAAACCTAATACCGTGGGCGGTAGTACCAAGGGCAAGGAAACGACTGCTTCAATGGTACTTTTACACCAACATTTGGTATGCGCTAACCACCACGCTAACGGCGTACTCAGTAGTAATAATACAAGCGTTGTGATGGTGGCTAAACGTAGCGTAATCCAAACGGCTGACCAATTAATAGGAATATCAAACATTTATACGAATGAAAACTGAAAAATGAAACCGTTTTAACTAAGGTTTGGCTCAACATAACCCAATTCTTCAATCATTTGCCGTGCTAACGGGCTTTTCAAAAATGCCAGAAATGCTTTAGCCAGTGGATTGTTTTGGCCTTTTTTTAGCAATACCGCGCCTTGTTGAATGGGATCATACATTTGTTCAGGAACGATCCAGTGCGAGCCGCGTGAATTTCCCTGAATAGCCTTGTATTGGGAAAGGGCAATAAATCCCAGTTCCGCATTGCCCGTCGCCGTAAATTGATAAGCTTGACTGACATTATTACCTCGCACAATTTTACCTTGGAGCGTTTGCCATAGCTCCAATTTTTCTAACACCTGTTTTGCAGCCGTGCCATAAGGGGCCATTTTGGGATGGGCGATGGCAAGATGATTAAATTTGCCTAAACGAAGGACATTAGCTTGTAAATCAAGCGCCTGCGGACTCCATAACACTAATTTACCGACAGCATAAGTCAATAAACTCTCGGCTACCGCCATGCCATCGTCAACGAGCATTTTGGGGCGTTTCATATCGGCCGCTAAAAACAAGTCAAAAGGCGCACCATGTTTAATTTGTGTATACAGTTGCCCCGTCGCGCCAAAGCTGATGATAACACGATGCTTAGAATTTCCTTCAAACACTTGTTTGAGTTGCTTTATCGGCTTAGTGAAATTGGCCGCTACCGCGATATGTAAGTCTTCGGCAGACACCGATGCCATACTTAGGGCAAACACGGTTCCTAATCCGCCAATGAGGTAGGCGTGTAAATAACGTAATATCATTGATTTCATAAAATGTATTCCTTTCTACTCATTTTCAACAAACCGTGCGTGCCTTCCCGAAGGAAGGCAGTTTATATTAATGAAAAATGAAAAATGAAAAATGAAAAATGAAGAGATTCACAGTCTATACTAATGAAAAATGAAATATGAAACCTGAAAAGAGATTGATTATAAGTGGATAATTTTACTAGGAATTTTATAAGCTGGGTTTGAGGTTATTTTCACGGATTTTTCGTTAAGTTCCGTATAATGGTAATTGTCTGAAATTATCTAATAGCAATTTTTAGTTGAAATTCAGGTTATGGGATTTTTAGGCCAATCAGAGCAAGTTCAAATACCGTTTTTAGGAGCGATGGCACTTATGACGGTCAAATAATTTGCTGGCACGTAATCAACTAAATAGATGTGATTATCGGAAAGGTAAAATTTATGGCCGTCTTCGTGCATTTTTTTTGAATCGACCGCAAGCAGGACTAATTTTCCATGTCTTTTGCCGACGTTTGAAGCGCTTTGAATATCTTTTGACAAATGGACGTGATGGCGTTTGCCTTTGAGTAATCCTTTCTGTTGAATCGCCTTTAAAAAATGTTTGGCGGTGCCATGATATAAAGTGTCGGGCGGGATGACTTCAGATAAGTCTAATTCCACTTTGACAGAATGGCCTTGATTGGCCTTTATCAGAGTCAAGTCGTCATTAAACGAAAATCGTTGTTTATCATTGTTTTCAACAATTTGTTTTAACTCTTCAAAACTGAAACGGCATTTTGGGTTTTCCAAAATGTCAGCAACACGAGCCCAGCCATTTTTATCCAATGTTAAACTAATCGATTCTGGTTTATGTCGCAGCACGTAGCTTAAAAATTGACTGATTTTGATTTCTCGGTTTGTCATAAATTTTACCATCATCTTACTTGTAGGCTGGAAAGCCACGCAATATCCACCCGACATTGTCGGAGAGAAAATAATAATTAATTGTTACATAAGCTTTCTTTTTTAAGTCAAAAGTTGATCCCGTTTTTGTTCATCTTATGAAAAACAATAACTTATTGATTAGCTTTTCATTAACAATTCGTTTACGTCGTTTACGTCACAATTAACAATTTTCACCACCCCAAGCCCTCACCCTCTCCCTCTGGGAAAGGGGCAGGGCTGATAATGACCTATTGTCTATTTTAACGCGATTCTTTTATAATAAGCGTCTTGCAAAACTTTATGAAAATGGAAATGGCCGATTACATTGCTGAATGGGCATCGTCTTTATTAGATAATTCTATTATAATTCATTGATTTTCACTATTATTTTATTATAGATTCACCATTCGCATTTTCTTATGCTGTGAATGGTTCATTCTGAATGGGCACCGTCTATTATAATTCATAGATTATAATTATTTTTATAACTTCGCCATTTTTCAGTTTTCAGTTTTCAGTTTTCAGTTTTCAGTTTTCTTATGCTGTACGTTAGGGTTTATGCATAGTACCCAATTTATTAACAAACCGTAACGAAGAGTACCAATTCTGATGCCACTGCTGGAAAAAATGATTGACTTTGATGAGAGTTTTTTTTATCATTTTCCTTGTTAGAAAGCGGCAGGTATCTGGTTCAGTACTTAATGTCGTACTGGTAAAACCTGAGACTTACAATCATGAAATTTGCTTTTCCCCAAGCGAATTCAGATTGTATAAAGCGGCTATCTCTCATTTTCGGTAGCCTTTGGTAGATTCACCCACTCTTAGGAGTGCTATTGTTAACTTTTGTTAACATAAATGAATCGGATACATTCATGCCTGACATATTACCTCCAGATTGTGTGGGATTGGTAACGCCACAAACCCACAAATTTACAACACCACTGTCCTTAGATTGTGGACGCACTTTACCAAGTTATGAACTGGTATATGAAACTTATGGGACATTAAACAAAAGCCATACTAATGCGGTACTGATTTGCCATGCATTAAGTAGCGATCATCATGCGGCCGGCTATTATAGTATGCAAGATAAAAAACCCGGCTGGTGGGAGACATGCATTGGGCCCGGTAAACCTATTGATACTAATCGTTTTTTTGTGGTGTCCTTAAATAATTTTGGCGGCTGCAAAGGTTCAACCGGCCCCAACACCACCCATCCAGATACCGGCAAACCTTATGGCCCCGATTTTCCTATCGTTACCGTGCGAGACTGGGTAAAAAGTCAAGCGCGTTTGGCTGATGTTTTAGGGATTTCACAATGGGTGGCCGTGATAGGCGGCAGTTTAGGCGGAATGCAGGCCTTGCAATGGGCAATAGACTATCCAAAACACTTGCGTCATTGCGTGGTGATTGCAGCGGCACCAAAATTAACGGCACAAAATATTGCCTTTAACGAAGTCGCTCGTCAAGCCATTTTGAGTGATCCAGAATTTCATGCCGGCCACTATTATCAACACGATGCTATCCCCCGTCGAGGTTTAATGCTGGCGCGAATGCTGGGGCACATCACCTACTTATCGGATGTCGCCATGCGTAAAAAATTTGGGCGAGAATTGCGCGAAGATCAAATCAATTTTGGCTTTGATGTTGAATTTCAAGTTGAAAGCTATTTGCGTCATCAAGGCAGCTCATTTGTGGATCGCTTTGATGCTAACACCTATTTGCTAATGACAAAAGCCTTGGATTATTTTGATCCTGCCAGTGAGCATGACAACAAACTTTCGGCCGCGTTAACAAAGGTACTCGCCAAATTTTTAGTGATTTCATTTACCAGCGATTGGCGATTTTCGCCGGCCCGTTCACGCGAAATTGTTAAGGCCTTGTTATATAACAAAAAAGAAGTGAGTTATGCCGAAATCAAAGCACACGAAGGCCATGACGCATTTTTAATGCCGATTCCTCACTATATACAGATTTTTAAAACGTATATGCAGCAAATTGAGATACCGGAGTGAACAATCATGGACTTGCGTACTGATTTAGCACTGATTAGCGAATGGATTGCTTTCAACTCACATGCACTAGACTTAGGGTGTGGTGATGGGACATTGCTGGCGCATTTGCGCGAGACTTGCCAAGTCACCGGATACGGTTTAGAAATTGACGATGACAATATTGCACTCTGTATCAAAGCGGGTGTCAATGTCATTCACACTGACTTAAACAAAGGGCTATCCGATTTTTCCGACGACAGTTTTGATTACGTAATCATGACACAAGCCCTACAAACTATCCACCATCCCGATTTGTTGTTGATAGAAATGTTGCGCGTTGGACGCGAAGGGATTGTGACTTTTCCCAATTTTGGGCACTGGCGGGCGCGTTTTTCATTATTTTTTGGGGGTGTTATGCCATCTTCCCGCGCCTTGCCCAGTGAATGGTATAACACCGAAAATATTCACTTATGCACCCTGCGTGATTTTGAGAAACTCTGTCGCACACTAGACATTGAAGTGCTACAACGGGCGGTGGTAGACACGACGCACCGCACCAGTTGGTCTATGCGTTTAATGCCCAATTTATTTGGGGAAATTGCAATTTATCGGTTTCGCAGTAAACCGGTAAAACGAATTTACCAAAAAAAATAAGGAGCGACTAAAAAGTCAACAGATAAATATTTGGGGCGGAGTCCAAGGGAAGGAGTCCAAGATTTATCTTGGACATCTATCAAGATTTATCTTAGAAAGGACTCCAAGGGAAGAAATCCAAGAGAAGGAGTCCAAGATTTATCTTGGACGTCTGTGAGAAATATTGGAGTCCTATTTTTCTGAAATACGATATACTGCAAACGGCTAGAATTTGAACTTTTCTGAAGTAAAAATCCGATGTCTTTGAGACTTCGCTAAAAATCCGATGTCTTTGAGACATCGGATTTTTTAAGTCCAAGCTAAAGTTTGGATGTCGGTATCAAACAAGCTAAAGTTTGGACATCGGTATCGTCCAAACTTATACTGCAAACGGCTAGAATTGTCAACTAAATTGCTCTCGCGTCGCTGTCTTTGAGTTGCTCTCGTTTCGCTTTGCTCTAAGTTGAGCTCGTTTCGCTGTCTCGTAAGTTTATATTATTTAGCAAAGCTATTCCGTCAGTTCATCTCGCTTCGCTTTTCATAACGAATCGTTTTCAACGACGTTGCTAGAGCAAAGCTGTCTTTGAGTTGCTCTCGTTTCGTTCTCAACGACGTTGCTCTCGCTTTGCTTTAAGTTGAACTCGTTTCGCTGTCTCGTAAGTTTATATTATTTAGCAAAGCTATTCCGTCAGTTTATTTCGCTTCGCTTTTCATAACGAATCGTTCTCTTTGAGTTGAGCTCGCTTCGCTGTCTTTGAGTTGAGCTCGTTTCGTTCTCAACGAAATTGCTCTCGCTTTGCTTTAAGTTGAGTACCGGACATTTTTTCGACTGTCATTTGGAGCGATGCGAGAAATATTACCATCAATGAGTTGCAAAATTTTTCCACAATTAATGATTTAAAGAAATTGTCCGGTGCAAAGTTTGAATATTAAAAACGGTTTGATGGCCCACAAACCTGTGCTAATAGCCATACAAAAATCATGGTTAAAATACAAAAGTTATTCCGTCAGTTCATTTCGCTTCGCTTTTCATAATGACTCGTTCTCTTTGAGTTGAGCTCGCGTCGCTGTCTTTGAGTTGAGCTCGTTTCGTTCTCAACGAAATTGCTCTCGCTTTGCTTTAAGTTGAGTACCGGACATTTTTTCGACTGTCATTTGGAGCGATGCGAGAAATATTACCATCAATGAGTTGCAAAATTTTTCCACAATTAATGATTTAAAGAAATTGTCCGGTGCAAAGTTTGAATATTAAAAACGGTTTGATGGCCCACAAACCAGTGCTAATAGCCATACAAAAATCAGGGTCAAAATAGCCAAACTATTCCGTCAGTTCATTTCGCTTCGCTTTTCATAATGACTCGTTCTCTTTGAGTTGAGCTCGCGTCGCTGTCTTTGAGTTGAGTTCGTTTCGTTCTCAACGAAGTGGCTATCGTTTCGTTCTCAACGAAGTGGCTATCGTTTCGTTCTCAACGACGTTGTTAGAGCAAAGCTGTCAATTCCGTTGCTCTCGCACGAAATTGCTATCGCTTCACTGTCAACGAAGTTGTTAGAGCAAAGCTGTCTTTGAGTGGCTCTCGTTTCGCTTTGCTCTAAGTTGATTTCGTTTCGCTGTCAACGATATTGTATCTATTATATATATCGCTTAGCTATTCCGTCAGTTCATATCGCTTCGCTTTTCATAACAAATCGTTCTCAACGAAGTGGCTCTCGTTTCGTTCTTAACGACGTTGCTCTCGTTTCGTTCTCAACGACGTTGCTAGAGCAAAGCTGTCTTTGAGTGACTCTCGCGTCGCTGTCAACAAAGTGGCTCTCGTTTCGTTCTCAACGAAATTGCTCTCGCTTTGCTTTAAGTTGAGCTCGTTTCGCTGTCAACGATGTTTATATTATATCTATTATATCGCTTCGCTATTCCGTCAGTTCATATCGCTTCGCTTTTCATAACGACTCGTTCTCTCGTAAGTTGCTCTCGTTTCGCTGTCTTTGAGTTGCTCTCGTTTCGCCGTCAATGAAGTGGCTATTGTCTTTGAGTTGCTCTCGTTTCCTTGCTACCTATCCGTTTTTTATAACTCATTGAATATAAAGTACAACAAAACTTGCGTTTAGCGAACGCCAATGACGGGGATAATCGAATTATGCGGCAACGGCACTTGTAAATACAACGCGAATTTTGGTAAGTACAACCCATTACGGATTTTTCCGTTGGACAATTCGTTTATCCGCGTAATTCGTTGTACTATGCTATGACAAGTGGTACCGTTTTTGGCAAATTGATAGGTGGTAAGCTATCGTTTCGTTCTCAACGACGTTGCTAGAGCAAAGCTGTCTTTGAGTTGCTAGAGCAAAGCTATCAACAAAGTTGCTATCGTTTCCTTGCTACCTATCCGTTTTTTATAACTCATTGAATATAAAGTACAACGAAACTTGCGTTTAGCGAACGCCAATGACGGGGATAACCGAATTATGCGGCAACGACACTTTTGTAAATACAACGTTTTAAGGATAAGCGAATGACGGTAAATACAACCCATTACGGATTTTTCCGTTGGACAATTCGTTTATCCGCGTAATTCGTTGTACTATGCTATGACAAGTGGTACCGTTTTTGGCAAATTGATAGGTGGTAAGCTATCGTTTCGTTCTCAACGACGTTGCTAGAGCAAAGCTGTCTTTGAGTTGCTAGAGCAAAGCTATCAACAAAGTTGCTATCGTTTCCTTGCTACCTATCCGTTTTTTATAACTCATTGAATATAAAGTACAACGAAACTTGCGTTTAGCGAACGCCAATGACGGGGATAACCGAATTATGCGGCAACGACACTTTTGTAAATACAACGTTTTAAGGATAAGCGAATGACGGTAAATACAACCCATTACGGATTTTTCCGTTGGACAATTCGTTTATCCGCGTAATTCGTTGTACTATGCTATGACAAGTGGTACCGTTTTTGGCAAATTGATAGGTGGTAAGCTATCGTTTCGTTCTCAACGACGTTGCTAGAGCAAAGCTGTCTTTGAGTTGCTAGAGCAAAGCTATCAACAAAGTTGCTATCGTTTCCTTGCTACCTATCCGTTTTTTATAACTCATTGAATATAAAGTACAACGAAACTTGCGTTTAGCTAACGCCAATGACGGGGATAACCGAATTATCCGGCAGCGACACTTGTAAATACAACGTTTTAAGGATAAGCGAATTTTGATAAGAGAGGAGCGTGAAAATAATATACCCATAGAGAAACAAAGTTTTTTTAACTTTGTTATTTTCATTTTGTGTGGGTATTTTATTTAGCCACAACTTCCTTAGTAGTGTAGTGTTTGTAGTGTTTATAGTAGGCTTGTAATCGTCTTAACGAGATTAAGTCGCTAAAGCGACTACTACAAACAAGATTCAAACAAGATTTAGTCGCTAAAGCGATTACTACAAACAAGATTAGCCGCAACTCCCTAAGTACAACCCATTACGGATTTTTCCGTTGGACAATTCGTTTATCCGCGTAATTCGTTGTACTATGCTATGACAAGTGGTATCGTTTTTGGTTTCATTTTTCATTTCAAAGCTCACGCCCCACTGCTTGTGTAATACTCTGCAATTCTCCCATCAACTCTTTCAACTCATCGGGAGCAAGGGCTTGATCTGCATCACACCACGCTTCACACGGCGTTGGGTGCATTTCGATTAATAAACCGTCAGCCCCCGCCGCAATAGCAGCTTTTGACAACGCTGGCACTAACCAGGCTTTACCACCGGCATGACTTGGATCGACAATGACGGGCAAATGCGTTTCTTTCTTCAGCATCGGAACTGCCGTGACATCCAACATATTGCGGTAAGCTTTTTCAAAACTACGCACTCCGCGCTCACACAAAATAATATTATGATTGCCACCCGCAGCGATATATTCGGCCGACATCAGCCATTCTGAAATCGTCGCGCATAAACCGCGTTTGAGTATCACTGGCGTATGAGTTTTTCCAACTTCTTTCAGTAAATCAAAGTTTTGCATATTACGGGTGCCGATTTGTATCACCTCAACGCCATATTCTAAAAAAGTGTCAAGGTGACGCACGTCCATTAATTCCGTGACAATGGGCAAATTTTGTTTATCGGCGGCTTGACGAAATATCTTTAAGCCTTCCACACCCTTGCCTTGAAAACTGTAAGGACTGGTGCGTGGTTTGAATGCGCCACCGCGCATTAAACGGCAACCGGCATGAGCAACGTTTTGTGCGGCTAAATCCATTTGTGGCTGCGTTTCAACGGAACAAGGCCCCCCAATCACTTGTATGGTTTTACCGCCTAGCGGAATCCCTTTGATATCTACAATAGTATCGGCGTCGTGCCATTCCCGCGCAACAATCTTGTACGGTTTGACAACGCGCATCACATCTTCAACGCCGGGCAACGCTTGCAAACTTTCTTTGTGGATTTTGCGTTCATCGCCGATGGCGCCGATAATGGTTCTCTCAACGCCGCGTGAAATGTTCGCTTCTAAGCCTAGCGATTTGAGTTTAGCTTCGACACCGTGAATTTCGTCATCGGTGACGTGGGGACGCATAATGATGATCATGTTTAATCCTTTTAATAGTTCTCTGTGATCTGTGATCATTTTTCAGTGATCAGTGCTCAAATTCAAAGTCTTTAGTAACGTGAGTTCGACTTTTCAATAAGTTATATAAATTTTCTATGAATCAATTGTTTGAAAATAATTAATTGATTAAAAAAAATTGACGATTAAACCCTTAACATTAATACGTTAATAGCCTGAAAATTGTGGGCCATAGAGTGAAATGAGTCAGTAAAGCTTAAAGTCGAACTCACGTTAGTAAAGATGTTTATTAACTAAAGTTTGGACGACGGCCATTAGTTAGTTTGGACGACTGCCAAACACGACGGCCATTAGTTAGTTTGGACGACGGCAAACTAAAGGGCGGATTGTAGAGCGCGACGAATCAAAACTTCACTGCTTAAACCTTCTTCGGCTACGGCATGTACCCAACGACTGGCATCTGCCGGTTTGTAGCCCAATGCAATCAAGGCACTGATGGCATCTTCAACGGGGCTGGTGAGGCCTTGTGTGAGCGTGGAAGTGGGGGTGACAGGTGAAGGTGTTGTGTTAGTGCCCCAACTCTTCAAGCGATCACGCATTTCTACCACTAACCGTTCAGCCATCTTTTTACCCACGCCTGGGATGCGCGTGAGGCGGGCAGTGTCATTGTTATTGACACACTGTACAAAAGTCGGTAATTCCATCGAAGACAGAATGCTTAATGCCAGTTTGGGGCCTATACCGCTGACACGAATGAGATCACGAAACAGCCCCCGCTCCGATTCGTTGAGAAAACCGTAAAGTACATGGGCATCTTCACGCACAGTGAAATGGGTTAATAAACTGACTTCAGTGTTTACTTCTGGCAAGTTATAAAAAGTAGACATGGGTGCGAAGACTTCGTAGCCCACGCCTTGGATATCAATGACTAACAAGGGCGGCTGTTTTTCGATTAACAAGCCACGTAAACGACTAATCATTTTTCTATTGCGAATGGTGAATGGCGAATGGATGTCAAGTTGGCATTATAAGGACAATGCAGAAAATAATATACGCAAACATTAGCGGCGCGGTGTTGGGTTGTGATTATCAATGAGCAATTACTACCGTTTGAACACGTCTATTGGTTTGTAGGGACTACCGAGTTTTGGATCAATCGGCACCCTGATGAAAGGGGGAAGATATGGAAGGGTGTCTTTTGAGACACGTAGGCTATAATCGTACCTTGGTTTAGTATTGGTACCTAAATTTTTGTCATTATTTTTTATGTAAAACAACATGTTAGTGATTTTAAAATAATAACACGAAAAATATATAACCCCCGTAAATTTTCTAACAAACGCCTTATTAATCTTATTAAAATGGCTATCTATTATATATAATCAATAAAAGCGCTTATTTTAAATAAAATACGCCAAAAATACGCCGTGAACGGCCTTCGTTAGAGCCGCGTATTTTGGTTTTAACCTTTATTAAAGTATGGTTTAGTAGAATAGCGACTATTAGTTAAAATAATCAGATAGGCACTATTTATTAAAAATACTTAAATTAAAGCTTATAAAACAATCACTTATATTTTAGTAGTACACAAAAAAGTTTTGAGACGTTTTGTCTCCCATGGAACGGAGACCACTGCAAAATTTCTCTAAATATTATCGTGAGTATTGCGTATTTTTGGCGACTGCTTCTGATTATGAATAATCATCAAGTTGAATAGACTGATATAGGTGGTACTGTGCCGTTTATTTTTTTTACAAATCCTCCAAAAAGAGCGTGCAAAACACCGAAGAATCAAGTAGGGACTTTCTTGATATTTCATTTTTACAAAAAAAGTCACTTTATGACTGTCAATTACTCCCCTCAAAAGGCTCATCTTGATCCAATTAAAAAACTCACTCACATAAAATGTTTTTTAGAATTGAGTTGTTCCTAAATAACTCAAACCTACGGGGCCTTAGAAAACCCCGCTTATGCAGGTGGGGTTTTCGATACCCCACCGGTCTTTTCTATACTTTGCACCGTCAAAAATTGCGCTTTTGTCATTTCGAGTCCCTTTGATCCCTTTGATCGGCTTGTCCCTTTGATCGGAGGGAACTTGAACTTGAACTTGAACTTGAACTTGAGAAATCTTTCGCCCGTCCAATATCGAGTTCTCAGATTTCTCCTAACGTCGAAATGACAAAAAAGCTCAGTTTATGGCGATGCTCAGTATATTTGTTGACCGTGAATAAATGTTTAAAAGGGAACAACTCTGATGACGGTGCCAGGTGGGGAAGTCAACCAAATACACGACACTCGCGGCGAATGTCGCTATTCGCCATTACCAATTACCAATTACCAATTCACCATTCGTTTTTGCAACCTTTAAAAAGGAACCACTCTATTATTTATTTTGTGTGATTTCTAAGACTTTATTTTCCAAAGACTGCCCTCGGCTCATCTCAAGGAAATAAATACCGGCCTGATGCAAGACTTGCATAATCCGGATATGGGCCGCCTTGTCGGCCGATTCATGGTAGTGAATGAGCAACTGTTGCTTAGCAACCGAGCCTATTTCAACTTTGGTGACTTCTGGCAACTTCTGGAAAATGACTTCCACCTCTTTTTCAGGGGGTTTTTCCAGTCTAAAAGTAAGACAAGTGGTACGTGCCACGAGATCTGATATCGTTTTGTATTCTGTGAGCTGGCCTCGATTCAAGATTAACACGCTGCCACAGATGTCTTCAATTTCACTGAGATTATGGGAACTAACGATAAATGTTCGGTCTTTTGCCGTCGTGCGGATTAACTCACGAATTTGGCCCGCCGTGGCTGGATCCAGCCCCGCGGTTGGTTCATCCAACAACACCAACTCAGTGTTACCAATAAAAGCCTGTGCTATCGCGGCCCGCTTTAACATTCCATGACTGAGTAAGTCTGGTGATTTATGGCCTGATTGATGGAGATTGACACATTCCAACACACGCTGAGCTTCTTGACGGGCTTTTTTCCGAGTAAAACCTTGTAACTGGGCCAAAAAAGTCAGTTGAGTAACGATTGGTACAGTCTTAATCAAGGCAGCATCCTGCGGAAGAATGGCAATACGTCCATGTAAGGCTTTATGTAACGGCGGATGCCCCAAGACTCGGACGGTTCCCGAAGTGGGGTGTATAAATCCGCACAGAAGAGAAAAAAGGGTCGTCTTTCCCGCCCCATTTGGCCCCACGAGTCCAATAGGTTGCCCCCGTTCTAAGGAGACGGTGATCCGATGCAGGGCGCGAGCGGCACCATAAGTCTTTGAAAGTTCTTGAATTTCAATAATTGGCATCATTACAGGTCCCGAACACGAAAGATATACCAGCCAACCCAAAAGTAGATGAATAGATACATCACGAGAGCGGCTAAGGCTAATAAGATAAGGGAGCCATCAGGGCTGATAAGTTGTGTCTTCAGTGCATTCGGCAAGAGATAGCCGATCCAAGTACTCTCCGGCCAGCGAATGGTGAGAACTCCCATAACCATAGCGAAGACAAAGTATATACTCATCGCAACGAGTACAGCTAAACCTGCGGAGGCCGTCCATGCGGAAAAAATTGCCATAAAAGCAATGTACGGAAGACTATAGGCAATCACTATACTATTGACATGAAGCGCATAAACAAGCACCGTTGCGATATCCATGTTATCTATTTGGACAGAAATAAGCGTAGCAATAGTGCCTACCACAATTTCTGGTAAGGTGATAAGCAATACCGCACCCAAAAACCGGCCCAGATAAATCTCAAAACGTCCGCATCGCGGAATGAGAAAGCGCAGATGCCGTGATTTAATATCGGTTGCCGTCTGACTGCTCGCGCCCCATATGACGAATGCCGGTACCATCGCCATAGCAATGAGAAAATAGGCCGACAAAGTGGCGGGGCGCTCAAGGAATAGGGCCCGTGCCAGTTCCTTTTCAAGTATCCATGAAGCCATGAGATTGCCTTCTGGCTCTGCCAGCCATGTAGCCATGCCTTCGCCCAGTTTCCATAGCAACCAAAACCAGAAAAGGCCATAAAACACCAAGAATAAAAGCCTTGTAGCACTACGCACTATATACAAAAGATCATAGCGCACCAACACTCCAACATGTTGCCAATTCATTAGATTAATCTTTCTGCTTTATTGGGAATAGCGTTGTTAAAAGTTAATTTATCCAATTAAAACATCTATTTACAAAATTGACACGTTCAGTTTTTGCTTCGTTTGGACCCCTGCCAAACGTTAGTTTGGACGACTGCCAAACGACTCCTGCCAAACTAAAGTTTGGACGACTGCGTGAGAGTTAAAATGGAAAAACGGTTACTGGAGAACAACTCTAATGACGATAAAATTCCTACTGAGGTTTGTTTGCTATACGGCCGGCGGTGGCGGGCGTAGGCGTTTGTGCGGCCTTGCTGATCATGCGTGCTGAGATAATCGCCATAACCCCGCCAACAACCTCGAACAGTTTTACAACACCGAAGCCCGTAATAAAATAAGCTATCACGGGCCCTAGAATGGCGAGTAGGCCGGCGACATAAATGAAACCGGGTTTTCTACCCTGAAATAGAAACACTGCTCCAGCAATGAGTATGCCGGCGGACACAAGTAGAAAAATACCAAAGGCCATTGCTCCGCTACCCATTACGGTTCCTACCGCCTGAAGGTCTTCCAGTTCTTTCCGTTCCTCGGCAGTCAGTTCCTTGCCCTCTTCTTTAGCCGATTCTTCGGCAATCTCAGGTTTTAATTGGCTAACACCTGTGACAAGGGCACCGCCGAGTAGGTAGCCAAGTGACCCGAAAAAAAAGATTACGGCAACAATAATAAGAATAACACCACTCGCTGTACGCATATTGACATCCTCATGGTCATCTACGAAAAATTTTATGGCAAACTACACAAAGTCACAAACTCAACTTTTTCGCGGTTGCAGGTTGCAGAATAGCGAACGGTTACTATACTTTTTAATATTCGCATTTCGCGCCATTCGCAGGCTCTCTAAAATATATACTAGACACCGAAGAAGTTTTTTGTCATGTCTCATCCCGACGATAGGAGGGAACTTTATATCTTGTTCATGAAAACAAGATTTCTCCTACTGTCGAAATGACTTTCAGCGCAATTTGTGATCGAGGCAAAGTATAATTTATGATCACGTTGAGTATAACCCATTGAAAAAATTTAAGGGCACTGCCAAACTAAAGTTTGGACTCCTGCCAAACTAAAGTTTGGACGACTACCAAACTAAAGTTTGGACTTCTGCCAAACTAAAGTTTGGACTTCTGCCAAACTAAAGTTTGGACTCCTGCCAAACTAAAGTTTGGACGACTGCGTGAGAGTTAAAATGGAAAAACGGTTACTGGAGAACAACTCTAATGACGATAAAATTCCTACTGAGGTTTGTTTGCTATACGGCCGGCGGTGGCGGGCGTAGGCGTTTGTGCAGCCTTGCTAATCAGGCGTGCTGAGATAATAGCCATTACCCCGCCAATCACTTCAAACACTCTTACACCAGCGACGACACCACCGACGATGCCACCGACGATGCCTGTTGTTATAAAATAAGCTATCACGGGCCCTAAAATGGCAAGAAAGCCGGCGACATAAATGAAACCGGGCTTTCTACCCTGAAAAAGAAACACTGCCCCAGCGAAGAGTATGCCAGCGGACACAAGTAGAAAAACGCCAAAGGCCATTGCTTCACTACCCATTGCGGTTCCAGCCGCCAGAAGAACTTTCAGTTCTTTCAGTACCTTGGCAATCAGTTCCTTGCCTTCTTCTTGAGCCGATGAATCAATGACAGCTTCAGGAAGCTCATTGCCCTCTTCTTCAATCGCTTGTTCGACCGTTTCAGAAAGTTTCTTGCCCTCTTCTTCAATCGCTTGTTCGAGCGCTTTTGAATCTAATTGGCTAACACCTGTGACAACGGCACCGCCGAGTAGGTAACCAAGTGAACCGAAAAAACAGATTATGGCAACAAAAATAAGAATAACACCACTCGCTGTACGCATTTTTAAAGCCTCAGTTCCTTCTATAGGCGTTTGTGCAGCCTTGCTAATCAGGCGTGCTGAGATAATAGCCATTACCCCGCCAATCACTTCAAACACTCTTACAGCAGCGACGATACCAGCGACGACACCACCGACGACACCAGTTGTTATAAAATAAGCTATCACGGGCCCTAGAATGGCAAGAAAGCCGGCTACATAAATGAAACCGGGTTTCCAGCCCTGAAAAATAAACACAGCCCCGGCGAAGAGTATGCATGCGGACACCAGTAGAAAAACGCCAAAGACCATTGCTTCACTACCCATTGCGGTTCCAGCCGCCAGAAGGTTTTTCAGTTCTTTCAGTACCTTGGCAATCAGCTCCTTGCCTTCTTCTTGAGCCGATGAATCAATGACAGCTTCAGGAAGCTCATTGCCCTCTTCTTCAATCGCTTGTTCGACCGTTTCAGACAGTTTCTTGCCCTCTTCTTCAATCGCTTGTTCGAGTGCTTTTGAATCTAATTGGCTAACACCTGTGACAACGGCACCGCCGAATAGGTAGCCAAGTGAACCGAAAAAAAAGATTATGGCAACAAAAATAAGAATAACACCACTAGCTGTACGCATATTGACATCCTCATAGTCATCGACGAAAACTTTTATTGAAAAATAATTATACGACACAAAGTCACAAACTCAACTTTTTCGCGGTTGCTGGTTCTGGTTGCCGAATAGCGAACCGTTACTAGACTTTTTAATATTCGCATTTCGCGCCATTCGCATGCTCTCTAAAGTCTAATTTATGATCACGTTGAGTATAACCCATTGAAAAAAGATTTAATTGGAAACGGTTACCTGATGAACGGATGATTTACCGTTTTTTATGATAATGCAGTATGTTAAAACATACAAGCCAATCATCTATAGTTTTTCACAAAAAATCAGTCCAAACTTTAGTTTGTACGGCCATTACTAAAGTTGAAACGAAGCCAAAATATTTATCTGAACAGCTATCGCTTTTCATAAAATATCCGTACCAACTTTAGTTTGTACAGTCCAAACTAAAGTTTGGACGGAGTGACAATATTTATCTGAAAAGCTATATAGCATTTTTCGCTGATGTGAAATACAAAAAAGGGCAAACACGCAGGTTAAGGGCAAACACGCAGGTTTGCCCCTACGAGTGATGTCGTTTACGCAAAAGAAAAATGCTATAACACCATTCGGCCTAATCTGTTAATTGTACTGGTTAGTGTGGGCGTGACAGAGAGCAACGGCTAAGGCATCCGCTGCATCCACTTGCGGAGTATTGGAAAGAGACAACAACACTTTAACCATCTGCTGTACTTGTATTTTATCGGCACGGCCTGTGCCGACAACGGCTTGCTTGATTTTAGTGGGGGCGTATTCATGCACCGCCGAGCCGTGCTGTACAGCGGCGACGATGGCAGCGCCCCGTGCTTGGCCTAATTTGAGAGCCGACGCAACATTGCGATGCACAAAAACTTGTTCAATCGCTGACACGGTGGGTTGATATTCTTCAATAATCTGACTGATACCCGTGTAGATTTCCTGTAAGCGTAACGGCAGAGAGTCTGATTGCATGCGTATGCAGCCACAGGTGATATACACAGATTGTTGCCGACAGACTTCAATGACTCCAAACCCCGTAAGCCGTGAACCTGGGTCTATGCCCAAAATGCGTGTTACCACAAATCCCTCCTAACCCCCCTAATTAATATTAATAATTAATCGTTAATCATTAATCATTAATTAATTCAATCACTTAAGTTCAAAGTGAGTCAGTTATTAACCACTGACACATTGATAATTTTCAATAATATACTGAGTTGTGGGTAAAAATTAGTTTATCAAAGGGGGGAAATTCCAACCGATTAAGCACCGAGTTTATTGTTTCGTTCATGACGGAGGAATTCCCGAAACAGTTAGCAATGGCGGGTGTAATTATTTTTTTATGCGTGTGTCCCACTTGTCCTTTTTGAAGTTTTTATCGATAGGGCCATCAATCAAATCAAGAAACTTTGGTTTATCAATTCGCCAACCTGGCCCTTTAAAAATGAAAAATGAAAAATGAAAAATGCAAGCTAGGAATTTAATTTTTAGTTCCTACAAGTCATTTTCACCGATTATCGTTACGTTCCGTCTAAAAAAACCGCCAGGTTTTAGACACCTTGGTTTGTTATGGTAAGCCATTAACAAAAGCTATTAACATCAAGAAAGAAAACCGGGCCCTCAAAAGAAACCTTACCAATTGAGCGGCAAGACAACTCAAAGTCTGTAGGATAAGTACCCGTGCAAAAGTTTGTCGGTATTTCGACGACGAAAACGTTTATTTTTTAAAAATCTATGCACGGGTACTTAAGTGGGACACACCCTAGCTCCCTTACGCTAATTGTGCCACGATCTCATCACTGATGTCGGCATTAGAATAAATTTGTTGAACATCGTCTAAATCTTCCAACCGCTCTAATAAATTGACCATTTTTTGAGCATTGGCCAAATCAAGAACTGTATTGGTTGAAGCCCGCATTGTCACTTCTGATTGTGTTGGTATTAGCTTGGCCTTTTCCATGGCCTCTTTGACGGTGTAAAAATCATTGGGTGCGGCCTGCACATCAACCGAATCATCCTCATTACGCACCACATCCTGAGCACCGGCTTCTAAAGCAACTTCCATGATTTGGTCTTCATCACTGCCGGCGGGAAAACTGAGAAGCCCAACTTTTTCAAATAAATAGGCCACCGAGCCCTCAGTACCTAAGTTACCGCCAAATTTACTGAAAGCATGACGCACCTCAGCCACAGTGCGATTACGGTTATCCGTCATACAATCAACCATCACCGCAACGCCGCCAGGCCCATAGCCTTCATAACGAACTTCTTCGTAGTTATCGCCGTCGGCGGCCCCCGCACCGCGTTTTATCGCACGGTCTATCGTATCCTTGGTCATATTACCGGCCAAGGCTTTGTCGATAGCGGCACGTAGACGTGGGTTAGAAGCAGCATCGCCACCACCCATACGCGCCGAGACGGTAATTTCACGAATCAGTTTAGTAAATAATTTGCCTCGTTTTGCATCCTGAGCACCTTTACGGTGTTGGATGTTTGCCCATTTACTATGTCCAGCCATATCAGTTATCAGTGTTTCAGTTTTCAGTTATCAGTTATCAGTTATCAGTGATCAGATTTCAGTGATCAGTTTTCAGTGATCACTAATCACTGTAATCACTGAAATCACTGATCAATGACAGCCAAACGCTTTTTGACTGCCCACGTCCTTGGTAACTAATTTATCCCCCTCAAAAGACACCCTTTTTCCCTCTAATGATACATCACTGCTCGTCGTCACCGGTGACAGACATTTTGGGGAAGTAATAGGCTCAGGCGGAGCCAGCGCCGTCACTTTCCATGCGTTGCTATTGGTTGCCAAAATGACATAGCCATCAATATGCCATGTCGCATTCATCGGTTCATCAACGTCCATCGTTTGGGAATCGAACAAACTTAAATTGTTCGCATGTAAAAATTCCACCGTCACTTTGCCACACGCCGGACTGTAGATATATGCCAATTGCTGACCATCCGGTGACGGAATCACGGTATGCTGGACTCGTGCCGGCTTTGGCATTTTTGGTGAGGTGGGTTCTTTATCTCGACACCCTTGGTGTTCAGTATCGGGCGTTTCGATTATTAAAATTTCATTGCCATTTAAAGCAATTTTATCAAAGCGCCGTGCGCCATTCCCCAACAGCGACTCTACCACAAAATAGCCGGCTTGTTTCATATAAAATATCTGACCATTTTGATAATCGCGCCATTCAGTAATGGTACGTCGCTTATCTTCGCCAAGGTTTTGTACCAAAATTCGATGTTTAAAATGGCGTTTATCCGTTGTACCACTTGGCAAACTGCCTCGTTTTTCCTCAAAACGGTGTACCACCACGGCCACCTCTGAACCATCGTCAGCCCAGACCACTTTGTTATTTGGTTGTGTAGGTGTGGCCGGCTTTTTTGGAACAGAGCCAGAGCATCCATGCAATATCAGCCCACTCAGCAAAATCGAATAAATCAAATAAATAGGATTGTTCATTTCATAAGTTCAGGCTTTTTGGCCTATTTTATTCTCTTTACCTGTCAATAAACTACGGATATTGGAACGATGCCGCCAAATCAGAAAACCACTCATAATGAGGCTCATAAGAGTGTACTCCCACACACCCGTAAACCAAAACATATACGCCGGTGTGAACAGGGCGGCTGTGAGGGATGCCAATGATGAATAACGTGACAAAAAAGCCATCAATAGCCACGTTGCTAATGCCGTTAAACTAACAGGCCATGCCAACACTGACAACGCGCCAAAGGCCGTCGCCACGCCCTTGCCACCGCGAAACTGAAAGAAAATGGGATACAAATGTCCCAAAAACACGGCCAAGGTGACGGCGGCTAATGCCACAGCCCCACTGGCGAGAAATTTGGCAACCAATACCGCTATCACACCTTTAAACACATCCAGGCACAGGGTAATCAGTGCCGCTTTTTTGCCGCTGGAGCGTAGCATATTAGTCGCCCCCGGATTACCTGAACCCTGTGAGCGTGGATCAGGCAAACCCATTAACTGCATGACAATCAAGGCTCCAGAGACTGAGCCTAGCAAATAGGCCAAGACTATTAATAAGCTGTCAATAAGCATCTCATTTATTATTTTAGACTGCAAACGGTTAGGATTTGGACTTTTCACACAGTTAAAAGTCCCGTTTTTAGCCGTGCAAAGCATAAGTACATGGACATTAATTAAATCGGGTGGTAAAAAACCCATACGTGTTAAGCTAAAAAAAATGTCTCTAAAATCAAAGATTTCAAAAAATGAAATCACAAGAGATAATTCATTCCCATCCTATCGGGCTGAATTATTCGAGATAAAATCATTCCCAATCGTTCCGAGTTGTAATTATAACGTATTGATTCTCAGTCTATTTTTTCTTAGCTTAACACCTATGGGTAAAAAACCCCATTCAAAAAGAAACGGGGTTTCTAGTTTCTAAATGCTCAGGAACTTGATTCTTTGGATCAGTCATTGGCATAAGTAATTGCCCATTCTCAATTAGCTTCGCTAAGCTTCGATTCACAATGAAGAATTCCCATTTCCCCTTAAAACAATTGATCTTCAATCACGGTAGACTTTTTGGGGCTACTGCGGCTACTGCGGCTACTGCGGCTACTGCGGCTACTGCGGCTACTAGGGCTACTGCGGCTACTGCGGCTACTGCGGCTACTGCGGCTACTGCGCCTACTGCGTCT
>Ga0190344_1000071_pt1 | contig 67070 bp, 64 predicted proteins | sample 48721323_MG_FD_161662 | JGI IMG/M metagenome (GOLD analysis project Ga0190344, IMG submission 161662) | Hydrothermal vent microbial mat bacterial communities from Southern Trench, Guaymas Basin, Mexico - 4872-13-2-3_MG | ecosystem: Environmental > Aquatic > Marine > Hydrothermal vents >... | reverse complement strand
AGGTGTGGATCAGATTGAAGTGGCCGATGCCCTGCTGATCCCTGACAACCGGAGAGTTACCGTGGAAGCCAACGCACACATCAAAACACTGAGAAATGCCGAGATACATGTTTTTTCAGGTAAATTGAAACACCGGATATATGAGGCATCTGTCGATATTCTCGGTCGAAAGGAATACTTCGGAAGCGGAAAATACGATTATGTGGACCGGAACGGGAACAGCCAGGTGATCGTGATGAATGATATCAAGGTGGATACGGCCTGTCATACCGTAGCCGAAGGAAGCGTATCAGAAGATTCGCCCCTGATGCTCGACCCGTATTTTGAATTCGCGGGAACAGTAACCCTGGAAGCGGGAAGTAAATACCTCACATTTTCAGGCGGAGCCAGGCCACAGTACGACTGTCCGGGTATTGCCAGGAATTTCATCAGGTTCACATCACAAATTGATCCGGCCGATGTACTGATCCCCGTTCCTCCGGAACCCCGGGCCATGAACAATGTGAGGATCTATACCGGCCACTTCATCGCCAACGATTCCATCCATATTTATCCGGCTTTCTTCAGCAGCCGGAAAAACTATTCCGATATACCCATCAGCTCGGCTTCAGGTTATCTGTGGTTCGACGAAGAAAGCGGGGAATACCGTGTGGGTTCGCTCGAAAAAAGAGCCAACCCCGAACTTGCTGAAAGCCTGATCCGCTTCGACAGGAATTACTGCAGGCTGCACGGCGAAGGCAAACTGGACCTGGGTATTAATCTGGGTCAGCTCAAACTGAGTGCCTACGGGGAAATCACCACCGATCTGGAAACGGGAGAAACCGAGCTTGATGTGATGCTGGGACTGGATTTTTTCTTTGCAGAAGACGCGCTCAACACCATGTATTCCGATATCCGTTCCATTCCCACCCTTCCGCCCCTGGATATGAACTCGCAAACCGTCATGAAACAATTCACCCATTTGCTGGGAAAAACGGAATCAAGTCAGGTAATGGAGCAACTAAGCCTGTACGGAGTGCTGAACAATGTGCCCGAGCAGATGAACTTTTCCCTCATGCTTCCCCATGTAAAGCTCCGGTGGGACCATGCTGCCAATTCCTACCGGTCGGAAGGGAAAATCGGGATCGGCAATATTCTGCAGAACCCTCTCAATGTGATGACGGATGGTCACATCGAAATACAAAAACGGCGCAGCGGCGATATGATGGATATTTACCTAGATGTTGATCCGGGCACCTATTACTATTTCGGATACACCCGCGGTGTGATGCAGAGCATTTCTTCAAACAATACCTACCGCGATATCCTTACGGGACTGAACGTAAGGCAGAGAACCCTGGATACCCGGGGAAACGAAACACCTTACATTTATATGATCGCCGTTGACAGGAAAATGGATATGTTCCTTCGAAGGATCCGCCGAAGTGAGGCAGGAGAATAGGACCCCGTTCCCGATGCATACTGATTTTCCTTTCTGTTAACCTTCAGACCGGTCAGTTTCCAGCACTTCCATATGGTGCAGGCCCTCCGGGTCAAGGTCGAATCTTACGGCAGTTCTCTTCCTGTGGAGCCCCGACATTCCCGCTGCCCCCGGATTGATATACATCAGACTGTGCTTCCGGTCATACTGAACCTTCAGAATATGGGAATGACCGGTTACCAGGATACCCGGCTTTTCCGTTTTCAGCAAAGGCAGAATCTGCCCGTTATACCGGGGAGGATATCCCCCGATATGCACGATCATTACCTTCATCCCCTCGCACGTAAAAAGCTGAACGGCAGGAAATCTGGAACGGATCTGCTGATCGTCAATATTCCCGTACACGGCCCGCAACCGGCCGGTCTTTTCCAGCACGTCGGCTACCTGTCCGGACCCTATATCCCCTGCATGCCATATCTCATCACATGGTTCCAGGAACCGGATAAAAGGTTCGCCAAGGGTGCCGTGGGTATCGGAAATGACGCCAATGGTTTTCATGCATATACTTATGCAGAATGGTTATCTTTGTAGCAGGGAGTAAAGATATGCATTGGTTTTATCAGGAAGAAATCGGCCAGGGAGAAATCCTGCTCAGCAACACCGAATCACATCACGCCACACGTGTACTCAGGTTGAAGGATGGTGAACGGATCATGATCACCAACGGAAAGGGACTTTTATGTGAGGCGCAGATTACAAAGGCCGATCCCCGGGCCACCTGTTGCGAGGTACTTCATCGGCACACAGAGGTTCCTTCATCCGGAACGGTGCACCTGGCCGTGGCTCCCACCAAGTCGATCGACCGGATGGAATGGCTGGTGGAAAAAGCCACCGAGTGCGGGGCCAGCCGTATCACTCCCCTGTTGTGTATGCGCTCGGAAAGAAAAACCATCAAAACCGAACGCCTGAAAAAAATCGCCGTGGCAGCCATGAAGCAATGCCGCCGCCCTTTTCTTCCACAGATTGACGAAATGATTCCATTCCACCATGTGACAGAGAATTCCGGAAACATACAGAAATACATAGCCTGGTGTGAAGGGAAACAGCCCGGACCCTACCTCGGCAGGATGATCAGGCCCGGAGATGACGTACTTGTATTGATAGGGCCCGAAGGCGATTTCACACCCGATGAAGCAGCCCGGGCCGTTGCATCGGGTTTTGTTCCGGTAAGCCTGGGACCTGCCGTATACCGTACCGAAACGGCCGGCATTCTGGCCTGCCACCTGGTTCAGGCAATCAATGAGCTGACAACCGGCTAATTAAAAAAGAAATCCACCACATTCAGGAACTTCTTCTGGGAAGTTTTGTATATCTCGGTATACCGGCACCGGCTACAGGTAATGGTTGTAAAACGCCGGTTCTGAATATCGAAAAGCTTGCTGAACACACCGCCAACAGCCCGGAATTCATCTATTTCATAATGCTTTGCCCCGCATTTGGGACACTGGTATTTCATTCGCGTCAAATGATCCATAGAATTTCATTCTTGTTGTTTATGTTACTCACCGCTGCCTCCGGAAGTCTTTTTCCGGGGATTTCTCCCCGTCTCCCGCAGGGCCCAGTCGATAATCCATTCAATCTGTCCGTTTGTGCTCCGAAACTCATCGGCAGCCCATTTCTCGATGGCTTTCAGTTTTTGCGGATCGATCCGGAGCACAAATGCCTTTTTATTAGCCATACAGATTACTGATGCAGGGTTCCTGTATTCACTACCGGCGTGGCATCTTTGTCACCGCAGAGTACCACCATCAGGTTGCTGACCATAGCCGCTTTTTTCTCTTCATCCATGTCGATAATTCCCTTATGGGAAAGCTGATCGAGGGCCATCTGTACCATGCTCACGGCTCCTTCCACAATCTTGAACCGGGCGGCTACAATGGCGGTAGCCTGTTGCCTGCGCAGCATAGCGCTGGCAATTTCCGAAGCATAGGCAATGTAGTTGATCCGTGCCTCGATTACATGAATACCGGCAATTTCCAGCCTTTCACGGATCTCATTTTCCAGCTCGTTGTTCACTTCCTCACCACCTGCCCTGAGGGTGATCTCCGCTTCCTCGTCCTCAAAATTATCGTATGAATAACTTCCGGCCAGCTTCCGGAGGGCGGCCTCGCTCTGTACCAGTACAAAATGTTCATACTGATCCACTTCAAAAGCCGCCTTGTAGGTATCTTCCACTTTCCATACCAGCACCAGGCCAATCATGATCGGGTTCCCAATCTTGTCGTTCACCTTGATGGGATCGCTGTCGAAATTCCGGGCACGCAGAGAAATTTTTTTCCTGACAAAGAAAGGATTCACCCAGAAAAACCCGTTCTTTTTCACAGTGCCCTTGTAGGCACCGAACAGAACCAGTACCGCTGACTCATTGGGATTCACCACCAGCAGCCCAATGGCGGTAAAGATGAACAGCACGGTGGGAATTACAATGAAATACACGTTGCCTAGTAAACCTCCGAACACCACCAGGAGGAGCATCACCAGCATACCCAGCACGGCCAGGTATCCAGATACAGGATTGTAGTTTCTTTCCATGGTTGGATCTTTAGTGTGATATTATTTTGATATCACAATAATATTACACTTTCCGGATATTTCAAAAATAAACCGCAAAAAAATCACTTTTTGCGGTTTATTTTCCTGATACCTCCGGGGAGTTATCATGTTTGCTGCATGTTGGAAATGGTCAGAAACAACCGGTCAAGTACCTCATCCCGCACCCGGAAGCGGATCCGGCCCAGGAGACTGATCCATCGGGTCCAATCTTCTTCTTCCTGCTCCCACCCGGGCCATTCCTCCTCTTCTTCGTGATTTTCCATACAATGCAACATGTAATCGAGGGTAGAAAATTTCTCCATAGGCAGAATGGTGGTTTGTTTCACATTTCTCTGAATGGAATAACGTAAAAAATACGGTCCTTATTATTTATTTTTTTGGAAAAAAACAACAGAAAATCAGCCGGTTTGCATAAGGTTTTTTCTTCTCAGGCAGAAACCGTTTCTCCGGCAAGGTACCGGCTGATTCCCTGGGCAGCGATTTTGGCATCGGCAATGGCCGTTACAGCATCCATATTCGTATTCACAATATCACCGCCGGCAAATACCCTGGATATTGAGGTCATCCCGTTTTCGTCCACACGCAGCTTTTTTCTTTCCGTAAATTCCAGCTTATTGAATAATGCTTCGGGAATGAAGGAAAAATCGGGAACCTGTCCGATGGCTTCAATAATCATATCCCCTTCCATAAACATTTCCTTATCTTCATGAAAGGTAGGTGCAAACCGACCCTGCTCATTGAATACCGATTTCACTTTCCTGCACTGGAGTCCGGTAATCTTACCCGATTCATCCACCACCACTTCTTTCGGACCCCAGGCCGGATGGAACTGTATATGCTCTTCCCGGGCTTCTCTGATTTCCTCTTCGGTAGCCGGCATCTCGTCCCAGTCTTCGAGTGATACCGTTTTAACCACTGTTTTCTCACCCGGATACTGAATATGCTGCAGGCGTATGGCCTCCCGGGCCACATCAAGGGCAACGTTTCCACCACCTATGACAATGATCTCCCTGCCCACTTTACTCGGTTTTCCAATTTTGGTATCTGCCAGAAATGCCAGGGCCAGTTCACATTTTTCATAATTTTTCACCTGCGTGGAACGGCTCCTGGTATATCCGGTTCCCAGGAATACCGCATCGTTTTCTTTCAGCAGGTCCTCAAACAAAACGTCCTTCCCCACGCGGGTATTGAAGAAAAACTCCACCCCGAGTGAACAGATATAATCCACATCTCTGTCAATGCTTTCCAGCGGCAAACGATATGCCGGAGGGCCTGTTCTCATGGTTCCCCCACCACCGGGCAGGGCATCGTATACTTTCACCTCATATCCGTTTAACCGGAGAAAATAGGCCACCGATAGACCACCGGGGCCGGCACCAATCACAGCGACCTTCTTTCCGGTAGGCGGGCCGGGATGTAATTCCAGGGCGGTTTTGAAATCTTTCACGGTATCAGCCGCATATCTTTTCAACCAGCGGATAGACAGAGCCTCACCCCTAATGCTCAATGAACAGGCCTTTTCGCAATGGGCCATGCATACCCTGCCGCAAATGGATGGTATGGGATTATCTTCATAGATCTTCTTCAGGGATTCCTCGGGTTTATCTTCAAAAATGGCATGGATATAGTCGGATATTTTCAGATGGGCCGGGCAGGCTTCCTCGCAAAGTCGGCATTCCAGACACCGGGCTGCTTCCTTTCGCGCCTCTTCCCGGTCATACCCGATGATATGTTCAATAAACGAAAGTATTCTTTCCTCCGGTGGCACTACAGGCATGGGAACCCTTTCAGGGTCGAAAAGTGAATATTTCAGGTCGGAAACAAAACCGTCATAATCTTTCCGGCGATGAGACAGACTGGCTTTCAAAACAGAATATTCATCCGACGGGAAATATTTTCCCGGTTCCGTCTGCTCATCTTTCGGTACAAAAACAAAGGTTTCCGGATCAAAATGAATATGGAAATAATCGCGGGTAAGTTTCAGGGAACCCGGCGGACAGATATCTATGCATAAACCACAGAAACAACATCTTCCATAATCGATCCGGGGACGCTTGTTCGTTTTCCCCGGTTCGGATACAAGTTCCGGGATTTCGATCATTTCTATGGCCTGGTTCGGACATATATCGGCACAGTTACCGCATCCTGTACATGTTTCCCAGTCGTTTACATGAAACCCCCTGTATCTCAGGGCCGGTTCCTTCAATTCGAAAGGATACCTCAGGGTTTTCGGTGTGGCAAACAGGTACTTAATGGCTTTGAATGGTTTCAGTACGCTCTGGCTCATATTCTGATCCTCCGTTGATTTACCGGTCAATTTCCGGTGCCGTGATATACAAACTGATCATGATATTCCCAACATCCGCAATGCTTTCATTCTCCAGGGCCTTTTCCAGAATGGTCAGACCGTGACTGTATGAAGGGGTACGGAAGTGTGCCCGGCAGGGTTTATCACCTCCTTCGCTTACCAGATACAGGCCCAGTTCGCCCCTGGATGACTCGCACCGCACATACACCTCGTTTTCGGGTATCTTCCATTTGAAAGGATTGGGAATACGTTGATACGCTTCCCCTTTGGGTAATTTGTCCAGCAACTTGAAGATCATATGGACACTTTCGATCATTTCATCGCGTACCACCCATATTCGGGAATAGGCATCTCCATCCGTCCGTACAGGAATTTCCCAATCCACCTGGTCGTAGGCGGCATAAGGTTCCGTTTTCCGGATATCCTTTTTCATGCCGGTGGCCCGCAGAACCTGTCCCACCGCTCCCATCCGGCAAGCTTCTTCAAGACTCAGCTTCCCCACTTCGTGAGCTCTTTCATAAAATAGGCGGTTGTGAAAAAAGGTATCGTCATAATCCGGCACACAGCTCCCGATAGTATGCAGGGTGGAACGGATTCTGTCCTCAAAGCCTTCGGGGAAATCACGTCTTACTCCTCCGGGCCACAGGTAAATATGGTATACCCGTCCCCCGGTCAGTTCTTCAAATAGGTCAAGGATCAGATCGCGGTGGTACATAGCCCAATTGGCTACCGTATCAAATCCCAGCATATTGGCATAAGCCCACAGTCCGAACAGATGCGAACCCACCCGGGCCAGCTCGAGGTAAATGCTCCGGATAAACTGTGCCCGTTCAGGAACCTCTATGCCGGCCAGTTTTTCTACGGCCATGGCATACATCAGTTCCATATGATCGGGTTCCACCACATTGATACGGCATACCAGCGGAAAATTCTGGATCCAGGTACGCTGTTCCATGAGCTTTTCAAATCCGCGATGCAAAAAACCCGGATTGGCGGTGGCTTTAACGATCCGGTCTCCTTCTACCTGAAGGGTAATGCTGAAGTTGCCCACCATGCCCAGATGCTGGGGACCAAAATACAGTTCAAGTTCCCTCATGTTCTTCCTTTTTTGTCATCCACAAAAGGAATCTGGTCAAAAACATCCTTTACATATTTTCTTGTATCGAAATCTTTTCTGAAGGGGGGAATGTCGTATTCCCTTTCCAGGAATAAAGGGGTCAGTCCGGGATGACCCCTGAAAAAAATCCCGAACAGTTCGTGCAGCTCCCGTTCGTACGGGGAAGCATTCCTAAAAATTTCGGTGGCGGTATAGAATTGCGGATTCTCCCTGGGTATCCTTGTCTTGACCAGAATATTCAGCTTCTGCATGGCGGCATCTCCGCCGTAGGATGATAAAATATAAACCAGTTCCAGTTCATTGTTGTTTATCCGGTCGACGCATGATATCAGGGCCAGGTGATCAAATCCCGTTTTTTTCAGAAAACTCAGCATCGTAATAACAGTCTCTTTTCGGCACTTCACAGTCACACGGGTTTCACCGTCCCCCTCCGTCGATATACCTTCGAACATGCTCCGCAGTTCATACTGCAACTTTTTCTCTGGATTTCTCATTTTCTTCCTCTATTGAAAACAGGGGAGGCCATTCCAGCTTCCCAAGAACTTTTTCCTGATTACGCCGGTACTTCGTATAATGCTCACGGTATTTCAGGTAACCTGTTGCCATACCCTTATCGATCAGGGTCCACAAATGGGTTACTGCCACAAATACTGCTTCGGGTCTGGGCATGCATCCGGCAATCCACCCATCTACCGGAATGTATTTATCCAAGTGCTTGATGGTATTGTACGAATCCCAATACATACCCCCGTTGATGGGGCATGAACCGAAGCCTACCGTATATTTGGGTTCCGGCATTTGTTCATAGGAGCGAATAATGTAACGCAATGTCTTCACCGACACATAACCGGTAATAAGAAACAGGTTCGCCTGGCGCGGGGTTGCCACGGGTATCACGCCAAAACGCTCCGCATCCCAGCGGGTGGTAATGGTAGGGGGTATTTCAATGATGCCGCAACCCGTGCAGAAATACAGGGCATGAAGGGAATACTTCTGTCCCATGTTCCCGGGCGATTTGAACCATTTTCCAATGTTATTTCTGTCCATCTTTTCAGCTTTTTTTCATCATGAAGTGGTCACCCACACAATGATCAAACCAATAAATGCAAGCAAAGCCGGCCACCTCCATAGGCATCTCACTGCCTGCTCGATCCGGAAACGAGGCCAAACCGCATGGATTACCTGAAATACCATAAAGGCCAGCAACAGTTTGATCAGAAAATAACCCGCGTTGCTCCCGCCTCCCAGAAACAGGTTCACAAAAAGTGAAAGACCGATATAAATATTTAATGCATGCTGAAGGGTGGCAAATGCCAGGAATTTACCCCCGTATTCGGCCATAGGCCCCGACGAGATCTCCTGAGGAGCCTGGATCATCTCAAACGGTCGAATGCCCATAATAGCCGGCATGATCAACAGGTAGGCCAGGCCCGACACTACCAGGGGAAGCTGCACCAGTGACCACCCCGATTGTATCTGGGCTTCCACAATGTCTACTATGGAAACCGTACGGTAATAAGTCATCAGCGAAAGCAGGATCATTAACAGCGACAATTCATATCCGAAAGCCAGCTGCAATTTTCTGGAAACCCCGATACTAGCATACGGATTGGCCGCTTCCCCTGCACTCAGGGCTATTCCCAGAGGAGCAATCAGCATCAGGTACAGAATTACCAGCAAACCGCCCGAACCTCTCAGGGGACATATTCCTCCGAACGGAAGAAATAATACCACCACCACCGATCCGGTGAGAGAAAAAATCATACCTGCATCGAACAGTTTCCCGTGACTTACAGCAGTCTGGCTGAACCATTTGACTATATCGATAAAGGGCTGGCTGAGGGGTGGTCCGTAGCGCCAGTGTATCCTCGCCGTCATCTTCCGGGATAAACCGATCAGGAACAGACCCACCACACAGGACAGCAGGGTGACGAATAAAATCTGCAAGACGAGTACTATTACCATACCTTCCAGTATAATTGTATAAAAATCAAAATTGCCAGAAACAGAATGATATACATAACATAATTCCCCACATCACCCGTATATATGCGCCGGATGCCGTTGCCTACGTTCCTGATCCCACGTGCCAGTGCTGAATAAAAATTGTCTGCTGTATCTTTCAGATATGGAGCTATCATACTGGTAAGGGGATCATAGAATTTCACCGAATACTGGTATCTGTCGGCCGGAACTGGTGCACCGGCGGCATAATTGTCCAGCTGATCTGCCCGGGTGTTTTTCCGTCCCATCCGGAAGAAAAGCCATAGCACAATACCACCCAGGGTCAAGGCTGTGGCAATATTCAGCATCTGAATGGTCCCTGAACCGGTAACCACGCCCCACATATTGATCGCCAGCGGTTCCATTCCGAAACCAATTTCCGACAGATTGATCACATGCAGGGGCAGCCCCGGAAGAACGCCGAACACGACCACGGCCAGGGAAAGAAATATCATGGGAACCTTCATGGAAACAGGAGCTGCATTAAGCTGCTCATATTTCCGAGGAAGCTGACCCAGGAAGATATGATGGATCAGCTTATAACTGTACAGGATGGTCCCCCAGGTTCCCAACAGAGCCACAAAAGCCAGAAAAGGGGAATGGTTAACAATCAAGGTATGATATATCAGCCATTTCGACACAAACCCGTTGGTCAGTGGCACCCCGATCAATCCGCAAACACCAATCAAACCGGCGGCAAAAGTCACCGGCATTTTCTTGATCAGCCCGCCCAGTGAATTCAGATCACGTACTCCGTTCGTACGAAATTCCACCGCACCCACTACCATGAACAATAGCGATTTGAAAAGAGCATGGTTGAAAAAATGCAGCGTCCCTCCCGAAAGACTTTCACTGGTGCCGTAAGCAATCCCCAGAATCATATATCCCGCCTGTGCTACCGTCGACCAAGCCAGCAACCTCTTGGCATCATCCTGGAGCAGCGCTATGAAAGTGGGAAGAAGAATGGTAACGGCTCCCAGCAACAGGAGCAGATTACGGACATTAAACAGAGCGTGTCCCAGATTCACAAAAACCTGAACCTGGACGATACCATATATCAGCAGGATAAAACCGAAGGTGCCGATTTTGATCAATATTCCGGAAAGAACGGAACTGAACGGGGATGGTGCTTCGGAATGTGCCGGAGGAAGCCAGACATGCAGGGGCCAAATGGCATTTTTTATGCCGAAGGCCACAAAAAACAGGATGAGAATAAACTGAAGGTAGCCGGAGGAAGCCGAATTCAGGTTCCGTGTAATACCTTCAAATACCAGAGTACCGGTTTGGGTGTACAGGGAAATCATACCCACCAGCATGACCAGGGAGCCGGCCACCGACATCACAATATATTTCATGCCTGCAGCAATGGCCTCTTCCCTGTTGTAGCTGATCAGCAGGAATGTGCTCCACGACATGATTTCCCAGAAGATATAAAAGGATAAGAAATCACCCGACAGCACGATCCCGATCATGCTGGAGATCACCAGCAGCATCATGAAATAGAAAAAATCCGTTCTTCCTTTTTTCCTGATATAATGCCATGAAAAAATCACAGCACACAAACCCACCACCGCAATAGTCAGGGCAAAGATCCAGGCAAAGGGATGGATCCTCAATACCAGCGGAAAATCCAGGAATCCCGTACACAGAATTGCCGTGGAAGACCTTCCATACAGGCTGGCTATACCGGCTGTTGCAGCCAGCAAAACCAGAATGGCCAGAATATCCCTTGCCCTTTTCGAAATTTTCCCCAACAGGTAAGTGAGCAGAGACCCTCCGAAAACAACGGCTAAAAGAATTTCCAGTTTCATGGGATAATGCTTTTAATGAAATCCGGGCGGTCGAGTAATTCAAGGGCAGATGCATCCAGCAGGTCTGTAATCAGTGACGGATAAATCCCCAGCACAATGATCAGGCCTGTAAAAAGAAACATGGGAACAAAACGCGAAAAGGCAACCGGGGCCCTTTCCCTGTCTGGCAAGTCTTCCCCGGCGAAATAGAGCACCTGTACCACCCTGAAGAAATAAGCCCCCTCAATCACGGTGGCTATCAGAATAAATACCAGCAGAATGAGGGTCAGCATCTGACCGTCATGCAAAGCAGCTTTCAATATCATAAACTTGCCCGGGAAACCCATAAAAGGGGGTAAACCTACCATGGAGAAAGCTCCGATGGTAAAGGCCAGGGAGGTGAAAGGCATTCTCTTCCCCATTCCCTGAAAAGAAGCTATCTCCATCGATCCTGTGTGGGCAATCATGTAGCCTGCAGCCAAAAACAGCAAAGCCTTCCCCAGGGTATGGCTGATCAGCTGAAAAAAACCTCCTGCAATTCCCAGAGTTGAAGCAAGGGAAAAAGCAAAAACCAGAAGACCGATCTGTCCGATGCTCGAAAAAGCCAGCATTCTTTTTATGTTATCCTGACTGAAAGCACAGAGTTCACCGATCAACAGGGTCAGGACTCCAAGCAGCAGGAAAAGGCCCATCATGTGTGTAATCCCGAAAAGGGTAAATACTACGCGGAGTACGGCATACAACCCTACTTCAATGGCTATCCCCGACAGCACAGCGCTGATGGTGCTGGGAGCCGACGAATGGGCATCGGGAAGCCATGCATTCAAAGGGAAAAGCGCTGCTTCCACGCCAAAACCGGTAATAAACAACACCAGGGGGACATAAACGGAAATGGACTGAACAGAATGAATACGACCGGCTATATCGGCCATGTTCAGTGTGCCAAACTGCCCGTAAAGGAGCCCTATCCCGATCAGGATCAATCCCGATCCCAGACTTCCCTGGATAAGGTATTTCACTGCCGATTCTATGCCGGCCCGGTTGCCCAAGTATGCCACCAGCGAATAGGAAGCGAGACACAGAATCTCAAAAAATACGAAAAGGTTGAAAATGTCACCGGTCAGCACCACCCCCGTCGCTCCGGTGAGTTGCAGCATATACAGGATATGATACCTGTCCTCGTCTTTCTCCTTTATAGGATGAAAAGCATAAATTGAAACCAGAAATCCTACAAGTGCAATAAGAACAACAAACAACATCCCCACGGGACCGGCTACCAGGTTTATTCCCAGAGGAGGAATAAATCCCCCGATCTGAACATGAACCTGATGGTCCATCACCACAGGAATCAGCCTCAGGGCAAAAATCAAATTGAACAGAAAAGCCAGAGCAGGGACAAACCGGATGATCTTTTTTGAAATATATTTCAGCAGCGGAATGGCAAAGGCCAGACCCAGCGGAACCACAATAAAAAGTACCGGATTTACCATCTCTGTTCTTTTATTTTTCTCAAATTAAGGGTGCCGTAGTGTGCATAAATTTTGATAGCCAGGATCACGGCCAGAGCCAGTACGGCCACCCCGATCACAATAGCCGTCAGAACCAGGGCCTGCGGAACCGGGTCGACCATTTTCCCGGCATCCAGACCGGGTTTTGAAAACACGGGAGCGGTCCCTTCACGCAGGTAACCCACGGCAATCAGAAAAAGGTATATTCCCGTGTCAAATATGCTGAACCCGATGATAACCTTCATTAGGTTTTTTTTAACCAGGATGATGTACAATCCGATGATGATCAGGCTAAATGCACCTATGTAATATGTATATTCACTCAGGAAGTTCATCGGTATCTTCTATTAAATGATCAATAATGCCGGTCAGTTCAGAGCCTACTTTCAACCCAACAGCCATATAGATCAACGGGATGATCCCAGCACTTATCAGGTTTCCGGCTTCCCCTTCGGGAAGGAAACTGAAGAGAAAATCCCTGCCAATTACCAGACCGGTTACTCCCAGAAGGATAAACAGCAGGCCGCCCAGAGATTCCAGTCCACGGCTCAGGTTTTCTCTGATCCTTTTTCCCCTGCATCCCAGGTACATCAGCAGAAAGGCGGAAGCTATAACGGCACCTCCCTGAAATCCTCCGCCGGGGGTCAAATGACCATGAATAACAATGTATGTCCCTACCAGCAGGATAACAGGGAACAAAAACCGGCAGCCCGTGTACACAATCAGGCTGGCGGGTTCGATGGGGGTATGGGTCTTTTTCCTCCGGACCAGTCCGATCACTGCACCTAGTCCCATGGCAGCTGTAAAGAGAACGGACACTTCCCCCAGGGTATCAAATCCCCTGTAGCTCACTACCACGGCCGCAACAATATTTGTGGCCCCGGTTTCATTTACACCCTGATTGATGAAATGATCACCGATTCTCTCTCCCGGTTCGCCGAAAGGGATCTGGCTGATACTCATAAACAGGCCGGTGGCCACCATACCCAGCAGAATGATACTGATCAGCTTTCTCATTCTTCAAATCGTTTGGTTCGTTTAACAGCAATTACAAAAATTCCCGTTACCAGCGCCGCCCCGATGGCTGCCTCAGCCATGGCCACATCGGGGGCCTGCAGCAAATAAAACAGCAGGGCGGCCAGGAGACTGACAATACAGGAGGCAATAACCGCATTCATCAGATCTTGGAATGAAGCGGCCGCAATGGCCGATGCGATCATTAACAATACAAGTATGCCTGCGATGATTTCCATAATTATTTCTGTTGTCCGGTAAATTCATCTGTTTTATCCACCACACTCTTATCGTACAATGAGATCCGTTTCTTCCGGGATGCCCTGCCCAAAGCATGACTCGATACCGGATTGGAAACCAGTACAAAAAGCGCAATGATCAGTGTTTTCCAGAACCAGTCCGGTTGAACCACCCCCACTCCGATAATGGTCAGAAAACTCCCCAGGGTAGTACATTTTGTTCCTGCCTGGATCCTGTTGTATACATCAGGCATCCGGTAAATACCTATGCTGCCGATCAGCAAAAAGGCAGCTCCTATACCTATCAGGATCATTCCAAAAATTTCCATGGCTAAATTCCTTTTTCCAGATACCGGGCAATGGCAATCAGTCCCACAAAAGAGATGATGGAATATACCAGCGACACATCCAGGTAAATGTACCTGTCGAAGAATAATCCCAATAATACCAGCAAAGCTACCGATACCGTGGTGGCCGTATCTACGGCTATGGCCCTGTCAGCCATGGTGGGCCCCAACACCATCCGGAGGATACAGATCAACAACCCGACACAGATGATAAATATAAAAACCGTTATTGCCATAATAAACCTGGTATCACATGTAACAATAATGCATTATTTGTATATTCAAATTTTACAATATACTTGTGAAAAAAATTATTTCTTCTTCACATGGGTAACCAGGTCCTTCACCCAACTGTCCAGCACTTTGTAACATACCATATTTCCTTCCCTCCTGCTTTCTATGATCCCGGCACTTTTCAGGATCTTAAGATGCTGGGAAATGGTAGACTGGGGAATGTTCAGATTCTGTTGGATCTGAGTCACGTTGCATTCGTTTTTGATCAGCCCGTCTACTATCTGCAGACGGGTTGGATGCCCCAGGGCCCTTAAACATTCTGCCAGCTGATCAATACTTCTTTCCACCATGTTCTTTACCCTGATCAATTAGTGAAAAATGATGCGCAAATATTTCTCAAATCTTTCTCCAATCATTCTGGTAGCTTCTTCTACGTTATCAGTCTTTACGTTGATCCAGTGGATCAGCAAACGATCGTCTTCTATGTCCAGTGTAAATGTGCCCGGGGTAAGGGTAATGGAATTGGCCAGGATCAGTTTGGCCAGATCCTGCTTCAGTCCAGTTTTTATGATCACAATCCCCGGCTTTATAGGCATTTTCGGATGCAATACCCGGTATGCCACATCCAGGTTGGCCAGAATGATCTCTTTTAACAGAACCACCGCATAAAGAAGGGAATAACCTATTTTTTTCAGACCCGGGATTGGAGGAAAGCCTGCTTTCTCAAAATTCCCGTACAGCAAAAGGGAAAGAAAAAAACTGACCACAAATCCGGCCACCAGTTCGGAAGGGCTCAGGCTCCGGGTAAGAGCTATCCATATAATCATCAGGATAACAAACAAATAAATGATATTCACTACGGGGTGCACATGAAATTTTTCTTTCTCATTCATTTATTTGAATTTTGAAAGATCAATGTTATTTGATTCACAAAGTTTATAGAATAATCAGCGAATTTCAAAAGCAATCGGAATATTTTTTAAACATATGTTCATTTCATAAGCGGTTTACTCACTGATTTACTATTATTTAAAAATCGATCTTTTTTTTATATTTCTGTCTCAGGGAACAGAAACTATCTTCCAGAGCCAGTTGCAAAAGTATTCCTAATCACAAAACACTCCATACCCACCCGCCTGCTCTGCCTGGCGGCAGGCAGGCGGCCAGGTTTCACGCCAATCTGTCCGCCGTAGCGTAGTGAAGGCGGTGCACGCTGAGACCTCCCGGTTGAAAATAAAATTCCACCGTGTTAATGTCTGTAAGTCAAAACTTTTTACCTGGTTCGGGCAGGGAAACAAGCCTTTGGTTCTGGAAACAGGATGGTATTTGCTTTTCCTGCGTTCTTTTCTTTCGTGGTAAAATTATTCCGGACTTTTGAAACAGCCTCAGACGGTGTGCCTGATATCCCGTTAATTTTTGGGAAATAAAGCCCTGCGAGTGATCAGTAGGAGGTCAGATTCAGGTTTCTTTCCCTGATCATTTTGCGGAGGTTGATCAGTGCATACCGCATACGGCCCAGGGCCGTGTTGATGCTCACGTTGGTTTGTTCGGCAATTTCTTTAAAACTCAAACCGGCATAATGCCGCATGATCACCACTTCCTTCTGTTCGTCAGGAAGATAATCGATCAGCATCCGCACTTCGCGGGTGATCTGATCACCCACCAGCACATCTTCCACCGTTCCGTCGGCCAGCCTGCGTGAATTGAACAGATCGGTTTCATAATTGTCTTTGGAAACCACTTTCATCTGCTTTTCTTTGCGGAAATGGTCGATCACCAGATTGTGGGCTATACGCAACACCCATGAAAGGAAACGGCCGTTCTCCTGATATTTTCCCTGCTTCAGCGACCGAATCACCTTGATGAAAGTATCCTGGAAAATATCCTCGGCCAGCTCCTGGTTTTTCGTCAGTAAAAAAATATAGGTATAGACCTTGTTTCTGTAACGCCGGATAAGAAGTTCGATACCCGAACGATCACCGTCGAGGAACGCTTCTACCAGCCTGTGGTCATCGGCATGATATTCTTCCAAAACAACCTCCCTTACATGATTTGGTTCAGGGTAAAGATGTTTCGATAGGCGTTCTTTTTTCGGGTTTGCAACGGTTTGACAGTATGCAATTAAGTGAAAATATTTCGTATTACAAAAAAGATTACTTTTGAATTTCGTTAAAATTTGTTAAGCATACTCAGAAACCGGAACAATCACATGCCCAGCAGCACGGCATTAACGAACCATCAGATAGAGATCCGGGGAGCCCGGGTACATAACCTGAAAAACATCAGTCTGGACCTGCCCCGCGACCGGCTTATTGTGATCACCGGCCTGTCGGGCTCGGGCAAATCTTCCCTGGCCTTCGATACCCTGTATGCGGAGGGGCAACGCCGGTATGTAGAGAGCCTCTCGGCCTATGCCCGGCAATTCCTGGGAAGAATGCAGAAACCGGAGGTGGATCATATCCGCGGACTCCCTCCTGCCATTGCCATCGAACAGCGGGTAAATACGCGAAATCCGCGTTCCACCGTGGGCACTTCCACGGAAATATATGATTATCTGAAGCTGCTCTTTGCCCGCATCGGCAAAACTGTTTCACCGGTTTCCAACCGCGAAGTAAAGCGGCATACCGTAACCGATGTGGTGGATTTTATCTATACCTGGCCGGAAGGCATCCGCATGGTGATCCTTTCCCCATGCATGGCCGCCAAGGAATGCTCTCTGGAACAAAACCTGGAAATATTCCTGCAACAGGGCATTACCCGTTTCGAACTCGACGGAGAGGTCCGTTATATCGAAGATCTGCTGAAAAATCCCGGGGAACTGAAAAATGCACAATCCATCAATATTGTGATCGACCGGATGGCAGTAGCCCCTGACGCAGATACCCGGAGCCGTATGGGCGATTCGGTTCAAACCGCCTTCAACATCGGAAAGGGGCGGTGCCTGGTCAAAGTGTATGCCCCGGATGGGATCCGTACCGAAGAATTTTCAAACCGTTTCGAAGCCGACGGAATGGAATTTGAAGAACCCTCGGTACACATGTTCAGTTTTAATAATCCCATCGGGGCCTGCCCGCGCTGCGAAGGCTATGGCAAGATCATGGGCATTGACGAAGACCTGGTTATCCCCAACAAAAGCCTCAGTGTATATGAAGATGCCATTGCCTGCTGGAGAGGGGAAAAAATGCAGAAATGGAAGCAACGGCTCATCATGAATGCCTCGCGGTTCGATTTTCCCATCCACACTCCCTATTACCTGCTTTCCGACAGCCAGAAACGTCTGCTGTGGACCGGCAACAAGTATTTTAAAGGACTGGATGCCTTTTTTCACCACCTGGAGGAAAAGAAATACAAGATCCAGTACCGGGTCATGCTGTCGAGGTACCGGGGGAAAACCACCTGCCCGGTATGCGGAGGCACTCGTTTGAAAAAGGAAGCAGGGTATGTTAAAATTCAGGGACGCTCCATCCAGGAACTGGTGGATATCCCGGTAGACCAGTTGTACCGGTTCTTTAACGAACTTCAGCTTGAACCCCATGAGGAAAAAATTGCCGGGCGCATTCTCACAGAAATTCGCAACAGGCTGGACTACCTGGTAAGGGTGGGCCTGCCCTACCTCACACTGAACCGCCTGTCATCCACACTATCAGGAGGGGAATCGCAGCGCATCAACCTGGCGAATGCCCTCGGCAGCAGCCTGGTGGGTTCGTTGTATATTCTCGACGAGCCCAGCATAGGGCTCCATCCCAGAGACACCCACCGCCTGATCGAAGTATTAAAACGGCTTCAGAAACTGGGAAATACCGTGATGGTGGTAGAACATGACGAGGAGATCATCCGGTCGGCCGATCATCTGGTAGATATCGGCCCCCTGGCCGGCAGGCTGGGCGGACAGGTGATCTTCGAAGGAAGCTATCGGGAACTGCTCAGGGCCAAAAACAGCCTCACAGCCGATTACCTGTCGGGCAGAAAAAGCATCCCCCTCCCCCGTTCGTACAGAAAATGGAATTCATACATCGAGATCAGGGGAGCCCGCGAACACAATCTCAAGAACCTGAATGTGAAGTTTCCCCTGCACGTAATGACCGTGATCACCGGAGTAAGCGGATCGGGGAAATCCACACTGGTTGGCGATATCCTGCTTCCCGCCCTGAGGAAAAGGCTGCTGCAAACCGGTGAACGGGCAGGAGAATTTGATTCCCTCGAGGGGGACCTTCGTGCCATCGGTGCGGTGGAATTCGTTAACCAGAACCCCATCGGAAGATCATCCCGTTCCAATCCGGTAACCTACATCAAGGCATGGGACGATATCCGCAAGCTGTTTGCCGATCAGCCCGCCTCCCGCTACAACGGGCTCAAGCCCTCCCACTTTTCCTTCAATGTGGAAGGAGGACGTTGCGAGGAATGCCAGGGAGAAGGGGTTATCCGGGTGGAAATGCAGTTTATGGCCGACGTGGAACTGGTTTGCGAAAGCTGCGGAGGAAAACGCTTCAAGGATGAAGTGCTTGAAGTGCAATACAGGGGTAAAAATATCTATGACGTGCTGCAGCTCACCATTGACGAAGCCATCGAATTCTTCCCGGGCGACGAAGGCCCCGGGCAAAAAATTGCAGCCCGGCTGAAGCCCCTGGCCGATGTGGGACTGGGATACATCAAACTGGGGCAGTCGTCCAGCACCCTCAGCGGGGGAGAAAGCCAGCGGGTCAAGCTGGCTTCCTTCCTGGGAAAAGACCACACAGCTGAAAAAATACTCTTCCTGTTCGACGAACCCACCACCGGTTTGCATTTTCACGATATCAACAAACTGCTGCAATCTTTCCATGCATTGATCGAACAGGGTCACACCGTGATCATTATCGAACACAACCTGGAAGTGATCAAATCGGCCGACTGGGTCATCGATCTGGGTCCGGAAGGAGGAGAGGAAGGAGGCCATGTACTCTTTGAAGGCACCCCGGCCGGCCTTGCCGGGGCAGACCATTCCTATACCGGCCGCTTTCTGAAACAGAAAATGGGTAACAGGGAAGGATAACCCGGATTCCCGATCCCGGCAGGTATATAAAAAAAGGCCGCCCATTCAGGACGGCCTCCGGCAAAAAGGTTTAGGTTAGGTTAGGGTGGTTATTATTTTTCCCTGAAGCCGAACATAATGGCCACACAACCGCTTTCGGCTTCCACAGGATTATCGTGCACCGCCAGAACCTTAACGGCAATTTTCAGCTGCTGGCTTGATTCGAGCCTGAAATCCCATATTCTGGCGTAGTTATTGTCTTTATTGCTGTACAGCACGTTCCTGTTGGCATCGATTACCTCAAATTGTATTTCGGGAAGAGCATCGGATCCGCAGATAGCAATTCTGTATTCCTGATCCGAATAGAATGTTTTATATAATTCGGCTTCTTCTCCTTCGGTCAGTATAGCTGCATGATAGTTCCCATCATGAAGATAGGGACTCAATTCCATCTTACATATCTTTTTGGCAAATCCTTTACACTGCGCGCTGGCAGACGAAGGAAGAAGAAAAGCCAAAATGAAAAACAGAAATATTCCCTGGATCAGTTTTTTCATAACGAAGAATATTTTATAATACGAATTCGGTTCTGATGGCTTTCACTTTATCACTCAACTCGGCAAAATTTTCGGGGGTGAGACTGGACTGGGTTACCGATTTCAGGGTAGTGACATTGGACTCTTCATCGTATTCGGGGTGTATCTCTGAAGTAGTTACCTTGATCTTGTCGAAAATTTCCTTCAGTTCATAAATATCTTCCAGAATGGAGGTAACGTCAGGATCCTGTTTATTTTCCTCCAGCAGTTTGATCACAATACCGAGGGAAAGTTTCTGATCGACGATCCTATCAACCAGTTTATTGCCCTCAAATTCGCTGCGGTTTACCAGTTCGGTGGCAATATACAATCCTTCTATCCAACCTCCTACCAGCACCATGGCTGCAATGGCGGGACGATCGTTTTCAGCAAGGAAAGAACTGGAATTCATGAAAGTTTCCGAGATAATATCCATGATCTCATCCCGGTTGTTCACATTTTCTTCCAGCCGTTCGATAGTGGTGTTGTCGATCGCGTCAAGTATGCCCAGTCCGTCAGCCATCCGCTTGGCCGCATTCATATAGTTGATGGAGGCCTGGGTTTGATCATACAGGCTGGCAAAGCTGAGGTTACAGGTGTAAATTCCCAGATTCACGGCCTGGCTTTTCTTGGTATTGTAATTGGGGGCATTTTCCACCGGATTCAGCAAGTCTGCATCATAGGTTGCGCCGGCCGACTTGATCAGCAGGGCGGTTTCCAGAGGAGAAGGCAGGGAATAAAAAATTTTCCTGGCCTCACTGATATCCTCGAAAATATCCTGGTTCACCTCGGTCATATCCACAGTCACTTCCGTTTCGGGGGTTTTGTCCCCGCCCGATTTGCAGCCGACCAGATACCCGGAAAACAAAATGACCGGCAGGTATTTGAAAATGGCGGGGTTCAAGGAAAGAAGCTTCATAATACGCTGTTTTTTATGCGATTGCTTACTGTTTGAACGTATCTTAAAAGTAAAATTAATATTTTTTTTTTAATTACAAAACAGCATGACTTTGGCCGGCTGTGGTATCCGGGCTTCCGACGTACTGAATATTTTTCACAAGGTATTACAATTTTCCTTTCTTTGTAAATGATAAGAGTTTTTTTTCGAAAATAGAATGATCGTAACGGTATGGAAATGCCCCGGAAAGATATCCGCAAAATCAGGAAACAGATACGGTCGGGTAATCCGGCCTACGTGATGGAAGGCATCAGAATATGCCGTGAACATGAAGAAGCCGACATCCTGAGCGACCTGATAAGGGTTCTGAGCAAGGATCCGGCCCCTGCGCTCCGGCAGGCTATTCTGGGACTGATCTCCGACCTGAACAGCCAGCTCGCGGTTCCGGTACTGGTCAGGGCAATAAGGGAAAATCCCCGGCATCCCTATCTGCAGGAGATCCTGGCGGCCTGCTGGCAGTCGAGAATGATCTTTCATGAACACATCCCATTCCTGATCGATCTGATCATTTCGGGAAATTACATGATCAGCCTCGAATCATTGACCATTCTGGAAAACGCCTCCGAACTGGCCGGCAAGGATACCCTGGAAAAAGAACTCAACCGCCTGGAAAAGCACATACCCCAAATGGATCCCGACAAGCAGAATCTGGTGAGGGAAATGATCAGAGGGCTTCGTAATCCGGCCTGAGGAGAAAACGGATATCAATGGTGCCCTGAAAAATACTTCATGAATTGAGAACGTTCATATACTGCCGGATCGGGCAGATTCTTATAGTTCATTTTCCCCCTGAACTCATCCAGTGACCGGTATGAATGGTCTTTCATCCACTGTTCCACCTGACGTTTCATTACCCCCAGGTGCCTGAGTCCCTTGCGGTACAGGACAGAACAAACCTGGGCCACCCGCGCACCCGCCAGAAGCTGTTTCACAACAGCCATCCCGTCGTGTATCCCGGTGGAAGCGGCCACATCCATTTTTTCCACCATACCGGTAACAATGCCTACCCAGCGCAGGGAATGCCTGATATCGGACGGGGTACTGAACACACTGGCCGCCGTGAAGTTCATCTTTTCCGGGTCGATATCGGGTTCGTAGAAACGGTTGAAAAGAACCACTCCGTTGACCTTTCTTTTGTAAAGCTGATCCACCAGATACACCAGATTGGTAAATCCCTGACCCAGCTTAAAGGCCACCGGAACAGATATCTGCTCCCTGATCTTTTCGGCCAGGGAAAAATAGGTCTCTTCCCACGAATGACAGAGAACTTCCGGATCAAGAGGAAGGAAATACATGTTCACCTCAATGGCATCGGCACCGGCTTCCTCCATCCTTCTGGCAAAGCCGGTCCATTCGCCTGCAGACACACAGTTCACACTGGCAATAACCGGTATTTTCACCTCTTTTTTTGCCTTTTCTATCAGGCCGAGATACTGATCGATGCTGTTATTCTTTGTATAATACCTGATATAGTCGCCGGCTTCGGGATAATCATGGGATGCAGACAGTTTTCCGGCTTCGTACAAGATCTGTTCCTCGAAAAGGGATTTGAGGACCACGGCTCCCGCACCCTGCTCTTCCATGATCCGAATCTTGTCGGGCTGGCCGGTCAGACCGCTGCTGGCCGCCACGATGGGGGTAGGCAGCTTTAATCCCAGATAGGTTGTTTCCAGTGGATTCATTTTTATGGATATTGCAGATTCGATCCAGATTAAATGGCACAGCTTCGTTCACCGAAAATCAGGCTTCCTATCCTGACCATGGTGGCCCCTTCTTCCAGGGCCACGGGATAGTCGCCCGACATCCCCATGGAAATCTCACGAAAACTGTCGTCGTCACGAAAATAATCGTTTTTCAAGGTACGAAAAATCCCTGCCAGTTTCCTGAACTCTTTTCTTACCTGTTCCATGCGATCGGTAAAGGTGGCCATGCCCATTACTCCGAGAATCTTCACATGGGTCATGTCCCGGAATTGAGGTGAATCCAGCATCTCCCGGGCCTCCTGCATATCGAGGCCGAACTTGGTTTCCTCCTCGGCAATATGAAACTGAAGAAGGCAGGGAATAACCCGCCCGTTCTTGCTGCCTTCCTTATTGATCACCCGGAGCAGTTTCATGCTGTCGACCGACTGGATCAGGCTGACAAACGGAGCGATGTATTTCACCTTGTTCGACTGCAGGTGCCCCACCATATGCCATTCGATATCGCGGGGTAAAGCCTCCCCTTTCGATACCAGCTCCTGCACCTTGTTTTCTCCGAACACCCGGTGCCCGGTGTCGTACGCCTGCATGATCTCTTCCCGGGTTTTGGTCTTGGAAATAGCCACCAGGGTTACACCTGCAGGCAGTTCCTGTTTCAGACGCCTGATATTTTCTGCAATATTCACCGGTGTTTCCTGCATCCGTATTCCGCTCCTTTCAGTCTAGGCTGTGAACAATCAGTCCGCTTCGCAGTTTGGGTTCGAACCAGGTGGTTTTGGGAGGCATAATATTCCCCGAATCGGCAATCCTGATCAGCTGGTCCATGGAAACAGGATACAGGGCAAAGGCCGCTGCCATTTCGCCGCTGTCGACCCTTCGTTTCAGCTCGTCCAGGCCGCGTATGCCTCCTACAAAATCGATCCGTTTGGAAGTACGCAGGTCTTCAATCCCCAGAAGGGGTTTCAGTACATGGTTGGTGAGCACCGTCACATCGAGCACCCCGATGGGATCTTCGGGATCATACGTACCTTCCTTTGCTGTCAGCGAATACCATGTTCCGTCCAGGTACAGAGAAAAATTATGCAGGGCGGACGGACGGATTGGCTCACTGCCCCCGGGTTCGACCACGAAGGCTTTTTCAAGCTTTTTCAGGAACTCCTCCGGACTGTGTCCGTTCAGGTCTTTCACCACCCGGTTGTAGTCAATGATCGAAAGCTGGTTGGAAGGAAAATGCACGGCCAGGAAATAATTGTATTCTTCTTTCCCCGTATGATGGGGATTTTTGCTCCTCATTTCCTTGCCTACCAGTGCCGCTGCGGCGGTGCGGTGATGTCCGTCGGCTACGTATACATAATCCACCGCAGCAAACAGGTTGACCAGCCTCGATATCACCGCTTTGTCCCGGATCACCCAGAAATGATGTCCGAAACCGTCATCTGCGGTAAAATCGTATTCGGGCTCGTGCCGAACGGTTTCGGCAATGATCTCATCAATTTCCTTCACCGGATGGTAGGTAAAAAATACCGGTTCGTAATTCATCCGGCTGACGCGGACATGGTTTTTGCGGTCTTCTTCCTTGTCGGGGCGGGTCAGCTCATGCTTGCGGATCACATTGTTCACATAATCTTCCACACCGGCACACCCAACCAGCCCGTACTGCGTACGACCGTTCATGGTCTGGGCATACACATACAGGTATTCGTCCGGGTCCTGAAACAGAATACCCTCTTTCATCAGCCGGTCGAAATTCTCCTTGCCTTTTTGATAAACCTCCGGGTTGTGTTCATCCACCTCATCAGGCAGGTCAATTTCAGGTTTCACCACATGCAGGAACGAATAAGGATTTCCTGCTGTTTCTTTTTTGGCTTCTTCACGATTCAGCACATCATACGGTCTGGAGGCGATCAGGGATACTTTTTCCTTCACTGGCCTGATCCCTCTGAACGGTTTTAATATCGCCATAGATTCTTACGGTTTTTTTACTTATTTACCTGAAAACGTGTGTCTCCTTTTTTGAAATAATCAACGATCTGCCGTGCGGCCGCCACCCCGGCATTGATGTTGGCTTCGGCCGTCTGGGCACCCATCTTTTTCGGAGTAAAATAGAACCTGCCTGGAAACTCCTTCTCCAGCAGATCCTTGTTATCGGGGGCAATATCCGATACATAGCCAAAATCGGGACGTTCCCGGAACATCCGCACCAGCGAATCTTCGTCCACTATTTCCTTTCTGGCCGTATTCACCAGAACGGCGCCCTGTGGCATAAGCGAGAGCAGGGAATAATTCACAGATCTGCGGGTTTCATCGTTCAGCGGCATGTGCAGCGAAACATACTGGCAGGTACGGTACAGTTCTTCCTCACTCGACAGGAAGATCAATTCTTCCCGGGCTACCTGCTTTTTCTCAACATAGGGATCGAAAATATGCACGGTCATGTCAAATCCCTGCGCTATACGGGCCACCTGTTTCCCCACATTTCCGAATGCACATATCCCCAGCTTTTTTCCCCTGAGCTCCGTACCCGGTTTTCCGTTGAACTGGTTCCGGGCAAAATATACCATCATGCCCACGACCAGTTCGGCTACCGCATTGGCATTCTGTCCGGGAGTGTTCATGGCCACCACCCCCTTGCGGGTACATGTTTCCAGGTCAATATTGTCATAGCCGGAACCTGCCCTCACTACCACTTTCAGGGATTTTGCAGCGTCAAGGACTTCGGCATCGACCACGTCACTGCGTATGATCAGGGCCTCAACTCCTTCCACCGCTCTGAGCAGCTCGGACTTTTCGGTATATTTTTCAAGCAACTGGAGCTTGTAACCGGCATCGTCGGCGATCTGCCTGATCAGATCGACGGCTTTCGGAGCAAATGGTTTTTCGGTTGCTACCAGAATGGTTTTCATAATAATATTAAATTTATATTAAATATTATTTATGTATAATTTCGATATATTAATACATATTTTAATATTATTTATTTAATTTTTAATATTACTTAACTATTTTTCTCTCATATTCTTTCATGGCATCAGCCAGCAGCTTCACGCTTTCCAGTTCCAGGGCATTATAGCACGAGGCCCGGAAACCACCCACCGAACGGTGGCCTTTAATCCCCACAATGCCTTTTGCAGCGGCATAGCTGATAAAGTCGGGTTCCAGTTCCTTGTATTCCGGTTTCATTACAAAGCAGATATTCATGCGCGAACGATCTTCCGGAACAGCCGTCCCCACAAACATGCGGCTTTCGTCGATGGTTTTGTACAGCATATCGGCCCGGGCTTTGGCGAGCTTTTCCATTTCCTTCACACCGCCCATATTTTTCACCCACAGAAGGGTTTCTCTCACGGCATACACGTTGACCACGGGAGGAGTATTGAACATGGAACCCTTTGACAGATGGGTTTCATACTTCAGGATCCTGGGAATGGGCCTGTCGGCCACTTTTTCCAGCATATCATCCCGGATGATAATAAACGTAACACCGGAGGGTCCCATATTTTTCTGGGCACCTCCATAGATCATGGCATATTTGGACACATCCACCGGGCGGCTGAGGATATCGGACGACATATCCGCAATAAGGGGAACCGGCGAATCGGGATCGGCAAGCAGTTCGGTACCGAAAATGGTGTTATTGGTGGTAATATGGAAATAATCGGCATCTTCAGGAATGCGATACCCTTTGGGCACATAGGTGAAATTTTTGTCTTCGCTGGAAGCCAGCACATCCACCCGTCCAAACACCCTGGCTTCCCTGATGGCATTGCCGGCCCAGGTTCCGGTATGCAGATAGGCTGCCTTTGTTTTCAGGAAGTTCATGGGAATCATGGCAAACTGCAGGCTGGCTCCTCCCCCCAGGAACAGGACCGAATATCCCCGGGGAACATCGAGCAGCTCTTTCAGCAGGCTCATGGCATCTTCCATCACGGCTTCAAAATCTTTTCCCCGGTGGGAAACTTCCATGATGGACATTCCCGATTGATTCAGTTCACGTACGGCATTTGCGGTATTTTTCAGTACCGGTTCCGGAAGTTTGCAGGGACCCGGATTAAAGATATGTTTTTTCATGGCAAAAGAATATTTGGGTTAGTTGAATAATGGTTTATTCGGCTTTGTAAAAGGGCATTTTCACCACTTCGGCTTCCAGGCTTTTGTTCCTTACCTGAATAAAAAGCCTGGTCCCCGGCGATGCATTGGGAGTATCCACATATCCCATTCCGATGCCTTTGTTCAGCATAGGCGACATGGTACCGGAGGTCACTTCGCCCACCTGTTTCCCGGAGGCATCCATAATGGGATAATGCTGCCTCGGAATCCCTCTTTCCAGCAATTCAAAACCCACCAGTTTTCTTTTCACCCCTTCTTTCTTCTGTTTTTCCAGAAATTCCCTGTCAATAAAATCATTCCCTTCCACAAACCGGGTGATCCATCCCAGACCCGCCTCCAGAGGCGAGGTGGTATCGTCAATATCATTTCCGTACAGGCAAAAACCCATTTCCAGCCTCAGGGTATCCCTGGCAGCCAGGCCGGCCGGTTTGATTCCCTCCTCTTTTCCAGCTTCGAAAACGGCATCCCATATTTTCCCCGCGTATTCATTGGGAAAATACAGTTCGAACCCACCAGCTCCGGTATACCCGGTGGCCGATATAATCACATCTTTCACGCCGGCCAGTTCCCCTACAACGAAAGTGTAATATTTTAGGCCGGCCATATCAACCGGGGTCAGTTTCTGCAACACGTTTGCGGCCAGCGGTCCCTGAACGGCCAGCTGGGATGTTTCCGCAGAAGCATTGATCAGCTCGGCCCCCACGCTGTTCTGGTCGTTCACCCATTTCCAGTCCTTTTCAATATTGGCCGCATTCACTACCAGCAGATACTCTTCGGGCCCGAACCGGTAAACCAGCAGGTCATCCACAATTCCTCCCCGGCCGTTGGGGAAACAGGTATACTGCACCATACCATCCTGCAACCGGGCCAGGTCGTTGGAAGTAAGCCGCTGCACCAGGCTGAATGCTTTCGGACCTTTACACCAGAATTCTCCCATATGCGATACATCGAACACTCCCACCCTTTTTCTCACGTTGCGGTGTTCATCCATCACACCGGTATATTCCACAGGCATCAGAAAGCCGGCGAAAGGCACCATTCTGGCACCCTGGGCGGTATGCTTGTTTGAAAAAGCTGTTTTTTTCATAAACAGGAAAGATATGATTCGTTTGTGAACAAATGTACCAATTTTTCGCTGGAAAAAAGACAGATGAAAATCAGTTTTTCACCGGAAACGGGTTGTTTCAAAACACAAGGAAAGGGTAATAAGGCAAAAGGCCCGCCGCGGAAACAGCAGGCCTTTCATAACCGGTAAGGAAGAGCGGGTCGCTTATCCAGCTACTTGCTGAGAATTTCGAATTCCACCCGCCTGTTCCGTGCCCTTCCCTCTTCCGTTTCGTTGCTGGCAATGGGACGGGTAAAGGCATAACCCTTATATTCCAGTCGTGACGGGTCAATTCCGCTGGTTATCAGATAATCCACCACGGCCTTGGCCCGGGCTTCCGAAAGACGGGTATTGCTTTCAAGCGAACCGACATTATCGGTATGCCCGGAAACCTCAATGCGAATGGTAGGATTGGTGGTCAGCAGCCTGAACACCCTGTTCAGCTCAGGGTATGATTCAGAGGTAAGCTTGGCCGAATTAAATTCGAAAAAAATGTTTTTCAGAATCACTGTCTCACCCACCTTCACTTTTTTAAGGAAGAAATTTTTGATCATTTCTTTTTCATCCGGATCTTTCGGCAGGCCGATCACATCGAGGTAGAGCATATATCCTTCCGAAGTAATTTCCACCCCATAACTCTTTCTTTCGGCAAGTGTAAAGCGGAAACTGCCTGTCCGAGGATTGGAAATGGTGGTAGCGATCACCTGGTTTCTGTCCAGATCGATCAGATCGATCTTGGCAGCCACCGCGTTGGTGGTGCCTTCTTCCAGCACGGTACCCAGCAACCGGAAGGTGGTATCCACGGGAGGAGCAACCTGTTCTACAATTCTTACGGTATCTTTTATCACCATTACCACGGTATCCACTTTCGGCTGTGGTTCGGGTTCTTCTACCACTTCCGGCTCAGGTTCGGGAGGAGGCAGGTATCTGATACGGTAAATATCCTTCCAGCCAAGGGTAGATTCCAGGGTAGCAGAATAATGGGCTATGGCGGTATCGGGAGTGGTTCTGTAGAACACCTCATCTCCCGGAGTATTGATTGGATAACCCAGATTGACGGGAGGAGCCCACTCTCCGTTTTCACCCCTTACGGTCATAAATACATCGTACCCGCCCATGGTATTGTGCCCTTTCGAGCTGAAATACAGGGTGTCGCCCGAAGGCGTAGCGTGTACTCCCTCCTCATCCCAGGGGGTATTGACCACCGGACCCAGATTCACAGGATCGGTCCATTTGCCTTTTTCGTCCAGCCGGCTGTAGAAAATATCTTTCCCCCCGCAGCTTTCTTTCGGAAAATCGGAAACAAAAAACAATTCCGTCATCCCGCGGTTAAAGGAAAGAGACGTTTCCTTGTACCGGGTATTGAATACGCCCGAAAGCCTCCGGGGAGACTGCCATTTATTCTTCACGTACAACGAGGAATACAGGTTTCCCCTTTTTTTCTTTCCAATATACAGATACAGTTCCTGGTTATCAGGCGTCAGATAGAGAGCCGATTCGTTTCCTTTGCTGTTGACCGGCTTGCCCAGATCCTCGGCCTTTTCCCATGATGCGCCGTTGTAATAGCTGTAGTAAATATCTTCGTAATATTTGTTGTCGAGCGGATGCCGCCGGTCATGGCCCGCGAAAGGCCTGCGTGAGGTAAAATACATCCTGGCTCCCGTTGACGACAACACCGGATTGTAATCGTCATACGACGAATTGATGTTTCCGCCGAGATTGGTAATTTCCACCCTGAGGGTATCCTGTACCAGTTCTTTTCCGTGCCTGCATTCCTGTATCCATTTCTCCACATCCACATCGAGCCGCTTTCTTTCTTTCTCGCTCAGGCTGTCAAGATAAGTCCGGTACCCGTTAATGGCTTCATCGAACATCAAATTATAATGATAGGCACGGGCCATCATCAGTGGGAGTTCGGGAGTCAGCTCTTCATCGAATTCGGAGGCTATCTGAAAATACCGGAGTGATTCCCGGGGCTTATCGGAGTACAGATAAGCCACCCCGAGTTTGAAGTTCAGGGCCGGGTCGAATTCATTGTATGATTTGGCCTGCAGGTAATGTCGAATGGCCAGGTCGAAAGTGCCTATCCCTTCCCTGAACCATTTATCCCCGGCACGGATATGACTCCAGGCCTGATCGAACCCCTGGGGTTCCTTCATGAAATCCAATCGTTTTACCTTCAGGAAAGGCTGGGCCGGCAGTGATTCAGCCATAATGAACAGCCCGATACAGAGCAACGAAAGTAGTATTAACGATTTTCTCATCATAACACGCGTTTGTTGTGGTTTAGATACATGTAAACGTTTTAAAAGTACTAATTTTTTCTTCCCCTGTTGGCAGCATGCCGAAAAATAAACAATATGATAATGTGTATTGTTATCAGTATATCTTTACGAAAAAAAGCGAGGAAGGTTATTGTCAGGTTGTTTTTGAGGATATGAAAATATTTTTTATTATTTTTAAATAATGTCAATTTTTGTTAACTTCCATCATTCATGACGCAGACATCATGAACGTGTAGAATATAATTTTATTTTTTTATGAGCGGAAAGGAATCATTGGTAAATCTGAAGTATCTTGAGGAAATGACAGGGGGAAGCAGGGAACTGGTAAAGGAAATGATCGATATTTTCATCAGCCAGATTCCTGAATTCATTGAAGAAATGAGGAAACTACATAAGAAAAATGACTGGCATTCACTCGGACTGCTTGCACACAAGGCCAAATCATCGGTGGCCATTATGGGCATGGAGGAACAGGCCGCCAAACTGAAAAAGCTGGAGCAACTAACAAAGGAAGAAAAGGAAACCGGGCAATACGAAAACTATATCAACCAGTTTGAAAAAAACTGCCTCAGGGCGATTGAGGAACTGCAACTGGTGAAAAACAACCTGTAAACTCATTAACATGAACGGTAATCTGCTGAAAACCGAAAAAATTGACAACATTGACGTGGTTTCCTTCGAAAATGTGAAAAAAATTAATGCCCTGATTTCAGAATCGGTAAAGGAAGAGCTTACGAGTTTTTTTAACAAACCCAATACCAGGCTGATTCTCAACCTGGAAGGCATCAATTACATTGACAGTTCCGGTTTCGGGGTATTCCTTTCCGTGATGAAAACCGCCAACAACAATTACGGCCATTTCAAATTGTGCAATATCTCCCCTGAAGTGATGGAATTATTCAAGCTGCTTCAGCTGCATAATATTTTCGAAATTTACGACGATCTGGAAGACTGCCTGAAAAGTTACAGTGAGCCGGGAAGCTTGTTACCCGGCCACAAATGAATAGAGACTGTCTCAAAATGATGCTTAACCGTAAAAAACCCATGCCCAACCTGCCTGTAAACAGGTTCTGACAAGGCACACATAATTATATTCCAGATTGATAATTCGTTGCGGTTAAATAATTCCGGAATTTCGGAACAACCTCTTTTTATTTTTCCGCTTTTTCTTTTTCGTGAACCGGGGCATTCCGGAAAACAATCCCGTCTTTTCCGCCATCGATCACAATGATGCGGTCTTTACTGACCTTTCCGCTCAAGATGGTACGGGCCATTTCATTTAGTACCTGCCGCTGGATGATCCGTTTGATCGGCCGGGCACCGAACTGGGGATCATACCCCTGGGCGGCAATCAGGGCCACGGCCTCATCCGTATAGCGGGCATGCACCTGATTTTTCTCCAGCATGGCCACCACCTGATCCATTTGCAGGCGTACGATCTGCCGTATCTCTTCCTCCGTAAGCGGATTGAACACAATGATCTCGTCAATCCTGTTCAGGAATTCGGGACGGATGCTCCGTTTCAGCAATTCAAACACTTCAACGCGGGTTTTTTCTATCAGTTCTCCCCGGTTCTCACGGTTCATCTTTCCGAGGTATTCCTGGATAATATGCGATCCCACGTTAGATGTCATGATGATGATGGTGTTCCTGAAATTAGCCGTACGCCCCTTGTTGTCGGTCAGCCGGCCTTCGTCGAGCACCTGGAGCAGGATGTTGAACACATCAGGGTGAGCCTTTTCAATCTCATCGAGCAGGACCACCGAATACGGCTTGCGCCGCACCGCTTCGGTCAGCTGCCCCCCTTCGTCGTATCCCACATATCCGGGAGGTGCCCCGATCAATCTCGACACCGAATGACGCTCCTGGTACTCCGACATATCGATACGGGTCATGAGGTTTTCATCATTGAAAAGAAACTCCGCCAGGGCACGGGCCAGTTCGGTTTTTCCCACACCGGTGGTACCCAGGAAAATAAACGACCCGATGGGCCGTCGGACATCCTGCAAACCTGCCCGGCTTCTCCTGACAGCATCGGCCACGGCGGCAATGGCTTCATCCTGGCCCACCACCCGCCGGTGCAGTTCATTTTCCAGGTGAAGCAGTTTTTCCCTTTCACTCTGGAGCATGCGGCTTACGGGGATACCGGTCCATTTCGAAACCACCTCGGCAATATCTTCGGCACTCACCTCTTCTTTGATGAGCGGAGAATCGCCCTGTTTCTCCTGCAATTTTTCATTCAGCTCCACGATCCGTTGCTCGGCTTCCTTGATCTTACCGTACCTCAATTCAGCCACCCGGCCGTAGTTACCCTCGCGTTCGGCTTTTTCTGCCTCGAAACGCATGGCCTCCACCTGTTCCCTGATCTTCTGAATATCCTCCACCAGTTTGCGCTCTTCCTCCCACTTGGCCCGTAAGCGCTTCCTTTCATCGTTCAGGTTGGCCAGTTCACTCTCAAGGGCCGACAGTTTTTCCCTGTCGCCTTCGCGTTTGATGGCTGCCCTTTCAATCTCCAGCTGTTTTACACGGCGTTCTATTTCATCGATCTCTTCGGGCAGGCTGTTCATTTCAAGCCGGAGCCTCGATGCCGCTTCATCAATCAGGTCAATGGCCTTGTCGGGAAGGAACCTTTCGGTGATATACCGCTGTGAAAGTTCCACGGCGGCAATAATGGCTTCATCCCTGATCCTCACTTTATGGTGGTTCTCATACCTTTCTTTCAGGCCCCTCAGGATAGAAACCGCACTGGCGGTATCGGGCTCATCCACCATCACGATCTGGAACCTGCGTTCCAGCGCCTTGTCTTTTTCGAAATATTTCTGGTATTCGCCCAGGGTGGTGGCCCCGATGGCCCTGAGCTCACCGCGGGCCAGGGCGGGTTTTAAAATATTGGCTGCATCCAGGGCTCCTTCACTTTTCCCGGCGCCTACCAGGGTGTGTATCTCGTCAATAAACATCACGATCTCCCCATCCGATGCCACCACTTCTTTCACCACGGCTTTGAGCCTTTCCTCGAACTCGCCCTTGTATTTTGCGCCGGCAACCAGGGCTCCCATATCCAGAGAGTACACCTGCTTGGTCTTCAGGTTTTCGGGCACATCGCCCTTCACAATGCGGTGCGCCAGTCCTTCGGCAATGGCGGTTTTCCCCACACCGGGTTCGCCGATCAGGATAGGATTGTTTTTGGTACGGCGGGAAAGAATCTGCAGGATCCGCCTGATCTCGTCATCCCTCCCGATCACAGGATCCAGCTTGCCGGTCCGGGCCATTTCATTCAGGTTGATGGCAAACCGGTTCAGGCTGTCGAAGGTATTTTCAGCCGTCTGGCTGTTCACTCTGGCTCCTTTTCTCAACGACTCGACGGCCTGCATCAGGGCTTTTTCGGTGATCCCCTGATCCTTCATCATCCTGGCCACCTGGTCGTTGCCGGCCAGTATCCCCAGAAGGATATGTTCCACCGATACAAACTGATCGCCCATGGCCTTCGATTTGCTGAGGGCCTGCTGCAGGGCTTTGTTGCTGGCCTGGGACAGATACGGCTCGCCTCCCGAAACCCTGGGGTATGACTGCAGAATGCTGTCAAGCACCTGCTCCAAACCCGATTCGGAAATCTGCAGCTTGCCCAGCAGGTATGATGAAATATTCTCACCATGGTGCAATACTCCCTTCAGCAAATGTCCGGGCTCAATGGCCTGATGCCCGAACCCTTCAGCAATCTGAAACGCATGTTGTACAGCTTCCTGTGCTTTTATTGTGAACTGATTCAGGTTCATATTTGTTAGTTTTTTATTATATTATTGAATAACTTTTCCACGTTCTTTTCATAACAATATCAAATGCATTGCCATGGTAAAGAAGTGGGGTTTTTCTGTAATATTGGCGTATATGATCCGGTTCGACCGGTCATTTTGACACCCGGATGAAAGACCGGCAACAAACGTCTCATACGGATTTTTCGTACTTTTATCAGGAAGATTAGACAATGAAAAACAAATGGTTACATATTATTCTCCTGATCAAGGTCGTGTTGCTGGTGTGCGGGCAGGAAGCCAGGGGGCAGCAGGGGTCGAATAACCTGTTTTTTGCCGATCACGATCAGAAGAAAATGACCCTTCCATTCCGGTTCATCAATAACCTCTCGATCATTCCCCTGTTCATCAACAATTCCGACACCCTGTTCTTCGTGCTGGATACGGGTCTCACCACCGCCATTCTCACGGAATTGTCACTGAGTGACAGTCTTTCTCTTGAATACAGCCGGAGGGTCAGGCTGAGCGGCCTGGGGGAAGGGGAACCCATCCAGGCTCTTCACTCCACGGGCAACCGGTTCAGAATACACGACATTGTGGGGTACAATCAGGACATGTATGTTTTGCTGCAGAATATATTCAATCTGTCCTCTCTGCTGGGAACCCGGGTACACGGGATTGTGGGCTACGATCTGTTCAATAGTTTCATTATCGAAATGGATTACCCCCACCGGCTGATCACCCTGCACAATCCGGTCTTTTACGAACCGAAATATACAAGAAACAGCATCACCTTTCCCCTGGAAATGCAGGGAACAAAACCTTTTATCACGGCAGAGATTGAACAGGAGGACGGATCCCGCATCACCGTAAAACTGCTGGTCGATCTCGGAGCAAGTCATGCTCTGTGGCTTGATCCGCACACCGACGACAGGATCCGTTTGCCCGAAAAAACCGTAGAAACCTATCTGGGAACCGGCCTGAGCGGTCAGATCCATGGCGTACTCGGCAAAATCAGCAAGCTGATCCTGGGGCCTTATATTTTAAACGAACCCATTGTGGCTTATCCCGATTCACTTTCCACCGCACTTGCCACAAGGCTGGGAGACCGGAACGGGAGCATCGGTTCCGAAATACTGAAGCGGTTCTATGTGATCATCGATTACCCGAACAAAAAACTGACGCTCTCTCCGAACCGCTCATTCCGGGATCCGTTCCGGCAGAATATGAGTGGTATTGAAATAGAGTCGACCATACCGGGATTGCCTTACTATCAGATCACCTATATCAGAAAAAATTCACCCGCCGACCGGGCCGGGCTGAGACGGGGCGACGAGATCATTTCCATCAACGACCAGTCGGCACTGACTATAAGCATCAACAAAATTTACGATATATTTGAAAGCAAGCCGGGACGTAAGATCAAAATGACGGTTCGCCGCAGAGGTGAAAAGTATAAAACCATCTTTTATCTCGAAGACTGGCTGTAATCAGGAAATTTACCCTCTCACCCAAACGCCTGTCGCCACCCGTTATTTTAAAAAATCATCAAAATAGGTAGAAACCTTGTTCATAAGATGTACCCGGTCGGTCCCCCTTACATTGTGCGGATGGGTAGGATACACGAAATAGTCGGGCTGGGTTCCCGCCTGGATGCAGGCACGCAGAAAGCTAAGAGAATGCTGCCACACCACGACATCATCAAGAGCCCCGTGGATCACAAGTAACCTGCCCCTGAGATCACCCGCCCGTGACTTCAGGTCCGACCGGGCATATCCTTCGGGATTTTCGCCGGGAGTGTCCATGTACCTTTCCCCGTACATCACTTCGTATAATTTCCAGTCGGTTACCGGTCCGCCGGCCACTCCCACTTTGAAAACCTCAGGATGCCGCAGCATAAGCGACAGGGTCATAAATCCACCATAGCTCCATCCGTGCACCCCTATGCGGTCAGCATCCACCCAGGAATGGGTTTTAAGCCATTCAATCCCCCGCATCTGGTCTTCTACCTCCACTTCTCCCAGCCTCCGGTGAATAATACTTTCAAAATTCATTCCCCGGTTGGCCGAGCCCCGGTTATCGAGAGTAAAAACCGCATATCCTCTCTGGGCCATATAATGCGGCCAGAGCCCCGATTGTGCCAGCCATCCGTTTGTGACCAGCTGGGCATGGGGTCCGCCGTATACGTATATCACCACCGGATATTTCTTTTCAGCATCAAAGGGCACCGGTTTGATAAGCCGGTAATACAGGGGGGTAACCCCGTCACCGGCCATAATGCTTCCCATTTCGATTTCGCCCAGAGCATACTCCTTCAGGGGATTTTCCGATTTCATCAGAATCCTGCCCTTTCTTTTTCCGGTTCCTGTAAGGGCGGTAACCAGTGGCGTTTCTATGTTCGACCAGGTATCCAGGAACCAGGTGCCGTCGTCATTCAGAAGGGCCTGATGGATTCCGGGATCGGCAGTGAGACGTTTCAGGCGTCCCCCGGTCAGGGGAACCGTATATACCTGTCTTTCCAGCGGACCGGCTTCGGTTGCCTCGAAATAAACATTAGCGCCTTTCCTGCCGAACCCCAGCAAGCGCGTTACTTCCCACTCTCCTCGGGTAATCTGGCGGATAAAGCCTTTCTGAAGATCGTACAGATAAAGATGATTGTAACCGTCCCTTCTTGACTGCCATACAAAACGGGTAGAGCTTCCGGGAAGAAATACGGCGGGATGCTGAGGCTCCACATACCGTTCATCGCGTTCCTCGAAAAGGGTCTTCACGAAACTCCCGTCAGACGCATCATAAAGCTTCATTTGCATGTGATTCTGTTCCCTGTTGAGATGGGCAACCAGAATATACTTTTCGTCGGGAGTCCAGGCCAGGTTGGTAAGATATTGCACGGCAGGCTCCCCTGTTTCAAGATACAGAATTTCATCCGTTTCCGCATGGTAAACCCCTACTTTCACTACCTCGCTCTCCATTCCTGCCATGGGATACCGGATAGGTTCGGGGGTAGCTACACGGGTCATGAAGTTTACAATGGGGTATTTCGTTACGTTTCGTTCATCCTTCCGGTAAAAGGCCAGATATTTCCCCGAGGGGCTGAAGAATATACCCCCCGAGATACCGAATTCGTTGCGGTGGACCGACTGACCGTAGACCACTCCGTCTATCGAATCGGTACTGATCTTTACTCTTTTTCCGCCGGCGTGATCAATATAGAGCTGGTTCCCGCGGGTCCATGCCACAGCCTGCCCGCCGGGCGCCATTTCAACAGTACCGGCATCTCCCGGTATATTCATTACGGAAAGTATCTTTTTCCCGGCCATGTCGGCACGGCAGAATACCGAAGAAGTGCGGAAAGCAATGGTGTTCGGGTCCTTCCACTCAAAACGGGGGATCATAGAAACCTCCTCAAGCTGTTGTCCGCCGAGCATCCCGTTGAGGTCTTCGAGGGTAAAGGCAACCGTTGTGCCGGAATCATTTACCGACGACTGAAAAACCGTATCGTTTACCACCCAGGTAAATGTATTGGGACTACGCCATTGCAACTGGCTGAACCGTTCGGGAGACAAGGTTCCGTACCCGCCCAGCACGGCTTCTTCCATGGTAAACAGCTTACTCTGCCCTGCAGCAGGGCCTGTCAAAACAAAAAATAAGAAAGAAATGAACAGAATATGTTTCTTCATGAGCACAGTAAATTTAAGGAGCAATATTAATGACCGTTTCCGATTTTTCAAAGAATAAAAAATGCAGATCGGAAAAGAAAGTAAAAGGGTTTTACTAAATTTAGCCACAAAACCCGGAAAACGAATCATTCTGACCAATGAGTGAAAAGATATTAAAGGCCCTGATGCAACTTTTCGCAATCATCGCCCGTCCGGAAAGCAATACGATAGACAGGAGATCGGTCGTCGAATCGTTACTGAAACGACAGCTCAACCAGGAACTGGTGAAAGAATACCTGATGGTATTTGACGGCTATTACAGCATCCATCAGGACCGCCAGAAAGAAAAAGACAAGAGAAAACACCGGATCAGTTCCAGTTCGGTGCGTGTACTGAAAATCTGCACCGAGATCAATGACGAACTCACCACCCGGCAGAAGATCATCGTTCTGTTTCAGTTACTCGAGTTTTCAAAATCAGACGGCGATACCGTAACCGATCAGGAACTGGAGTTCATCAAAACCGTGGCCGAGACCTTCAACATACCCGAAGATGAATACATCAGGCTGAAGGGTTTTGTGCTGTACCCTTTCGAACAGATACCCAATTCCTCCCGGGTGATGCTGATCGACAACAACAAGAACTTCACACACCCCAAGGTGAAGCATATATATGCTGAATCGATCCAGGGGCAGATCAGGATCCTGAATGTGGAGATCGCCAACATGTATCTGGTGAGGTATATAGGGCAGAGCGAACTGTATATGAACGGACAGCTGATTCAGAAGGACAAGGTATACGTATTCAATACCGGGTCGTCCATCCGCGATCCAAAAAGCAAGCCCATTTATTACGGGGATGTGATCAGCCAGTTTGTAGCCGAACTGCAGGAATCGAGGATAATATACGAAGCCAGGGAGATTGAATATCATTTCAAGGGAGGCAAGGTAGGTTTGCACCGCATGAGTTTTGAAGCTGAATCGGGACGTCTGATAGGGATTATGGGAGCCAGCGGGGCAGGTAAATCAACCCTGCTGAATGTACTGAACGGCAGCAATCACCCTTCACATGGCCAGGTGATTATCAACGGTATGGACATCCACAGGGATAAGGAAAAGGTGGAAGGCCTCATCGGTTTCGTTTCACAGGACGATCTATTGATCGAGGAACTGACTGTTTACCAGAACCTGTATTACAATGCCAAGCTGTGCTTCGACAATTATACGGAAGAAGAACTGGTGGAAGCGGTGATCAGGGTGCTGCAAAACCTCGGCCTGTATGAAATCAAGGACATACAGGTTGGCACTCCTCTTAATAAGAAGATCAGCGGTGGCCAGCGAAAAAGGCTGAATATTGCCCTGGAACTGATCAGGGAGCCGGCGGTTCTGTTCCTCGACGAGCCCACCTCGGGATTGTCAAGCCGGGATTCGGAGAATATCATGGACCTGCTGAAAGAACTGACCCTGAAGGGGAAACTGGTATTCGTCGTGATCCACCAGCCCTCGTCGGATATATTCAAAATGTTTGACAAGCTGCTGATCCTTGACACCGGAGGTTATCTGATTTACGACGGCGATCCCATCGAATCGATCATTTATTTCAAGTCGAGAATCCATCACGCCAACTGGAATGAGAGCGAATGCCACGTGTGCGGGAATGTCAATCCGGAACAGATATTCAACATTGTGGAAGCCAATGTGCTGGACGAATACGGCAAAGTCACCCCCACCCGGAAAATCAGTCCGGAGGAATGGTATGAATATTACCGGGAGTTTGTGAGAAACACCCGGAAAAAACCGAAACCGTCTACCGACATTCCAAAAATATCTTTCAAAATACCCAACAAATTCAAGCAGTTCAGGGTATTTGTCCAGCGCGATATTCTTTCGAAACTGGCCAATATGCAATACCTGGCCGTTACTTTTCTGGAAGCCCCGGTGCTGGCACTGCTGCTGTCGTTTCTTATCAAGTATTATGATGTGGGGGTAGGGAATGAATACGGATATACCGTGTTCAACAACAGCAATGTCCCGGTATACCTTTTTATGGGAGTGATCATTGCCATTTTCATGGGACTGAGTGTGAGTGCCGAAGAAATCATCAAGGACCGAAAAATCCTGAAACGGGAAGCGTTCCTGAATCTGAGCTGGGGAAGTTATGTCATGTCGAAGGTAACTGTGCAATTTACCATTTCGGCCATTCAGGCCCTGACCTTTGTATTGATAGGAAACAGCATCATCGAGATCAGGGGCATGTACTGGCAGTACTGGCTTATTTTATTCAGTTGCTGGGCTTCGGCCAATCTGATGGGCATGGTCATATCAGACAGTTTCAAGACAGTGGTTACCATTTACATCCTGATCCCCTTTCTGGTCATTCCCCAGATTATCCTGAGCGGGATTATTGTCAAGTATGAGAAGCTGAACCCGCTCATTTCCAATCCAAAGACCATTCCCTGGTATGGAGAGCTGATCACCGCCCGCTGGGGTTATGAAGCCCTGGCCGTGTATCAGTTCAAGGAAAACGCCTTCGAAAGGAATTTCTATGACATTGACAAGATCAGAAGCAATGCCGATTTCAAAAAGCTTTACTGGAGCACCAGCATGGATAACAAGCTCGACCAGATAGGGATGAATATGGCCGACCCGGGAAAAGAGAAAGTTCTGAAGAAAGACCTGAAGCTGGTAAGGAATGAAATTGGCAAGGAACTGGCCCGCAATCCCCTGATCCCGTTTGATCATATGGAACAGTTGTATCCCGACCGGATCACACCCGAAGTACTGGACGCTGCCAGAACCTACATTGAAACCGTCAGGGTATACAACCGGAAACGTTCCAATGCGGCCCTGCAACGGCGGGATGAGATTATTCAGGATATGATGGGGCGCCTGGGTCGGGAAGGATTCAATCAGTTACAGCGCGACCATAAAAATGACCAGCTAACCGAATTTGTTACCAATGCCAACGAAACCAGCCGTATTATCGAATACAAGGACGACCTGATCCAGAAAATGGATCCCATCTATATGGATCCCGAACATCCCTTTATCAAAGCCCATTTTTATGCCCCGCAGAAAAAGTTATTCGGATATACCATCGACACCTTCTGGATGAACCTGGCCGTGATCTGGGTAATGACCGCGATCTTCCTCATTGCGTTGTATTACCGGTGGCTGAAAAAGTTCCTCGATTTCACGGAACGGTTCAGCGGCCGGTTCTCCAACCAGGAAGAAGTAGGGGAACCATAAAAATGCATCCATCCCTGAAACATGAATTGGGATAAAAAAGAAAAAGCTGCCGGAAGGGGCAGCCTTTTCTTCCCGGCAACACCGGGGAAATATCATTATTCTACAATCTCTATCATTTTAAAAGGTATACGAATGATCGATTCATAATCCTCTCCGGCTTCGAGCATATCCTCATCGTCTTCTTCATAATACCAGTTGATCTCCACTTCGTTTTTAGCCTTGTGAATGGCCTCCAGCTTTTTGAAAACATCCAGGATGCATTTGGAGGAGCTCGTATTGAAGTATTCCAATTGGATGTTCACCACCGTTTTATCCAGCGGATTTTTCTTGTATTCTTCCAGCCAGTCCACTAAAGGTTTGTAAAACTCAATGGAGTTTTCAGGAATGGATCTCCCTTTGATCTCGATAATTCCCTCTTCCGCATTGAATTTTACCGACGGAGTCTTGGGCGTTCCCTCAATGTTAATTGGTTCCAGTTCCATATGTGATGCAATTTATTATTTTATTTTATGATGATTTTTCAGAAACAAAAACATCCAGGTTGAAAAAAAAGTAATCATTATTGAAATTATGAAAAACATAATTCAGTTTATTCCCGGTTTTACGGGCAATATCCACCAGGCCGAGACCTCCTCCTCCCTTGTCTGATATTTTTTGGTGATTCAGTATAAATTTGTACATGTCTTTCAGCTCTTCCCTGGAAAGCAAATTGATTTTGTCAATTTTGTCTTTCAGGTATTTGATCTTTTCCGACTTGATAAAATTCCCGGTGGCGATCTTATAGGAATCGTTTACCCTGGATACCACCAGCACTCCAAACCTACTTTCGTATTCATCCCTGTAATCCTCGGGCAGATCATCTATATGATGATACAGGTTTTGAAGGCTTTCCACCAGCACATTATAGACCTTTTTCCTGAGCTTGGCATCTTCATTGTACTCCTGAAGTTTGCCCTCCACAACATCAAGGGCGTGGTTGATGATTTCTGTGGTAATACTGCCCTTATATGAAAGAAGTACATGCCCCCCCTCCAATTCCTTGAAGAAATCGTCAACATTGAAGCCCATCTCAGGATGTTGTTGTTCCTTGCTCAATGTAAAAGTATAGAAAATAAATCATTAACTGAACAAATATAAAAAAAATTCCAACTTATCAGAATGCACCTTTCCACCTGTTGATATATGCCGTCATTTTTTTCTGTTTATTCTTCCTGGCATCCGCATATATTCTGTGACCGGCAATGTCCAGCAAAGGTTGCTTCACATATTCGGTTTTTTACGAATGTGTGGAACTTTTTGACGAACCGGTATCATTTCCGGAGCCGTTATTCCCTGATTTCCGTGTCCCCGTATACAGATCATAGCCGTAAAAATAACTTGCCAGCGGTCCGTTATACAGGGTAGTGCGCCTGATGGTTTTCAGGCCCAGGGCTTTGAGTGCTTCCCGGTTTGATGAAAGGATCCAGGCTCTGTAACCTGTAAATTTATGCTTGAGTACCTTTCCCACCTCAGAGTAAAAACTGAGCTGGTCGTTCATCTTCAACCGTTCGCCGTACGGAGGATTCATAATGATCGTGCCTTCGGGAGCGGGTTTTACCAGTCCGTCAAAAGGTTTATGAGCAAGCCTGACATGCCTGCGCAGGCCGGCCCGTTCCGCATTCCGGGCGGTAATATCGATTGCGGCAGCGGAAATATCCCCTCCCAGCAGGAGGGGGGCGTCCTGTCTCTCGTTCTCATGTGCCCTGTCTACCACTTTGCGCCAGAGGTCCGGGTCATGATCCTTCCATTTCTCGAAGGCAAACACCCTGCGCCTGTAACCGGGTGGAATATTCATGGCAAGACGGGCAGCTTCCAGCAGGATGGTTCCCGATCCGCACATCGGATCAATGAACGGTGTACGGCGGTCCCAGCCCGAAAACATCACCAGAGCTGAGGCAAGCACCTCGTTCAGGGGAGCATCCACCTGTTCGGTACGGTACCCGCGCTGATGCAGGGAATCACCCGAGCTGTCGAGCGACACCACGGCTCTGTCTTCTTGCAGCAGAATATGTATCCGGATATCCGGGTATTCAAGGTCCACATCGGGCCGCTGACCCGTTAGTTCCCTGAAACGATCGGCCACGGCATCCTTGGCCAGCCGGGCTGCATACCGGGTATTTCGAAATATTTGCGACGAACCCACCACATCCACACGCAGGGATTGCCGGTGGCTCATTATTTTTTCCCAGGGATATTGCCTGATCAAACCGTAAAACGCTTCCCGTGAGCCGGCAGGACCCGAACAGAGGGTTCTGAGCACCCGTACCGCCGTATTCAACTGATAATTGGCCCTGTACAGCCCGGCCATATCCCCCCGGAAAGAAACGGCCCGGTGCAGGATACGTACGGGTTTCCCGGTCATTACACGTATTTCTTGCGCCAGGAGCTCTTCCAGTCCGTGAAAGGTCTTCACCACCACTTCGAAAGATTCCCCGGCCGACCCGGGTTTATTTCTGCCCACAGGTAAATGTTCTTTCGTCATTGAAAAACTGTTGAAGTATCAAACAGGCATTTTTCATCCTTTCCTCTCCGTACCCGGTCACCGGTCGCCAGGGCAATCCCATGGCATCCAGTTCCTTCTTGTATTGTTCCGACAGGTATTCGCGCCTGGCTCCCGGATTTTCCCTGAGCGGGTCGGGCACCCAGGGAATATCGGTCTCACAGAGCAAAAACAGGTCTATATCCGATGTCCTGAGTTCTTCATCGAGCCAGTCAGGTTCCCGTTTGAACACTTCCCGGAACCACACCCTGGTAATAATCAGATAGGTATCCAGGAAAAGATATCCCCGGGCTTCGGCAAGGTATTCGGATGGCTGTTCTCGTTGCTTCCGGGCAATCCGTTCCACATCCTCGTACCGGTAGGGTCGTTTCAGGTTCCCGACATATTCCCGTGCGAATTCGGGGATCCAGACCGTTCCGGCCAGCCGGGCCATATCTCTCGCCAGAGTGGTTTTGCCGGTTGATTCGGCACCGGTGATCACCACCTTCCTTACGGCTAGTTCCGTTTCAGAATATCTTTTTTCCATTCAACATATCCTTTGACAGCCATCAGAGTATATACGGCAAAAAGACCCACCGTGGGATAAAGGCCCTTATAGATATAAAGACCCATCGACACGGCATCGACCACAACCCATATCAGCCAGTGTTCCAGTAATTTTCTGGCCAGCATCCAGGTGGCGGTAATGCTTGCTGCCGTGGTAAAGGCATCCCACCGGGGAACATCCGAATCGGTAAAACGCTCGAGTACCCAGGCTATCAAAACAAAAAGAACCAGGGTAATGATCAGCAGCGCCACCCATTGCCGGCGGGAAGTCCGGCTTACAGGCAGTTCGTCGGACCGGTTACCGGGGGCCCCGTGCAACCAGTGGTACCACCCGTAAATACTGACCACCAGATAGTACCCCTGCAATCCCATATCGGCATAAAACTTCGATACAAAGAACACATAGATGTATACCGCCGAGGTAAAAATGCCCAGTGGCCAGAGCCAGATGTTCTGCCTGATGGAAAAATACAGGTAGATCAATCCGGTGACCGCACCGAAGATCTCAACAACCAGGTTCAGATGATGGATTAGCCAGTCCATAATCCCTGACAGCCCCTGCCGGTTTAATTTCCGAGGAGAATCCGGGAATACTGTTCATTATCCTGTAACAGGTCCACCGCCTTTGCAAGGGTCGGGTCCACCTGGTTTACCACACGGAAATATTCGGTGGTATCCCACAGGTCGCGGGCAATCAGAGCTTTTATTAAAAGAGCTATCAGTTCCCGTGACTGATCGATTTGTTCCCGGTCACGGGGCAATCCGTCCTTTTCCGCATAACTCACCAGTTTTTCCATCAACTCCTCACCTACGCGGAAATGGCGATCGAACCGCTCAAAATCAGGATACTGTTTCCTCAGGGTTTTGCGGTGAGTATCAATATAATCAAGGATGAAGTGGTTGAGTATTCCCCTCTGGATCAGGTCGCGATAATAATCTGAAAATCCCACGGTATCGGCAGGGACAAAAATATCGGGCATGATTCCCCCTCCCCCGTATACTTTTCTGCCCGACTTCAGGGTTTGATACATTAACGAATCGGGCAGTGAAATGCTGTCGGCATGAAGATATTCCCCCCTGGCATAACGTAAGTAGATCTCTGCCAGGTAAGCATCGAATCCGTTGTCATAGGGTTTTTGAATAGAACGCCCGGTAGGAGTATAATACCGTGCTACCGTCAGCCGCATCATCGAACCGTCGGGCAGGGCGAACAATCTTTGCACCAACCCTTTGCCAAACGACCTCCGGCCCAGAATGATTCCCCTGTCCCAGTCCTGCAGCGCTCCGGCCATAATCTCGCTGGCCGAGGCAGAACCCTCATCAAGCAGTACCACTACCCGGGTATCTGTCAGGGTACCGCCCCTTGTGGTAAAATAGTTCTTCCTGGGGGTATTCAGTCCTTCCATGTACAGAACCAGCCGGCTCTCGGGGAAAAACCGGTCGAGCAGATCAACTGCCACTTCCATCACACCGCCTCCGTTCCCCCGCAGATCGATCACCAGATCCTGCATACCTTTTTCAAGCAGATCGCCCACGGCATCATCAAATTCTTCCACCGTGGTAATGGAGAAACGGTTCAGTTTGACATACCCCACCCGGTTATTCACCATATAGGCGGCATCCAGGCTGTATATCGGGATCTTGTCGCGTGTAATAGTAAAATGGATAGGTTCATCCACTCCCCTTCTTAAAACGGTCACCACCACCTGGGTTCCTTTTTCTCCCATCAGCCTGTCCTGCACTTCGGTGGTGCTGATACCCACACCGGCCACCTGTTCGTGGTCAATCTCGATGATCCTGTCGCCTGCCCTCATACCCACCTTTTCCGAAGGGCCTCCCGGAATGGGTGATATGACAAGTATGGTATCGTACAGTACATTGAACTGTATCCCGATGCCCTCGAAATTTCCTGACAGTTCATCATTCATCCGGCGTACTTCATCGGAAGGAATGTACACCGAATGTGGATCGAGGTCTTTCAGTATTTCCATGATGGCCGTCTCAACCAGCTTCTCCTCGTTGACCGAATCCACATAATAGCTGCTTACCAGATTCAGCACCCGGTTAAGCTTGAACGCCTGTTCACTGAACATCTGAGCCTGGGCAAGAACCGGCATCCACAGCAACAGCAACCATCCTCCCCATCGTGATAATCCCCTGTTTATCTTCATTTTTTTGTATTTAGCTTATTGAATATATACCCTGTGTATCTTCTTTCCTGTTTATTCCCATTCTATGGTAGCCGGAGGTTTTGAACTGATATCGTATACCACCCGGTTAATCCCCTTTACCCGGTTAATGATCTCATTGGATATTTTGCCCAGAAAATCATGAGGCAGGTGGGCCCAGTCGGCCGTCATGCCATCGGTCGAGGTCACGGCCCGGAGAACCACCACATATTCATAGGTCCGTTCATCACCCATCACCCCCACGCTTTGCACCGGCAACAGAATCACTCCGGCCTGCCACACTTGATCGTACAGCCCGTTTTCATTCAGTCCCCTGATGTAAATATCGTCGGCTTCCTGGGCCATTTTCACTTTTTCAGGAGTGACTTCTCCCAGAATGCGTATTCCCAGGCCGGGTCCGGGAAACGGATGGCGCCTGAGAAACTGTTCGTGCATACCCAGTGCCACCCCCACCTTCCGCACCTCGTCCTTAAACAGCAGTCTCAGGGGTTCCAACACTTTCAGGCGCATCCTTTCCGGAAGGCCACCCACATTATGGTGCGATTTGATGGTGGAAGAAGGGCCATTCACCGACACCGATTCGATTACATCGGGATAGATGGTTCCCTGGGCAAGCCATCTCACCCCGCTGATACGGTGTGCTTCCCTGTCAAACACATCGACAAAGCACCGGCCGATAATCCGGCGTTTTTCCTCCGGATCGGTTACTCCCTTCAACCCGGCGTAGAATTCTTTCCTGGCATCAACTCCGATAACATTCAGTCCGAGATGCCGATACGAATCGAGCACATCACGGAATTCGTTCTTTCTGAGCAGTCCATTATCAACAAAGATACAGTACAGGTTCTTTCCAATGGCCCGGTGCAGCAACATGGCGGTAACCGAGGAATCGATCCCTCCCGAAAGACCCAACACCACCCGGTCGGATCCGAGTTTTTCCCTGAGTTCTGAAATGGTGGCCTCAACAAACGAAGCAGGCGTCCAGTTCTGCCGGCAACCGCAGATATCCACCACAAAATTCCTCAAAATAGTCAATCCTTCCACGGTATGATACACTTCAGGGTGGAACTGTATTCCGTAGGTGTTTTCTCCCTGCACTTCATAGGCTCCCACCCTCACATCTGCGGTGCTGCCGGTAATTTTAAAATGCTCCGGTATTTTTTCAATGGTATCGCCATGCGACATCCACACCTGGGTATTCAGGGATACTCCTCTAAACAGGACGCTTCCCGGATCAATAAACCGGAGATTGGCTCTGCCGTACTCCCTGGAAGCAGAAGCAAGTACTTCCCCTCCCGATTCCCGGGCAATATACTGCGCCCCGTAACACACACCCAGCAGTGGTATTTTCCCCCTGATATGACTCAGATCGGATTGGGGGGCATTTTGATCCCTGACAGAAAAAGGACTTCCCGACAGGATCACCCCTTTCACCGCGGGATCCCCTTCTGCAAAACGGTTATAAGGATGGATTTCGCAATACACATTGAGCTCACGCACCCTTCTGGCAATGAGCTGGGTATACTGAGACCCGAAATCTAGAATGATGATCTTTTCCTGCACTTTTGCCGACTATTTCATTGAGCCAAAGATAATGATTTATCGTTTCCCTACCTTTCCTCAGCAGCAGTTGATCCGCCGGGTAATATTTCATAGGTCTCCCCGTCAACGGCAGCCACCGTATGCGGAAAAATGGTCCGGGCCTCTTCCACCAGAGGTTCAATTTGTTTGTAACGAGCCGAAAAATGGCCCAGGATGAGTTTTCCCACCCCGGCCTTCCGGGCCAGTGTCGCCGCCTGGAGGCTGGTGGAGTGACCCGTTTCTACCGCACGCTTTTTCATGGTACCATCGTAGGTGGCTTCATGGTAAAGCACATCGATATTCCTGATCTTTTCCAGGAATGATTCCGTATAAACCGTATCGCTGCAGTATGCGTATGACACAGGAACGTGCTTGCTGTATGTCAACTCATCAAAGAGCACCCTGGTACCATTGTCCAGTTCCAGGTCGCTTCCGTTTTTCACCTGCCTGATCTGTTTCAACGACATATTGTATTTTTTGATCATGTCAGGATAAATGTTCCTCGGGCGGGGTTTTTCCCTGAAAAGAAAACCCAGGGTAGGAACACGGTGTTTCAGAGGCAGGGTTTCTACGGTAATACGATCATCCTCGTAAATCTTCTCCGACCTGGAATGGTGAAGGGGATGAAACACCAGTTCGTATCCCAGATAGATATCAAAATCGGCAAGATGCTGCCTGAGATGAGCCTCAAAATGGGCAGGAGCGTACACATGAAGCGGATATTCCCTTCCCAGCAGGCTCAGACTCGAAAGAAGGCCATAAAGTCCGAATACATGGTCGCCGTGCACGTGGCTGATGAATATGTGATGCAGTTTTCCCAGGCGGATCCGGTATTTACGCAGCTGCATCTGGGTTCCTTCTCCGCAGTCTATTAAAAAAAACCGCTCATGTATATTGAGCACATGAGCGGCGGGATGCCTTTCGGATGTGGGCAAGGCGGAACTGCTGCCCAGTATGGTCAGGAGAAATGCCACACAGTTCAGTCCTTTTCTGATTCGGCCAAAATCAGCTTCTCGGCCTCACTCACCGTTTCGGTAATATTCAGCACGGTATCGAGCTGTGAAATGGTGATCAGTCGTTCCACGGCTTCAGTCAGACCGGCCAGCACGAAGGTGCCATTGGCATTTTTACACAGACGATTGGCAACAAGAATAGCACTTAATCCGGAGGAATCACAATAACGACATTTTCTCAGATCCAGGATAATATTCTTCTCACCGTTACCGGATACCAGCACCAGTTCCGATTTGAGAGTGGGTGCTATGTGGGTATCGAGCTTTTCGACGAGAACCTGAATGAGCGTATGATTCTCCTTCTTTTCGATATTGAATTCCATAATTCTAAATTTTCACTAAATATAAGAATTATTTTTTCTTTTGCTTCTCTTTTTGCTCTTTTTCCATCTCATCCTTCAGGGCTGCCAGGTCGCTGATATCACCCAGTGTGGTCTTTTCCAGGTTGCTTTTCAGTTTCTGGGCCGCCTTTCTGGTGGAAGCCTCCTGAGAACGTTTGCTGGCTGCAGATGCTCCTTTTTTCTTGTCTTCAAAAATCCTGCTGTGTGAGAGAATGATCTTCTTGGCCGATTTATTGAATTCGATCACCTTGAAGGGAAGTTTTTCATCCACCCTGGCCGGTGTTCCGTCTTCCTTCACCAGATGCTTGGGAGTTACAAACCCTTCCACTCCGTAAGGCAGGGCTACCACGGCTCCCTTGTCGAAGACATCCACAATGGTCCCTTCGTGAACCGAATCAACGGTAAAGATACTTTCAAACACATCCCAGGGATTTTCTTCCAGTTGCTTGTGACCCAGGCTCAGGCGGCGGTTGTCCTTATCGATTTCCAGTACAACCACCTCTATTTCTTCGCCGATGCTGGTAAATTCGGCCGGATGTTTGATCTTTTTCGTCCAGGAAAGGTCGGATATATGGATCAGGCCGTCCACCCCTTCTTCGATCTCCACAAAAACGCCGAAATTCGTGAAATTCCGTACACGGGCCTTATGCCGGCTTCCCACAGGATATTTCTGTTCGATCTTCTCCCAGGGATCTTCTTTCAATTGCTTCATCCCCAGTGACATTTTCCTTTCTTCCCGGTCGAGGGTAAGTACCACGGCTTCCACTTCATCGCCCACATTCAGAAACTCCTGGGCACTGCGCAGGTGCTGGGACCAAGACATTTCCGAAACATGGATCAGGCCCTCCACCCCGGGAGCAATCTCCACAAACGCACCATAATCGGCCATCACTACCACACGGCCTTTTACCTTGTCGCCTACCTTCAGGTCGGGATCAAGAGAATCCCACGGGTGAGGAGTAAGCTGCTTGAGTCCCAGGGCAATTCTTTTCTTCTCGTCGTCAAAATCAAGAATCACCACATTCAGCTTCTGATCGAGCTGTACAATTTCTTCGGGATGGTTCACACGGCCCCATGACAGATCGGTAATATGGATCAGACCGTCCACGCCTCCCAGGTCGATAAATACGCCGTATGAAGTAATGTTTTTGACCGTACCTTCCAGAACCTGGCCCTTTTCCAGTTTGGCGATGATCTCTTTCTTCTGCTGCTCCAGTTCGGCTTCGATCAATGCCTTGTGCGACACCACCACGTTCTTGTATTCCTGGTTGATCTTCACCACCTTGAATTCCATGGTTTTACCCACATACATATCATAATCGCGGATAGGCTTCACATCGATCTGCGAACCGGGCAGGAAAGCCTCTATTCCGAACACATCCACAATCATTCCGCCTTTGGTGCGGCACTTGATATACCCTTTGATGATCTCATCATTTTCAAGGGCATCGTTCACACGGTCCCACGACCGCATGGCACGGGCTTTTTTGTGCGAAAGGACCAGCTGTCCCCGCTTGTCTTCCTTGCTTTCCACATACACTTCCACCTTGTCTCCTACGGAAAGGTCTGGGTTGTAGCGGAATTCGTTCAGGCTGACCACTCCTTCCGACTTGTAGCCAATATTGATCACTACCTCGCGCTTGTTCATGCCAATGACAGTCCCTTCCACCACTTCATTTTCAGCAACGGTGGACAGGGTCTCATCATACATTTTTTCGTATTCTTCAAATTTCTTTTTGTCGGCGATCTCCTGCTCGGAGGCATAGGCATCCCAGTCAAAATCATCGGGTCCTGCTTCCGACACCGTTTTTCCCCTGTCGGCAGTTTTTTCCGCGGCTACCGTTTCAGCCGGTTTCTCCTCAGTTTCGGCTTCTTCATCCTGTTTTTCAGCAGCCGGTTTCTCTTCTGCAGGTTCTTCCTCTTCCTTCTCAATAACAGTTTTTTCCTCTTCCTTTTCAGCAGCAGGTTTTTCCTCCCGGGGTTCTTCATCCGGTTTTTCCTGCTTCGCTTCCTCAGCAGGCTCCTCCGGCTGGGATGCGGCTTCTGGTCCTTCCTGTTTAACGGAAGATTCCGGTTCCTCTTTTTTCACTTCGTCCCCGGGTTCGACCACCTGTTTGGTTTCTTCATTTTCTTCCGGTGTACGCTCAATTTCCTGATCGGGCGTATGTTCAGCAGATTCTTCTACCTCCTGCCGGATCTTTTTTTCATTGGTTTCAGACATGTAAAAAAGTGTTAACTATTAATGGGTTAGACATTATGTTAGCTAATCGGGTCGCAAAATTACAATAATATTTTATAAATGTCGAATGTTTTTGGCCAATTATGGAATGATGGCCGATGTATCCGGGTAAACACAACCCGGTTATTCATGAAAAACACCCTGAGTGTTTGAAAGGGTTTCTGTGGTCTACATAATTTATTACATTTGCTTTCGATTCTAAACCTCATTATACAGATTATGAAAATATCCATTGTCGGTACAGGTTATGTTGGGCTGGTAACAGGTACCTGTTTTGCTGAAACCGGAGTTACCACCGTTTGCGTGGATAATGACCTGGAAAAAATTGACAGACTGAACCAGGGTATTGTGCCCATCTACGAACCGGGTCTGGAACCACTCATCAAAAAGAATGTGGAGAAGAAACGGCTGCAATTCACTACCAGCCTGGAAGAAAGCATAAAGGATGCGGAAGTGATATTCATAGCCGTGGGTACGCCACCCGATGAAGACGGGAGCGCCGATCTGAAGCATGTACTGAGCGTGGCGTCGGAAATAGGCAGGTACATGAAACAATATGTGGTGGTGGCCACGAAAAGCACCGTTCCGGTGGGTACGGCAAAAAAAGTAAAGGAAACTATTCAGAAGGAGCTGGACAGGAGAAAAGCGAAGATCCCCTTCGATGTGGCATCCAACCCTGAATTTCTCAAAGAAGGAGCTGCCGTGGATGATTTCCTGAAACCCGACCGGATTGTGATCGGGATCAACTCGAAACAGACGGAATCCATCATGCGGAAGCTCTACAAACCCTTCCTGCTGAACAACCATCCCATCCTGTTCATGGACATTCCTTCGGCCGAATTGACCAAATACGCCGCCAATGCCATGCTGGCCACCCGCATCAGTTTCATGAACGAGATAGCCGGGCTGTGTGAACTGGTAGGAGCTGATATCAACATGGTACGCAGGGGAATCGGCAGCGATCCCCGAATCGGCAACAAATTCATTTACCCGGGTACCGGATACGGAGGTTCCTGTTTTCCCAAGGATGTACAGGCACTGATCAGAACGGCCCAGTCATTCCAGTATCCCCTTCATATACTGCGTGCTGTGGAAGAAGTCAACAACCAGCAAAAGACCGTTCTCTTCGAAAAAATAAACACCTATTTCGGGGGAAAAATATCAGGCAAGACCTTTGGAATATGGGGGCTTTCCTTCAAACCGCAAACCGACGATATGCGGGAAGCTCCTTCACTGGCCCTGATAGAAAAACTGCTGGAAGCAGGTGCCCGCATACAGGCCTACGATCCGGTGGCCATGGATGAAGCCCGGAAAAAAGTGGGTGACAGGATCAGCTATGCCAACGACCAGTATGAGGCCCTGATCGATGCCCATGCCCTGGTACTGGTAACCGAATGGAACGAATTCAGACTGCCTAACTTTAAGGTAATCGGCCGTTTACTGAAAGAGAAGGTGGTATTCGATGGGAGAAATATATATGATCCCCATGAACTGGCCGAACTGGGATTCAGATACTACGGAATCGGCCGGCCGGAAAAGCCCCATCAACCTTCATAAAAAGAATGAAAAAGATCCTGGTGACCGGCGGGGCCGGATTCATCGGCTCCCATCTCTGTGAAAAACTGCTTGAAAAGGGAAACGAGGTGATCTGCCTGGATAATTATTTCACCGGTGAAAAGAAAAATATTATCCATCTGAGGGATCATCCTTATTTTGAACTGATCAGGCACGATGTAACCATGCCCTTTTACATTGAGGTAGACGAAATCTATAACCTGGCCTGTCCGGCTTCACCCATTCATTATCAGTACAATCCCATCAAAACGATCAAGACATCGGTAATGGGGGCCATCAATATGCTGGGGCTGGCTAAACGGATCCATGCCAGGATATTGCAGGCATCCACTTCGGAGGTATACGGTGATCCGGAAGTGCATCCGCAGCCGGAAGAGTATTACGGAAATGTCAATCCGATCGGTCCGCGGTCGTGTTACGATGAAGGAAAACGCTGTGCCGAGACCCTTTTTATGGATTACTATGTACAGAACGGGGTAAAGATTAAGATCGCACGCATTTTCAATACCTACGGTCCGCGGATGCACCCCTCCGACGGCAGGGTTGTATCCAACTTCATTGTTCAGGCCCTCAAACATGAGGATATCATTATTTACGGTAACGGGGACCAGACCAGAAGTTTCCAGTACATTGACGACCTGGTGGAAGGGCTTATTTTACTCATGGAAAGCAGGGAATCGTTAACAGGACCCGTAAATTTGGGGAATCCCAGGGAATTTACCATCCTCGAACTGGCCAGGATGATCATCCGGTTAACCGGTTCGCGTTCAGGGATCAGACATGCTCCCCTGCCACAGGACGATCCCCTGCAAAGACAACCCGACATTACCCTGGCACGCAGGGAGCTGAGCTGGGAACCGGCCGTCCCTCTGGAAGAAGGACTGGAAAAAACCATTGCATACTTTAAAAGCATCATCTGATCATGAAAGGAATCATTCTTGCCGGCGGATCGGGAACCCGCCTTCATCCCATTACCCGCAGCATCTCCAAACAGATCATTCCCGTTTATGACAAACCCATGATCTATTATCCCCTCTCGGTGCTGATGCTAGCCGGGATAAGGGATATCCTCGTCATCTCCACTCCCCGCGACCTGCCGCTATACCGCGACCTGCTCGGTGACGGCAGCAGGATAGGATTACGTATGCATTATGCCGAGCAACCCCGGCCTGAGGGCCTGGCCCAGGCGTTTCTGATCGGTCGTGAATTTATTGACGGGGAACCCGTATGCATGGTGCTGGGCGATAATATATTCTACGGTCACAGCCTGGGAAATATCCTTACGGAAACGGCCGGCATCCGCGACCGGGCCGTGGTATTCGGTTATTACGTGACCGACCCCGAGCGCTACGGTGTGGTAGAGTTCAACGAACAGGGCAGGGTGATCAGCATAGAAGAAAAACCCGAGACACCCCGGTCCAATTATGCCGTTACAGGACTTTATTTTTACCCGGGCGATGTGGCAGAAAAAGCGGCCACCCTAAAGCCCTCAGCCCGAGGGGAACTGGAAATCACCGATCTGAACCGGCTGTACCTGGAAGAAAACAGACTCAAGGTAAGGCTGCTGGGAAGAGGCATGGCCTGGCTCGATACCGGAACACACGACAGTCTGCTGCAGGCTGCTAATTTCATCTCTACCCTGGAAAAACGACAGGGTCTGAAAGCATCCTGTATTGAAGAAATAGCCTATAAAAAGGGATTCATCAGCAAAGAGCAGCTTGAACAACTGGGAAAGGAAATGAAAAACAGCCAGTATGGCGAATATTTACTGCGCATTGCCCGTGAAAAACCGCTACCGTTTCATTAAAATGAGCAAATGATGGAATTCATACATGCAGATTTACAGGGAATCATTATAATTCAACCCCGGGTGTTTGAAGATGAAAGGGGATATTTTTTTGAGAAATTCAGGGAAGATGCCTTTCTGGAAGCCGGACTGCCCGGACATTTTGTTCAGGACAACCAGTCGCGGTCGGTCAGGGGCGTGGTCAGGGGATTGCACTATCAGCTGGCACCCTACTCCCAGGCCAAACTGGTGCATGTAATCAGTGGCGAGATATGGGATGTGGCCGTGGATCTCCGTCAGGATTCCCCCACATTCGGCAAGTGGTACGGCGAACGGCTCAGTGAAAAAAATCACAGGCACATGTACATTCCCAGAGGTTTTGCCCACGGGTTTGCCGTACTGAGTGAAACAGCCGTTGTGGAATATAAATGCGACCAGTATTATCATCCGGCTTCTGAGCGGGGGATCATTTACAACGATTCTGCTCTGGCAATCGACTGGAAACTGGATCCGGCAGAAACCATTGTATCGGCCAAAGACAAAAGGCTGCCCATTTTCAGTGAAGCCGAAATAAATTTCCTGGTTTAGCCCATCCACCCTCACCCGGCTGACCGGGATTTATGTGCCGTTTATTCCCGGTTTTCCAGGGTTTCCAATCGAAACGGATATCCCTGATCTGCCACAACTTTTCTGTCACGCCCTTCAGTAGGATGATGTTTGTCCTGAGCCGTATACCGGAAACCTCAGCCAGTGTACCTGCATATTCAATATCCCCGCTTGTTCCGAAAAGATGGCTTTCAAAGTTGCCATAAACCAGGGGAGTGGCAGTGGCTGAATTGGCAAGATACAGGAGGTTGGATCCCGTTTCTTCAATTCCGGCCTCGTAGCCGATAAAAACAGTGCCCGAACTGTTCATGGCTTTTTTCCCCGCTCCGGCACCATTGATCACATTCTGCGATACCACTCCCACAGGTCCGTAACAAATATCGGCCATGGCATCGTATCCGATCACCACATTTCCGCTGCCCGGTTTGAGGTCTGGTAGTCCAAAGTACCCGGTGCCTGGGAAAATACAGGTAACAATAAACCGTAAATGGTAAACAACATGAAGCAAACCGTTAATTTGATTTTCGCGGCCAGCAGGCGGCCGGGTACTTTCGTTTTTTTTATAGCGAACGGGAGTTAGAAAAGTGTATGAACCGATCATTCGGACCTGTTGGTAAATACATATAATAACCTAAATGAGAACAGGTTATGAAACAATACCCATTTATTTAAAACCAATATCGATTGCATTTCTTAACTTTGCCGGGAAATGAAACAGGATAACAAATATCTCTGGGTTACCGGGGCCAACGGACAGCTCGGAAAGATCCTCACAGGGCAGTTGGCTGAATGGCCCGATGTGAAACCCTTTTTTACCGACCTGCACGAACTGGATATTACATGTTCCATTGCCCTGCGCAAGGCCGCCATGGAACACCCTCCTGCCCTGGTGATCAATACGGCGGGCTACACAGCCGTTGACCAGGCCGAATCAGAACCTGAAAAGGCCAATGCCGTGAACGGGAAGGCGGTGGAACAGTTGAGCATGGTTTGTCAGACCTACGATGCCTGGCTGATCCACATTTCCACCGATTATGTTTTCGACGGGAGTAAAAACCAGCCCTGGCTGGAAACCGATCATCCCAATCCCATTTCGGCATACGGTTATTCCAAATGGATTGGAGAGCAGACCGTACTGAAAAATCCCAGAGGAATCGTCCTGAGAACCTCCTGGCTGTATTCGGCTGAAGGGAAAAATTTCGTTACCACCATTCTGGATATCGTTGAAAAACGTTCCGAAGTAAAGGTAGTTTCCGATCAGGTGGGTAGTCCTACCCTGGCCGACGACCTGGCGCAAGTGATCGCTTTGATCGTTCAGAAAATACAAAAAAACAGCATTGAACCCGGCATCTACCATTACGCCAACTCCGGATCGTGCAGCTGGTATGAATTTGCCGTGGCCATTATGGAAGCAGCCGGATTGCCCTGGAGGGTGATCCCCATTCCTTCTGCCGATTTTCCCCAGGCTGCCCGGAGGCCCGCCTACAGCGTGCTGAACACCGAAAAGATCAGGAAAGCCCTGAACATCGAAATACCATACTGGAAAGACAGTTTGAACCATTGTGTGAAAAAAATCATACGATAACAAAAAAGGAAATGAAGAACGATGACATCCTGACCACAGTTCGTGCCAGAGCACAGAAATGGCTCGAAGGGAATTACGACGAAGCCACCAAACAAGAGGTGAAAAAAATGCTCGAGGAAAATGAATCCGAGCTGATCGATGCTTTTTACAAAGACCTGGAATTCGGAACCGGCGGGCTGCGAGGGATCATGGGAGCCGGAACCAACCGGATGAATATCTACACCGTGGGAATGGCTACCCAGGGACTGGCCAATTACCTGCGGAGAGAGTTTTCCGGCCGGGATGAAATCAGGGTGGCTCTAGCCCATGATAACAGAAACAACAGCAGGCTGTTTGCCAAAACCGCCGCCCGGATTTTCACAGGCAACGGATTCAGGGTATTTCTGTTCGATTCCCTCCGCCCTACCCCCGAACTTTCCTTCGCCATCAGGCATTTCAAATGCCAGGCAGGCGTCATGATCACTGCTTCACACAACCCGAAAGAATACAACGGATACAAGGCATACTGGGAAGACGGAGCCCAGGTAATCGAACCCCACGATAAGAATATCATCCGGGAAGTTCAGAACATAAAGGACATTGATGAGGTAAAATTCGGAGGACCGGAAGATATGATCGAGATCATTGGAGAGGACCTGGATACCCTCTACCTCAACCAGCTGCTTACCCTTTCGTTGTCGCCGGAATCCATCAAAAAACACAGCGATCTGCGGATCGTATTTACCCCTATCCATGGCACCGGGGTGGAAATGGTACCCAGAACCCTGAAAAAATTCGGTTTCAAAAATATTTTTCATGTGCCCGAACAGGATGTTCCTGACGGAAATTTCCCCACCGTACATTCCCCCAACCCTGAAGAACCGGCCGCCCTGGAAATGGCCCTGGCCCGGGCCCGTGAGGTGGATGCCGAACTGGTGCTGGCCACCGATCCCGATGCCGACCGGGTGGGCGTGGCGGTCAAATCCCCGGAAAAGGGCTATATCCTCCTGAACGGAAATCAAACCGCCTCCCTCCTGCTGTACTACCAGCTCAGACGATGGTCTGAAATGGGAAGGCTCACGGGAAAGGAATACGTTATCAAAACCATCGTGACCACCGAACTGATGGCCGATATCGCCGAAAAGCACGGAGTAAAATGCTATAACGTCCTCACCGGCTTCAAATTCATCGCCGATGTGATCAGAAGAAACGAGGGAAAAGCCGTTTACATCGGAGGCGGAGAGGAAAGCTACGGATACCTGGCAGGGGATTTTGTAAGGGACAAAGACGGGGTTTCAGCCTGTGCCCTGGTGGCCGAGATCGCTGCATGGGCAAAGGAACAGGGAAAAACCCTTCCGGATGTATTGATGGACCTGTACCTGGAGTTCGGTTACTACAAGGAGAAACTCATTTCCATTTACCGGAAGGGCAAATCGGGTGCCGAAGAGATCCAGCAGATGATGGACCGCTTCAGGAACACTCCGCCCGAATCGATCAACGGCCAGGATGTCATGATGATCCACGACTACCTCAAACAAACCAGCTTCGATATGATCAGCCAGCTGAGGCATTCCATTAACCTCCCCCGTTCCAATGTGCTGCAGTTCCAGTTGAAAGACGGATCGAAAATCTCCGTAAGACCCTCGGGTACGGAACCCAAGATCAAATTTTACTTTTCTGTGCAGGAAAAACTCGATTCGCCGGCCGATTTCGAACGGGTTGGCCGGATACTGGATGAAAAGATCGAAGGAATCATCCGGTCAATGGGCATTAAATAATCTTAATACTGCATACCGATGAAATCATACAGAAAAGAATTGTGGTTTAACACAGGCAGTCGCCGGGAATTGATCAACATAACCCCCCAGATCGACCAGTGCCTTAAGGAAAGCGGGATTAACGAGGGACTATGCCTGATCAATGCCATGCATATAACAGCCAGTGTGTTTATCAACGATGATGAACCGGGCCTGCACCAGGATTTCGAGAACTGGCTGGAAAAACTGGCACCGGAAAAACCTTATGAACAATACAGGCACAACAACTACGAGGATAATGCCGATGCCCATCTCAAGCGAACCGTCATGGGTCGCGAGGTGGTGGTAGCCGTCACCGGCGGTAAACTTGATTTCGGCCCCTGGGAACAGATATTCTACGGGGAATTCGACGGCAAACGCCGCAAAAGGGTACTGGTTAAAATTATCGGGGAATAGGCAATAAAAGGAAGAAGTAAAATTCTGTGAACCCGTTACGCCTGCCTGTCAGCAGGCATGCGTAACTCGTAACCTCAACATGGCACACCCATGGTCAGGTTTGCCCTAATTCCCGTAAATCATATCCTTCTCCCCGCACACCCCGAACTCCACCTGGATGGTCACATGGTGGATGCGGTAATGGTGGGTTAGCAGCTCTTCCAGCTCCTGACGCACCTTATCCGCCCGGCTGAGGGGAAGGTCCTCCTTCAGGTCGGCATGGCATTCAAAATGCACCTGTTGATCAGACAGCTGCCAGGCATGCACATGGTGTACATTATCCACCAGGGGGTGTTCTTCCAGTCGGGTCCGTATCTCCCCCAGATCAAGATCCTGTGGGCTGGCTTCCATCAGGATATTGACTGTATCCCTTATCACCGACCAGGTTTCGCGGAGGATAAAAATGCCGATGAGTACCGTAAGGAGGGGGTCCACCCAGGTTATATTGAAAAACACAATCAGCAGCGCACCTCCTATCACTCCCACCGATGAAAGCGTATCGCCCAGCAGGTGCAGGTATGCTGCTTTCACATTCAGGCTCGAGCGGGAATCCTTCCTCAACAGCAACACGGCCACCAGGTTGGCCAGCAGGCCTGTTACCGCCACCCACAACATCAGTCCACCCCGCACCGGGCGGGGATTGTGAAAACGTTCCCAGGCTTCAAAAAACAGGTACAGGGAAATACCGATCAGCACCACTCCGTTGAAAAGAGCGGTGAGGATCTCCACCCTTTTGTATCCGAACGTTTTTTTCAGGTTCGAAGGTTTTTTACCCATCCGGATGGCCAGGTAGGCAAGCAAAATGGCCAGGGTATCGCTGAAATTGTGCAGGGCATCGGAAATCAGGGCCAGGCTTCCCGAAACGATCCCTCCCACTACCTGCACCACGGTAATCCCCCCGTTCAGGCCGGTGCTGATCAGAAGATTCCGGCTGCTCGGCCGGCCCTCTTTCCGGTCCGGTTGACGATGAAAGTGATGCCCTTTCATAATATCCGACTTACATATAATGAAAACATTTTACACAAAAGAATTGTTTACCCGTTTTCCAGGAAAACGGCAGGGAAATTCACCAGGTACAGTTTCTCCGAAGCACGGGTAAAAGCGGTGTACAGCCAGCGAAGGTATTCGGTGTTCACCCGGTCGTCTGTCATATACCCCTGATCAACGAACACATGTTTCCATTGACCGCCCTGTGCTTTATGGCAGGTTACGGCATAACCGAATTTTACCTGCAGTGCGTTAAAAAACGGATCACTACGCACGGCCAGGAATTTTTTTCTCTGCGACCGGGCATGAGGATAATCCTCTAAAACAGCCTGGTACAGTTCCCGGGCACGCGGAGAAGGCAGTGAGGGAGAATCAGCAGTCAGTGTTTCCAGCATCACCCAGGCTCTGATCTCCATTTCCCGGTAATCCAGAAAACGAAGTTCCAGGTCGGCAAACCGGGTACCGTATAATTCCCTGTATCCGTGTATCCGGGCCACCTCCATCATATCCCCGTTGGCAATAAAATCTACCACCTCGTTCTCCTGCAGCCAGAAATAATTATTCTTCACCACCATCAAAATATCCCCCATGGAAATTTCCTCTTCCCGGTAAAATATCTGGTTTCTGATCCCCTGATTGTACCGGTTTGCCTGCCGGTTCGAACGGCAGATGACAATACATTCACTCACCCCGTCGCGTCCGTAAGCGGTATCCAGTGCTTCAATAAGATCCCTTCCCGAAATATGCTCCACATCGGGAAGTCCCCTTGTCCTGATTACGGGAATCTGGCTGACGGAAGCATCGATCATTTTTCTGATGTCTGTGGCATTGGAAAGGATCCCTGAACCCAGGGCCTGCCGAATGATATCATCCAGGAACACTTCCCTGACCCGTAATCCATACCCTTCCAGGGCCCGGATATCCAGGGCGGGACTGATATCCAGCCCCACCGGCGGAAGCTGCGCCGAATCGCCCATCAGGATCAGCCGGCAACACCGGCCCGAATACACATATTCAATCAGATCGTCGAGGAGGCGGCCGCTTCCGAAAAGCGACAGTTCGGCCGACTGATTGGAGATCATCGATGCTTCGTCCACTACAAAAAAGGTATCGGTAAACAGATTCCGGTCAAGCACAAAAGTGCCCAGGCCCTCCCTGGAACCTTTCTGCCGGTATATCTCCTTATGAATGGTGTAGGCCTTTTTCCCCGCATAGGACGACAGGACTTTGGCGGCACGGCCGGTAGGTGCCATCAGCACGGAACGGATACGGAACTGATCCAGCGTTCTGACCAGGGCATGCACCAGGGTGGTCTTGCCAGTTCCGGCAAATCCCTTTACCAGCAAACATTCCCTTTCGCCGGTGGATGCAATAAACTCAGCCAGAACATTCATCAGTCGTTCCTGGGCCGGCGTAGGGTCGTAGGGAAGGTTTTCCCTGAGCACGGATGTCAGATGATTTTTCAGCATAGGCGGGATAAAATTAAGCATTCCAATTTGTAATTAAATTTTTGTTGCTAAATTTGCAGGCGAACGAACCAAACCGCTTGTAATGAAAACCTTTATTCAGATTATTCTCGCCATTGCCATTGTGATTCTCGGATATCTTCTGGTGGAAAGCATCATGAATCCCATCCGGTTCAACCGGGAAAGAGTGAAAAGGGAAAAAGCCACCATCAGTCGCCTGGAAGATATCAGAACGGCACAGATCGCGTTCAAGGCTGAGAAAGGACGGTATACGGGTAGTTTTGACACCCTGATCAGTTTTGTGAAAAACGATTCCTTTTCGGTGGTGAAATCCATCGGAAGTATCCCCGACAGTCTGTACGATGCCCTGGGGCCCAGAAGGGCTGAAATCGAAGCACTGAGAAAAGGTTTGATCACCCGTGACACCATCAAGGTGGCAGTGCTGGATTCGCTGTTCGACATCGGTTATCCCATCGATTCACTTCGTTATGTTCCCTTTACAGGCGGTAAAGAATTCTTCCTGGGAAGAAATGTTATTGAAACGGCATCGGGAGTGAAAGTGGACGTATTTGAGGCGCACGTACTGAATGATGTGTTACTGAAAGGCCTGGATCCGCAGCTGATTATCAACTACAATGAAGATAGGCTGAAGATCACCGATTTCCCGGGCCTGCGCCTTGGGTCGCTTAAGGAAGCAACCAACAACGCCGGGAACTGGGAGAAATAACCCGCCATGCATGAGCTGAACCTACTTGACGAGACGCTCGACATTAACCAGACTCCCTCGTATCACCTATCCATCCAGGTTTGCCCGGATGGATTTTCTTTTGCCATACTCGACCTGGTACGAAACAAATATGTGGCCCTGAGGCATTACGACATGGACCCGGAGGCTTCTGAAAACCGGTACCTCGACAGCCTGGAAAAAATTATCGGGGAAGATGAGTTCCTGGGAAAGGAATACAAAAGCATCAGCCTGCTGATGCCGGCTCCCAGGTTTACCCTGGTCCCCACCCCCCTGTTCCAAAAGGAAAACCTTCGCCTGTATTTCCAGTTCAGCCATCCCATGGAAGAACTGGATGAACTGCATACCAACCGGCTTAAAAATGCCGGCGCCTACCTGATATACGCCCTGCCCTCTGAACTGGGGAATACCCTGGTAAAACATTTTAAACAGGCTGAATTTTTTCATTACGGGGTCCCCCTGATCGAACATCAGCTGACAGCACCCGGGAACAAAGGTCGCGACCCCCGGGCTATGCTGCACCTGCACCACGACCATATGGAACTGGTGGTCCATGGGGACAAAAAACTGAAATTCTACAATGCATTCCATTACAGCCATCCCCATGACGTGCTGTTTTTTGTAATGTATGTGCTGGAACAACTGAAGCTCAACCCGGAGAAAACCGAACTGCTGATAAGCGGCAAGATTGACAAAACTTCCGGAATTTACCTGTTGTTGAAGCAATACATCAAAAATGTGGGATTTGCCCGGCCGAACGAACTTTTTACCTACAGCTACACTTTCCAGGACAGCCCATCCCACCTCTTCGTGCACTTGCTCAATCTCTACTCTTGCGTATAATCAGCGGAAAATACCGGGGAAAGATACTGCATCCTCCTTCGGGACTCAGGGTACGACCTACCACCGATTTTGCCCGGGAAGCCCTGTTCAACCTGCTTTCGAATCATTTTGACCTGCCGGGACTGGAAGTACTTGATCTTTTTTCAGGAACCGGCAGCATAGGTTTTGAATTCGCTTCCCGCGGAGCAGCCCTGGTGCAGATGGTGGAACAGCGTGATGCCCAGATCCGGTTTATCAGAAAAACCATCAGCGAACTGCACCTGGAGTCCTGCCTTGTATACCGGGGGAACGTTTTCCTTTTCCTGAGGAAAAAAGGCCTCCGCTACGATGTGGTTTTTGCCGACCCCCCCTACGATATGGAAGGAATCGATCTGCTGCCCGACCGAGTACTGGAGGGAAATTTCCTGAAACCTGAGGGATGGTTCATTCTGGAACACGGAAGGAAAAATGCCTTTGACTCCCATCCCCGTTTCAGGGAATGCCGGAAATACGGAAGTGTACATTTTTCCATTTTCGAATAACCTGTATTTTGCCGGGGACACCGCGTCTTCTCATGCCTTAACTCAGATTAAAATTCCCTTTCGATACCCCTCTGCGACGAGATTGCCTCCCTCCGGTCGGCTGACTCAACCAGAGCCACCACACATCCCTCAAAAACCGGTTGCTGAGCAACCTGTTTTTTGTTGGGGCATACGTTTTGGCATGCAAGCATCCCGGCGTACGCCCCAATAAAATACCCCGCAGCAAGCTGCGGGGATTTTTGAGGGATGCGGTGACGACGAGACTCGAACTCGCGACCTCCGGCGTGACAGGCCGGCATTCTAACCAACTGAACTACGCCACCTTGTTACTTTCATTATTACTGCCTTCCGGAAACTATCCCCAGCTTTTCAAAAGGCCCTGCAAAATTACATAAAAATGAATTTCCACAAAACAATTCGTAAAAATTTATTTTTTCATCTTCCCGCGTAACCACTCATAAAACGATTCCATCCCTTCACCCGTGCGGGCCGACATATCAAATATTTCCAGTGAGGAATTCACCCGCAGGGCATTTCCCTTCAATACCTTCACATCGGTATCCAGATAAGGCAACAGATCGATTTTGTTAATCAAACACACCTGCGAGGTACGGAACATGTCAGGATATTTCAGGGGCTTGTCGTCCCCCTCTGTCACACTGGCCACCAGAACCCGGAAATGCTCCCCCAGATCGAAAAGAGCCGGACATACCAGGTTACCCACGTTCTCGATCATCAGGATCCCGGGACCCGAAGGGTCGAGCGACCTTACCGCCTGCTGCACCATGGCTGCATCCAGATGGCATCCGCTGCCCGTGTTCACCTGCACCACCGGCACCCCCGTTTTATTGATCCGCTCGGCATCGAGCAGCGATTGCTGATCACCCTCTATCAGGTAAAAGTTCATTTCTTTTCCCAGGGCTTCCACCAGCCTTTCCAGAATACTCGTTTTTCCCGATCCCGGTGAACTCACCCAGTTCAGGGCCAGAAGGCCCTTTCCTTCGAAATACCCCCGGTTCCTTTCGGCCAGCAGATTGTTCTTCGACAGAACATCCATTTCCAGCTCGATTTTCTTTTCCGCGTCAGGCGTGTGCACATGAGGCATCTCCCCGTGATGTTGATGATGTTCATGTTCATGTCCATGACCGTGCTCGTGGGAATGAGAATGACTGTGGGCATGTGAATGGCCTTCCGCGTGCCCATCACCGGGCAGGTGTTCATGGCTTCCGTCCCGGTTCATCCGGGTGATCAGGAACCCGTTTCCGGGTTCACCGCATCCGCAGGTATCACACATAATGATTATTGGTTTTAGCTACATAATCTGTTAGCTCTGATAAACTCTTATTCCCTTTTCAGGGAATTCTTTTTCGCATCCGGCTGCTCCACAGTAATCGATTTTACCTTCAGCTCGCGTCCTCTTACCAGTTCAGGATTCATTCCCCCGCACACGGGGCAGGTTTCATAGAACTGCTTCACCTCATAATATTTCCCGCACTCCCTGCAGCGTGCCCGGGCCGGAATGATATGCATATCCACCCGCAAACCTTCCAGCCCCTTTTCTTCCTTTACCGAAGAAAAAGCAAATTCCAGTGCATCGATCATCACCCCCGAAAGCTCTCCTACTTCAAGCTCCACACCGGTAATTTTTTCCGCACCCGATCTGGCGGCTTCCTCCCGTGCTATCTCGATCACTCTCAAGGCAATAGACAGTTCATGCATACATTTTTCCCCGGCTCCTTTTGATCAAATGTAAAAAAAATCAATGACATCCGGCATTTTTCAAATTTTCAATTCTTTTCCAGACCCAAATAGAGGAAAGAGAAAAGAGAGAAAACCATGTTTGTTCCAACCGTGATTTTTTTTGTATTTTGAGGCGGTATTTCAAACCGAAAAACGAGCGGATTATGTGCCTGGCCATACCCGGAAAAATCATCAGCATTGACAGAAGCAATCCCGACCTGGTCATGGCAAAAGTGGATTTTGCCGGGGTGAAAAAAGACATCTGCATTCAATGGGTGCCCGAGGCAAAGGAGGGGGACTATATTCTGGCTCATGTGGGTACCGCCCTGAGCCGGATTAACGAAAAGGAAGCGCTGGAAACCCTGGATCTCTTCCGGGAAATGGACAACCTGGCCGGTGATCCCTAATAACAAACTGCCATTGAAATACATTGACGAATACCGCGATGCCCGGCTGGTGAAGGAACTGGCAGGCAGAATACGAAGGGAAATCCGCCATCCGTGGACCATCATGGAGATCTGCGGAGGGCAAACCCACTCCATCCTTAAATTCAGGCTGGAAGACCTGCTTCCACAGGAAATTACCCTGATACACGGTCCGGGATGCCCGGTATGTGTTACCCCCACGGAAAAGATTGACCGGGCCATTGACCTGGCAGGCCGGCCCGGGGTGATTCTTGCCTCTTTCGGTGATATGCTGCGGGTTCCCGGATCGGAAACCGACCTGCTGTCGGCAAAGGCCGCCGGTAGCGATGTCCGCATGGTGTATTCCCCTCTGGATGCCGTGAAGATCGCCGAAAACAATCCTTCCCGTCAGGTGGTTTTCTTCGGGGTGGGTTTTGAAACAACCGCCCCGGCCAACGCGCTGGCCGTAAAAGAAGCCCGGAACAGGGGATTGAAAAATTTCTTCCTGCTTAGTTCCCAGGTACTGGTTCCGCCGGCCATCCGCGCCCTGCTGGACGAAGGCGAAGGGCGGATCCACGCATTCCTGGCAGCCGGTCATGTATGCACCGTGATGGGATACGAAGAGTATATCCCTATCGCAGAAACCTACCATACTCCCATCGTGGTAACCGGGTTTGAACCGGTTGATATTATGCAGGGCATTCTGCATGCGGTCCGTTTGCTCGCCAAAAAAGAACACCGGGTACACAATGCCTATGCGCGTGCCGTAAAAAAAGAAGGAAACCCGGCAGCAAAGGCACTGATCCGTGAAATATTCCAGGTCACCGATCGCGAATGGCGGGGTATTGGCTTTATTCCCATGAGCGGGCTGGAACTGTCACCCGCCTGGGCCGAATTTGATGCGGAAAAAGCATTTGAGTTCCGGGTAAAGAAAAAACGCGGCACCGGAAAATGCCTGGCCGGAAAAGTACTGCAGGGCAAAATACTTCCCGGTCTGTGTCCGGAGTTCGGGAAAACCTGCACCCCCGACCACCCCCTGGGCGCTCCTATGGTATCATCGGAAGGAACCTGCGCAGCCTACTTCAGATACGGTAACTACCAAAATAACAGGTCTTGAGAAAAAAAGAGAAAAATATCCGGGGTTT
>Ga0190344_1000068_pt1 | contig 69186 bp, 55 predicted proteins | sample 48721323_MG_FD_161662 | JGI IMG/M metagenome (GOLD analysis project Ga0190344, IMG submission 161662) | Hydrothermal vent microbial mat bacterial communities from Southern Trench, Guaymas Basin, Mexico - 4872-13-2-3_MG | ecosystem: Environmental > Aquatic > Marine > Hydrothermal vents >... | reverse complement strand
TTGTATCATATCAATTGTGGTTGGAGAAGCAATGCTCATCGGTTTTCTATTGGAAATCATTCCTAAAAGTTGGGCCTTTGGTTTTCTGCCAGTTGTTCCAATTGTGGTTGTTTCTACACTGATTATTCTCATTGGCACAGTGTTCCGCTTCAAGCCAGCCAGGTAGGGAGATTGGAGTCCAAACTTTAGTTTTGCAGGAGTCCAAACTTTAGTTTGGCAGAAGGAGTCCAAATGTAAGGAAGGCAGCCGTCAAATCGCACCCAAATACCGACTGCCATTAAATTAAGCAACAAAACACCTACAAAAAGTCTCAAATGGTAAGCGCGACAGAGGGCAATTGATAACTGAATTTGAAACCATCCAGTGAAATACAAATTAATCACATAATTATCCAACCCCGATAGGGGTTGAATTTGAATAGCCCCAGGTGAAACCTCAATGCCATTAGATTTTGCTATATTTTTTTGTTAAAACGCCCGGTCGTGCCCTATTTTTCTCTAGGGGTGGGGTCGTAAGTCATTGTTTTTATTGAAAGTAAAAAATCGGGTACCCCACCCTAACACACACAAAAATTGATTAAAAATCAATAGGTTATATCTTAACTTAATGGCATTGAGGTGAAACCTGGGGGAGGAATTAACCCCCCCCCAAACAACCCCGATAGGGGTTGAATGTGAAACGCAGTAATTCGCTACGCGAGATAATAGAATAGTATTTAACCAAATCGGGAAATGCTATAGTTTGGCAGAAGGAGTCCAAACTTTAGTTTGGCAGTGTCAATCGTCCAAACGTAAGGCAGCCGTCAAATCGCACCCAAATACCGACTGCCATTAAGTTAAGCAACAAAACACCTACAAAAACTATTAATAAGGAAGTCCGACAGAGGGCCATAACTTAATTTGAAACCTTCCACGTCGGCAAAAGTTTCGCTCCGCGAAACTTTTGCCGACGTAAGTCTTTTATGGCCCTCAAATAAGGTCGTCCAAATAACCATACAAAATATCTGTTAATAACGGTGGCCCGCGTATCACTCTGCCAAACTAAAGTTTGGACTCCGACTGCCAAACTAAAGTTTGGACTCCGCTGCCAAACTAAAGTTTGGACGACTGCTAAACTTTGAGGGCCATAACTTAATTTGAAACCTTCCACGTCGGCAAAAGTTTCGCTTCGCTGTACTTTTGCCGACGTAAGTCTTTTATGGCCCTCAAACCAGATAGTCCAAATAACCATCCAAAATATAGGTTAATAGCCGTGGCCCGCGTCTCACGACTCTGAGGCGATAAATCGCCTACTACAAACGACTACTACAAACGTGGACTGGTTGAGGCGATAAATCGCCTACTACAAACGGGCCAATAATTGGTAATGGGTAATTGGTAATGGGTGATTGGTAATAGGTAATTTGAGTTATCAATTGGTAATTAGTCATTGATAATTAATAACCGATAACGGGTAATTTGCCATTACCGATTCGCCATTACCATTTTCATTAGTATTGCATTCGTCAATTGACGGTGATATAGTGCCGCGCCTCGGAAAGGAGACTCTTGATAAATGAAATTTGCAGGTGCGTTCCACGCACCCGACGCATGCTTGGCAGAATGTGAATATAAGCAATTCCTTATTTCATTCCTATTAAAAAGATTTTTTTTTAAAAGGCTTGCATTTTCATTTTTTCGTGTCAGATTTAGTTTGATATATGGGGTGACATCGTTTAGGAGTTTGTGAAGAATTAGTTCAAAAATGGCTAATTGAAGAAGTAGGTCTTCCACCTTTATATGTTACCAATGCCAAAGATTCAGAATGTGTTGAAATTTGGGATGATATTGCTTAAGGTGTCAAAATTAATAAAGGTAAGAGAAAGTTTAATAAAGGGTAATATGTTCTACTAGTAAAGAATCAAGATCAGAGTAGTTGATTTTATAAGAGTAGTTGGTATAGGCTTATTCACTGTTAAATTAAATGGAAAAATGTTGAATTCTGGGGACAAATACTTAGCATTAATGATATACCAACAACATGGCAAGATTAGCAAGAGTTATTTTACCCGGATACCCTCATCATATTACCCAGCGTGGTAATCGTCGTCAGGAAGTTTTATGAAGATGATTACCAACATTATCTTGAATGGCTTAAAATGTTGTGTCAACAGGAAAAGGTAGAAATATGGGCATACTGTTTGATGAACAATCATGTTCACCGTGTGTCAAACCAAACAAGATATCCAATCATCGTGTCGCAGAAACGCTTATGCATTATACTCGAATGATTAATTTTCGAGAGAAGTGGATATTTGTGGCAGGGGCGTTTTGCGAAGCAATCCGGGATTTGGCGGAAAAAGGTTGCTGAACAACGCAAACTTATTATTTGGTGATATAGAAATGAAACAATTGAAACCTGGAGAAAAAATGATGAAAAAAAAATCCCTTTTTTATCGTGTTGCTTGCCGTCTGTATTGTTGCAATTATTCTTGCAATTATTGTTGCAAATTTTTTTGTTGCAATTGTAGTAGTAGAAGAGGAAGAAGAACCTGTTCTGTGGTTTACCACGGCAGAACTTGGCGAATACTGGAGCAGCCGGCCAGCGGTTTTTGACAAGCAGACTGTCGCTTATTTGCAGGCGAAACTTCGGGAAAGCAGGGCTGTATGGGAAAATAACAAGGGAAAATATCAAAATTCCTATACCTATACCCGTGCTTTCAGTTCATGGGTTGGATTCGGACACAAAACAACTGTACGGGTGAAAAACGGGGTGGTCGTAGAAAGACATTTTGAGGCGTTCAACCGGGATAACAAAATAACCGAGTCCTATACGGAAGGCCCGAAAGACATTGGTACGCACAAAAGAGGAGAACCGGTTTCGACCATGGAAGAACTCTATGAGGAATGTGCCAATGCTCATCTGAAACAAGATCCGAAAACAAATGTTCTGTCATTGAGAATCTCTCAAGATGGAATTCTTGAAGGATGTACCTATCGTTCCATCGGGTGTGCCGATGATTGCACGAGAGGTTTGCAAGAATTCCGGTTTGCCTGGGAAAATTCTGCTTCCAGGCAGCAATATCCGGTTCCTTTTGAAGGGAAAAATAATTAGGATCAGAGTAAGATTAAGGAACGCGCATAAAATAACTTAGACAACTTTTTCTCAATACCACAAGAGAATCGCTAATTTTTTAGGGCTATTTTATTTCATGCACGTTCCTAATTAATCATTTTCTCTACACACACTCTTAGCAATAAATCCTTTGGCGATGGTATTAATTTTAGAAACCCCGTTTTTTCAAAAGGTTTTTTTTAGAAAATTCTGAGAAACCAAGAAGAATTAAAGGGGCCAGGCTCGGATTATTTTGGGGGGGGGTTCATCGTAGCCACCAAACTCATTAGGTAAGCCCGCATTAGGAGGCGCTGAAACGTCATTTTCTGAAATTATTGACAGACAATTCTGCAATATATTGGCGTAATTCCTAAGCACCAGGGCGCAATTTAAACCAATGTCTCTATTTCATCAGCCGCTTCCCGTGCCAATTGATCTGCCGCCACATTGATTTCATAAGCCAAATCAGCCTGATGATAATCTTTAAGGGAGATTCGATTAGCATTAAAGCATGGCATTAATGGTATGAAAGTGGTGAGGGTAGTCAATGCAGTAGAACAATCGTTGAAACCAAACCAAACTGTTGTGTTATAAGGAATATCCAAAAACGGTGTTGCCCACCATTTCCCTAACACAACACGGTGTCCAATCATTTCAACTCAATTGGAGAATTTATGGCCGTTCCTTTTTTAGAACGTACTGATATGCGAAGGTATTGTTATTGAAGAGGGTGTATTTATTGGCCCAAGCGTTATCAGTGGAGTCCAAACTTTAGTTTGGCTGGAGTCCAAACTTTAGTTTGGCAGTGTCAATCGTCCAAACGTAAGGCAACCGTCAAATCGCACCCAGATACCGACTGCCATTAAGTTAAGCAACAAAACACCTACAAAAAGTCTCAATAAGAAAGTCCGACTGAGGGCCATAACTTAATTTGAAACCATCCACGTCGGCAAAAGTTTCGCTTCGCTGTACTTTTGCCGACGTAAGTCTTTTATGGCCCTCAAATAAGGTCGTCCAAATAACCATCCAAAATCTAGGTTAATAACAGTGGCCCACGTCTCACTACTCTGCCAAACTCAAGTTTGGACTCCGGCTGCCAAACTCAAGTTTGGACGACCGCGGCGACTGCCAAAGTTTGGAGTCCTGCTAAACTTTGGACTCCTGCCAAACTCAAGTTTGGACGACTGCTAAACTTTGAGGGCCATAACTTAATTTGAAACCATCCAAACTATTTTATGGCCCCCAAAATCGAGAGTCTAAATTTGGCTTGCCTTTTCATAGTGTCATAATGTGTGCCCCCTTAAGGGGTGACATCGTTTAGGAGTCAGACAAAAGTGTGGCAGACACTGTTGACGCGATAGAGATCGCAACCAAGAACGCGCTTGCGTTCACACTGAGTTTGCCAAAATCTGTGGGTAAAGCATGTCGTTATGCTGAGATTGTGCTGAAAGCAAATCAATCTTATGCACAAGGCTTTTGTAAAAAAAATGTTACATATACTGAACAAGGTTACAAACTAGACTTTTTTATTACATGAACCGTTCGTTCAAAAACGCTCAAATTCAACACCCTACTCTAAGGGTAAAATAATGCATCGTCTAAAAAAGGCGTTGATTCAAAAAAAAATCTGTTGTTCTCCTAATAGTTGCTGCCGATTAGGCAAAATTTTATCAATAACCCTCGTTTGATCTTGATGGAAGCTGCCATTCTTGAGCCGTTGCGTCGAAATGAGAGTATTGTACTGCATCCACGCCTAGAAAATGCACTCATCATTTATGAAAATCAGGGCCAAGAGGCCTTAGCAAAACTCTATCAGAGTTATATCGACATCGCTTGTCAGGCGAATTTGCCAATCCTTTTATGTACGCCGACTTGGCGGGCAAACTCTGAGCGAGTTCAGGAATCTCATGTTGAGTTAAATATTAATGGTGATGCCGTTCATTTTTTAACGAAAATCCGAGATGAGCAACATTTGGCAACCCCAGAAATTAAAATTGGCGGCCTAATCGGCTGCCAAAATGACTGCTATAAACCAAATGAGGGATTGTCACCTTTTGAGCGGAAAGATTTCAGGCTTGGCAAATCAATCAATTGGCCCATGCTGGTGTTGATTTCGTAAATAGCAGTCACATTGCCTTGGGGTAGAAGAAGCGATTGGTATAGCAAGAGCGATGGATGGCAAAGACGAAAGTCCCGTATATCAGTTTTTTTATAGGGAAAGATAGTTGTATTTTAGACGGTTTTTCTTTGGTGAATGCCATTAGTACTGTCGACGAATCTACGAGATATCCACCTATTGGATATCTGGTGAATTGTGCGTATCCTAGCTTTCTTCAGGCCTCCGAACAGCCAACCGCACTTTATAAGCGTTTAATCGGATACCAAGCCAATGCGTCATCACTTGATCATTGCGAGATTGATGAGGCCGTTGATTTAAAAGTCAACGATATTTCGGATTGGGGTAAGCAGATGCTCAGATTCAATCAACATTATGGAATCAAAATTCTTGGAGGATGCTGTGGCACTGGTGTTCAACATTTAAAGTATCTCGTTAACCACTAGGAGTCCAAACTTGAGTTTGGCAGCAATCGTCCAAACGTAAGAAAGGCCGCCGTCAAATCGCACCCAAATACCGACTGCCATTAAGTAAAGCAACAAAACCCCTACAAAAAGTATTAATAAGGAAGTCCGACTGAGGGCCATAACTTAATTTGAAAACCTCCAACGTCGGCAAAAGTTTCGCTCCGCGAAACTTTTGCCGACGTAAGTCTTTTATGGCCCTCAAAATAGAGAGTCTAAATAACCATACAAAATATCGGTTAATAACAGTGGCCCGCGTCTCACGACTCTGAGGCGATAAATCGCCTACTACAAACTACTACAAACGTGGACTGGTTGAGGCGATAAATCGCCTACTACAAACGGGCCAATAATTGGTAATTGGTAATGGGTAATTGGTAATTGGTAATTGGTAATTGGTAATTGGTAATGGGTAATTGGTAATGGGTAATTTTTCATTTTTCATTAGTATTGCATTCGTCAATTGACGGTGGTAGAGTGCCGCGCCTCGGAAAAAATGCGGTTGAAAAAAAACTTGACACAAGTCAAAGAACTTGATTTTTTAATTTGAGGACTGAAAAAAAGGCTTGACATATTGGAAACAATTTGTTAATTACGCACTCTTAAAAAGTCGTTTCTAGGCATCGAAAACAGTTTGTGTGCTAAATATTGTTGGTTGTTTCGTCTGGACAAATTCCAGAAACATCAAAAAAGTACTTGATATTTTTGATAAAGCCAACATTTAGTCATTTTACGCACTCTTAAAAAGTCGTTTCTATGCATCGAAAACAGTTTGTGTGCTATAGATATTCAGATAATTCTTTAGTCCCCTTTAGGGGACTTGAGCTTTTAGCTGTTTTGAAATTATTTACCTGAAAATCTATAAATATTGTTGGTTGTTTCGTCTGGACAAATTCCAGAAACATCAAAAAAGTACTTGATATTTTTGATAAAGCCAACATGTAGCCATTTGCATTATTTTATGGCTGTTTAGCAACTGTTAATTCTTTTTTGGATTAACGTCATAAGCCGTATTTTGTAGGGTGTCTAAGCATCATACACTAGAAATGGAAAATGGGAATGCGCTCCGTTGAGGGAAAACATAAATCTTCTATTTTCAATTTTTACCATAACGCAATTATTATGCTGGACGTTATTGACTATGCAAGTAGAACAACTTAAACCCGATTTGTTAATCCAAGGTGATTCATTATCCGAACCGATTAAGCTTATTAAGTTCAGTCAATTAGGCAATGCAGTTAAGATCATTGGGACTGGCATTCACACTCGCAAAAATCATAATTTATTATTCTCGCTTGAACAATTACAGGCATTGGAAATCAGTCCAGAAACCATGCCATACAATGGAGACGCGGCCCGTTTTCGTTTAGGGATTGAGGCCCTCCGTTTGAGTTTAGCTTATGAATATGATCCTTATTTTACGCTCTCCATTTCTAAAATCGATCCGTTGCCTCACCAGTTAGAAGCCGTTTATGATTACTTTTTAAAATTGCCGCGAGTGCGTTTTTTATTAGCCGATGATCCCGGAGCCGGTAAAACCATTATGGCTGGCTTGTTGATTAAAGAGTTAAAAATTCGCGGATTGATTAGGCGCACTTTGATTATAAGTCCGGCTAATTTGACGTTTCAGTGGCAACGTGAAATGCAGGAAAAGTTTAGGGAAAATTTTACTGTGATGAATGGGGATCGGTTGCGAACTGTTTACGGCACTAACCCTTGGCAAGAAAATCAACAAATTGTCACTTCAATCGCCTGGGTTTCACGGATTGAGGAGGCGAATAAAAGTTTATTACAAAGCCATTGGGATTTAATCATTGTTGATGAAGCCCATAAAATGAGTGCGACTAAGGCAGAGAAAAAAACCTTAGCTTATAGTCTCGGCGAAAAATTATCGACTTTGACGGATCATTATTTATTAATGACAGCCACACCGCATAAAGGTGAACCGGAAAACTTTCGTCTGTTTTTAGCCTTATTAGATAAAGATGTCTATGCACATGTTGAGAGTATTCATACCGCGATTGCTCAAAACGAAGCCCCTTTTTATCTACGACGGGTTAAAGAATCATTAGTCAGTTTTCCGCACCCAAAAACAGGTGTCGTTAAAAACTTATTTACCAAACGGATTGTTAAAACCATCACTTTTCATCTCAACCATGCTGAACAAGATTTTTATGAAGCCTTATCGCGTTATGTCGAGCGCCAAGCTGAAAAAGTCAAAGGCGATGAATCCGCTAAAGGACGTGCGTTAGGCTTTACCTTGGCATTGTTACAACGGCGGTTTGCTTCTAGTGTTTATGCCTTGCGGCGTACTTTAGAGCGGATGGTTAAACGCCGCGAAGATATTTTAAAATCACCGCAAAAATATCGAGAAGCCCAAATTGCGAAAAAATTGCCGGATGATTTTTCTGATTTGCCTGACGATGAGCAAGAAAAAATTTTGGCGGAGATTGAATCTATCCTTGTCTCAATTGATCCGTATGAATTAAAACAAGAAATTCGTGAATTAACCCGCTTAATTGAGCAAGCCCAACAGTTAGAAGAACATGAAATTGAATCTAAATTGGCAAAACTGAAAACCGTCATTAAGGAAAATCAGGTTTTTCAAGATCAAGCCATTAAACTATTAATCTTTACCGAACATAAAGATACTTTAGAATATCTCGTCAAAAAACTGACCAAAGACTGGGATTTAACCGTGACTCAAATTCATGGCGGCATGAAAGTCGGTGGTTTAAATATGCCCGGTAGTCGCCTACAAGCAGAACATGCGTTTAAAAATGACTGTCAACTCTTGGTAGCGACTGAGGCGGCTGGCGAAGGAATTAATCTCCAATTTTGCTGGTTTATGATTAATTATGACATTCCTTGGAATCCGATTCGGTTAGAGCAACGCATGGGACGTATTCACCGTTATGGACAACCCAAAGATTGTTTAATTATTAATTTTGTCTCAGAAGAAACCAGAGAAGGGCGCGTGTTAGGGCGGTTATTGGAACGCATTGAATCCATTGAAAAAGATTTGGATCCACAACGCACCGGTAAAGTGTTCAATGTTTTAGGCGATATATTTCCAGCGAACCAATTAGAACGTTGGTTGCGGGATATGTATATTAATAATATGTCAGAAGCAGAAGTCACAGAACGCATTGTCGAAACAGTGGACAGCAAGCGTTTTGAAGAAATTACCCAATCCGCCTTAGAGGGATTAGCGAAAAAAGATTTAAATTTAGCCTCTCTATTTAATCGGACGAAGGAAGCCAAAGCCAAACGCTCCAAACCAGAATTTATTGAAGATTTTTTTGTGCAATCTGCACAGATTGTAGGCTTGCCTATCACCGTGCTAAAATCTAAATCCAATCAGTATCGGCTCGGAAAAATACCGCGTGGTTTATTAGCCATTGGTGAACAATTAACCAACCAGTTTGGAGCGTTAGGGCGTGAATATAAACACATTGCTTTTGATAAAGACTTATTGAAAAAAAATCCGGCGTTGGAATGGGTGACTTTAGGACATCCATTATTTGAAACGGTGCGCCAAGCCATCTGGAATGCCGTGCAAACGGATTTACAACATGGGGCAATGTTTTTTGATTTACAGTGTGAGCAGCCGCTGAATCTACACATTTTTAAAGCCGCCATCATTGATGGACGTGGACATATTTTACATAAGCGTTTATTTGTGGTTGAAGTGCTTATGGACGGGCGTTTACAAATTCAACCGCCAACCCGGTTATCCGATTTAATCCCGGTAACGACTCATATCCCAATACCCAAAGCGGATTTAGTAAAAGCGGCGGAATCTATAGAATTATTTTTATTAGAAAACGCTTTACAAGCCTTTTTAGAGGAAGTCAAAACCGAACGCCATCAAGAATTAGCCACTATTGCCAAGCATTTGAATATTAGTTACACTGAAATCACTAATAAATTACAATGTCAATGGGCTGATTTAGATGAAATAAAACAATCCGGTAAACGAGAAGCCGGCTTAGCGGGGCGTTTAAAGCAAGTCGAAGATCGCTTAGATGAAAAGAACGCACGTTGGGAGCAACGCAAGCATGAATTAGCTCAAGAGCAAAATTGTTTTTTAAGTGATATCGAATGTATTGGACGCGCTTGGGTATTACCCCACCCAGAACGTCAAACACCAGAATTAGCCCCATTAGTCAGGGATCAAGCAATTGAACACATTGCCATACAAACGGTGATTGCGTATGAACAAAAGCGCGGCTTTCAAGTCGAAAGTGTTGAAAAAGACAATTGTGGTTTTGACTTGATTTCTCGTCCGTTATCTTATGAAGATGTTGAGCAAGTTGCACCGATTCGGTTTATTGAAGTCAAGGGACGTGCTAAAAAGGGTATGATTGTCTTAACGCCCAACGAATATTATACCGCACAACGCTTAGGTGATGATTATTGGTTATATGTCGTACTCCATTGCGCCACCAAACCAGAACTACAAATCTTTCAAAACCCAGCCGCGTTAAATTGGGATCGCGTGATTAAAGTAGAACACTATCGACGGAATTTTTAATTGTTTTTAATTGTAGGGTGGGTAGAGCGAAACGCAACGAAGTAACGGAGCTTGCGACGTTCAACCCACCACTTACCCACTTACCCCTAACAATAGAGATAAATTTTGAATGGATTACCCCAAACGTCTCATTGAGGTAGACTTACCCATTAAAGAAATTTCTGCCCATGCCCGGCGTGAGAAATCTATCCGGCATGGGCATATTTCGACGTTACATATTTGGTGGGCGCGACGACCTTTAGCCGCTTGTCGTGCCGTATTGTGTGCCTCGTTATGGCTTGATCCGGCTGATAAATTCTGTCCCAAAAGCTTTCGGATAAGCGTCTCAACCGTATTAAGTCAATTCGCCAAACAAGTGCGCTCCGATAAAACATTAATGGCATTATGTCAATCGCATTGGACATTATGGAATAGCTTAAATCAAACCCGCTTAAATCCAGATAACGAAGCTTGTTATTGGGACATGCGAACCGCTTTATTAGCTTTTATCGCCGATTTTGCCAATTGGGATGCTTCTACGAATCCTGCTTTTTTGCAAACGGCCCGCGCATTGACACAAGCAGCGCATGAAGCCTTGGGCGGTGAACCGGGTTCGTTGCCATTAGTGGTTGATCCGTTTGCTGGGGGCGGTTCGATTCCGTTAGAAGCGTTGCGAATTGGTGCCGATGCGTATGCCAGTGATTTGAATCCGGTGGCGGTTCTATTAAATAAAGTTTTGTTGGAATATATTCCCAAATATGGGCAACGTTTAGCAGATGAAGTCCGTCGATGGGGTGATTGGATATCGCTCGAAGCTGAAAAGGAATTAGCGGCATTTTATCCACCGGATTCAGATGGGGCTGTGCCGATTGCGTATTTATGGGCGCGAACCATTGTTTGTGAAGGCTGTGGTGCCGAAGTGCCTTTGATGCGTTCGTTGTGGTTAGCCAAAAAAGCGAAAAAATCGGTGGCATTGCGTTTAGTGCCTAAACCGGATGACAAGCGGGTTGATTTTGAAATTATTGAGAATATCAAGGCATCGGATGTTGGCGAGGGAACGGTTAAGCGTGGTTCAGCGAGTTGTCCCTGTTGTGGGGTTATTACGCCAGTGGCTTCGGTACGTCAACAGTTAAAACCACGCCGTGGTGGTGCTGCTGATGCTCGCCTGTTTTGTGTGGTGACAACGCGAAGCGAAAAAAAGGGGCGGTTTTATCGTTTGCCTACGGAACGTGATTTGGAAGTGGTGCGGAAAGCCGGTGAAGAATTGGAACGACGTAAGCAAGCGCATCAGGGGGAATTGAGTTTGGTGCCGGATGAGCCTTTACCACCACAAGGTGCGCTTGGTTTTCGTGTGCAATTGTATGGAATGGAGCAATGGGGCGATTTGTTTTCGCCACGTCAGTTGTTGGCTTTGACAACGTTGGTTAATTTGGTAAGAAAGATAGAAGAACAGTTTGAGAATGAAGATAAGGGGTTTGTGGAAGCCGTGCGGGTATGTTTGGGATTAGCAATAGATAGACAAGCAGATTATTTGACTTCTTTAGTTATTTGGGCAAATACTGGAGAATTTATTGCTCACACTTTCGGGAGGCAAGCATTACCTATGGTTTGGGAATGGCCTGAATGCAATCTTTTTGTGGATACTTCTGGGAATTGGCGAGGTGCATTGAATTGGATTTGTTTAGTTATTGAAGCTAATATATCCGACACGATTTCTGAAGGACAAGCGGAAAATGAATCAGCTACTAACCACCCTTACAAAAATCAAAAATTTGTGCAATGTTTTTTTACCGATCCACCTTACTATGATAACGTTCCTTACGCAGATTTATCTGATTTTTTCTATGTTTGGTTAAGACGTACAATTAAAGATGTTCACCCACAACTTTTTGCAAACGAACTCGTACCAAAAAATGATGAATGTATCGTAGATGAAGTCAAAGGAAAAGATAAAACCTATTTTGAACAAAATATGGAACAAGCTATGGAAAATGGTTGTAGCATGTTAGAACCTAATGGTATAGGCGTGGTCGTTTTCGCCCACAAATCAACAACAGGTTGGGAAACCATGCTTAATGCCATGATTCAAGCGGGATGGATAATTACAGCGTCGTGGTCAATCGATACCGAAAGAAGCGCAAGGTTACGTGCTCACGATTCTGCCGCTCTTGCCTCCTCCATCCACCTAGTTTGCCGCCAGCGTCCCAATAAAGCTGACAATGTAGGCGACTACCGCACCGTATTAGAGCAACTCAACCAACGGGTTAAAGAATGGCTACCTCGTCTCAATGGAGAAGGGATTGTGGGAGCCGATGCGATTTTTGCTTGTATTGGGCCCGCGATGGAAATTTTCTCGCGTTACGACAGCGTCGAAAAAGTGGATGGTACCTTAATCACGCTCAAAGCCTACCTAGAGCAAGTGTGGGCAACCGTCTCCAAAGAAGCCCTAAGCATGATATTCAGTGAGATAGAGACCACCGGCTTAGAGGAAGATGCCCGCTTGACGGCCATTTGGTTATGGACACTGTCCACCGAGACTTCTACTGCCGAAACCGTAGATGATGAAGAAATGCCTAAAAAAGTTAAAGCGACTGGTTACGTGTTAGAATATGATGCGGCCCGCAAATTGGCGCAAGGCTTAGGCGCACACCTAGATAAACTTGAGCACCTCGTTTATATCAAAGGCAGCGAAGCCCGTTTACTCCCAGTGACAGAACGCGCCCGTTACCTATTTGGCAAACCCGAAACCGCCAAAACTCTCAAAAAAACTAAGAAATCGCAAACGGAACTCTTTGCTTTACCGGAAGATTTAGAGGTTAATCTTCCCACCGCCGGCAATACCACCCTAGATCGCATTCATCAATGTATGTTGTTATTTGCCGAAGCCCGTAGCGAAGCCTTAAAACGTTTTATCCAAGAAATCATCGGCACCGATGTCCAAGTTTGGAAATTAGCCAACGCCCTATCAGCCCTTTATCCCAAATTCACCGACGAAAAAAGATGGGTAGATGGTGTGCTGGCTAGGAAGAAAGGGTTGGGGTAAATTTATTTAAAGGAGTGACGCTGGCGCGTCACGAAAGGCGTTCCCACGCTGGCACGCTCATCGTTAGACACAAGAATTTAAGTAGTTGAAATAAAAGCGTATTATGTTGGGTGGGCAAAGTCTTTGCCCACCCTCTATATTTAACGGTGGGCAAACTGCCCACCCTACATTTTGACTTATGTATAACGATAAGCGCTGGCGCGTGGGAACGAGGTTAATTATTTTGATCCAACTGTGTGAAGGCTTACGTTAAAATGAAAAACAAAACCCTGATCAGAAAAATAAACCTGCAAAATTTCCTCTCCTACGGTAGCCAAGGAGAAGAAATTGAATTGCAACCGCTTAATGTATTGATTGGTACCAATGGTTCTGGCAAATCTAATTTTATTGAAGCTTTTAGAATTCTGAAGGCTATACCAACAGATTTAATGGCTCCCATTCGTCCGGGAGGTGGTATTAATGAATTTATTTGGAAAGGTGCGGTAGCTTCTACAGCGGTACTTGAAGTTGTCCTCAATAATGCTGAACAGGATTTTAACTATAAAATCAGTTTTAGAGGCGCAAATCAGAGACTCGAAATCCTTTTGGAAGTGATTGAGCAAACTGAAATAGGTAAAGAATATCGTTTGAGTTCAGAGCAATCGGTTATTGCAAGAGGATTTAACCCCAAGGCAGCTGGGGCTAAAACGCTCTTTGTCAATCAAGAACTTTTTTATCTCAAAAATCAATTTTCTGACATTGGTTTTTATCGTGATTGGCACTTAGGGCAAGGCTCAACCCTCAGAAAACCTCAACACACAGATTTACCAGAACATCCGCTCGAAGAAGATGGTAGTAACCTTGGACTGGTTTTGAATGATTTACAATATCAACTCCCTAGTCAACAAATTCTTGAACAGTTTAAAAAAAATTATCCAGATGCCGAGGAACTGAACATCAAAATTTACGGTGGCACCGTACAAATATTTATCCGTGAAAAGAGTTTTAGTCAGCCGATTCCAGCTCCTCGTTTATCTGATGGCACACGACATTATTTATTTTTAATGGCATTACTGCTTGATCCTAATCCGGCACCACTATTATGTATTGAAGAGCCTGAATTAGGTTTACATCCGGATGTTTTACCCACCATTGCTGAGATGCTGATTGAGGCTTCGCAAAAAACCCAATTAATCGTAACAACTCATTCTGATATTTTAATTTCAGCACTGCCCACCGAATCGGTGTTAGTCTGTGAACGAGACAATGAGGGTAGCCATTTGCGTCGTCTTAATCCTGAGCAACTCAAAGAATGGTTAGAAAATTATACAATTGGTGATCTTTGGTTAATGGGTGAAATAGGAGGAAGGCAATGGTAAAAGAAATTCGCTCGTTATAACGGATTTGGGGGAGAACTGTTTGATAATGATTAATGATTAATGATTAATGATTAATGATTAATGATTAATGATTAATGATTAATGATTAATGATTAATTAAACTTTTGTTTTTTTTTAATTGAAGCGGAATCTTTTCGGGGATCACGTTTTAGAACCTAAGGAACTTACCTACTCACCTCCCCAGCTTGAGCCTATACAGCTTATGAAGGAGTTTAGGCATTAAAAGGTTGGATATGCCGGAAAAAATCACTCAAAAAACGGCATCAAAACTCACGTAACTCTTTGAAATTCTTATTGCCCCCCAAATCCGTTACAATCAGGAAATTCGCCTTTACCTTGAAGGCGGTGGAGATAAAAAAAATACCAAATTTTTGATACACCAAGGATTTAATCAATTTTTTAGCAGTCTCCGTCAAATGGCACAAAGTCACAAAATTCGGTGGAAAATTATTATCTGTGGCTCTCGCAACAATGCTTTCCGGGATTTCAAAATTGCTTTAAAAGCGCATCCCAAAGCTTTTAATGTATTGCTAGTTGATGCAGAATCCCGAGTCAACACAACCGCTTGCGAACATCTAAAGCAGAGAGATAATTGGGATGTCACCGCTATTGAAGACGAACAATGCCACTTAATGGTACAAACAATGGAAGCTTGGTTAATTGCTGATATTGATACCTTAAAAAAATTCTACGGACAGGGATTTAAAGAAAATTCAATTCCCCGCAATCCGAATGTAGAACAGATTGAGAAAAAGCAACTTGAACCGATTTTAAAAGCTGCCACTCGCCAAACATCTAAAGGCGAATATCACAAAATACGACATGCTTCCAAACTTTTAGGCTTATTAAATGTTGATAAGGTACGAGTAGCAGCATCACATTGTGATCGTATTTTTACAGTCCTTATAAAAAAAATGTGAACTCCCTACGTTAGGGTAATAGTGACGCCGGCGCGTCACGGAATGCGTTCCCACGCTGGCGCGTCAATGCCATTAAGTTAAGAAATAAACGAGAAAGAGCCAAAGCTAAAGTCCCCTAAAGGGGACTGGTAAATTCCTGATTTTTTCATAAGCACACGATATGGCATTGAGTCTTCAGTGCCCTTTAGGGCACTTCAGCTATTAGACGACGGCTTTACCAAAGGCGGGGGGGATTATTTCTTTCTAATTCCTTAACTTAATGGCATTGACGCTGGCGCGTGGGAACGAGGTTAATCATTGATTATAAAGGGAAAAAACATGAGCAAACCTTGGTACAATTTAATCCAACCGCGTGAAGATTTACGATCTGGGCAATCTTTAGAGGCTGCTGATTTTGCGGTTAATTTGGGTCAAATTTTAACGCACAACGCCAATGAAACTTATCAAAATCCAGAACAATTCTTTGTGCGGACCTATTTGACCAAAAATCTTTCTAAGTTGGCGATTGAAGTCAATCGCCGTTTGGCGGGTGAAATGACTGGCACTTCTGCTGTCTTTAATATAATGAATCAATTCGGTGGTGGTAAAACCCATGCCCTCACTATGCTTTATCATTTAGCCAAACACGGCAAACAAGCGCATGACTGGGAAGGCGTGAATAAAATCCGCGCCCAAGCCCAAATCAGTGAAATTCCTCAAGCCAATATTGCCGTATTCGTCGGCACCGATTTTGACACGATTAAAGGGCGGGGTGGCAACGATAACACGCCGCATCGTTTAACCCCTTGGGGCGAAATCGCCTTTCAACTCGGCGGTGAAGCTAACTTCAACAAAGTTGCCGAACACGATGTTCAACATATCGCCCCAGCCGGTGATGTTATTCACCAAATGCTACCCACTGATCGTCCTTGCCTTATTCTGATGGACGAATTGATGAACTATGTCAGTCGTGGTGGTGATCATGCTTTTACCCAACTGTACAGTTTTCTGCAAAACCTATCTGAAGAAATACGTAGTACAACTCGTGCCGTATTGGCGATTTCCTTACCGGCTTCAGAATTAGAAATGACTCCCGAATCTCAAGCCAATTACCAGCGTCTGGAAAAACTTCTTGCTCGTTTGAGCAAAGCGATGTTGATGTCTACGGAGGAGGAAACCTCTGAAATTATTCGCCGTCGTCTATTTGATTGGGAAATGGGCCTTTTTACCCAAGAAGGTAAAGTTTTGCTGCCTAAAGAAGTCGGCCCGATTTGTCAAGAATATGCACAATGGACTATGGATAACAAAAGTCAACTGGGTGTTGATCATTTTGATCAAACGCAATTTTTAGCGACTTATCCCTTTCACCCGACTGTTCTATCGGTATTTGAACGCAAATGGCAAACTTTACCGAGATTTCAACGCACTAGAGGCATATTACGCTTACTCGCACTTTGGGTGGCTCACGCCTTCCAACAAGGAATGGCGGGGCGACATAAAGAGAAATTGATTACTTTAGGCACCGCTCCCCTAGAAGAGTCATTATTCCGGGCTGAACTCTTTAAGCAATTAGGTGAAGAACGCTTAGAAGCCGTTATCACCACCGATATTATTGGCAATGACGCTTTTGCGCTACGTTTAGATCGAGAATCCCATGATGATCTGAAAAAAGTGAAACTTCATCAAAAAGTGGCTACCACCATACTATTTGAATCCAGTGGGGGCATTATTCGCAAACAAGCCAGTTTGCCGGAAATTCGTTTAGCAGTTGGACAGCCAAAATTAGATATTGGCAATATAGAAACCGTGCTGGATGCGTTACTCAATCAATGCTACTACCTCAGCAGTGAACACAACCGCTACCATTTTAGCACCCAACCCAATCTCAATAAACTCCATGCAGATCGCAGTGCTACAGTCAAAAATGCCAACATTCAAGAACACTTATATCACCAAGTGCGTGATGTTTTGAAGTGCATTCCTAGTGTAGACTGCTGTTTTTTCCCTCAAAAAAGTGATGATATTGCGAACCGGCCCAAACTGACTTTTGTGATTCTCGCGCCAGAACAAGTTTGGCAAGATAATCAAACCCAACTCATGATTGATAAATTCATGAAACAATGTGGCGGCAGTCACCGGGTTTATCAAAGCGCGTTAATTTGGATCGTAGCAGATAGCAGTCTGAACTTGCATGAAGACACGCGCAAACTGTTAGGCTGGCAGATGATTGACGATGAAAAACAAGAATTGCAATTGGAAAAAAATCAACTGGCTGAATTGAAGACGCATTTCAACAAAGCTAAAAGTTTATTACGTGATAACGTATGCCGAGCCTACCGGCAGATTATTTTGCCCAAAGCCAATAACCAAATCGAACCCATCAATTTAGGCTTAATCCAACCCAGCAACAAAACCCCATTTTTAACTTTGATTTTGCAAGAGTTAATTTCTCAAGACAAAGTAACTAAATCAATCCAGCCGCGTTTTTTTATTCGCAATTGGTCACCAGTATCTACAGAATGGCCCACCAAATCGGTGCGGGATATATTTTTCAGGTCTCCTGAATATCCACGTTTATTAAATGCCGAACCGGTGATAAAAACAGCCATTGTTGAAGGGGTTAAAACCAAACTTCTCGCTTATGTAGGCAAAGGCGAACAAGCCGGCGAATATCAGCCATTTTACTACGGCGAACAACTGAACCTAGAAGATATAGAGATCAGTGACGATTGGTTCATTATCAAAGCTGAAGAAGCGGAAAATTATGTTAAGAAGCAGACTGCTTCTGAGAAAAAGCCAATCACGTTGTCCCCAACTTCAACACCGCTTTCATATTCTCTATCTGAACCTAGCCCTAAACCGGCGTATAAACCCAAACAGGTTGAAGCAAAAAAACAGATTCGCTGGCAAGGGCAAATTCCCGCTCGCCATTGGATGAATTTTTATAAAAAGATTATCTCTAAACAGGTTACAACTAGACAGGTTACACTAACGTTACAACTTGATATTCATGCGAAAAATGGAATTTCCGAACAAACCATTGTCGAATTACAAGAAGCTTTAAAGGAATTAGGCTTAGATGATCAAATTGAATAATTAACAGTCACAAAATAATTTGGACATTTAGAAACCAAGTTTCTTGAAGACATCAAGAAGTCAGAGTAATTGATTTTGTTTATCTGCATTTCTCTGATTTTCTGTCTCCACCGCCCATTCAGCAATATCCGTTGCCATATCATCGGGGGTTTCATCATAACCACCCAACTCATTTCGAGGTTTAAGTTTTTGTGCAAAAACTTGAACCTCGAACGGTAAACAGGCATTAGGAGGCGCTGAAACTGAAAAAAAACGTATGTCAAGTATGGTGCCACTATTGGCAAACTTCGGAGTCCAAACTTGAGTTTGGCAGGTGTCGCATTAGAATAGCGAATAGGTTCCGGTGTTAAGTGTATTTGAACCACCTTATTTGTGGGCCATAAAAGAATTTAGAAGCTTTCAAATTAAAGCATGGCCCCATATTATCGCTCACCAAACTTTAGCCTAGTTTGGCAGTGGAGTCCAAACTTTAGTTTGGCAGCCGTTTGGCAGAAGTCCAAGCATCAAATCGCACCCAAATACCGACTGCCATTAAGTTAAGCAACAAAACACCTACAAAAAGTATCAATAAGGAAGTCCGACTGAGGGCCATAACTTAATTTGAAACCTTCCAACGTCGGCAAAAGTTTCGCTTCGCTGTACTTTTGCCGACGTAAGTCTTTTATGGCCCTCAAATAAGGTCGTCCAAATAACCCTATAAAATATCTGTTAATAACGGTGGCCCGCGTATCACGACTCTGCCAAACTAAAGTTTGGACTCCCGCGGCGACTGCCAAACTAAAGTTTGGACGACTGCTAAAGTTTGGACTCCTGCTAAACTTTGAAAATCCCGGCTGAAAAAGGATCATAAATAAGGCATGAAAATTGCTTGTAGCAGCAATCTTTTATTTATCAATCTGATATAATTTTTATGATTTTATTAAGCGAATGAAGAGTGGTAATGAGTGATTGGTAACGGCTGATTGGTAATTGATAACCGATAACGGGTAATTTTCCATTCGCTGTTACCCATTACCTGGGGTGGTGAAAATCAGGTTATTTTTGCCCAAAAACTGATCCCGTTTTTATTTCACATTGAAAAAATATCTATAAAAATAGTCACTTAAATAACCCTATTTTCATTAAAAATTCACAATTCACAATTTCAGGCAAAAGTTTTTCTCCGAAAAACTTTAGCCTGAAAGGCAAAAGTTTCCGTTGCGGAAACTTTTGCCTGAAACACAATTTTCATTACCCCACCCATTACCCATTCGGCATTTTTAATTTTTAATTAGTATTGCATTCGTCAATTGAAGGTGGTATAGTGCCGCGCCTTGGAAATGAGGCTTTTGACACAAAAAACTTGACACAAGTCAAGGTGCTTTAGTTTTTAACCGTCAGAGTTGATAGTTAACGTTTGAAATTTCTGGTTTGGGGCAAGACAAATCTTTCGTGGTGGCAACCTCTGTGATATTATCCATTCGCATCAAATCTTTCATTGCGTTTGGGTGTTGGTATTTTCAAAACGTCTTTATGAGATTTTCTGGGAAAAAAATCACGAGGAAATGTTAACTTCTGAAAAAACTTTTATATAATAGATTTCACATAACTCAAGGGCTCGTCCGCTGGGGCGAGTAAAGATGCTTGCCAATGTGCGCTATGATGGCTATCGCTTGCTTGGAGAAAAGGCAATAAAAACTTTGGTACTCAAGCTCGTAGTCAATTTGGTCTGTCCCAATTTTTAGGTGGTAAGTAGTATGTTGCTATTTGTTGAGGTTATCAGTTAAGTCATATGGAAAATGGATATGAATTGAGAAAAACGGCTACAAAAGGGGAAGGCATTTTTGCAACTAAACCCTTTAAAGCTGGTGAAACCGTTCTGGTTGGAATGATTGAAAAAGTCCTAGAGAAAAATGATTCTCATGCGACACAAATAGGTGAAGACACCTATGTTCGTTATGCTGGACTAATAATCAAAACAAATCATTCTTGTAGTCCTAATTGTGGTGTTAAAGAAAATAAAGCAGGAGTCCATGCGCTTGTAGCAATGAAGGATATCTCTATCGATGAGGAAATAACCTTTGATTATGCTATGAGAAACTATACCATAGCCTTTTTTCCTGATGATAACTGTACCTGTGGTTCGGAACAGTGTCGTGGTAAGATTTCCGGGTGGAAAGATTTACCAGAAGAAAAGAAACAAGAATACAAAGGCAAAGGCTTTGTGGTTCCTTACCTACTTGAGTTAGATAATAAATTAGGCTTTTAAAAAAAAGCAATGAGACTCAGCACCGCTAAAAATGGCGTGCGTTTTTTTGAGACTCCTCACACACCCCGCTCATCCTTTTCCAGAGGGAATTTGCCGCTGTTTTACATCCCTCTTGAGAGGGGTGTGATTTCCATCTCTGTACCGGACAAAAATCCGTAACCTATTGATTTAGGATTCGTGGCAACAATAGGTAACAATCCAACTCCATTTTTTGTACTGTATTCAGTATTTTTTCCCATTTAGGGATGTATTTCCTTTTCAAGAAGTTGCTGCTATTTTCATCCTAAATTGAGAGACTATGGCTCAATAACACTTTTAATTTCCAAAAAGCAGAAGTTTTGAGGATCATGTTGGGTGGGCAACGTTGTTGCCCATTTAAGGTGTTTTCTTAATATTTATAAAGGAGAATTGTCAAACAGAATATGATAGCAGATAAAACAACGTCTCAGCCTGCTGATGATTATGACATATATACGGCTGTATATGATATATTTTATAATGCCCATATTGATACAGAAACCCTGGAGAGTGTTTGGAAATCTTCATGGACACATGTCCTGGAAATTGGTGTCGGAACTGGTCGTTTGATTCCATATTATCAAAAGAAACATCTCCTAAAATACGTTGGTTTAGATGTTTCTCCTAAAATGATTGACCAAATCGACAAAAGGTTGTTGAACGATACCTATGCCTGTTTTTGTATGAGTATTCGTGACTATCATAGCCAAGATAAATTTGAGTTGATCCATTATTCGTATAATACCTTTAATTACATTTTATCCGTGGCAGAAGCTTCACAAGAACTCTCTAAATGTGTAGAGTTGTTGACAGACGATGGTGTTATTTTGTTAGACATGACATTTCCTGGCTGTGTTACTAGAGGAATTTCACCGGACTATCAAATTCGTGAACAAGTGACTGAAGGTCACATAACACATTTACTGAAATGTAAAGATGCTTATGACACTGATAACAAAATCGAAACTCGATATCTGAAATATATCAAGTTAGAGGTGAATCAATTAATAGAAGAATTAAATTGGACCTCTAACCGTAGATTTTATCCGTTACTCGATCTGTTACAGATAGCTGATTCGGTAGGGTTATCAATCGTAAGTTACAACACCTACGGAGATAAAGAACTCTTTTTTGGGTCGTATGAAGGATACTTTGTGTTCTTTGAGAAAAAGCCTTTTTGAGAGAAAAGCGGTAGTTCCTACAAAACAATGCTTCAGTTATTACTTGATGATCAAGTTCCTCGCCATGAGCGGTTCCTCTGCGCTAGCTAAATCAAGTACCCTAAAGGGCACTCTCAATACAGCCGTATTTTAGTCTCCTTTAGGAGACAGTAGCTCTTAGCCTTGAAATTTATTTCAAGGCTATTTATTCACCCTCAAAAACTTGATCATCGAGCTACCAGTCACTCTATTATTGCAGCAATTTTCCGATGGTTTTTCCACTTGACAGACAAACTTGTTATCAAAATATCAGATGATAATACCACAAAAGTTCTTGCGAATACGTTTGTACAATATGGGTATTAAAGAATGAAGTTGAGCGGGAGGTTTCATTGGAAACACTCTTGATTGGTGATATTGTTGTTGTCAATACTGGAGAGATTGGCAAACCTGTTAGAAGTAGACGATTACTTCTATGATGTTTTACCACCGGATAAAGCGAATATTGTTGAAAAACTTCAACAGGAAGGAAAAACGGTTGGTTTTGGATGGTATTAATGATGCTATTGCTATTAAAAAAGCCAATGTTTCTGTTTCTTTAAATGGAGCAACCTCTGTTGCGACTGATTTAGCTCAAGTTGTTTTAATGAATGGTGGCTTATCAGGTATCAGTTATCTATTTGATATTTCAAATAATTTAACTAAAAGAACTCAACAATCTTTACTGATTTGTACCACTTATGGTGTAACGACTTTTTTGGCCGGTGCTATTTTTAATTTTGGGCTTATATTTCCTCTTACTGTAGGCACAGGTAACTACTTAATAGGTTTGGCTCATGCAGCATTACCATTAATTAGCGAACGTAAAATGGATAAAACTTCGCTACCACCCCCATCATAACTTCTGATAGCCGCCTAGTCTTCCGCCCAACAACGTTGCCCACCTAATTTTCCTAATCCAAAAAAAAGTCCCAAATCTTCACAGTCAAGATAAAAAAATACCAAAGCTGAAAAACATTTACATTGAAACAAGTATTTTCCAAATCAGTGCCTAATCATAACTACAAGGATTGTATATAAAAAAGGATTTATTGTTGGGATTACTCAATCCTTGTCGGTTGTAGGGCCGTACTTATTCGTTAATTTCCAAATTCGTTGTACTAAGTACTGAAGCATAAATTTTCTGGTATTTATCGATAAGCCAATATCGAAGGGGCAACCATAAAGGATTGCCCCTACATGACACGACGGTTCGTAGGGGCAATCCCACGTGCAAAGCCCTTTTGATTCCGGCAATACCTGATAATATGTGCTTCGGTACTTATTCTTCTGATTGAATCAAAGCCTAGATTTATCCTTGATTATACCCAGTCCTTGTCGGTTGTAGGGCCGTACTTATTCGTTAATTTAAAAATTCGTTGTACTATGGATTACTCAATCCTTGTCGGTTGTAGGGCCGTACTTTAATTTTAAAACTTCCAAACGACTTAGCTTTATGTCAAATCATTCACCGCCAGAAAACACGCAAGGCGGTATCCAAATCGGTAATGTCGCCGGCAATGTGTCCATGCAAGCCGGGGGCGATATTGTGGCTGGTAATAAAACGGTGATTCAAAACATTATCCAGCAAGCCGTTAAAAAACTCACCACTTCCCCCTATAAGTTTTTAGCGTCCTACGATATCTCTGATCGAGATATTTTTTACGGACGTTCCGTCGTTATTGAAGATTTAGCTGGCAAAGTGCCACGCTATAAAACGTTGATTATCAATGGCGCGTCTGGCTCCGGTAAAACTTGCTGGTTAATGCCGGTTTAATTCCCCGTTTAGCGGAGAATGGCTACACTTACGTGTCTTTTCGGGAATATTCTGATCCGCTACAACAATTGCGTGGTTATTTATCCCAGCAACAATTAGTTCCCGTTGAGGGCAATGAATTGGGAAAAATTTCCCAAGATACGCCGTTATTGCAATTACTGCAATTATTTAAGGCCACGCAAAACACGCAACTTGTGGTTATTTTTGATCAGTTTCTGGTCAATGTGTCACCCGAACAGCGCGGCGCCTTTATTGAGGCGTTAAAGCAGTGCATGGCAAGCGACTTAAGTGCGGCAGAGATGAATTTTCTGTTTGTGTTGCGGCAAGATTTTTTTGGGCAAATGGTGGCCGAAATTGAGACAGTGATACCCACTTTCTTAAATGAATCCGCTCGTATCAACTTACAGCCCTTAAGTCAAGCCGAAGCCCGCGAAGCCATCATCCAACCGTTGGCAAACCTTGATGTCAAAATCATGTATGACGATGCGTTTGTGGATGAAGTCTTACTGACGGGCTTAGTGGCTCACTCTACGGAACACACGGGCATTAATCCACCCCATCTGCAAATTGTGTGCAATCAATTATATGAGGCTGCTCATCAACGTTTGCAGCAAAAAAGTTCGGTTCTCATCAATGCCAAGCTCTATAAGGAATTAGGGGGTGTGCAGACGATTTTGCAGACTTACTTGGATAGAACGGTTGAAGATATTGCATACGATCCGGCAAAAACCGCTATCGTGCGTTCTAGGTTAAAAACCATGATAGAGACAGTCGGCACGCGTAAATTTGTGTCTTTGGAAGACTTGCGCCGTGCGTTGCCGGATGTGGTTGAGACGGAAGTGATTAAATTCCTTGATAAATTGCGGGAGCGGCGGGTTATAGAAGTGCGTCAATCTCGTTACTCGCTGTCACATGAATTTAGGGTCGAAAAAGTGCGGAGTTGGTTTGATGAACGTGAGATGGCTCGGCAACTACGAAAACCAAAACCGCTCGGCGAACCTTTAACCGGCCATTCTGCGTCTGTTAGGAGCGTCACTTTCAGTCCCGATGGTAACACCCTCGCTTCGGCGAGTTTTGATCACACCGTTAGATTGTGGGACGTTAATCCAGAAAATAGTACAACGGATACTCGTTCCGAAACGGATAAAAAGTATCCGTTGTACTTGGACAGCGACACGATATGGCATTGCTACTAATAGTGCCCTGATACGTACTTTAGCTTTAAGCCTTAGAATTTATTCTAAGGCGTTACGATATGGCATTGACACGCTGCCTACGTTTGTACCTTTCGGAGCGAACCGGTGGATTCGCCCGGTGATAAGTTTTATTCTGAACTTAAGGAACAGCGGTAAGTACAACTAATATTTAGTACAACGAATGCGAATTAAGGGTTAAATTGAATCTTATAAATTCAACTGAAGTGGAAAACGCGCTTTGACGCGCTTTGACGCAAAAGATATTTTCTGGTTATTTAGACTACCTGATTTAGGGGCCATAAAAGGTTACGTCGGCAAAAGTACAGCGAAGCGAAACTTTTGCCGACGTGAATAGTTTCAAATTAAGTTATGGCCCCCAATTGCGCCTCATTAGCATACTTTTTGTAGGTGTTTTATTTATGACAACGAGAGCATCTCGATTGAATTAAAGAGACGAACCGGCCTCATCAAAAGGCAGCGCGAAAGCGGCCGACGTGTCGTCCAATGAGTTGAGCTAATAGTGCCCTGATACGTACTTTAGCTTTAAGCCTTAGAATTTATTCTAAGGCTGCCTCTCGAAATAAACGGCTAAAAAAACTCTATAAATAATAAGGTTACAAAAAATAGCAATTTCCCCAATCCGTTTCGGAAAGCGTATCCGTTGTACTAGAGATTCATTTCAATCCGGGCACAATTATCAAGGGTTGAGGCGATAAATCGCCTACTACAAACGTGGACTGGTTGAGGCAATAAATCATTTTTCACTTATTCCGTTCAGTATCAATTGGCGTTTGATGAATATTAGCTCTTGACCTCGACTCATAAATATTTTAAAGTAAGTAAGTAACTTCCTTCCTCACAGTATAGGTCTTTTGAAGTACCACTTAAAAGAACTTCTCACAAAGACTTGCTTTATTGACTCAGACATAAAGAGGATGCGACATAATGGATCAAGAGCTGGCTTCAAGTAAGCTGTATCATCGATTATTAACAGAAGGGGCTTCAAAGTTATCTGATTCTGAACTGATGGCCGTTCTATTGGAAGCAACACCTCATGATCATCAAGAAATGAGGACTTTGGACTTAATTTACCAATTATTAAAATATGAAGGTGAATTCCGTTACTTTTTGGTAGTCCTGTATGATTGGCTGTGCTACACCCAAGATATCTTTGAAGCTGATGAGGCTTTGTTAAAAGCGAGCCTCGAAGTTCAAAAACGTGCCTTGACTAAAGTGTTAAGGAACAGCAACGCTATCATCTGAGTTAAAGTTAACCAGCTATATTAATGTCGCCCCGTTGGGGCTAAAAGCCAGGGGCGGTGCCCTTGGCTATATTAATGTCGCCCCGTTGGGGCTAAAAGCCAGGGGCGATGCCCCTGGCTATATTAATGTCGCCCCGTTGGGGCTAAAAGCCAGGGGCGGTGCCCTTGGCTATATTAATGTCGCCCGGCAGGGTTTTGTTTTTATTCTGTCAATTCTAAAATTCTGCCAATTCTGATTCAGACAATGATTCAATCATAGTACAACGACACAAGCGTGGATAAACGAATTAAAACGGGATGTCTCTCATTGATTGATAATCCCTGAGCTTACTTATCTTTTTATTTTTATAAATCCGATTTCTTGAAGAAATCGGATTTCTTTCGGCACCAAGACTCCAACCCGATTTGTGGGCCATAAAAGGATTTAGCAACTTTCAAATTAAAGTATGGCCCTCTAGGGTGTTGTTTTTTAGAAATCAGATTTCTTGAAGAAATCGGATTTCTTTCGGCAATAGCCGTGGCCCGCGTCTCACTACTTTGAGGCGATAAATCGCCTACTACAAACACTACAAACTACAAACGTGGACGGGTTGAGGCGATAAATCGCCTACTACAAACGGGCCAATAATTGGTAATGGGTAATGGGTAATTGGTAATGGGTAATTGGTAATTGGTAATTGGTAATTGGTAATTGGTAATTGGATTTATCAATTGGTAATTAGTCATTGATAATTAATAACCGATAGCGGGTAATTTGCCATTAGCCATTACCGATTACCCATTCGCCATTACCATTTTCATTTTTCATTTTTCATTTTTCATTTTTCATTAGTATTGCATTCGTCAATTGACGGTGGTATAGTGCCGCGCCTCGGAAAGGAGACTCTTGATAAATGAAATTTGCTGGTGCGTTCCACGCACCCGACGCTTGCTTGGCAGAATGTGAATATAAGCAATTCCTTATTTCATTCCGATTAAAAATCTATTTTTCGTCTAACTTCTATTTTTTAGGGTATTATAAAAAACCCTTTGGAAACTTTATCAGCTAAATTATTATGCTCATATTAACGACTTCTTTAGCGATTGGCGGTCTATTGTTTGCCGCATGGAAAGATAACCAACAGCGAAGAAAAATTGTCAGTTTCAAATTGCCAGAAAAACAACAACATTCACTGGTAAATCTAAAGACGGCTACTCCAACCAAAACTGATATCTTAAAAAACGAGGCCGAAGCAACCCATTATCAACGTCTTTCACTAGTCGCTTTAGGGTTAACGGGTGTCGGTGCGATCTTTTATTCGCCTCTTACGTTACTTGGCATTCCTTTATTGGCTTACAATTATTTTCATTATCTTAAAAAATCTCATCATGTTATTTTTAAACAAAAAAAACCGGTGTTGGGAATATTTGAATGGTTGCTTGTTACTGGTGTGCTGGTACTTGGAAAATATTTAGCGGCTGCGGTTCTTTTTACTATGTTTTTTACCGCACGTAAACTTATTATAAAAACGGAGCGCAGTACCCATACGGATCTAAATAATATCTTTGGCAGTTTACCTAAGAAAGTCTGGAAATTGCGGGAACATCTTGAAATTGAGGTTCCATTAAATACCTTACAAACCAACGATATTATGGTTGTACGCGCTGGAGAAATGATTGCGGCGGATGGCAAAATTCTTGCGGGTGAGGGAACTATTGACCAATGTATGTTAACCGGTGAGGCCCAACCAGTTGAAAAAAGCCAAGAAGATAAAGTATTTGCATCAACAATGCTACTTTCGGGCTGGTTACATATTCAGGTCGAAAAACAAGGTGAGGAAACCGTCACGGGCCAGATTGTGGAAGTTTTGAAAAAAACGGCTGACTTTAAAAGTCATATCCAATCGCGTGGAGAAGCAATTGTTGAAAAAGGCGCAGGTATATCCATGCTTGCCATGGCAACCGCTTTACCATTAATAGGAGCTACTCATGCCCTAGCATTAGCCGGTTCCGGTTTTGGTTATCAGATGCGAATTGTAGCACCGCTCACTGTATTGAATTATCTGCGAATTGCCTCAAGCCATGGCATTTTGGTGAAGGATGGACGCGCTTTAGAAAAATTGGCTGAAGTAGATACCATTATTTTTGATAAAACCGGTACCTTAACGGAAAAAATACCTCAAGTAGAATGTATCATTGTTTGCAATGGGTTCACTGAGAAAAAATTATTACAATATGCCGTCACGGCGGAACAACGGCAAAAACATCCAATTGCTCAAGCCTTATGTCAGGCTGCGGCTCAACAAAACTTACGAAGTTTCCCTCTAAAAAATAGTGATTATGAGGTTGGATATGGTATTCGCGTGAGTTTTGCTGACCCTGAAGCCGGTTCAAAAGTGCAAACGATTTTGCTGGGCAGTGAGCGTTTTATGGAAAGTGCCAAGATTAATATCCCTAATGATATAAAGTCTGTGCAAATTGAATGTGCTGAAAAGGGGCATTCCCTAATCTATATTGCTTTGGAAAATCAACATCTTATTGGTGTTATTGAATTACGTCCCTCGCTCCGAAAAAATGCTAAGGAAGTCGCTACCGCATTACGCCAACAAGGTATGACACTCTATATTATTTCTGGTGATCAACAAAAACCGACTCAGCAACTTGCACAAACGCTTGGTATAGAAAATTACCACGCTGAAACGCTACCAGAAGATAAAGCTAAGATTGTTGAAAACCTACAAAAACAGGGGAGAAAAGTCTGTTTTATTGGTGACGGGATTAATGATGCGGTCGCCTTACAAAAATCCGATGTCGCCATTTCATTACACGGTGCGGCAACTATCGCTACCGATACGGCAGAAATTGTATTAATAAAACCAGATTTAGCTTATCTACCTTATCTTAAGCAAATGGCCAATGATTTGAATAATCGAATAAACTCAGGTACAATGTTAAACACGGCATCTGCCATTAGTTGTGTGACCGGTATTTTAATATTTGGTATGGGAGTTAGCGGAGCAGTATTTTTATACTACAGCACTTTAGGTGTTAACATTGCAAATGCAATGCTTCCTATTATGCGTGAAAAAAAGGCGCATTCCCATTTTCCGGGTAGTTAATGTCACTTAATTATTCTAGTAAACTGTCTAAGAACTGGCGTGGTGCTCTATGGTTTTCATCTTTGAAATACTTTCAAAAAGTGCTTGACATATTTATAAAATTACCATGTAATAATATATGGTATATTTTTTATGGAGCATCCCTTAACTAATTACAGGTACTGAAACCTCGAATCGAGTCGAGGCTTTTTTGAATCAAAAATTTTAGCCTCAACTTATTAACTATTAATTGAATAGGGGTGATGAAAAAAATGGGTCATTTTTAATTACCCTGAAAATGGAAATGCGCCCTGAAGAAACGTCAAAATAGAAAATATTTTTAACTAACAAGGTTTACTAGTGGTTAAATTGAAGACAATACCAAATTCAGGAGATTGTTATGGGAAAATTTACCGAAAATGACACAGAAAATTTTTATGGTAGTCAGGAAACTGATGATTTTTATCGAAGTTTTTGGGATTCTGATGGAACACTTCATTGGGGATTATGGGATCAGAAAGGGGAGGTAACGTATGTTCAGGCGAGTCAACGAATGACCGAATTTATGTTTGCCGGTAGTGGAATTACGAAAGATTCTAGAGTGTTGGATTTAGGATGTGGTAACGGAAATAGTTCGATATGGTTAGCTCAGAAAACTGGGTGTGAAGTTGTAGGAATTGATCTAGGTGAGGCGAGAATTCAGAATGCTAAACAAAAACGGCAAGAATATCCGTCTTTGAAAGTTTATTTTAAAGAGGCTTCAATTACCAATTTGCCTTTTGAAGATAACGACTTTACTCATGTGTGGAGTCAAGCCGTTCTTTATCATGTTCATGATTTGAAAAAAGGCTTAGCTGAAGTGTATCGCGTTCTTAAAGATCAAGGCGTTTTTATCTTTGATGATCTCGTGCAACCTAGAAAGGACATCAGTGAAGAGGCCAGAATTCACGTGTATGATCGCTTATTTTTTGAGGGAAAATATAGTCATGAATCTTATCTAAACGAGTTGAAAAACTTAGGATTTATGGTAGTACAAGCTCAAGATATTAGTTGGCATCTAAACAAGTCCTATCAAGTTTTAGCTGAACAGGTGAAGCCCATTAGTGCAAAGACGAGTCTATCTTATGAAAAAATGTGCGAAGCGATAGATAAGCAAGAATTGGGCTGGTCTTTTTTTCAATGTGAAAAAGTCCAAGATCGGGTTGAATGGGTTTATAGTAGTCAAAACGAGCAAGTATTGGAACAAAGATATAATTCTTGGGCAGATAAGTATGAAACGGATTTGGCTGGAAAGTATGATTCGCCTAGAATTTCTGCCCAAACCTTGGTTTCTCATTTAAATGATAAAAATGCGTCTATTTTGGATGTGGGTTGTGGCACCGGCATGGTGGGGGAAGAATTATACCAGTTAGGATGTACCAATATCATAGGTATTGATCTTTCCGATAACATGTTGGAAAAAGCGAAGGAAAAGGGAGTCTACAAAAAATGCTATAAAAGAAATATCGAGACTGAAGACGTGTCCCTTCCAAAGGCATCTTTTGATGCGATGATTTCGGTAGGCATATTTACTTATGGTCATGCGCGTCCGAGTGCGATTGACAAATTGTTTTCCCTCTTGAAAGTTGGAGGAATATTTGAGATTACGGTTCGTCAAGACTATTTGGAATCGAATCAAGAATTTAAGCAAGTCATAGCTGAACTCAATTGGAACCTGAAGGAAAAGGTTGAATTCACTATCTTTGATAATGAATCTATGTATGCGATGGTTTTTATAAAGGTGGGTTAAATGGGTGATCTAAAATATTTGACGAGATTAGAGCAACTAGAACAGTTAGGTGCAGAAGAACTCAACGCATTGAGTTCGGTAGAAGATAAGTTTGTATTCAGAACGAATACATACTACAACGCCTTGATAGATTGGGCTGATCCAAATGATCCTCTAAAGAAGTTAAGTCTTCCTAATTTAGAAGAATTGGAAGATTGGGGAAAATTAGATTATGCCAACGAAGGTTCTTTTGTCGTTGTGCCTAATTTATTACATAAGTATCAAGCAACTGGAACGTTATTTGTTAACAACGTCTGTGGTTCAATTTGTCGATATTGTTATCGAAAACATTTTTTTATGGAGGGAAATGATGACGTAACCAATGATGTATCAGAGGCACTCGAATATATTAGTTCTCATAAAGAGATGACTAATGTCAATATCACCGGCGGTGATCCTTTTTTGATGTCTGCTCGAAAAATGGAAAGGTATTTAATCCCACTCTATGAAATGGATCATCTCAATGAAATCAGTTTTTGTACCAGATTGGTTGCATATAACCCGTTTAGAATAATTGAAGATTCAGCATTGCATAATTTGCTTGCAAGATGTAATACTAAATCCAAGCGAATTACGATTCAACTGCATTTTTGTCATCCAAGGGAAATTACTGAGGAAGCCAAAGAGGCGGTATTTACATTGGTAAAGTGTGGGTGTAATTTATGGAATCATACTCCTATTTTGCAAGGGGTTAATAGTGATCCCAAAGTGTTAGCGGAGCTGATAAATCGTTTGGGTAGAATCGGAGTGCCGATGAAGTATTTGTATATTTTATACCCAACCGAGGGAAATAAATTGTTTAGTTTGCCTTTGGAAGAGTCTTTAGCCGTTTTTTTAAAGGCAAAAGGGCTAGAAAAAGGAGGGTTGAATAATAGAACGGTTAGGTTAATTGTTTCAGATGAAATACTGGGTGACGTTGAGGTTTTAGGTAAAATAGACAATAATATCTATTTTAAGTTTCATCGGCCTCTATTTTTGGCAAATGATGGTAGAGTGTTTTTCTTTAAAAGTAATCCACAAGCTATCTGGATTTCTGATTACAAAGAATTTGGTGAATTTTAAAATCAAACCACAGGCGAATGACTAATTTGAATCAACATAAGTATTTTACCAGCTTAGATAAAGTTCCGCAGATAAGTGAGGAAGAAAGAGCACTTTTGGAGCCAGTTCAAGAGGAATTTAATTTTAGGACGAATGCATACATACTACAACAGCACCCTCATATTTAAGAGAATCAGATGACCTTTAAAAACGAAGAACAGCCGCAGATAGGGCTGGTTGAACTGCCGGATGCTGGTCTTTTAGCACCTGATGGCACAAATTGGAGCACCCTACGAAGACGTGTCTCACTTATTAGTAAACAGATCCTCATGGCTAACCTCCAGGCCAGTGGATTCAATACACAATTGGTTCATCTTAAAGATGGTGATTATCAAGAAGAATTTGGAAAGGCTATTTGGAGAAACCTTCAATTTAAAAAGGTATACAGGGGGCAGAAAATTGAAATGGTAAATCCTAGTGCTTATGATGCTTGGGGGATTACAAGTAACTTTTCCCAACACCGCGAAGTGGCTTGCTCGCGAAGGAAAACCGGTCATCGTGGGCGGCTCTGATGCTTTTGCAGAACCAAAACCCTACATTCAAGCGGGTGCAAGGGCCGTCATTTTGGACAAATCTGGTGCAGTCAACGCATCAGTGCTTGACCATGTATTGAAAAAAAAACCAAGAGGCAAACTGACAAAGGTCATCTTCTCCAATGGAGATCAACCGAAAGGATGGTTACCCCTTTTGCGCCCAGAGGAGTGGGCACTACCATCGATTAATGTCGCCAAACAATGTTTGGGCTACGAATATTGGAGAGAGCCATTTCCACAGGAAATGAAACCCATTGGTTCTGTATTTTCTGATATAGGTTGCGACCGTCAATGCGATTTTTGTCAGACACCGAACTACCATTTGGGGTATAGTGGAATGTCCCCCAAAAGAACATTGCAGTGGGTGGCAAACCAGAAGGAGGCGGGGGCCCGGTCAATAATATTTTCATCGGATCAATTCCTTGGACGATTACTTTGGCCGAACGGTCGGGATGACGTAATCGAAATTATGAAAGGTGTACGAGAAATCGGTCTACCTGCCCTATGGCCAAATGGTATCGAACTGAGAAAAGCAACCGTTTCACGTGGTTTCAATAAAAAGGATAGTGATCTTACTCCTGATGATGAGTTGATTGAGGCAGTCTGGGGATGGGATGGCAAAGTGGGTTCTTTTCATGCCTTCATTCCTGCAGAACGTCCTATTGTAGGGCGTGAGAGTTACGCAAAGTTACTACCGTGGCAAGAACATCGCGCGTTGCTAAAGGCCATCGTTCGTTCAGGCATTCCAGCGATTACCTACGGCATTATTATTGGTTTACCTGAGGATGATGAAGTGGCATTAAAACGCCTAGAAGAAGCCATCTCAGAGCTTTATCAAGAACTTATAACAATTAATCCTCAATTGCATTTTAAGGTGGCTCCTTACTCCATTTTTCCAATACCGGGAACACCACAAATGGAGAATTTACGCAAATTAGGTCTTTTACGCTTTGAAGATCCGCTCCTCGCAGGGCTAACGATTGCGGTCTGCGATACCCTCTATATGAGTTATGAAGAAGTTTCAGATTGGCAGATTCGACTGGCTAAAATAGGTCCTTCTGAACATAAGTTGTTGTCTGCTACTCCGGGCTTCACAGGATACTAATGCCTTCGAGTGTTTTTTTTTATAAAGTTGTGCCTTTTTACGCTCAACAAAATTCCAAAGTTCGTCCAATTGAACCTCGGTTACGGGCAGTTCACGAGGAAGATTTCATCGGCAAATGATGGTAGAGTGTTTTTCTTTGAAAGTCATCCACAAACTATCTGGATTTCTGATTACAAAGAATTTGGTGAATTTATTTATTTCAGATCAAACCACAGGAGAATAACTAATTTGAGCCAGCACAAGTATTTTACCAGCTTAGAGAAAGTTCCGCAAATAAGTGAGGAAGAAAGAGCCCTTTTGGATCCAGTTCAAGAGGAATTTTATTTTAGGACGAATACGTACTACAACTCTTTAATTAACTGGGACGATCCAGATGATCCGCTTAGAAAAATGGTCATTCCTTCCGTTCAAGAACATGATGATGGCGGTCTTTTGGATGAGTATGATGAACAATCTACGGTTGTAGTTCAAGGACTTCAAAGAAAGTATTACAACCAATGTTCGTTATTGGTTGCAAGTGTTTGTGGGGCGACATGTCGGTATTGCTATCGGAAACGCATATTCATGGAAGGTGCCAACGATGAAATTGCGGTGGATATGGGAAAAATTGTTGCTTATTTGCAGCAAAACCCAGAGGTTACATGTTTAGTGATTACTGGGGGAGACCCTTTAGTTCTATCGGCTGCAAAATTAAAGAAATTTCTGCAACCTTTGCGGGAAGTGGAAACCATTAGACATATTCGGGTTTCCAGTAAAATGGTGGCGTTTAATCCTCATAAAATCATAGAGGATACCGAGATGTTGGATGTCTTGGAGAGTTTAAGAACGCCTGATAAAAATGTCTGGGTTAGCGCACATATTACCCATCCAAGAGAAATTACGGATGTTGCAGTCAGAGCAATCAATCTTATCCATGATCGGGGCATTTCGATGATGAATAATTTTCCTATCGTGAAAGGTATCAACGATGATCCTCAAGTGATAGCGGAAATTTATAATAGAATGGTGGAGTTGGGGATTTTTAATTATTATACCTATATATGTTCTCCAACTAAAGGCAATGTTTCCTGCGTAATCCCGGTAGAGAAAGCTTTAGAAATTCAGGAACAAGCCAAACGTTTGGCTTCCGGATTTTCGCGAACAGCCAGATTAATTATGTGTACAAATACCGCTAATATTGAAGTCCTTGGTAAAAGTGACGGCCGAATTTATTTTCAATTTTTTCATGCGAGGGAACCTCAGTATGACAATGCGATTTTTTCATTGAAGAGTAATCCAGAAGCTTGTTGGTTTGAGGATTATGAGGAAGTGAAGAATGGAGAATGCAAACAGCCACTTGGACAACAGGTTTAGATTGAGTAATGACAGAAAAGTTAACCGGTAATGAAGCAGTAGCGCGTGGCATTTATGAGGCGGGCGTTGAGATAGCTACCAGTCATCCCGGCACGCCCAGTAATGGCATCATTGAAATTTTAGTGCAATACGATGATATTTATGTTGAATGGTCAGTTAATGAAAAAGTAGCGGCAGAAGTTGCCATTGGTGCTTCTATTGCGGGGAAAAGGTCTATCGAATTAAAAGCTGAAGGAATCCAGGTTTATGGCAAGAATATTTTTCCTAAGCATGGCACTTTGAGTCAGGAAGTGATAAAAAAGAGTTTTAATCGTGAGCAAATAGCGTTTAGAACAGGTAAACCTGAAAACAGAAAAATGTGTGCTGGGTGTCCTTATCGAGGTTTATTTTATGCTTTGAAACAGGTACTTCCTAAGAGTAGGAAATATTTTGTTGCCGGAGATGTCGGGTGTGATCATCATGCGGAACTGAAGCCTTTTAGTTTTATGGATTCTCAAATAGCAATGGGTAGTAGCATTGGAAATATTGCCGGTTTTCAGCAAGCAACACAATTAAAGTATTCTGTTGCAATAATTGGAGATGGGGCTTTTTTACATTCAGGAATGAATGCACTGCTTAACATGGTATATAACAAAAGTAAAGGAACCATTATTGTATTAGATAATGGTGCCGAAGCAACTGTTAATGGCCAAAGTCATGCTGGTTCCGGTTATACATTAAGAGGAGAATCTGCTAAGAAAATAGATTATGTCAAGCTATGCGAGGCACTGGGTGTTGAATATGTGCGAACTGTGGATCCTTATAATTTGTCACAAACCCAAATCATCTTAAAAGAAGAATTAAATAGAGAAGCTTTATCTGTCATTATTTCTTCGGCGCCTTGTGTTAAATATGTCAGAAAATCGACGATAGGGGAGCCTAAGAGCGTGGATTTGGATAAGTGCGTAGGATGTGGAACTTGCTTAGATGTATCTTGTCCAGCAATCCATTTAAAAGGCAAGATGATTTGGCATAGAAAGAGTAAAATTGATACGGAGCAATGTATTGGTTGTGGGGTTTGTAGTCAAGTTTGTCCGTATGGCGCAATCATATAGATGTTCAGAAAAACCGCTCCAAAGAAATCCAATGAAATCCTATTTTTTGAAAAAATAGGATTTCTAATCAAACCAGGAATGTGAAATGGCCCAAATTAAATTATTATCAGCAAAGTTGCATAGGGCAATTGTTACAGAGACGCATAAAGATTATATTGGTAGTATCTCGGTGGATCAATCATTAATGGATGCTGTTGGGATGCTGCCATTGGAAGAAGTAGAGATCGTTAATGTCAGTAATGGAAACCGATGGACGACTTATGTTTTGCCGACAGAGAAAGAGTCGGGTAAGATTTGTCCTAATGGTGGGGGGGCTTATTTATGTCAAAAGGGTGAGGTTTTAATTATTTTTTCCTATGTGTATAAAAATCGTGATGATGTTTTTTTAGAGGGCCATGAAGCAAAAGTTTTGGTTGCTGGCCTAAATAACCAAGCGGAAAAAGTCTTTTCGCAAAAGATTATTCCTGACGGGAATAGTTATTCATTTTTGAATCCTCTCCAATAAAACAATACCTCACCAACATAGGTGTTCGTGGTTATTTTAACCACTTGATTTTACTGAGTAATAAATTGTGAATGCCAATTTTAAATGTTTGTATCATTAGACATTAATCATTAACCATTCACACTTCAGACAATCACGAACACCTATGACTTCACCAAATAGACTCAGTACGGGAACAAACTTAGAAAATACGTCAGTGCTATTATTTATGGAGTTGAAAGATGAGTTCAAAAAAGATATCTGCTAAAAAATGGATTAAAATACTAAAAAAACAAGGTTTGAATCCATGGCGGGGCGTGGACTTAGATGGTACATTAGCTTTTTCAAATGCTAATGAAAAATGGAAACCAACTAAGGGGGGTAACATAGGAAAACCGATCCCTAAGATGGTTAAACGTGTAAAAAAGTGGTTAAAAAAGGGGGAACGGGTCAAAATATTTACGGCAAAATATTCCCGAATGCAAAATTGTGAAGAATTAGTTCAAAAATGGCTAATTGAAGAAGCAGGTCTTCCACCTTTAGAAGTAACCAATGCCAAAGATTCAGAATGTGTTGAAATTTGGGATGATATTGCTGTTAGTGTCAAAATTAATAAAGGTAAGAGAAAGTTTAAGAAAGGGTAATATGTCTACTGATAAAGTTATTATCAGCTAAACTACATAGAATAAGCCGGTGAGCATAAGTCTTTTAACAAGGGGCCAGGCTCGAATTTTAGTTGAATTTGATGTTGATATATCAGTTAGTTACTTGGTCATAACTCGAGTATTTCAGATAAAGAATTTCAAAACTTAAAGCCAACAGCATTTTAGGCTAAAGTTTCGCGGAGCGAAACTTTAGCCTAAACCGTTGTCTAACAGCTAAAGTACGTATCAGGGTACTATGGCATATAAAATGAGTAGGCTTTAGCTAAACGATGCGAATACCTCAGAATTTATTCTGAGGCTTATCGATACCTACGAAAGAAACTAATTATCTGAAAATCTATAGGAGGTTTGGCATGAGTCCAAACTAACGTTTGGCAGGAGTCCAAACGTCGTTTTTAGTTTGGCAGCCATTTGGCAGAAGTCCAAACGTAAGGCCGGCGTAAAATCACCCGCAACAAAACACCTACAAAAAGTCTCAAATGGTAAGCGCGACTGAATGCCATAACTTAATTTGAAACCATCCAAAGTCTTTTATGGCCCTCAAATAAGGTCGTCCAAATAACCATCCAAAATATAGGTTAATAGCCGTGGCCCGCGTCTCACTACTCTGTCAAACTTCGGAATCCAAACTTTAGTTTGGCAGGAGTCCAAACTTTAGTTTGGCAGAAGGAGTCCAAACGTAAGAAAGGCAGCCGTCAAATCGCACCCAGATACTTAACTGAATTGAGTTAAGCAACAAAACCCCTACAAAAAGTATTAATAAGGAAGTCCGACAGAGGGCCATAACTTAATTTGAAACCTTCCAAAGTCCTTTATGGCCCCCAAATAAGACAGTCCAAATAACCCTAAAAAATATCTGTTAATAACAGTGGCCCGCGTCTCACTACTTTGAGGCGATAAATCGCCTACTACAAACACTACAAACTACAAACGTGGACTGGTTGAGGCGATTAATCTTACACAACACCATTTTAACTGAAATAATAGCAAATACTGAAAGAGGAAATGATGAAAATTTTAAATACCGCTTATTTCTGGATTTTTTGCTTTACGGTCATTTTTGTTAGCGCCCTCGATTTTTGGTCATGGGAACAGTCCTTTCCATTTCTGTATCTGCCTATGTGGGTGTTCTATTTTGTTGGATTGCAAGTGCTTCTGTCACTGGCTATCTATGTGTTTTCTCGCACTTTCTGGAAAACGCGTCAATAAGGAGACAATTTACGATGACAATGGCACTCATCATTCCATATCTTTTTATCGCCGCCTATTTGTTAGGGACACTTTGGATAGGTGTTATTGGTTATCAAAGGCAAAAAAATACGCCTGACGATTATTTCCTAGCCGACCGAAAACTCGGGCCATTTGTGCTGTTTTTTACTCTAATTGCCACCAACTTCAGTGCTTTCACGTTTCTGGGATTTTCTGGTTCCGGTTATCGCATTGGGTTGAGTTATTACCCAATGATGGCCTTTGGTACGGCACTGGTTGCGTTAACATTTTACCTGATTGGCCGTAAAGTCTGGATATTGGGCAAGGAAAAGGGGTTTATTACACCTTCAGAATTGATTGAGGAACGCTTAAAAAGCAAAACGCTCAAGTTACTTTTTATGGCTGTTATGGTGATTTTTACCATACCTTATTTAACCTTACAACCTATTGGTGCGGGTTATATTATAGAAACGATGACTCATGGACAAATTCCGTACTTTGTAGGTGCTTTTGTCTTGAGCTTTTTTATTGTTCTGTATGTGTTTTTGGGCGGCATGAGAAGTGTCGCGTTCACGGATGTCTTACAAGGCGTTTTAATGTTTGTGTTGATTATCGTGGCAGTGGTAGCAATCGCTGACAGTTTAGGGGGATTTTCTGACGCAAACCGCACGGTTTACGAAATGAAACCAGAATTGTTCTCCAGACAGGGGGCGGGAAACTTTTTTACGCCGGAAAAATGGTTTAGCTATCTCATTCTATGGAGCCTCTGTGTGCCAATGCTTCCCCAAATGTTCATGCGGTTTTATACGCCAAAAACGCCCCATTCCCTAAAAGTCTCTTCAACTTTGTATCCCCTTGTCACGGCAATCATGTTTATTTGCCCGGTACTCATTGGTGTCTGGGGGCATATTGCATTTCCTGATTTGGCGCCCAAAGCGGCTGACAGAATTTTTCCGATGATGCTTGCCGAATATACGTCCATTATGTTGGCTTCTTTAGTCATGGTGGGTGCCCTAGCAGCACTGATGTCAACGCTTGATTCACAATTGTTGGCACTGAGTTCCATGTTAACGCGGGATATTTACACCTCTCATTTTCGCCAAAAGGCCTCTCTTAAGGAACAAACCATTGTCGGCCGAGTACTCATCGTTATCTTGGCAATCATTGGTTTAATACTTAGCATTAATCCACCAGCGACTATTCTGACGATAGCCACTCAAGCTTTTACCGGGTTAGCGGTACTCTTCCCGACGACGATTGCCGCATTATACGGTAAAAATATCCACCCGCTGAGTTGTATCATATCAATTGTGGTTGGAGAAGCAATGCTCATCGGTTTTCTATTGGAAATCATTCCTAAAAGTTGGGCCTTTGGTTTTCTGCCAGTTGTTCCAATTGTGGTTGTTTCTACACTGATTATTGTCATTGGCACACTGTTCCGCTTCAAACCAGCCGGGTAGGGAGATTGGAGTCCAAACTTTAGTTTGGCAGGAGTCCAAACTTTGGCAGTCGTTTGGCAGAAGTCCAAATGTAAGAAAGGCCGCCGTCAAATCGCACCCAGATACCGACTGCCATTAAGTTAAGCAACAAAACCCCTACAAAAAGTATGACTAATGAAGCGCGACAGAGGGCCATAACTTAATTTGAAACCATCCACGTCGGCAAAAGTTTCGCTTCGCTGTACTTTTGCCGACGTAAGTCTTTTATGGCCCTCAAATAAGGTCGTCCAAATAACCATCCAAAATATAGGTTAATAGCCGCGGCTCGCGTCTCACTACTCTGTCAAACTTCGGAGTCCAAACTTGAGTTTTGCAGAAATCCAAGCATCAAATCGCACCCAAATACCGACTGCCATTAAGTTAAGCAACAAAACCCCTACAAAAAGTATTAATAAGGAAGTCCGACTGAGGGCCATAACTTAATTTGAAACCTTCCAAAGTATTTTATGGCCCTCAAATAAGGTCGTCCAAATAACCTTCCAAAATATAGGTTAATAGCCGTGGCTCGCGTCTCACTACTCTGTCAAACTTCGGAGTCCAAACTTTGGCAGTGCTAGGAGTCCAAACTTGAGTTTGGCAGGTTTGGCAAGACTCCAAATTTTAGGGCCGGAGTCCAAACTTATCCAAAGACGTTCTACTCTTAGAAGGCCCACGACGGGACGCGATTAACGTGATACCTTACTTAAAAAACAATGAATTGGGGGCCATAAAAGACTTTAGAAACTTTAAAATTAAAGCATGGCCCTCTAGGGTGTTGATTTGGTTTTAGAAATCCGATTTCTTGAATAAATCGGATTTCTTTCTGCAATTATGGTGTATAATGCCCCCCGTATTGATGCGTGACGGTTAGGAGTCAATTAACGTAGGCACCGCCGTTTGAGTCGGGGTTACCAATGAAGGTAATTGATACAACTCTTTTTTTAGGATTTGGTCGAACCAAAAAAGTTTGAGGCTGCTGCCAATGTAGGCAATTATTCCCCAAGGCTTGAACGGTGATTTTGGTGAATTAGCTACCTAATGACTCGTCAAGAAATCTTTCAAAAAAACCGTTTTTCAAAAAAACCGGATTTATTTGAGTCTGAGTCGATTTGTCACCGCCATTTAATTCGTTTATTTTCGTAATTCGTTGTACTTTCGTAATTCGTTGTACTTTCGTAATTCGTTGTACGTTGAGCCGTGATTTGGCTACCTAATGAAAGTAAAGAAATAAATCTTATGTATCTCTCTTGTAACCAATCACTTATAGCTTTATAAGTTACTGATAAAGTGTCATTTTTATGTCTATCACGATAACGCAAGAACTCGTCCATCAAATCGAAACGTTAATTAATGCCTTTGAATGTAACATTAACGAATCCATTGACAATAACCGACCGATTAATGAAGGGCTTGCTATTGATTCGCTAGAATATTTTGAAAAAAACTATGACAAGTTAGTTGAAATATCATCAAATTGCCATAAACGCCAACATTTTAGCATTGCTATTTTCGGGAGTGCCCGTCTGCATTCAACGTGTTCAGAATTTAGATTTGTTCTGGAATTGACAAAATCAATTGTTGAAACAATACCAGTGGATATTGTAACGGGTGGTGGGCCAGGTCTTATGGAGGCGGCCAATCAGGGGATTATAGAAGCCCTCAAACATCAGGATCATAAAGGAAAAATACCTCAGAGTTGGGGACTCCGTGTACAGCTTCCGTTTGAAAGGAAGGGAAATCCATACTTACATGTGGAAAAGTTTCATAAACACTTCACGACGCGGCTCCAATCCTTCGTCAGCCTTATTCAAGGCGCGTATGTAGGCGCTGGCGGTATTGGTACTTTACTTGAATTAAGTCTCCTTTGGCAACTTAAACAAGTTAATCACCTACCGGTCGATTTTCCACTCGTTGTTGCGCCAGTATGGAAACCGATTTTAGAGGCCTTCTATGACATGACGTTTTTTCAACGGAAAAATAATATTCCACTTATTAATCCTGATAATATGGAATTAATTAAATTTTCCGATGATATTGAGGAAATCGTCGAAATATTTCGTATTGCTTATCAAAAATGGCAAGGAACTGATGGTGGATAATCTCAGTTAGACTATTCTATGCACACAAGTCTTGATAATTAGCTTATGTCGCTTATGTATACTTTGCACTGTTACAAACGGCGCTGAAAGTCATTTCTATTACGCGAGAAATCTTGGGCGACACCGGAGAATAGTCTCAAGTTCAAGTTCAAGTTCAAGTTCAAGTTCAAGTTCAAGTTCAAGTTCAAGTTCAAGTTCAAGTTCAAGTTCAAGTTCCCTCAAATTTCCTCAAGTTCCCTCAAGTTCCCTCAAGTTCCCTCAAGTTCCCTCAAGTTCCCTCAAGTTCCCTCAAGTTCCCTCAAGTTTTTACAATGACTCATTAGAGTTGTCCGAAAATAAGGGTTTTGTTAGCTTCCCTCCTTCCCTCCAGGGGCGATGCCCCTGGCTATATTAATGTCGCCCCGTTGGGGCTTTTCTATTAGCCCCTTCGGTAAGTGTTATTAAAGCTAGAGGCAACGCCCTTGGCTTTCTTATTTATTTACGGACAAGTTTCAATTTTATTGAGCTGCAAAGTATATATACTTATCGATGTGGAGGAATTGCGGGGCGATTGCGGGGGAATTGCGGGGGTGGGTGTATTGTTATAAACGGTTGCTAGGATATATTATGGGTTGATTATACAGAATTGTTTTAAATTATTTAGTTATAACAATAGGTTAGTGATTATAAAATACTCACTATCGAAAATTATAACCCCCGAAAATTTTCTAACAATAGGCTGTTTTATCTTATAAAAATAACGCGATATTATAGATAATAACTAAAATACCGTATTTAACTAATAAAAGTGCTAAGAGAGGCCGTGAACGACCTTATGAAAAGCCGCGTATTTTGGTATTAACCCTACTAAAACTATAATATTTTATTATAACGACTACGACTTTAAATAATAATATAGGCACTATTATTGAAAAAAGTTTTAGTTAACGTTTATAAAACAGTCACTTATAGTTTAATCGCACACACAAAAAATTTCAGACTGTTGGTATCCCATGGAACAGAGACTGCCCCAAAATTGTTCTTAATATTATCGTGAGTATTGCCTATTAATAGCAACCGTCTCTGATTATGAATAATCATCACGTTTAATAGACTGATAGGAAGTGGTACTGTGCCGTTTATATTTTTAGCTTTACTCAAAAAAAAATGGGGCAAAACCTCGAAAATTAAAGTAGGCGCTTTCTTGGCATTTCATTTTTACAAAAAAAAGTCATAAGTACCCGATCCAATTACGCCCCTCTTAAGGCGACTCAGGAGTCCAAACTTTAGTTTGGCAGTCGTCCAAACTTTATTTCAGCCTTGGGCTTTTTAGAAAGGCTTAATACATTGTTGCATCTCCTCTATCGCTGTTTTACTCACCTCGCCAGAAGGCTAGGGGTATGTAAAAAGTCCAAATATAAACCGTGTGCAGTATAATTGATAACAATTGAAAACCGCTCTTAGAAGAAAATCAAATGGAAACGATAAATCTTTTTTCAGTATCCACTATCGGACATGCTATTGGTATGGTTGGCATGGCTTGTGTGGTTTTTGCTTATTTTGCCGTAGAACGTGATTGGCTTAATAATAAAAACGTCAAGTTCTATGTCATCAATTTAATAGGTGCTATTTTATTATTGGTTAGTTTATTGATTCATTTTAATTTAGGAAGTTTTGTCATTGAGATTTTTTGGATTGCTATTTCGATTTTGGGCATCATAAATTACTATAAAGTCGAACAAGATAATTAATGAACGCAGGAGTCCAAACTTTAGTTTGGCAATCGTCGTTTGACAGAAGTTTTTTGTGTGGGTATTTAGCCACAACTTCCTTAGTAGTGTTTGTAGTGTTTGCCTACTACAAACTTAGGCGCTAAAGCGCCTACTACAAACTTAGGCGTTGACAACATGGCTTGAAACTCGTCCAAGGTAAACCTTGGACGAAACGTCTGATTTAAACGACTCCTTCTTTTCGCAAAAGGGTCTCTAATTCCAGCATGTGACTGGTCAATAGATTGGAAATTTTTTTCATTTCAGCAATCGCAGCCTGTGCGCCTTTCTTATCTCCGGCCTGTCTTTTGTTTATGGCTTCTTTGCTGATAGCATGAAAGCGTATATGAGGTTCAAAAAGGCCGTCAAAAAGTTCCTTTATTCTCTGGTTCTCTAGCACGCTGATTTCTGCCGAACCTTCGTCATAGAGCCAGTGGCCTAATTTACATTCGGTATCGCTACTTCCTTTAAAGCAGTCGATATGAGTATGTTCTTCAAAACAACGATCATTTTCCAGTGTCTGGTTGATATGGTTGAGATATTGAAGATGATCGTTGACACGTTGCAGAAAAAATACACTAGTAGTCATATCAGTTCTCAGTTCTCAGTTCTCAGTGATCTTATGTAGCTATTCAGAATATAGGCGTACAAACTTTAGTTTGTACATATACTCAAGAAGGGAACAAATTGGACTTTTTTAGAAACCTTTCACAACTTAAGTAACTACCGAAAAGCCCCAACGGGGCGATATTAATATAGCCTGTGTATCTACCAGGAAATGTTGAATATAAAATCAGTCTTCCAAAGACTCAGCGCCCGTTAACAAAAACCTAGGCGCTTTAAAGGAACTACCTTCTAGCCCCAACGGGGCGATATTAATATAGCCTGTGTATCTACCAGAAAATTCTAGCCCCAACGGGGCGATATTAATATAGCCTGTGTATCTACCAGGAAATGTTGAATATAAAATCAGTCTCCTAAAGGCTCAGCGCCCGTTAACAAAAACATGGGCGCTTTAAAGGGATTGCCTAGCGTTTCTGGTACTAAGCTTAAATCCGCCGTATATTTGGAGATAAAGTTGACTTTCGCCGTTATTCCATCCGTTGCCGTTGCCGTCACGCCTAGATGTACAATGGGCAAATGCAGAACACCGGTAGACTGAGTAAACGTTGGGTATTCACGATCATTCGGAAAAGTTATCAAACTCTGATAAGTTTTTTTTGGTTTGTATGACGCTCCTCACGGCCGTTAAAGCAAACCTATTATCTTCTGGATCAAGGGACAACTTGGCATTTAGGACAAGTTCATTGCCCGTCTCATTGACGATTTCAACCACCGGCATAAAAAGGGCAGTATCAATATACTGAGGTTCAGTGACAGCACTATTGAATATCAACGCGATAGCCAAATGGCCTTGAGTTGTGGGGTGAATGTTATCCCAGAAAAAATAATTATCGGGCGTATCACAGACACGCTCAGCTTCAATATCAAGGCAAGCTTCAGTGAAGTTGGTCAAGTTTAAGGAAACAGGATCGATCATGGTTTCAGGATCTGCAAGCATTTCCAAGCTGGCTGGCATATCCGCTTGCATAACATTAAATGGTTGGAGAAATTTAGCCAGTGCCTGATTGAAATTATCCGTCAATCCGCTCAGCATCCCACTTATGCTGCCTAGTGCCAAACTTCTGGGTGTTTTGCCAAGATCGCCCAGGTTAGGTACCAGTATATGCTGGGCACCGTGTTGGTGCAAGTTTTTCACCGCCGTAACAATATTCTCTACAGCAACGGTGATGGTTTCTTGAGGATTTGTCACGTCGCCCATAAAATCATTGGAGCCGGCCCAAACCACGTATAAGCCTTCAGGATCAGCGGCGGCTGTGTTCTTGATATAGGTGTCTACTTGTTGTTGTAGTCCCCATAACTTCGCATCCGGTGCTTTTTCGCTCCAACTGTTCGTTGTACCGCTCATGGCACCGGCCCATGCAAAATTGGTTTGTGGATTGTAGGTTAAGTTCAAGAACTCAGCAAGGTATTCTACCCACATTTTGCCGTTACTGATTCTGCCTTCAAAATAAGGCGCTGGCGGCAATCCGGTGGCCTCAAAAAACCGCCCGGTATCAGAAAGGCTATCCCCAAAAACGTAAATCTCGCTGTAGGGATAACTCCACGCTTGGCTTGGTAGGCCTACGCAAAAAATGATTATGCTATTGAATAGAAATGATTTTTTTATCATGGTTCTCCAGAGGTTGGTAATTGTAGTGTTTAACTACGTGGATATTTAGACTACCTGATTTGGGGGCCATAAAATGGTTTGAATGGTTTCAAATTGAGTTATGGCCCCCAATTGCGCCTCATTAGCCATACTTTTTGTAGGTGTTTTATGACAACGAGTCCTTATCGCTTTTTTATGAATGGGCTATATTTTTACAAGGATTGTATATAATAACGGATTTCTTTGTGAATTTGTCGCAAGTGTTCGAGTTTGAGATTCAGCCTCTTCGGGGTTGAAGCTTTTAGCTAATTTTCTGTTAAGCTGACTTGTTCAACAGAAATTCTCCCATTCATGTATAAAAACTTATGATGAATTAATATGTCCCGATTACTTATCCAAAACTATTACACTGATGTCGAAAAAATCATCCAATACGGTGGTTCGCGTAAAGAAACGACTATTCGTGAGGCTTTTAAAAATTTACTGAATGGCTATTGTAAAAGCCAACATTTTATCTTAATCCCCGAATTAGAATATCGCACCCAATCTGGTACCACCGTTTATCCTGATGGCACCATCAAGGATGCGTTGCGTCTGCCTTGGGGCTATTGGGAAAGCAAGGATATCTTTGATGATTTAGATAAAGAAATCCAGGCAAAATTGGCTAAAGGTTATCCTTCCAATAATATTTTATTTGAAGATTCGCAAACCGCCATTTTGATTCAAGGTGGGCAAGAAGTTCAGCGCGTCTCGATACGAGAGGCGGATAAGTTAGAGGCGTTGCTGACGCGATTTATTAGTTATGAACGTGTTGAAGTACGCGATTTTCGGCAAGCTATTGAACGTTTTAAGGCGGATTTGCCCACCATTGTTGAGACGTTACGAAACATGCTCACCACTCAAGCGAAAACCAATAAATCGTTTAGGATAGTTTTTAACGGATTATTGACGCAGTGTCAAGAGTCAATCAACCCGAAAATTAACGCGTTTGATATTCGGGAGATGATTATCCAGCATATTCTCACCGAAGATATCTTTTTAACGGTTTTCAATGAGGCGAAGTTTCATCAAGAAAATGTGGTAGCGCGTCATTTAAAAACCGTCGTCAGTACCTTTTTTACCGGCAAACTCCGCCGCGATACCCTGAAATCCATTGAAAGTTACTATGCCGTGATTCGGCGCGAAGCAGCGAATATTTCTAATCACCATGAAAAGCAAAAGTTTTTGAATGTGATTTATGAGAATTTCTATAAAACCTATAACCCAAAAGCGGCGGATAGGCTTGGTATTGTTTATACACCGAATGAAATTGTTCGCTTTATGATTGAAAGTACCGATTATTTATTGGATAAACACTTTAATCGGTTGTTAGCCGATGACAATGTGGAAATTCTCGATCCCGCGACGGGCACCGGTACATTTATCACTGAGTTGATTGAATACTTACCCAAAAACCGTCTGCGTGCTAAGTATCTCAACGAAATTCATGGCAATGAAGTGGCGATTTTGCCGTATTATATTGCTAACCTAAATATTGAATATACTTACCAGCAAAAAATGGGCGAATATGAAGCCTTTTCTCATATTTGCTTTGTTGATACGTTGGACAATTTGGGTTTTGAGCATAATTATCAAAATCAACAGAAAACCTCGTCACTGGGTTTAGGCGAAGAAAACGCGGCGCGTATTGAGCAACAGCGCAAAATTTCAGTGATTATCGGTAATCCGCCCTATAATGCTAACCAACAAAATGAAAATGACAATAATAAGAACCGCAACTATCCTGAAATAGACGAAGCGATTAAGCGCACTTATATTGCCAATAGTACCGCGCGAAAAACAAAACTTTATGATATGTATGCGCGGTTTTTTCGGTGGGCAAGTAACCGTTTAGCCGACAATGGGATTTTAACCTTTGTCACAAATTCCTCTTTTTTAGAGGCGCGAACTTTTGATGGTTTTAGAAAAGTGGTTGCCGAGGAATTTAATACGATTTACGTCATTGATTTAAAAGGCAATGCTAGAACAAGCGGCGAACGGCGGCGTAAAGAAGGGGGTAATGTCTTTAGCGATGCGATTCGAGTCGGTGTCGCTGTGTATTTTTTCGTGAAAGACGAAAATGCTCAAGGGTGCAAAATTTATTACAACGCGATTCGAGATTATGCCAAAGCCGATGAAAAGAAACAGTATTTGCGAGAAAACAAACTGAAAAATTTGGATTTTGAGCGCATTATGCCGGATAAAAATCATAATTGGCTTAACATCGCTGATAATGATTTTGAAGAGTTGTTATTACTTGTTGATAAAAAGACGAAAAAGACAATAAACCAGAATGACGAAAACGCCGTATTTAAACTAAACGCGTTTGGTATCGTTACTGCGAGAGATGAATGGGTGTACGATTTCAATAAACTTAATTTAGAAAAAAAGATGCGGTATTTTATTGATAGATACAATGAGCTTCTTTTAGACAAGAATTTTTCTTATCCTGATGTCATAAAATGGAGTAGTACACTCAAAAAAAAATTTAATTATAATAAAAAAATTGAGTTTTCAACCGATAAAATAGGTTTTGGTTTTTATAGGCCTATTGTAAAAAAGTTCTTTTATGCTGAAAAAAGTTTAAATGACAGATTAACGAAATCGCATTATCTTTTTTTTGGAAATAACTTGCAAATAAAAAATAAAGTGATATGTGTTACTGCTTACAAACAAGTAGCATTTGTAGTCCAAATAACCTCAAATTTGTTTAATTATGCTTTTGGCTCAAGGGAGACACAAGGTATTCCTCTTTATTATTATGACTCCGATGGCAGCCGCGTTGATAACATAACCGACTGGGGTTTAAACCAATTCTGTAGCCATTATCTGGATGAGAGTATTACCAAGGAGGACATTTTTCATTATACTTATGCTGTGTTGCATCACCCGGCTTATCGGGAAAAATATGCCTTCAATTTAAACCGCGAATTTCCGCGCCTGCCGTTTTATGACGAGTTTCATCAATGGGTAGCTTGGGGCAAGCAATTGATGGACTTACATTTAAACTACGAAACGGTGAAAAAATATCCGCTTAAACGGGTGGATAAACCATTAGCGGCTAATAAGCCCAATAAACCCAAACTCAAAGCGGACAAAGACGCGGGCAATATTCTATTAGATGCGATTACCACATTGCAACGCGTACCTGTTGAGGCATGGCACTATCAATTGGGCAACCGCAGCGCGTTAGAATGGATACTCGATCAATACAAAGAAAAAAAGCTCCGTGATAAAACCATCGCCGAGAAATTCAATACTTATCGTTTTGCTGATTACAAAGAATACGTTATTGAATTACTGCAACGAGTGTGTAGCGTCAGTGTTGAGACGAGGCGGATTATTGGAAAAATGCCAAAGAAGTCAGAAGAAATTGAACGAATCGAATATTGACTACTTGATTTAGGGGGCATAAAATGGTTTGAATGGTTTCAAATTTAGTTATGGCCCCCAATTGCGCCTCATTAGCCATACTTTTTGTAGGTGTTTTATGACAACGAGTCCTTATCGGGATAAACGAATTGGTAGTCGCGCAGGTAGTACAACGAATTACGCGGATAAACGAATTGGTAGTCGCGTAGGTAGTACTTAGGATTACGGGCCGATAAGCGGATTGGTAGTCGCGTAGGTAGTACTTCAATGCCATTAAGTTAAGCTTTTCGGTGAGGGCAACCATAAAGGATTGCCCCTACGCGACATGACGGTTTGTAGGGCAACCACAAGGGATTGCCCCTACACTTAATGGCATTGAGGTAGTACTTAGGATTACGGGCCGATAAACGGATTATTAATCATTAATTGCTTGTGCATGCAAGCGTCATTTGCGCAAGCAAGCGATATTTCTGGTTATTTAGACTACTTGGTTTAGGGGCCATAAAATGGTTTGAATGGTTTCAAATTAAGTTATTGCCCCCAATTGCGCCTCAATAGGTTTTGTATGTGTTTTATGACAACGAGTCCTTATCGCTTTTTTATGAATGGGCTATATTTTTACAAGGATTGTATCTAATAAAGGATTTCTTTGTTAATTTGTCGCAAGTGTTGGAGTTTGAGATTCAGCCTCTTCGGGGTTGAAGCTTTTAGCTAATTTTCTTAAAAGCTGACTTGTTCAACAGAAATTCTCTCAGTCATGTACAAAAACTTATGATGAGTCAATATGTCCAGATTACTTATCCAAAACTATTACACTGACATCGAAAAAATCATCCAATACGGGGGTTCGCGTAAAGAAACGACTATTCGTGAGGCTTTTAAAAATTGACTGAATGGCTATTGCGAAAGCCAACATTTTATTTTAATCCCCGAATTAGAATATCGCACCCCATACAATACCACCATTTATCCTGATGGCACCATCAAGGATGCGTTGCGTCTGCCTTGGGGCTATTGGGAAAGCAAGGATGCTTAATAAACCCAAACTCAAAGCGCATAAAGACGCCGGCAATATTCTATTAGATGCGATTACCACATTGCAAGGCGTACCTTTTTCAGCCTGGCACTATCAATTGGGCAACCGCTGCGCGTTAGAATGGATACTCGATCAATACAAAGAAAAAAAGCCCCGTGATAAAACCATCGCCGAGAAATTCAATACTTATCGGTTTGCTGATTACAAAGAATACGTTATTGAATTACTGCAACGAGTGTGTACCGTCAGTGTTGAGACGAGGCGGATTATTGGAGAAATGCCGTCACATTGAGCTTGTTTTGGGGCTCCTGGGGCGGTGCCCCAGGCTATATTAATTTCGCACCAAAGGGGCTAATCATTAATCATTAATCATTAATCATTAATCATTAATCATTAATCATTAATACGCACCAAAGGGCTCCTAGGGCGGTGCCCCAGGCTATATTAATTTCGCACCAAAGGGGCTAATCATTAATCATTAATCATTAATTATTAATCATTAATCATTAATACGCACCAAAGGGCTCCTGGGGCGGTGCCCCAGGCTATATTAATATCGCCCCGTTGGGGCTAATCATTAATCATTAATCATTAATCATTAATCATTAATCATTAATCATTAATCATTAATCATTAATCATAGGCTATTTATTCTTTGTAAAGGTTTTGAGCTGCACTTTGCCATTCAAAAATTTGATGTTGATGGTTGTGCCGTTGCTGTCTTTCCAAACAGCAGTGGTGCCTGATAACGGCCCAATGCCGGCCGTTTTGGATTCAGTAGGCTTACCCAAAATGGCTTTGACTTCTTCCATTGTCATGCCATTTTTGAGTTTATCATAATTTTCTTGGTTGATTTTAGAGCCACAACCCAATAAAAAGGCCGATAAACACACGGCAAGGGCTAATTTCAACAAGGTTTGTTTACGGTTAGTCATAAATATTGCTGTTATCAGTTATCAGGTGAGGTTTTTTTATAATGTAAGGCCAGCCACACCGGCGGTTGCGATGAATCCGTCCATTCGACGCGATGACGCAAATGGGCGGGAATGTGGACATAATCGCCGGGGCGTAGCACTTGGATAGTGTCTTGTGCTTCAAATAACAGTCCGGCACTGCCGCTCAATAAAATAACCCATTCATCTTGTTCTTGATTATACCATTCACCGGGCGGTGTCGCTTGCCCCGTTGAAATAATTCTTTCAAGCGTAAAATGGGACGTGCTAAGTAATTTTTCAAAGACTTCATCCGTCGTTGGCGTATTGGCGGGCGCAAAAAGATTCTCAAATTTCATGGTATTTTGAATCAGTGATCAGTTATCAGTTATCAGTTATCAGTTATCAGTTATCAGTCTCCTTGCCAAGATTTTAGGAGTCCAAGATTTATCTTGGGCCGTCCAAACTAAAGTTTGGACTCCTGCCAAACTAAAGGCTAAGCAACAAAACACCTACAAAAAGTATCAATAATGAAGCGCGACAAGGGGCCATAAGTTAATTTGAAAACCTCCAAATTACTTTATGACCCTCAAACTCGTCCAAATAACCCTAAAAATATAGGGCAATAACTGGGGCCCGCGTATCACAGTCCAAGATTTATCGATGGCCGTCCAAACTAAAGTTTGGACTCCTTGCCAAACTAAAGTTTGGACTCCTGCAACAAATTAGCTTGCACCACCTTTGTAATCACTTCCATTATTTTAAGCGTAATTAGTTGTACTACGTTACTACTAATTCGTTTATCCGCGTAATTAGTTGTACTCGGTTGCGACAAATTCGTTTATCCGCGTAATCCTTAGCCAACAGCTAAAGCAGTTGTCTAAAAGCTTAAGTCCCCTAAAGGGGACTAAATAACTATCTGAATATCTATAATTCGTTTATCCGCGTAATTAGTTGTACTCAGTTGCGACAAATTCGTTTATCCGCGTAATTAGTTGTACTCGGTTGCTACTAATTCGTTTATTTCTCAATCAAAGTACTCAATTCTAATTCAGATAGTTATTCAATCAGAGTACAACGAATTAGGAAATCAACGAATTTTATCAATTAAACACCATTCGTTTATTTCTCAATTCGTTGTACTCAATTGTTGTACTCAATTCGAATTAGTTGTACTACGTTGCCGCTACCAATTCGTTAATCCGCGTAATTAGTTGTACTCCCTATCGGGGTTGGCGCGATTTTATTTAACAATCAATGGTTTATGATAAAACTGTATGGCCTGATAAGTCAGCATATAATTATTCAAAAAATAACCATCCACCACTAATTCATAAGGCCCTTCTTTTGCCCGTGAACTATCCCAACGGACGACAAACGGCTTGCCGGCGGATTGTCGGCCTAAGTTTCCCTCCGCGATAGGCGATACACTATTGCCATGGTAAATGGCGTAGCTTAACCTAGCACTATCGTCCACTTTAAAGGCGAACAGATAGCCGTTAATGGTTGTGGGCGGGGTAGAACCATAAAAAACCACCGGGGCGACATACTCTGTACCCGTGTCACTCCGTTTTTTCAAGCGAGCAACCACGCCCAATTGGCTGAGTTTTAACCGCAAAGGTTTTATGATTTCGCGGGTAGGCCATTGATAATCGTTAAAGCCTTGTTGCCAAGAAGGCCTAGGAATGACCCGATCCATTTTATAATAATATTTGGGGCGCAACTCTTGCACCCTTAAATCGACGGCCGTCGCGCTTGGCAAATAAAATTTCAATTTGCACTGCGACGGAATCTGCGGCCCGTTTTCACGATGATCGACTAAGGCGGAAAGTAACTCAATATCCAAACCCGAAACGGGGCGGAAGGCGACACCTTCCCATCTATCGCCTCTTTTTTGGTAGTCCAGCGAGTCATACGCAACGGATACTTGCATAAGCGTAATGATCGCTGTGGTCGTGACTAAGTATTTGTTTATTAAGCCTAACATGATTTTCCTCGGCTAGTCGTCCAGTCGTACAATAGTGTTTATCATAAAACAAATTGAGTCCAATGTGAATAGCGTTTTTCATAAAAATCAGGCTAAAAACTAATGCGAAGGAACTATCCAAGATAAATGTTTGCAACATAATCCATTAGCCATTTTTAAATTTTCATTTTTCATTTTTCATTTTTCATTAGTAAAATGGGGCCATTAGAAAAATTGAAGGTTTAAAAATGATAACATGGCCCCCAAAATGCCTTAAATAATTGTCCAAGATAAATCTTGGACTCCAATAAATCTTGGACTCCAATGTATATGAGCGATTCTACACTTTTTTTTACCGATAATAAAAAACGTTTTTTCCGCCCACTCAATAGCAAATATCGTGAAGTTATCTTGGGTTGCTTGCGTTCCCTCTATCACCGGCTTTATAGTCCCGAAGCTGAGTTTGGTTATCAAGTCACTCGTGAAGATGTGCGTGATTTATTTGTGCAAGTCATTCGAGAAACGCCCGTGTTTACCGATGAAGAAGAAAAAGAGGAAATCTACCAAAAAGCCACCGATGATCGGGCAAAAGCTAACGCCATTTTTCAAGAACTGCTCAACTGCGGTTGGCTAGAAAAATATGTCGATAATATGTCATCCACCTATCGATTCACGCGCGCCGGCAAAGCCTTTTCTGAAACCATCGCCGGCTTCGAGAAAAAAGGACTACAAACCCGACAACGTAATGTCCGCAACACTAAAAATGCCCTACAAGCCTTTTTAACTAAAAATGATCCTTTTGATCTCATCGATGCGGTTGACTACGCCAAACGAGTTGCGTCAGATTTTTCCGATGATATTGCTGATCTCCATGAACGTAAACAAGCCTTAATGAAAGATGCCATTCAAAAGGCACGATTCGCGATACAAGACTTACTTGACTATATGGACAACCACTTCAGCCCCGATTTAGCCATTCGACTTTCGGCTGACAGTATAGTACGTCATCACAACGAAATTCGTGAAATTATAGACAAAATTAAAAAACCTTGGCGACTGAAAAAACTCAAACGCACGGAAAACACATTAAAATCGCTCGTATTTGGAATAAAAGAAAGCACTTCTGAGACGCCCATTATTTATCAATTGCTTGACCAAATAGAGCGTTATTTAGAATCAGCGGAACGCATTAAAATGTCAGAACTGCGTGCGGCCTTAGAAAGCTATGTAGGCCGCACCACGATGCTGATAAAACAAGCAACGGCCATGATGGCAGGACTCAAAGAAGAGCAACTTGCCAAAACCTTGCAGACATTATCTAAATGCTCACCAGAAGAACAAAACCAACAATTGGCCCAAATTGGACAACATCTAGGAACCCTATCAACCCGATTAGTGGCCCCTAACACCCTTAGCCTCCGCAAACGGCAGCGGCGCGAAGTGGCCGCTGAAATCCAAGAAGTGCCACCCCCCTCGCCGGAAGAACGTCTCCTAGCGGCGTTGGCAGAAGCCGAGGATAATGCCTTTACCGTTTCAATTGATGATATTCGGCAAGAAATCCTTAAACAAATGGGTGAACAATGGACAATCCGTATTTCTGAGCTTAAAATAACTGACGCGGCAACTTTTTTGGCACTGAGTCACGCCATTGAAGTCGGCTCCGCCAGCTTAGAAAAAGAAAAGCCGCGTTTATTGATAGAACCCACCCAAGAACGTTTTATGAATGGCTACATTGAAGCGGACGATTATATTATTCGTAAAGAATGAATGTCTATAGCATTTTCCGCTTGACTGAAATAAGTACTTAAGCCTGAATTTTCAGGTTCTGAATCAGAATTTTCAGAATTTGAGAATTTTCAGCCGAAGGGGTTGAATATGAATAGCCTCAGGTAAAACCTCAATGCCATATCGTACCGCTTTTCGGTGAGGGCAACCATAAAGGATTGCCCCTACACGACATGACGATTTGTAGGGCAACCACAAGGGATTGCCCCTACACGACATGGCATTGAGGTGAAACCTGGGGAAGCGTAGCGAGATCATCAGTTGTACTCGACATAATGGTACTCAACATTAACGAGGTAGGTATACGACTCAATTATTTATTTGTAGGCGCGAGGCTATAAACTCTTCCAACTCCCTAAACTAACAAATAACTAACAAATGAATGAACTACTAACTCATATTGAAAAACAACTGGCAAGCACCTCAGTTACCTTAGAAACCTTTCGCAAAATTGCCACTCGTTTATTGGCAAATGGCGTTATCTCTTACGGAGACAGTACCTTAGAAAGCACGCTTTATAACGACGCTAAACGTATAGAATACCTACTTGACGATTACTTTGCCGTTATTGATTGCAAACTATTCCACGAACCAGACTTCCAATACTTTTGTCTGTTTCCACCCGGATCAGATATCCCCGGGAGTGCCGCCGTAGAAGACGAGGAAACCGATACCAGTTTACGCGAAAAGTTTACTCAAGACGAAGTCGCTTCTATATTAATACTTAGACTTCTGTACCAACAAGTCTTCCAAGAAGGTGCATTGAATGAAAAGGCTGAAGCGCCGGTAACACTAGAATCTTTTTATACCAGCATGCAAACTCGGCTGAATCGCTCACTCTCGTCAATAGGAACCACCAAGCGCAAAGAAGTCTTCCAGAAATTACGTCGTCGCAAACTCATCCGCTACTCCGGCAACGCCAATTTGGATAACCAAGAAACAGTACTAGCAATACGCCCAATCATTACCAACTTGGTTCACTCAGAAGCGTTGGATGCGATTAAACCGCCGCAACCGACTAATAAAAATGTCCCTGAAGCTAAAGCGGTTCAATCAGAAACCTCGGAATCATCCGAATCCCTACCACCGCAACCGACTAATAACAAGTTAGAAACGATTAAACCGCCGCAACCGACTAATGTACCTGAAGCGGAAGCGGTTCAGTCAGAAACCTCGGAATCATCGGAATCCCTACCACCGCAACCGACTAATAACAAGTTAGAAACGATTAAACCGCCGCAACCGACTAATGTACCTGAAGCGGAAGCGGTTCAGTCAGAAACCTCGGAATCATCGGAATCCATACCACCGCAACCGACTGATAACAAGTTAGAAACGATTAAACCGCCGCAACCGACTAATGTACCTGAAGCGGAAGCGGTTCAATCAGAAACCTCGGAATCATCGGAATCCATACCACCGCAACCGACTAATAACAAGTTAGAAACGATTAAACCGCCGCAACCGACTAATGTACCTGAAGCGGAAGCGGTTCAATCAGAAACCTCGGAATCATCGGAATCCATACCACCGCAACCGACTAATAACAAGTTAGAAACGATTAAACCGCCGCAACCGACTAATGTACCTGAAGCGGAAGCGGTTCAGTCAGAAACCTCGGAATCATCCGAATCCCTACCACCGCAACCGACTGATAACAAGTTAGAAACGATTAAACCGCCGCAACCGACTAATGTACCTGAAGCGGAAGCGGTTCAGTCAGAAACCTCCGAATCATCGGAATCCATACCACCGCAACCGACTAATAACACTATCTCTGAAGAGGCGGCGACAAACCAGAAACCAAGCTTATTACAAAAACTGGGTTTCTTAAAAAAATAGTTCCAACAGAAAAATCCGATTTCTTCAAGAAATCGGATTTCTTTCGGCAACTGAGTAAAAAAAATGTATCTAAAAAAACTGATTTGTATTAACTGGGGAAATCTCCCTAATCAAGAATACGAATTTGGCTCACTCAATCTCCTCACCGGCGGCTCAGGTGCCGGCAAAACCACGCTGGCGGATGCCATACAAACTGCAATGACGGCCGCTAAGCAAGGTTTATACGTCTATAACCCTGGACAAGAAGAAACCACCCAATACAAACGGCGCGGCAAAATGCCTCGTACATTACCTTCTTATATATTGGGCGCCGATGATCAAAACTACGCTCGTCCTCAAGGCACTCATGGCTATGTCGCGCTAGTCTTTTCGCCCTCTGCCGAAGAACCAACGACGGGCTATGAATTCTCGGCACTCATCGGTGTTAGCGCCTCTTTATCTGTAGAAACCATGGCGGGTGGACGCAAACGGAGAACACCGCGAACCGAATCGATTCACCTTCTCGCGGTAGAAAACCAAGCCATCAGCATAGACGACTTGATTTTGGAACGCGATGCGTCTCGGCTTAAGATAGTGCCGCCCGATGACGCACTCAACTGGTTACGTCGCCGCTACAACAGCGAAACCGTTATCATCAACGACTTCAACGATAACAAAAAGAACTATCTTAACAAACTCTACGGCCTATTGCGCGGCAAAAGCGGAGTCAGTACACAAGAATCTGAACAAGCGGCCCGCGCGTTCTCCAAATTTATGGCCTATAAACCCATTGAAGACATCAATAGTTTTGTCAGAACTGAAGTGCTTGAAAAACATGATATCAGACAAGCACTCAACAATATCTCAAGCTTAATGCTTGACTTTAATGGCTTACGAAAGGAAGCAGAACGCCTAGAGAATAATATTGTTTTGCTTGAAAAGGTCAAACTGGAAGGCCAACAAGTGCGCGAAGCCTGGTTTACTCGTCGTGAACAACAATTATTATTGGCACTCAAAAAAGCACAGGCGGAACAGTTACGCCTAGAAAAAGCCCAACAAGTCGTCAATGAATTGAACACGGAAGAAACAGAAATCCAGCGGCGGTTAACGGATATTCAACAAGAAAGCGACAATTTTGAACAAGAACGCCTAAGCATTGAGCGTCAAAGACAACAACACCAAACGGCGCAAGAAAAGGATCGTCTGCTTAGTCAGATTGACGACAACATCCGCCATGTGGCTAAACTTTTCCAAGCGATCACAACAAGCCTTGAAGTGGCCCATAAAAATAGCAACGATGCCCGTCAGATCGGCCAAACAAACACTTATCTCAAAGAGAACGATACCCTAAAAGCGGCCTTCAATGCCGCCATAAAAGCCGGTGATGAGATTCTGGCATTTGACATGGAAACCATCCAGCAAATCAGTACCGAAATTCGGAATACAACCCAAGCCGAACAACCGCCGCCCATTTCTCTGTACCAATCCTTAGCCGGACAACTGAATGGCATAGACAACGCCCACGACGCCTTTCAACAAGCAGTTGCTGGCGATGAAAATGGACTGCGCGACATTGTGTCACGCTACCTTGGGCAACGGCAAAATGAAATCAGTGAACTCAACAACAACCTCATAGAACTCAATCGCCAAATAGAAAGACTGCGTGAACACGGTGAAGTGACTTATCCAAGGGCCGTCAAAGAAGCCTTATCGGCCCTCCGCCAACACTCTCCAGAAGCCCAACCGCAAGTCTTATGTGACTTGGTGGAAGTCCGTGATAACCGCTGGCAATCCGCCATAGAAGGCTACTTAGGATTCAATCGTTATGGCATCTTCGTTGAACCAGAATATGAAGGCAGCTCAATTGAAACAGTTCGCCAACTCGGCAAAAAAGGCGCTCAAGTCATTCAAGGCCAAAAAGCGGTTCGAGACGCGGCACGGATTGGACTTTCTCCAGAATCGATTGTGCATGAATTAAAAGTCAGACATCCAACGGCGAAAGCTTACCTACAAGCCAGCTACGCCAATGTGATCAAAGTACCGAATGTGGAGACTTTACGCACGACTCCACGCGGCCTGACTCAAGAAGGCCATGCATCAGGCAGCTATAAAATGTTTATTTGTGCGTTGGGCGATCATGAATTGGTGTTTGGGGCCGATGCCCGCCAACGAAGACTATCGGCCCTAGAAAAACAATATGCGCTAGAAGAAGCCAAACTGAACGCCCTACAACAAGAAAAACGTGATCTCGAACAAATCAGCCAACGGGTTCGTGAAGTGCAACCGGTGCAAATAGAAGCGGATGCCAACGAATTAGTCCAGTTGGCAAACACAATAGCGCATATTCAAGAACAACTCAAACGCTTGGATTTTTCAGATATCAAGGATTTGGACACCCAACTCAAGCGCATCCAAGCCCAACTGAATAAACTTCAAAAAGAACGCGATACCAAGAATAAGCGGATGGGTAAGCTTGATAACGAGAAAAGTACCCAACAAAAGCTGATTCAAAAAGCCGAAGAGGCCCTCACTCTTCTGAACGCTGACATCGAGCAACATCAAAATGAGGTACTCAAACTCCAACGGTTGGCGGCCGAATATGAGGCCGAGGCCGCAATTGAGCGACTCACTGACGAAGCGAAAAGCCCGTTAATGCAGGAGACAAACATAAAAGAACAGATTGACAAAGCGCAACGGAATATGCTCACCGCCAAAGACAGATTCCAAAACCTGTTGAGCGAATACAACCAGAAAGCGAAACCCGTTGAAAGAATCACATTGGATCTTGAGCGGATGACCTATATTCCGAGCCGAAGCGACGATTTTAATGTGTTTGATGCGGTGATGGCCGGCTATATTCAAGTTAAAACCCAACTGCGTAATCAAAAAGAGATCGGCTTAGCTAACCAAAAACGGCATCTATCAGACGCGAATCAGTCAGTCCAAAAGGCGTTTACCGGCGACTTTTGTAATACCGTGATTTCGGCCCTAGAAAGTGGCCGATCCCGTTTGGAAAGCCTCAACCGTGAACTCCAAGGACATCGTTTTGGCGAAGAACAATATCGCTTCGGTTGGGAATGGGTGCCTGAATACAAACGGTACTACAATTTTTTCCAAGCAGTGATTGAAATGGATTCTCAGGATACCGACGAAGAGTTATTTGGTACCGACACCAACCTTTCTGGAGAAAATCGGGCGGTACGCGATGAAATCACCACCCTGCTATTGCATGAACACGAGGACTTAGAAAAATCCAACCGTCGCTTGGAAGAAATCAGTGATTATAGAAACTATCGCCGCTACGAGATTTACAAAGACACTCAACGTGGCATTCACCCAGACACGAAGGAACCCATTATTGCCTCCGTGCCGTTGAGCGAATATGGCACCGGTTCGGGTGGACAATTAGAAACACCGGCTTATGTGATACGTGCTGCGGCGATATCGTCTGCCTTTCGTCTCAATGAAGGTGAGCATCACCTGCGGATGGCGTTGATTGACGAATCGTTTAAATTGATGGATGAGACTCGTGCTAAGTCCATCTTGAATTATTTGACTAACACGTTGAAATTTCAGATTATTTTTGTGATGCCTACCAAGGCGGCAGGGCCGTTTCAGCCCATGTTAACGAACAAATGGGTGTTTAGCAAAGTGCCTTCCGCCAACGCGCCCGGCGAAATGTCTACCATCGTCCAAGTGCAAGATCAGAGAGTTAACCAAGAAACGGTTGAAAAGCTCTGGGAAGAACGCCGAGAACACGTTAAAGAAGAAGTCCGTGCTCAGTTTGCCAAAACGGTTTGAAATACAAGGATTGAGTATAAGCAAGGATGGATGGAAAACTACAAGGATTGGGTATAAGCAAGGATAGATAAATCCCTGCTTATATTCAATCCTTGTTGTTATTTGGGTTTATTTTAACCCTTAATTTTGTATGGCTATTGGCACTGGTTTGAGGGCCATCAAACCGTTTTTAATAGTCAAACTTTTTTTAGAGAAGGAAAAAATCCTTGCTTATATTCAATCCTTGTTGTTATTTGGGTTTATTTTAACCCTTAATTTTGTATGGCTATTGGCACTGGTTTGAGGGCCATCAAACCGTTTTGATGTTTTCAAATTAAGTTATGGCCCTCTGTCGCGCTTCATTAGTTATACTTTTTGTAGGTGTTTTGTTGCTTAACTTAATGCCAGTGACTTGGCGACTACCCATTTATGAAATAGTGCTTAGGAATTTCTCCAATTTCAGGGTAAGATTTGATGGCATATTCTACATTTTCTTTATTAATGTATTTTTCTAAAACAGAGCAATCATTTTTATCGTAATGAGGGATATAAGCTTTTAACTTATTCTCATAGAATTTACATTGATTTTCTTGCGATAAATTGATTGGCTGAAAGTGAGCCAAAAGCCAATGTTCAATGCAAGGCTCACTCATGTAAATTTCGACGTTGCTTTTGGATTGAAGACTCTTTTTAAGGTTGTTGTCTTGAGGAGAAAAGGTATCTTCATCGAACCAAATAATATAGCCTAAATAGTCATTGCCATATTTTAAGATAAAACGTTTGGCTGCTTCCAAAACGGCTTTGGCACTACCCCCGTTGCAATTTCGAGGTTTATCCACTTTGTGGTGAGGATAGAGTTCCTTGAGACGACGAATGTAATTTTCTTCTGTACAGCCTTCCACGATAAAGAAATATTTTTTTTGACTTTTTCGTGAAGGGGCCGATTTTCTCTTTGCCATTTCTAGACTTACCCCCGTCATATCTCGCTTCGCTCAGAACGAGGTTTGAGCTATTGGTCGTCATACCAATAACTCTTTGAATTAAAATAAAAAATTTCAGTCTTTTCAGTGTTCCTCACTGTTTCTCTGTCCGTGTGTATACTAAATCTTCCGAGGTTTTGCACCAAATCGCCCAACACGGTAAAGCGTTTCTAAATCTTTTTCAGACAAATCCTGAATATCTGTAAACGCCGCGGCTGAAAATAATTCTGTCTGCCCTTGATCATTTTTCTCGGCAAACCAGAGTTGTTCTGGCTTTAGAAATTCCATCAAATAGCTATTGTGAAACGAAAAAATGAGTTGGGCATTGTTTTGGGCTTTATTTTCAAATAAGGATAGCAAATAAGCCACTAAATTCTGGTGTAATTTCAATTCTATTTCATCAAAAATCAACACAGCACCGTCTTCTAAGGCTTGTAATAAGTCTGATAATACCACTAAAAATTGCAAGGTGCCGGCACTTTCTGAATGATACCCAAAATCAGCGAGTAGCTCGTCTATTTTATGCTTAAAAATAGCGATTTTTTCTGATGATAAGCCGATTTCGTGTTGTAGATGAATTTCTTCGATCCCGACATCAGCCAGTTTTAAAAAGGTTTGAACCGTTTCCCTAATCCGTTTATTTTCGAGCTTCTGAGTCAAAACAGACATTTTGTTGGTTAATGGCATCCTGTTGTGCTGGCTAAAATCAGTCAAATTGGTTTGAACCGCATAATCTTTGCAAGCATTCGCCACCTGTTGGGAAGCAAATTGAGATGCCAAGGAAATAATAGAGCTATTTGCTCTCAAATCTTTAGTATCAATCGGGCTGATCTGATCACCAAATTGAACCTGATTACCCTCACGGAGATAAACCTGCTTATCGATCCCGTCAACGGAATAATTTAATTGTTCTGTTAAAACGTGTTCTTGAGTTAAACTCAGCTGATATTCATAATCAATGATTTTTTCCTCACCCTCCACCCAGGATTTTTTAGCAAAGATGAGATGAAAAACAGTGGGTGATTGAGACAGTGTATAAAACGGTTCACAAGGAATGGTGTCGTTTTTATCCAGCCTCAGAAAAGAATGCTGCATAAACCACAACACAAAAGCCAGCGATTGAAGCACAGTGGTTTTACCAGATGCATTCGCACCGGCAAAACCAATCACTGGATGGGAAGCAGTGTTAGTGTTTTTTAAATGTGCATCAAATTCAAGAATATTTTCGTTTTTTATCGAACGATAATTTTTGACGGTGAAATACTTTATCAAAATTTTTTCCTTCCTGTTAGTGATGAGGCGAGGTTTAAATCTTCAAGCAGTTCTGGTTGGCAATGTTTATTTATAATAGTTTAGTACAACGAATTAGTTTAGTACAACGAATTACGAAGATAAACGAATTTTAAAAATGGCTAAAATCCGTTTAATCCCTTAATCCTTAGTAGTCGATATCCGCCTAATCACTAATAACGTCTCTTTATCGTCAAGCAGTTCTGGTTGGCAATGTTTATAATAGCTTGCTTAGTACAACGAATTACGAGGATAAACGAATTTTAAAATCAACGGATACACCTAATATCAACACCGATATTCGCTCGTAACAAAATTTTATCTGCCGTAAGTACAGAAGCCTTCCGTATTCGTGCCGTTGCAAGGCAAGCCCTATCTCCGAGAGAGAGTCCAAGTGTCCGGGTTGAAGCCCGCAAATTTGCGGTTTCATAAGCCATTTCTTCATCAAAAGGTACGACTGTCAAATTCAATGCTGGCAGAATACTTTGAATTTCTTCTTTTGACATACCACCCTCAATCAGTTTGGTAACAACTTCAGCAAGATTGATGGTACTGATTGCTACATGTCCTTTGGCTGCTTCTTCTATATGCTTTGCGCCTGGTTCTTGTTGGATAAAGGCTAGAAGTGCTGAGGCATCTAAAATAACTTCATTCACTGGCTGCCTCCCGTCGTCTTTCTGCAATTAATTCATCAGCTAAACTACGCTCGGCGGGTATATATTTCCGAACGAGCGTCTGAACGATTTTCACGGGATCATGCGGTGAGAGGAGGACAAGTTTGTTGCCTTTCAACTGTACCGTGATTTTATCACCAGCCAAAAGTCCCAATATTTTGCGGTATTCATTAGGGAGTGTCAGACTGCCATTTGCGTCAATTGTTACGGTTTGTTCCATGATGTTCTCCTTCTGATCATTAACAACGTCTTTTCATCTTCAATCGGTTCTGGTTGGCAATGTTTATAATAGAATAGTTTAGTACAACGAATTACGAGGATAAACGAATTTTAAAAAGGGCTTAAATCCGTTTAAGCCCCTAATCCTAAGTACTCGATATCCGCCTAATCACCAATAACGTTTCATCATCGTCAAGCAGTTCTGGTTGGCAATGTTTATAATAGCTTGCTTAGTACAACGAATTACGAGGATAAACGAATTTTTAAAATGGCTTAAATCCGTTTAATCCCTTAATCCGCTGTACTCGATATCCGCCTAATCACTAATAACGTCTCTTCATCGTCAAGCGGTTCTGGTTGGCAATGTTTATAATAGTTTAGTACAACGAATTACGAGGATAAACGAATTTTAAAATCAACGGATACACCTAATCTCAACACCGACATTCGCTCGCAACCAAATTTTATCTGCCGTAAGTACAGAAGCCTTCCGTATTCGTGGTTTCAGGCTGAAAAGCTAAAACAATGCGTTCTTCTGGAATGCCTTGGCTTACCAAGTCATCATAGATGCCATGTTCAATGCCATCATATTCAATATAAACTTTTCCATCATGTAACGTGATATAAAGAATATCGCCACTGATTCGCCGTTTTCTGTCCCAACCCACTTGCATTAGGAGGTAGCGATCTTGGGTTTCATCAAAAACCGTATCCAGCCGAATGTTACCATGCGAGGGACGAAACTGGGCATATTTACGAATGACTTGCTTTACAATTTTTCTCGTGGTGGTATCCATTGTTGTATCTCCACTGTTTCCAAATCGACTGCTAAAGAGATTTCACGCACGAGTACTGAGGGCCGTTAATTGTGGGCCATATCGTATAATAGCTGAAGCTATTTCAACTCATGGCCCTATTGAAACCACTTCTTCAGAGTTTGTAGTAGGCGATTTATCGCCTAAATATGTTTGTAGTAGGCGAGTCCTCGCCCACCGTGTCATACAACTTATTGAGACGGTAAGCATTTTCTTGATACGTTTTGGTGGTTGGCGAATGAGCGAGTTTGTCTAGGAATGCCTTGGCTTACCAAGTTATTTAAACACTACTGATGATAACTCTCCGTAACTGCCTGAGCAATTATCGTGTCATCCACACCATGACGTTTTAAATTGTTAATAAGCGATTGCATTGTTGGCACTTTCAAGCGTTCTAAGTCAACGCGCAATCCAATGTCAACATAGTGTTGAATTAACGGTTGATAATTAGAAAATCCGAATACCGGCGCAACACGTTTTAAGTCATTTAAAATGGTATCTGGCATATTCAGTGTAACAGTAGTCGTGGTGGTACTTTCAATTTTGCCCACTGCACCCAAGTTTAATGCTTCCGTCAAAAACGCTTTTGCACTATCGCTTGAAGCGATTTCAATTTCAAGCGTTTCTTTTTCCAACAATTTGCCAACCGCTTCTATTGCTGCCGAAAGAGAATAATTGGCTTCAGCGCGAAGCAGTTTGTTCAATCCGGCTTTATTAAATCCGGGTTCCCAATCATAGAGAATGACTTTTTGCATTTTTCACACCTTAATAGACGTTGATTCTAATGGGTATCGGTTGTTTGCCCGCATTAGCACCCGTTGTTCTACGGAACCCATAAATAATCACTTCATCTACATGATTCATTTTTCAAAATTCACGCGCAATCTGGCGAAGTTCAGTTAAGCTACTATAACCAGAACCCATACCATCCAGATGAACATTCCTGAGTATTAAGCGATTATCTTCTTTAAAAAGGTTAGCATAAATTGTAATATCACCTTTTTTACCTTTAGCAAGTAACTCAATTGCATCTTCATCTTCTTCAACTATTTTAAGTTCAATCGGGTCATTTTTTTTAGAAATCATCTTCATTTTTTTTTCTAATTACCAATAATAAGGTTTCATCATCGTTAATCGGTTCTGGTTGGCAATATTCATAATAGTTTAGTACAACGAATTACGAGGATAAACGAATTTTAAAAATGGCTTAAATCGGTTTAATCCCTTAATCCGCTGTACTCGATATCCGCCTAATTACTAATAACGTCTCTTCATCGTCAAGCAGTTCTGGTTGGCAATGTTTATAATAGCTTGCTTAGTACAACGAATTACGAGGATAAACGAATTTAAAAAATGGCTTAAATCCGTTTATGCCCAAAAGTTATGGGCAAAGATTAGTAATTGTAGTAGGGTGGGCAACGCCGGGTTGCCTACCCAAAAATCGCTGTGGTGGTGGATTTTTTAACTTTTAACCTAGAGCGTCATTTGGTAACTAAATATTGTCTGCAATTCCTTTCATTTTCAGCCAATCTCTTTCACTGAAGGTATTACTTGATACTACGGTTGGAAGATGGAAATCACCCATTTTTCTTTCTACAAATTTCCACCGTTTTTTTTGTTCATAAAGTTCTGTTCCTTTAAGTAGCATTAATGGATAGGCAGTTATATTTTCACAACCATTCGATTGTAAAAAATCTATGTTGTATTGAAAGGTATCTACAGTTTGAATAGGCAACCCGTAAATCAAACTCACTTCATAACTTATTTGTCTCGCTTTCAATTCATGCAACACATTTTTAATGACTGTTTTATCACTATGGCGATTGATTGCGTTGCACTCACTTTCTACAGTGGTTTGTATGCCAAATTCTAAATAGGCGTTAATTTCGGTTGCCAAATCTAAGAACTGTTTTCCCTTTTCCCCTTTTATCATTTCAAATTTGGTTTGTAATGAAATGATTGAATTTAAATCAATACGTTTTATCTCTTGCATGATTTTTAAGTAGTCATTTCCTACATTAAAAACCGGATCAAGCACGTTTATTTTTTCAACGTGCTTATTTTTTAAGTATGCTAATTCTGAAAAAATTTTTTCTTGTTCATGTTTATATACTTTGTTTTTTTGTAAATCTCGGTGCGAACAAAACGAACACCTATAAGGGCAACCACGCTTAGTTTCTAATCTAACCATTTTTTGTCTTGGTTTGACTAAAATTTCATGAGTCGTATAAACTGATGGAATTTCTTTCACATCAATTTCATAATTCAATTGTAATGGTTGTTTTGGTTTATTTATAAAGATTGCTTGCAACAAAGATTTTTCAGCGTAACCTATTATAAAAATATCAGCATCTGGATAGTCAAATTTTAAATTTTCTCTTGAACTATATGAAATTTGATAACCACCTAAAACAATCTTTCCGAAAAAGCCAAAAAATTTAATTCTATCAATAAGTGGTTTTATCAAATATTCATTCCAAACATAGCCAGAAATTGCAATGGTATCAAATTGTTCAAATCTGAACGCTGATAAATAATCATCAAAATAGTTTGGGAATATTTTATTTTTAAGATGAAACATGTTGAAAGGCAAATGGTAAACAGTAAATTCTTCTCCATATCTGTGATCACTTTTTAAATACGCCAAAAGTGAAGCAATTGATAGAGATTGTGTCACTTCACCGTTGCGTATCAAGTCAAATGATATAATCAAGACATTTTTCATTGTAGGATTTTTCTGATTTGATTTTTTGTGATTTCAAAATCTTGGTTGTTATCAACAGTGACATAATTTACATCAAAAAATTGTCTAAAATTTTCGTCTATCGTTTTATAATGTTGATCAGACAAAAATAATTCATCATTTGGTTTATTTTTTCTATTTTTCAACCTTTTTAGAGCCGTTTCATAATCAACGGTTATGTATAAAATAATATCAGGTTTTCGCAATGCTTTATAAATTTTCCTGAGTTCACAAGTAATGTTTGGTTGTTTGCTTTCATGATAAGCGATTGTTGAGTAAAAATATCTGTCTAAAACAAATTTATGACCTTTGTCAATTTGTTCATTAAAAAGCATAGAAATCCGTATGCAATCACCTGTGTAAAATGCTATTCTGTCTTTCAATCTTATATCAAATTTATCAAAACATGTTCTTACTTCTGCAAATAATCCGGAGGGGCTTTTATGATATTCATAACCAAATTCTTGATAAATCCATTTTGCAATGGTTGATTTTCCTGAACAGTCAAATCCTTCTACATCTATAAAGTTATATTTCATTGCTACCTCAATTGTAAACCCTAAGAAAGGTTTTGCACTTGATCAGTTAACGATCGTTTTGAACGATGCTATGTTGTTTGAATACTACGCTGCATCCAGTCTGCTAACTTTAAACCAATTTGCCGCAGCGTGACGCTTTTACCTGAGCCGGGATCACCTAATAACACTAAAGGCTCTGGAGATTTTAGTAAAGTGCGAACAATATTGCGCGTAAGTTTATTGTCTTGTCGGGAGCGTGCGGCATGGGCAGTCAAGATTTCCCCACGCGCCATTTCTTTTAATACCCAATATAAAGGCGCGACTAATTTGCCTGATTGGGGAATATTTTCTTGATCGGTATAACCCAAAGGTAAATTGAGGCGCGTTAATAATTCAATAAAATCAGTAAAATAGGCCCATTGCCACCCCGATACTTCCTGTTCAGCAGCCAAGCGCACCCAGCGCCGCCGCAAATAGGATAACCAATGCCCATTGGCAATAATGAAAATGACGGGGGCTGTGATAGCGAGCGTCAATATTAAAGTGATGATGGCTGTGGTGTTCATAGCGGAAATTATTATACTGCAAACGGCTAGAATTTTTACTCGTGCAAAGTATATGTCGTGTTAAATCACTCTCGATGTTGGTGATAATACTCGATGATCAAGTTTGGAACGAACGCCAGTAGCGGGGGCTCATGGCTCAAAGCGATAGTGCGTATCAGGGCACTGCCCACGCGCCGCAGGAAGTTAGTCTGCTTTAGCAGACTTAAGCTTTAAGCCTGGGGATTTATCCCCAGGCGATATCTTCAATGCCATATCGTACCGCTTTTGGGTGAGGGCAACCATAAAGGATTGCCCCTACACGACATGACGGTTTGTAGGGGCAATCCCACGCGCAAACCCCTTTTGGGTGAGGGCAACC
>Ga0190344_1000066_pt1 | contig 69809 bp, 65 predicted proteins | sample 48721323_MG_FD_161662 | JGI IMG/M metagenome (GOLD analysis project Ga0190344, IMG submission 161662) | Hydrothermal vent microbial mat bacterial communities from Southern Trench, Guaymas Basin, Mexico - 4872-13-2-3_MG | ecosystem: Environmental > Aquatic > Marine > Hydrothermal vents >... | reverse complement strand
CACCCGGTAATGGCCGAACTTCTCATAAAGACCGGCAACATTGCCGGCAACATCCGGAAGATCAGTCTACTTATGCAAAAGCATGGTTATCATTGGAGTCTGGTAACCAAAGTGCTGTCGGGCGACCACGATTTCCTGGAAAAGCTCCTTAGCGACGAACTGATGGAGGGTATCCATTCCATCGGCGATTCCCGTTTGTCGAGCCTGAAGATGATCAAGAAAGTCAATCCGGCCTTGCGAACCATTTACATCAAACCTCCGGCCCGGAACCTGGTAAAGCAGGTGGTGGAATATGCGGATGTTTCGCTGAACAGCTCGCTCGACACTATCCGGGCCCTGAACCAGGAGGCCGGCATGAAGCACAAGATCCATGAGATCATTATCATGATTGAGCTGGGGGAACTCAGGGAAGGGGTGCTGCGCAACAAGCTGCTGGATTTCTACCGCGATGTTTTCGAACTGGACCATATCCGGGTGATCGGCATCGGAACGAACCTGGGGTGCATGTACGGAATAGAGCCCACGTACGACAAGCTGATGCAGCTCACCCTGTACAAACAGCTGCTGGAGGTAAGCTTTAAAAAGAACATTCCCTTTGTTTCGGGCGGCAGTTCCATTACCCTGCCCCTGATCAAAAGGAATAAAATCCCCACCGAAATGAATCATTTCCGGATAGGAGAAGCCGCCTTCTTCGGAACCAGCCCTCTCGACAACAAGCGTTTCAACCAGCTTTCGACCGATACCTTTCAGTTCAATGCCAATATCCTGGAGATGGAGGAGAAGGAAACGGTGCCCGACGGAAAGATAGGCGAAGGGAATATAGGCCATACGGCCGATCTGGAGCCTTCGGAGGAATTGCAGAAGACCTTCCGGGTGCTGCTCGATTTCGGGATCCTGGATGTGGATACGGCCGATCTGGAGCCGAAGGACAGGCAGGTGCAGTTTATGGGAACCACGTCCGACCTGACGGTATACGATGTGGGGCAAAACCTGAATTCCAGGTTGAGGCAGAAATACAAAGTGGGGAAGACGGTTTCCTTCAAGCCCAACTACATGGCCGTAGCACGCCTGATGAATTCGAAATTCATTGATGTGAAAATTGTTTAGCGGAAAAGGAGGATTCTATTTTTCGCCGCCCAGCAATTCATTCACCGCATTCAGCAATTCCCCTTTCTGAAAAGGTTTTTTGATGATCTTTTCCGCTCCGAAATAGCGTGCCGGCTCGAGGTATTCGCTTGAATCGAGCCTTCCTCCGCCGGAAATGGCAATGATCTTCAGATCGGGATATTTTTTTCTTACCTCACGGATGGTTTCCAGCCCCTCCTTTTCGGGCATCACTATATCGGTGATCAGCAGATCGAAGGGTCGGGCGAGCAGAAGTTCCAGCCCCTCTTTCCCGTTGGAGGCCAGGTCTACTCCGTGTCCTGCCTGTTCCAGCATCTTTTTGATCATGAGAAGGATATAGGGTTCATCGTCAATCACCAGGATTTTTGCCATGTCAAATGTTTAAATGATTACGTAACTGCAGTATTGTTTTTATCAAGCACCCGGCGTATCACCTTGCTGAATTCGCTCAGTATGATAGGTTTTAGCACCAGTTCGTCAATTTTTTCCTTTTCCAGCATCTCACTGGATATGCTGTTGCTGTAACCGGTAATGATGATCACTTTCAGGTCGGGCCTGATCTGGCGGAAATGCCGTGCCATATCGGTTCCCAGCATATGGGGCATGGTCTGGTCGGTGACCAGCAAATCGTATTTGTCGTGGTTGGCTTCGAATTCGGCCACGGCTTTGCGGGTGTCGGTTTGTATATTGACCTTGTATCCCAGGTTTTCCAGCATTTTTTTCCCCATGTAAGTGATCTCTTCCTCGTCGTCTACGAACAGGATCGTTTCCCTTCCTTTTTTAAGGACTTCCTTGTCGGTGAAGAGGTCGAAGGGACCTTTTCCGTGCCTGGGCAGGTAAATGTTGAATGTACTGCCCTTGCCTGGCTGGCTTTCCACCTCGATGGCTCCTTTGTAGCTTTTCACAATGCCGTGTACTACGGACAGCCCCAGTCCCGATCCTACACCCACTTCTTTTTTGGTAAAGAAGGGTTCGAAAATGCGGTTCATGGTGGCGTGGTCCATTCCGTGACCCGTATCGGTAATGGTCACCACAACATAATTCCCTTTTTCCAGGTTCGGAACGGAGGCGGCTTTTTCCTCATCTACTTCCATTTCGTTCAAACGGACATGCAGAATACCTCCTTTGTCGATCATGGCGTGGTAGGCATTGGTGCAGAGGTTCATGATCACCTGGTGGATCTGGGTGGTATCGGCCAGGACCGTTCCGCAGTGGGGGTCCAGGTCCATTTTGATCTCGATACTGGAAGGGAAAGAGGCTTTTACCAGGTTCATGATCTCGTTGATCACTTCCTGCAGGTAGAGGGGTTTTTTTTCCACCTCGACCTGCCGGCTGAAGGTAAGGATCTGCTGAACCAGGTCTTTTCCCCGGATGGCCGCATGGCTGATCTGCTCGATATCGTACCTCAGGGTGCTTTCTTCATCCAGCTCTTCTATGGCCATTTCCGTATATCCCAGGATAGGGGTGAGGATATTGTTGAAATCGTGGGCGATACCGCCGGCCAGGGTCCCGATGGTTTCGATCTTCTGCAGTTGCAGCAGCTGGGCTTCGAGCTTGGCCTGTTCCTGCTCATAGTGTTTCCGCATTTCGATTTCCTTCTTGAGGGCCCGGTTGGTACGGGTCAGCTGGGCGGTTCGTTCCTGTACGCGGTGTTCCAGCATCTCATTGGCCGCTTTTACCTTGTCCTGTTCTTCCTCCAGCAACCGGCGCATCACAAAATCGCGCCTGGCCGAAAGTTCCATCAGATAACAGATGAACATGCCGATGATATTGGCGCTGATGAAGAAAAAATTGTTATTATACAGCTGTTCCGTCGGGGTCTGGGTAAGCCAGATGGCTGCCACTTCGTAAGTGCCCACGATCAGCCAGCCGGCCAGGGTGGCATAGATAAACCGAATCCTGGTAAAGGCATATCCGAAGATCAGGATCAGGATCAGTCCCGCATAATAGGTATCCCTTTCCACAATGCGGGAGGCATAAATGATCATGGCAATAATGCCCAGGCCGGTGAGGTACATGGCCACCGACACCAGGGGCTGCAGGTAATTTTTAATGAAACGGCTGTAGGAAAGGATATACAGTACCAGGATCATGGGGATGACCAGGACAAAACGAATAAACCAGAACTGATACTTCAGTTCTGGTATGATAATGACATCGAGTGCGGCAAAACTCCCGTAGAAAATGATGGCCAGCAGGAGGGAGAACCTGAAAGGACCGATGATCCGTTTGAAGTAATCGTCCAGGAAATCCTTTTCAAAGTGCTCCATTTCCCCCGTAAACCTGAGGCTTACGGGGTGCACGCTCAGCTCCTTCTGGGCAGGGTTTCTGATCCCGAGGAAGGTGAGGATCTCGGACTTTGTCAGCTTCATAAATCCGGTGTCTGCTCAAATATAGAGCAAATCTACAATAATCTGACAATCCCTGCAATACGGGAATGAACGCAACCGGAATGATCGTCTCTAACCGCGCCCCTTAATACGCAGGAACAGATTGATCCCCAGTGGTTCGCGGTCGATCATTACCCGCTCTTCCATGATGCCGGCTTCCAGGCAAAGCTTCATCAGTTCGTATTCCGACCGGTGAATCAGGTACCATTCGCCCATGGCCTCCATCAGGCATCGGGTAGGATTTTTTCTGGAGAAGTTCCCCACCACCATTTCGCCGCCATCGGCTACGAGGGGTTCGAATTTTTTGAGCAGGTATATGAAGTGTTTTTCCTTGAAATAATCGAACAAACCGGCACTCCAGATCATATCGTATAACAGGTGCGAACGGAAGCGCAGCACATTCATCTTGTGGAAGGTGATTTTGTTGAGATGCTTCCTGTTCTTTTCCGTGGCATAATCAATGGCGTTCTGGTCCCAGTCGATTAATTCAAAGCGGATTTTGCTGTCGGGGCAGCTTTCGAGGTATTCAAACACATCGGTAGCCGGGCCGCTGCCCAGGATCAGTACATGTTTTTCACTGTTGTTTTTCGATTCCAGCTGGACACACAGTTGCTTGAAGAATTCCTTGCGGTTTCTTACCGCTCTGGCTGCATGCTGAATGTGATAAAACCGGTCCCAGTTCCGGTATAGGAAATTCGGGCTTACATGCTGCTGGTAGATCTTTTCAATCACCATGAAGTCGCCTGCATATCCGAACGGCTTGTGCAGGGTCCATCCCTGCAGGGAGTGCTCGGTCAGGGCTGGGGCGATCACTTCCCTGAATGCAGGATACTGCTCGGGGTCCAGCCCGTTTACCAGATCCACCAGCCTGTCATAGTCCTGCACTTCCGGCCCTCCCTTGATGACCAGTTCGCGAAGGAACTCCACCTGGGCATCCGTCAGCCCGGGTTTGGTTTTGGTTTGTGCTGCATGTACCACCTTGGGGACGTTGAGCGTGCTTGTACTTGTTAACATGGTTTGATAGTATTAAAAGGTTATTTTTGATAAAGGGTTATTGGTAGTTTCTGCTGAAACCTTACCACCGCTCCGGCATGCTCGCTACCGGAGTCTCCGAAAAAAGGTTTCGAGCAAAACGGTAACAAATCGCATTCATGTTGTATGATATATATCATCTCTTCAGTTTTTTAAATCCCTTTGACCCGAAGGCCGGTATTTTTTCCATACAACCAGGCTGTTCAGTTCATAAAATAAACCTCAACCAGGTTCAATACCTTAACATACATGCGGAAGGCCCAGAAGGGATAATACCCGGGGGACATCAACGGGGGGTTGAGTGTTTTTTTGGGCTGGCTGGCAACGCTGTGGACCTTCCCGAAATTTTCCGGCATTTGTGCCCGCCGGTTTCAGGAAGCGGACTTGTTTACATCATTTCAGTTATTAACAAGTTATCAACAGCGTGAAAATAACACAAATTTTTGTTTCCCGTTAATCCGGATTGTCAAAAGATGTAAATCTAGAAATAAAAATACGAAAAAAATGAAAAAATCAATCATTTCCGGAAGAAAAAACACAAATAAAATTGACTGCATCTGATGTCCCTCCATTCCTATATGTTTAATAACAAGTATCTGCAGGGAAAAAATCCGACAAAAATCATGACAGCGGTTTTTTATATGTAGTAATTTTGGCGAAACCAAAAAAAACGGATCATGGAACTGACTCACATAGAACACATCGGCATTGCGGTGAAGAATCTGGAGGAAGCCATTCCTTTTTATGAGAATGTGCTGGGCCTCAAATGTTACCATATTGAGGAAGTGCCCGATCAGAAAGTGAAAACAGCCTTTTTCCGGGTAGGTTCCACCAAGATCGAGTTGCTCGAGCCCACCGACCCCGACAGTCCGGTTGGCAAGTTCATTGAGAAGAAGGGAGAAGGAGTGCATCACCTGGCTTTTGCGGTGAAAGATGTGCAGTCGGCCCTGCAGGAAGCCGGGGAGAAAGGGACACAGCTGATTGACAGGCAACCGCGGTCAGGAGCCGAAGGCCTGCAGATTGGGTTCCTGCACCCGCGGTCCACCTTTGGAGTACTGACTGAGTTTTGCGGAGAATCCTCAGAATCATGAGCCATAACCTTTTGTAAACAGCATTCCCATGAATATCCAGGAAAGGATCAAGCAATTGATCGAACTTCGTGAAGAGGCAAAAAGAGGAGGAGGGGAAAAGCGGATCGAAGCGCAGCATAACAAGGGCAAACATACCGCCCGCGAGCGGATCGAGATACTGCTTGACGAAGGAAGTTTCGAGGAATATGATATGTTTGTAACCCACCGTTGCCGCGATTTTGGCCTCGACAAGCAGCATTACCTTTCAGACGGGGTGATCACGGGCCACGGCACCATCGACGGCAGGGTGGTGTACGTGTATGCCTTTGATTTTACGGTCTTCGGCGGATCCCTGTCGAAAACCGTTTCTGAGAAAATATGCAAGGTAATGGACCAGGCCATGAAGGTGGGAGCCCCCGTGATCGGGATCAACGATTCGGGAGGGGCCAGGATACAGGAAGGCGTTCTGAGCCTGGCGGGGTATGCCGATATCTTCCAGAGGAATATCCTGGCTTCGGGACTCATCCCCCAGATTTCGGCCATTTTCGGTCCGTGTGCCGGAGGGGCCGTGTATTCTCCCGCCCTGACCGATTTTATTATCATGAGCGAACAGAACAGCTATATGTTCGTAACCGGACCCAAAGTGACCAAAATGGTTACAGGCGAAAAGATCTCGACCGACGACCTGGGAGGGGCCAAAGTACACGGAACCAGATCGGGGGTAAGCCATTTTATTGCCGAAGACGAGGAGGAAGGCCTGCTGATCATTCGCAAACTGCTGAGCTACCTGCCCCAGAACAATCTGGAGGATCCGTTCATTACGGAATGTGCCGATCCTATCGACCGGAAAGAAGACAGGCTTAATGAGATCATTCCCGACAATCCCAACCAGCCGTACGATGTGAAGGAAGTGATCGAATCGATAGTCGATTACGGCGAATTCCTGGAAGTGCACAGGAATTATGCCCGGAACATCGTGGTGGGTTTTGCCAAATTTAACGGCATGCCGGTGGGAATTGTGGCGAACCAGCCCGTATACCTGGCCGGGGTGCTCGATATTGACGCTTCCCGCAAGGCAGCCCGCTTTGTAAGATTCTGTGATGCGTTCAATATACCCCTGGTTACTCTGGTAGACGTACCGGGCTTCCTTCCCGGAAGCGCCCAGGAATACGGGGGTATCATCACCCACGGGGCCAAACTGATGTTCGCCTATGGCGAAGCCACCGTTCCCAAAATCACGGTGACACTCAGAAAATCTTACGGAGGAGCACACTGTGTCATGTCATCGAAGCAACTACACGGTGATGTGAACTATGCCTGGCCCACCGCCGAGATCGCCGTAATGGGTTCCCAAGGGGCCATCGAGATACTGGAAGGGAAAAAGTTGGCGGAAATGGAAGATCCCGATGATCAGAAAGCCTATGTGGCAAAGAAAGAGGAAGAATACCGGGAAAAATTTGCCAATCCCTATGAGGCGGCCAAATACGGTTACATTGACGATGTGATCGAGCCCCGGAATACCCGCTTCCGGATCATCCGGGCCCTGCAGACCCTGGCAACCAAGAAAGAAGTGCACCCTATGAAGAAACATTCAAATATTCCGCTGTAAACCATGATGAAACCTGTTGTCATTCATCCGGTTATGTTGAATTTTCTGCCTGGAGCTGTTGATTCCGGCGGGCTGATCATTTCGCTGGTAGGTTACCTGATCGTTTTTTTATCGCTGGTATCGCTGTATCTGGTCTTCCGATATGTCCTGCCCCTTTTTATCCATATGAACCTGAGAAGGCTGCTCAGGAAGAAATACGGACAGGAACCGCCGGAGAAAATGCCCGAGCTCAGCGGTGAGGTCAATGCGGCTATAGCGGCAGCCATCTATCTTTACCTGGAAGAAATACACGATGCCGAACCCGATGTGCTGACCATTCGCAGGGTATCGAAACCGTATTCTCCCTGGAGCTCAAAAATATACGGAGTAGGTCATCTCAGATAAAATGCCATGAAGAATTACAAATTTACCATCAGCGGCAATACGTACGAAGTGGAAATCAACAGCTTCGAAGACAATACCATCAAACTGGAAGTGAACGGCACTCCCTATACCGTGGAACTGCACCGGGAGGTGAGGAAGACCAAGACACCCATCCTGATGCGTGCGCCGGTAAAGGAACCACCCAGAGAAAAGATCGATAAAAAGGAGGGAGGAAGTCCCACACCGGTGCGGGCCCCCCTGCCCGGTAATATTGTGGAGGTATATGTAAAAGAGGGTGATATTGTGAAAAAGGACCAGAAACTGCTTCTGATGGAAGCCATGAAGATGGAAAACGTTATTATGGCTGAAGCCGACGGAGTGATTGAGTCGGTAAAGGTAAAACCCGGGGATGCGGTTCTGCAGGGCGATGTGTTAATCGAAACCATTTGATGCGATATGAAAAGATTTCTCACGGTTCTGGTTATCCTGGTGTTCATTTCCCTTCTGCGGCTCATCCTGTTTTCCCCGGAACAGGGGTATGCCGGTGAATCGGAAAAGAAAATCGCCTTGGAACAGGTTCAGCCTGACCAGCCCGAACCGTCGGACCAGACTTTCCGGGGGCTGAAACGGTTTATTGAATATACCGGATTCTACAATGCCACACCCGGACATCTGGTCATGATTGCGGTAGGACTGTTTTTTATTTTTCTTGCCATCAAATATGATTACGAGCCCCTGTTGCTGGTACCCATCGGCACGGGGATCATTATCGGAAACATTCCTTTTTTCCAGGCGGAAGGTTTTAGTTTGCAGCTTGGTATCTATGAAGAGGGGAGTGTCATGAACTACCTCTATTTCGGGGTGATCAAGGGGATCTATCCTCCGCTGATCTTTCTGGGTATTGGCGCCATGACCGATTTTTCTTCCCTGATTTCCAACCCGAGGCTGATGCTGCTGGGTGCTGCGGCCCAGCTTGGTATTTTCCTTACCTTTCTGGGAGCCCTGATGCTGGATTTTGCACCGCCCGAAGCGGGAGCCATCGGGATTATCGGAGGGGCCGACGGTCCTACGGCCATCTTCCTCTCCTCTAAACTTGCCAACGGGATCAATATTATCGGACATACGCCGGATGGAGACCCGGTTTATGTGAAAAACCTCATAGGGCCCATTGCCATTGCCGCGTATTCCTATATGGCTCTGGTGCCCGTGATCCAGCCTCCCATTATGCGCCTTCTGACGAACCGGAGGGAGCGGCGGATCCGGATGAAGCCACCGCGGGCCGTTTCCCGCACCGAAAAGATCCTGTTCCCCATTATCGGGCTGCTGCTCACGGCTTTTATCTCACCCGGTTCCCTGCCCCTGCTGGGGATGCTCTTTTTCGGGAACCTGCTGAAGGAATCCACCGTGACCAAGCGGCTGGCAGAGACCGCCCGTAACTCGCTGATTGATATTGTAACCATTTTGCTGGGCCTGACCGTGGGGGCTTCCACCCAGGCCGATGTGTTTATTACTTCCGAATCGCTGTTGATCTTCGGACTGGGTGCCCTGTCGTTTATGATCGCCACCGCCGGCGGAATCCTTTTTGCCAAAGTGATGAACCTGTTCCTGAAAGACGGGAATAAGCTGAATCCTCTGATCGGCGCGGCCGGGGTTTCCGCCGTGCCCGACAGCGCCCGGGTAGTTCAGAATATGGGACTGAAAGAGGATCCCACCAACCATCTGCTGATGCATGCCATGGCTCCCAATGTTTCGGGTGTGATCGGGTCGGCTGTGGCAGCCGGAATTCTTCTTAGTTTCCTGTTGTAGATTCACTCAGGCTTTTTTATTTTTAACCAGATAAATATATCCCGACATGATTGTACAGGCCGGTAATGCAGGAAAAGATATCCGATCTGACTGCCTGGTGGAAATGGAACCCGCTGACTCGGGGGGTATCCGGATAGAGCTGGTTTCCAAGGTCGAGAGAATGTACGGCTCATCCATACGGAAGCTGGTGGAGGAGGGAATGCGGCATTTCGGCATTTCCAATGCCCGCATCCGGGTGGAAGACCAGGGAGCCCTTCCCTTTGTGATCATGGCCCGCCTGGAAGCGGCTGCCCGGCAGATAAAAAAAGATATTCCGGAATTCCTTCTTCCTATGCTGAAGGAAAATGAATATCCTTCCTCCCCCGAACGGCACCGGTTTTCCCGTCTCTACCTGCCGGGAAATACCCCCAAAATGATGCTGAATGCGGGCATCCATAAACCGCACGGCATTATTCTCGATCTGGAAGATTCGGTAGCCCCGGCCAAAAAGGCCGAAGCCCGCGTGCTGGTGAGAAACGCCTTGCGGGCCGTCAATTTTTACGGAGCCGAACGCATGGTAAGGATCAACCAGTGGCCGGCCGGCAGGGAAGACCTGGAGTATGTGATCCCCCACCGGGTACATACCCTTCTGGTGCCCAAATGCGAGGATCCTGAACAGATTGCGGAGATGGAATCGGTGGTGGAAACCATCAGAAAAGAAAAGCGGGTGAAGGACCCCGTTTTCCTGATGCCCATTATCGAAAGCGCCCTGGGGGTGGAAATGGCCTACCGTATTGCCTGCTCATCGAAACAGGTGGTGGCCCTGGCCATCGGGCTCGAGGATTATACAGCCGACCTGGGGACCCGGCGCAGCGACGAGGGAACGGAATCGTTCTATGCCAGGTCGCGCCTGGTAAACGCCTGTAAGGCGGCCCGCATCCAGGCCATCGATTCGGTGTTTTCCGATGTGGCCGATATGGAAGGCCTGGCCCGTACCATCGAACATTCCAAAAAACTGGGTTTCGAGGGCATGGGATGCATCCATCCCCGGCAGATCCCCGTGATCCATGCCGGTTATGCACCCGGGAACGAAGAGATTGAAAAAGCCCGGAAGATTGTTCTTGCTTATGAGGAAGCCGAATCGAAAGGGCTGGGCGTGGTGTCGGTCGGGACCAAAATGATCGATCCCCCGGTGGTGAAAAGGGCCCTGCGTATTATGGATCTGGCTGTTGAAATGGGAATCGTGTCAAAAGAATGGAGGAATGAACCGCATGAAGACTGAACTGGTAAAAAACGCCGCCGGCCGGCTGGTTCCGCAAACGGTGAACGGTGAACCTGTGGTTCCTTACCAGGGAATCGGGAAGCACAGGCCGCAAAAAAACAAACATGCACCCCGTATTGCCACCTGTGCCGATTATCCTTCCGACGGGAACAAGCTGGTACCCGACCTGAAGGAGGCCCTGGTAAGGGCCGGTATACGGAACGGCATGACTGTTTCCACCCACCATCATTTCCGCAACGGCGATCTGGTGGCCAACCAGTTGTTCGATGCCATACATGAACTGGGCATCAAAGACATCCGCTGGGTGCCTTCCGCATCCTTCCCCTGCCACGGATACCTGATCAAATACCTGGAAGACGGGACCATTCACCACATTGAAGGCAGCATGAACGGACCCCTGGGGAAATTTGCCTCGGAAGGGCATATGCGGGGGACGGGAGTGCTGCGTTCGCACGGCGGGCGCTACCAGGCCATTCAGGACGGGGAACTGAAGATCGATATTGCCGTGATAGGAGCTCCGGCTGCCGATCCATTCGGGAATGCCAACGGTCTTTCGGGTCCTTCGGCCTGCGGATTGCTTGGTTTTGCCCTGGCCGATTCACAGTATGCCGACAGGGTGATCGTGGTGACCGATAACCTGGTTTCCTTTCCCTGTATTCCCTGGCAGATACAGGGCAATTATGTGGATTATGTGGTGGAAGTGGAGCGCATCGGTGTTCCTGAAAAGATCGTATCGGGAACCACCCGCATTACCCGAAGTCCCGACCGTTTGTACCTGGCAGAGCTTACCGCGCGGTTCTGCGATGTGACGGGAATCATTCACGAAGGGTTTTCGTTCCAGAGCGGGGCGGGAGGCACCTCGCTGGCAGTGGGGGAATATTTCCGTGAGATCATGAAAGAACGCGGCCTCAAAGCCCGTTTTGCACGAGGGGGCAGTAACAAATACCTGGTTTCGATGCTGGAAGAAGGCCTGGTGGACTATATCCTCGACGGGCAAACTTTCGACCTGGACGGGGTGAGAAGCATGGCGGAAAATCCCCGGCACGTATGGACCAGTCCGTTCACCAGCTACAATTACCACGGCAAGGGAAATTTCGCCGGCATGGTGGATGTGGTGATTCTGGGGGCCACGGAAATCGATCTGGAGTTCAATGCCAATGTTGTGAGCCATTCCGACGGTTACCTCCTGCACGGGATCGGTGGGTGGCAGAACTGCCTGTTTTCAAAAACAGTAATCCTTCCCGTGCCTCTGTTCCGCGACAGGATCCCGGTGATCAGGGACAGGGTGACCACCCTGTGCGGACCCGGTGAAATGATCGATGTGGTGGTGACTGAAAGGGGCGTTGCCATCAATCCCCTGCGGAAAGATCTGCTCGACAAGGTGAAGGGAACGGATCTACCCATCCGGACGATCGCCGAATTGAAAGAGGAAGCAGAAGCCATATGTGGGGTGCCGGAAACGGCCGAGCCCGGCGACCGGGTGATTGCCGTGGTGAAATGGGTGGACGGAACCGTGCTTGATTCCGTATGGCAGGTCAGAACCTGAGGGAAATGCGATGATGAACCGCTTGTCCTGCGTTCAGGAGATACCGTCCTTGTCAATCTGCACTTCTTCCTCATCATCCATATGCGACAGCCTGTCGGTATCGGTGTAAAATATCCTGATCAGGGCACTGTCACGCAGAAAATCAATTTTCCCGATCTGCACCCGGGTTACATGCAAACCGGTACGTTTTCTCAGATCATCGATCAGCGCCTGCCGGTTTTCCGGTTTGATCAGTTCGATGTTCTCATAAACAATGACCTTCCGGTTTTCCTTGGAATCGAGAATAAACCTTTCTGCAAACCAGATAACCAGTAGCACGGACAGGTTCACAAAAAGCAGTTCGGCATAGGATGTGTTCCGCGATACCAGGGCATTGATCACCGAAACACCTATGACCAGGAACAGGTAGGTCATCTCTTTTATGGGGATCTGGCTGGTGCGGAACCTCAGAATGCCGAAAATGGCAAAAAGGCCCAGGGCAATGCCGGTGGTCAGGTTCCTTACATTGATCAGGGAGTAGGAGAGGAGGAACACGATGATCCCCACCAGGATAAAGGTGAAGAAATAATCTTTTCGCCTGGCCAGGGGATAATAAAAGAACCTGACAATGGTATATACCATCAGCAGGTTGAAGAAGAACCGGAAGATCAGTTCCAGAAAACGCTCGGGGTTGATGTAATCAATTCCGAACAATTGCAGGGCTTGCTGCAGCAGAATAGGGTTGTTCATGGCGGCAAAGTTTTGATATGATCCTCAGTTTTTGTTTGTATCGGTTTGATTTTACCTGGGGATACAGCAGCACACAGCCCAGGCAGTATTTGCTCAGCCCCGTGGGGCGGATATGTTCCGAAGCCAGGATGCGTTTAAAATCGGATGCCGGGGTGTTGCCTTTCTGTTTTACTTCAGCTATGACCAGGGAGGGAAACACAAACTGGTCATTTTCATTGTTTACCCGGAGATGCACATCGATCGTGATTCGCTCGGGCACCGTGCGGTGTGCCAGGGTAAAACGGCTGAAGCGGGTCCATAGCTTGGGTTCCAGGGTCATGTCCGTCCATTGGATAGTCTTTCTGATGAAATCCATGGCCCAGGGAGTAAGCCGGTGTTCCACATCAGCTACCGGGATACGTTTTTTTCGCGTGCGGCGGTTGTTTTTCCGCGATTTCACTTCCAGAAACACACAGTTCGTATTCAGGTATTTTCTGAACCGTACCTTGTGCCGTTTTGTCTTTCCCCGGTAGTGGTTGTGATACATCCGGAAATCGGGAGTGTCGAAATACAGGCTGTGGTACTCAAAAATCCTTTCGTTGTTGATCTCAAGCACCTGATAGGTTTTTTCGGCGGCTTCCAGTATACCGGGCAGCCGGCTGATATGCATAATGTATTTGGTATCGGTCCGGTCCATGAGCCTTACCCTGTCCATGTCGCTGAGGCCGATGGCAGGAAACTTCTGTATGATAGAACGGATGTGGTAAGGATCATTCATTTTTTTTCCGCCGGGCGGTTTTCAGGGGGTAGGATCATGGGTTTGTGCAAATGTAATGAATCGCCGTGAATCACGGTGTATTTTTTTATGATATGATGCAGGGCTTGGCCTGCCGGAAAAAATTTGTATTTTTAGAGCCGGCGGTTGGACCGGTTCCGGTTCTGTTTTTCTGTAACACCGGCAAACCACAGGAAGCCATAAAAAAATACAAATGTCAGATATGCGGGCATATGTATGATCCCGAACTGGGTGATCCCGACAGAGGCATTGCGCCGGGAACGGCATTTGAAGATATTCCCGATGACTGGACCTGTCCGGTATGCGGTGCTGCCAAAGCAGATTTTGAGGTAGTGGATATCTGATAACCCGGGGTCATCCGGTCTGTTCAGGTATCCTTTTCATTAACTCCAGCAGAAGGTTCCAGAATTTTTCCACGGTATGGATATTGATCCTTTCATCGGGGGTATGGGCCCCTTTGATGGTAGGCCCGAATGAGATCATATCCAGGTCGGGATATTTCTGCAGGAACAGTCCGCATTCCAGGCCGGCATGGATAGCCCTCACGACGGGTTTTTTACCGAAAAGGTCGATATACCCCTGGGTGGTGATTCTGACAATTTCCGAATCCGGGTCGGGTTTCCATCCCGGATAACCTCCCGCATGTTCCACCTGTCCGCCAGCCAGTTCAAAAGCGCAACGGATTTTCTGTGAGAGGTCTTTCCTGGCCGAATCTACCGAACTGCGCTGGCTCGTGGTGACCAGGATATTTCCGTTTCCGTTCTGTTTGATAGAAGCCAGATTGGTGGATGATTCCACCAGTCCGGGTATATCCTGGCTCCAGGCATACACACCGTGGGGGCAGGCATAGAGGGCCTTCACCAGGTTGTCCTGGAATGTACGGGTGAACATGCGCGGCGGTTTGGAAACCGGTTCGACCATGAGTTTCAGGTTGGGTTCGGTAACCCGGTATTCCGCCCGCACGGTCTTTTCATACTCTTCCAGGTGTTTGATCAGGTCTTCGCGCCGATCCCGCGGAACCACCAGCAGGGCCTGCCCTTCTCTGGGAATGGCATTGCGCATGTTGCCTCCCTCGAATGAGCACAGGCGAAGGTCGTACTGACGGCTTTCTTCCCAGAAAAACCGGTTCAGCAATCTTACCGAATTTCCCAGTCCCTTATGTATTTCATCCCCTGAATGGCCTCCTTTCAACCCGTTGAGGGTGATACGGAAAGCCATATAATGGCCGGGAATTTCTTCAAAGGACGGGGAAAAACGGGCCAGGGTATCGATCCCTCCGGCACAACCTATGAAGAGTTCTCCTTCGTCTTCCGAATCCAGGTTGATCAGGATTTTTCCCGTGAAGAAACCCGGCTGCAGTCCGAACGCGCCAGTCATGCCCGACTCTTCATCAACGGTAAACAGGCATTCGAGCGGCCCGTGTTGAATAGTTTCCGATTCCAGGATAGCCAGCTGGGCAGCCATACCGATGCCGTCGTCCGCACCCAGGGTGGTACCTTGCGCCGTTACCCATTCATTTTCATTATCCAGCACGGGTTGTATCGGATCTTTTTCAAAATCATGATCCACTTCACCCAGTTTTTCACCAACCATATCCACATGACTCTGGAGCACCAGCACTTTCCGGTTTTCATACCCGGGAGAGGCGGGTTTCGTGATGAGTATGTTACCTGTCGAATCTTTTTTCCAGGACAAACCGTGATTCTCGGCAAATTGGATCAGGTGTGCAAGTATCTTTTCTTCTTTTTTTGAAGGCCTGGGAATCTTACATATCTTCTCAAAGTGGCTCCAAACTTCCGTTGGCTTCAAACTTCCATTCATGGAAATATCCTCCTCATTTTGGCAGGTTTTTGCAATAAAAATGCAAAGGTATGAAAATAATCCACCTTTTGATGGTTAAAAATGTGTTGTACAGTATTGTGTGGGAAAATGGTTAAATATGTAAATTAGTTCCCTGAATCAAATTTATTTCCACCATGGCAAAACGAACCATTGTTAAGATGCCGGGCGACGGCATTGGAAAAATTGTACTGGAAGAAGCGATCAGGGTGCTGGAGGCTGCCGGTTTCCTGGCCGATTATGTGGAAGGAGATATAGGCTGGGAATTCTGGTGCGGGGAAGGCAATCCGTTGCCAGACCGGACCCTTGAGCTGATCGAGAAGCATAAGATCGGTCTTTTCGGAGCCATTACCTCCAAACCCAAGGATGAAGCAGTGGCAGAACTGGATCCCGCCCTGAGGGACAAAGGCCTGGTCTATTCAAGTCCCATTGTGGGATTGCGACAGCATTTCAACCTGGATATCTGTGTCAGACCCTGTCATACCTATCCGGGCAATCCGTTGAACTTTATCCGTCGCGGACCCACGGGAGAACCGGAAGAACCCGTGGTGGATGTGGTTATTTTCCGGCAGAATACAGAAGGATTGTATGGAGGGGTGGAGTGGAGCAATCCGCCTGACCAGGTATACGAAGCTCTGAAAACACATGCCAAATTTGTTAAGAATTTCGGTCATGTTCCCCGTGAGGAACTGTCGGTATCGACCCGTATTTTTTCGAAGAAAGCCACCTACAGGATCCTCGATGCAGCTTTTGCCTATGCCCGTGAAAACGGCTACCGTTCGGTGACTCTGTGTGAAAAACCCAATGTGATCAGGGAAACCTCGGGCATGATGTACAAAATGGCCCGGGAGATCAGGCAAAATAAGTATCCCGACATCGAACTGTGGAACACCAACATCGATGCCCAGATGATGTGGCTTACCAAAAATCCCGAGGATTACGGAGTGATCGTGGCCGGGAATATGTTCGGCGATATCGTATCCGACGCTTTTGCCGGACTGATCGGCGGACTGGGATTTGCCTGCAGCGCCCAGTTTTCGGCCGACGGGGTTGGAGTATTCGAACCTACCCACGGATCCGCTCCCAAATATGCCGGGTACGAGGTGTCCATTGTCAATCCCGTGGCTATGATCGAAGCGGCCTGTATGATGCTAGACTTCATCGGGGAGAAGGAAACCGCCGGTCGCATCAGAAAAGCCATTGCCGACGTGATCCTGGAAGGGAACGTAAGAACCTACGACATGATGAAACTGCCGGGTGCTCCTTCGGTTATTGAGAATGGAGCCGCCAGTACCCGGCAGATGACCGATGCCATTATTGAAAAACTAAATTCTGCGTGACATGAAGAAAGAAATCCTGGAACTATGGCCCGAACTGGAATGGATAGAAGATGTCAGTCTGAGGGAAAAAACCGCCCGTACCTGGGAAAAGGCCCTGGAAAAAAGTGTACTGTCGGCCGATGATCTTCGGCGCATACCTTTTACCCTCCTGTGCGGTCCCGATCTGAAAGTGAGCTTCATGGACCACAAAAGGGCCGTGGTACACATTGCCCGGGAGGCAGGACGGAAGGTTCGGGAATTTTTCGGCGAGGAATTGCCGGTGAATATGGATGTGCTGATTGCCGGAGCTATTCTGGCCGATGTGGGTAAGCTGCTCGAATACGAGCTGGATGAGAACGGGAATTCTGTTCAGGGGAAGTACGGCCGGTATTTGCGCCATCCCTTCTCGGGAGTTTCCCTGGCCGAATCCTGTGGTGTGCCGGCCGAAGTGTGCCATATCATAGCCGCCCATGCCCATGAAGGTGACCTGGTGAAGAGAAGCACGGAGGCGTATATCGTACACCATGCCGATTTCATGACCTTTCTTCCTTTCAAGGACCGGAAGAAGTAAACCGCGGGAGGCATACGATAACAGGCGGGAGGCGGCCGGCGTGCTTTCCGCCTGTTTCTTTTTATGTCGGATATTATTTTTAATTTTACCCTTCGAAACCCTGCTTCCACCCTCATGATTACCTTCGAGCTTATCCTGGTGTTTACGGTAATCGTTTTTATCCTCGTATCTCTGTACAAAGAGCTGCTGGGAGCTTCCTTTACCTTTATGGTGGCAGTGGTTACCCTGGGCTTTTTCGGTGTGTTAACCCCCAGGGAAATGCTCAGCGGATTTGCCAATGAACAGATCGCTGTGATAATCATGCTGCTGCTACTGGGGGATATTATAAGGAAAACCCCGGTGATTGAGATCATTTTCGACAAGCTATTCCGTAAGGCCAGAAGCTACAAAGGCTTTATGCGAAGGATGATCCTGCTGGTGTCGGGGTTCTCCGCCCTGCTGAACAATACCCCTCTGGTGGCAGTGATGATGCCTTACATGAATACCTGGTGCAAACGCAATAATATCTCGCCCAGCAAATTGCTGATGCCGCTTTCGTTTGCCGCCATTTTGGGAGGGTGCGTGACCCTGATCGGAACATCCACTAACCTTATTGTTAACGGATTGCTCATTGACCAGGAAATCATCCCTGATCTGGCCCCTCTGAGGATCTTTGATTTTGCGTGGGTGGGCGTGCCCATGGCGGTCATCGGCTTTTTCTATCTCTATATATTCGGGGAAAAACTTCTTCCATCGCGTCCCGAACTGCTGGAAGAGTTTACCGGCCAACACCGGACATACCTGGTGGAAACGGTGGTAAGGCCCGGCTCCTCCCTGGTGGGAAAGACCATTGAAGAATCGGGCTTGAGAAACATCAAAGACCTTCACCTGGTGGAAATTGTGAGAAAAGGGAAACACATGTTCGTGGTGTCGAATTCCATGGTGATCGAAGAGGAAGATATGCTGGTATTTGCGGGGGATAAGGGTCTGGTGGCCGATCTGATGAAGAATAACATGGGGCTGACCCTGCCGTCGGTAGGGATGCTAAGCCGGAAAAAACACACGGAAGTGGTGGAAATCGTGATATCCCATAACTCCAATCTCATTAACAAGAGTCTCAGGGAGGTGAATTTCCGCGCGCAGTACGATGCAGCAGTCATTGCCATTCACCGGAATGAGGAAAGGATCACTTCCACTCTGCGTGATGTCAGGCTCAAGGCAGGCGATGTGCTTCTGTTGTTCGGGGGAAGTGATTTTCTGAGCCGGGCATACAATACACAGGATTTTTATTTTATTTCCACTGTGAAGCAGTTTGAAAAACTGGAAGATTACAAGGTTGTGATCCTGCTGGGCGGGTTGATCACAGCCATCATCCTTTCGGCCCTGAATGTGATTTCGCTGTTCATGGGACTGCTGATCCTGCTGCTTCTTTCCCTGGCCCTGAAGATGTCCAATCCCAAAGACCTGCCCAAGGCCATTGATTACGATCTGGCCCTGATCATTGTGATGTCGCTGGCCCTGGGCACGGCCATGATCAAATCAGGGGCGGCTTCCCTGGTAGCCGATATGTTTATTGCGGTATTCACACCTCTGGGGAATGTGGGGGTGCTGTTTGGTATTTACCTGGTAACCACTATTCTGGCGGCCCTCATTACCAATAAGGCGGCTGTGGCACTCATTTTCCCCATATCACTCACCATATCCGTGGAACTGGGTCTGGACCCGTTCCCTTTTGTACTGGTAGTGGCGTATGCTTCCGCAGCCAATTTCATGACGCCCCACGGATATCAGACCAACCTGATGGTATATGGACCCGGCGGATATACCTACCGCGATTTCTTCCGTGTGGGAGCACCCCTTACGTTTCTGTACATGGTGGTTACGGTCACCATTCTGAGCCTGATCTATTTTTAATAAGATGATTGCGGTTACACCCGATATATATGCAGACCCTGCCCTGCCGGCTGCCGTGGAAGCCGGAGAAGAGATCATGCGGGTGCTGGAGGAACCGGGATTGCTGGTCAGGGAAAAAGCCGATCTGAGCCCGGTAACGGAAGCCGATATGCGTGCCCACCGCGTGATCACTTCAAAGCTGCTGGATACCGGTATTCCGGTTTTGAGTGAGGAGGGACGTGTTACTCCCTATGAAGAACGCAGAAAGTGGGAATATTACTGGCTTGTGGATCCTCTTGACGGGACCCGTGAATTTATTGACGGTACCGGTGAGTTTACGGTGAACATTGCCCTGATCGGAGGCGGGGAGCCCGTTTTTGGTGTGATCTATGTTCCCGTGAGCCGGGAAATGTTTTTTACGGGAAACGCTGGGAAGCTTTTCTTCCTGCAGGTCCCGGAAGGATGCAGGGATGCGGGGGTGATGGAGCGGCAGGCGGCAGAGGTAAAGCCTCGGGGACAAAATCCGGGAACCCCCCTGCGGGTGGTAGCCAGCCGCAGCCATCTGAACGAGGAAACCCGCACATTTATCGCACTGCTGAAAAAAGAACATCCCAACCTGCTGACCGTGTCGAGGGGGAGTTCCATAAAGTTCTGTATGATGGCACGGGGCGAGGCTGATCTGTATCCGCGGCTGGGAAAAACCATGGAATGGGATACGGCGGCAGGCCAGGCGATTGCCCGGGCGGCGGGTTGCCGTGTGTTGCGGATGGCCGATCACCGGCCTTTGCGCTACAATAAAGTTTCTCTTGAAAATCCCTGGTTTGTGGTGATTCCTCCGCCGGTGTGAAAACCGCTCCCCTGATTTCTGCCTGGAAACCCGGTGATCGCTTTTTCCCGGTTCGTTAACGGGATCCGTTTATGCATTTGTGAATAACTGTCATTAACTGGCAAGGTTTGATGGGTTTGGATACATAATCCACACAGCCTGCCTCCATGGCTTTTTCTCTCTCACCTGCCATGGCATAAGCGGTCTGGGCTACCACAGGAATTTCGGGATACTGGTCTCTGATGATCCTGGTGGCTTCGTATCCGTTGATTCCCGGTATCTGCACATCCATCAGAACCATATCCACCTGTTGGCCCTGTTCCCGCAGCATATCCAGCGCCGAGGCAGCATCCTCGGCCCAGAGAACGTCGGCTCCCGAATTTCTGAGAATTTCTCTGATGAGCTGAAAATTGGCGGGATTATCTTCCACCACCAGCAACCTTCGGTTATGCAGATCAATTTTATCCAGGCCGGCTGGTTCTTCCGTATAGGTTATTCTGCCGGTGGCATTTCCCAGGTTCATGGATATGGAGAAATAGAAGGTAGAACCTTTATCGGGGCATGAATCCAGGCCGATTTCCCCTCCCAGTAAGTTGACCAGCTTCTTTGATATGGTGAGGCCCAGGCCGGTGCCTCCGTATTTTCGCGTTTTTGTATTATCTGCCTGGAGAAACCGGTCGAACACGAGCTTTTGTTTATCTTCGGGTATGCCAATCCCCGTATCTTCCACAAAGAATTTTACCATGTCGGGGCCTGAACGCCGGTATCCCATCCGGATATATCCTTTTTCGGTAAATTTGATGGCATTCCCAACCAGGTTGTTCAGGATCTGTTTCAGCCGGAAGGGGTCGGAGGTGATGGAAAACTCATCATTTTCTCCGGGTTCAAAGATCAGTTCGATGTTTTTCTTGTCCAGATTCAGGATTTCTTCATTGTAGAAGGCATATACTTCTTTGAGGAACTGGTTGAGACCGAAGGTGCTTACTTCTATTTTGATCTGGTCGGCCTCTATCTTGGCCAGGTCGATGATATCGTCGATCAGTTTCAGAAGAATATTTCCGCTGCTTTTGATCACCGCAATGTAATCCTTCTTGTCTTCATCGGAAAGATCGGGTACCGAAAGCAGTTCGGTAAAACCGATGATGGCATTCATCGGAGTACGGATCTCATGGCTCATATTGGCAAGGAAAGCCGTTTTCAGTCTGTCCGATTCTTCGGCCTTCTCCTTGGCCTGCATGAGTTTTTCCTCTATTTTTTTCTGGTCGGATATATCCCGGTAAATGACACAGGTGAGCTCCTGCCCGTTCACTTCGAAAGGGCTTCCCAGCAGTGATACGTAGAGGGAAGTGCCGTCTTTCCGCTTTCTCACGGTATTCAGGAAGAACATTTCGTTCCGGCCGATAATATTCCGCAGTTCCAGGGTTTCGTTCTTCAGCTCTACGGGTGTGATCAGGTCGTTGATATTCTTCCCGGCGGCTTCTTCTCTGGCGTAACCGAACAATTGAGTGAAACCTTTATTGACATGAATGATTTTCCCTGACTTGTCGCCGATTACAATTGCCTCCGGGGAATTCTCAAAGATCTGCATGAAGAACACCCTTTCCCTTTTCAGTTCATCTTCGGTCCTTTTCCGGTCGATGGCCAGGCTGATCTGCCCGGAGATGAACTCCATCATATTCAGGTCGTCGGAACTGTAAGCATTTTCATCCCTGTAATGCTGCAGGCCGATTAGGCCGATGATTTCATTTTTTACCTTCAGGGGAACTCCCATCCATATTTTGGAACGGGTTCCCACCAGTTCGATCAGTCCCTCTTCTTCCAGCCGCTCCATATCTTCTTCTTTCAGCAGAACAGGCCGTCCCATGTTTATTACATAGGCCGAAGCTGTTTTTCCGGCGGGGAACACTTCGAAATGATCCTGGTCGTCAGCAAAATAAGGCAGGGAAAGGGAATCGGTTTCCCTGTCGTACAATGCCACAAAAAAATTGCTGGTATCGATAATACGACCCAGTTCTTCCTGTATGACTGCGATCAGTTCCTTCAGGTCTTTACTGGAATTAACGGCAGCAGATATATTGAAAAGTACCTGGGCGATTTTCTCAGAACGGACCATGTCGGTTATGTTCTCCGCCATCCCCAGTATGTAGTCAGGTTTTCCTTTTCTGTCCGTAGCTACAGAAAAGGTCAGTTCCATTTCCATGACCTTTCCGTCTTTACGGATCGTTTTCTGCCTGGTTTGGTGACGGGAAATGCTGCCGTCAGCCATTTTTCTGAATAAATCCTTTGCCTGTTCGCGAATCTCCGGAGGTATCAGGTCCAGGTAGTTCATGTGCTGCAGCTCGGCTGCTTCATAACCCGATGTGCCGACAAATACAGGGTTTACCCTGATGATGTTTCCCTGCCGGTCGAACAGGGCCATTCCTTTGCCTGCCCCATCAAATAACGATTTGAACAGATCAATAGGATCGACATTTTTCCCGGGCATCGGTCCTTGGTTCATGTCCGGTTTATTTTAATTTTAATAATTCCTTTTGTACGTAAAACAGGTAATACAAATATAAAAAAAACAGAGACATGGTCCTTGTCTCTGTTTTTTCCGTTTTTGTATGAAGCCTTACCGAACCAGGCTTACATCTCCAAAACGCGTTTCGATCTGTACTCTGGATTCCCCGGGATCGCCTGTGCCCACTGTTCCGGAAATGGTAAGGCTGGTATTCTCTTTTATTCTGCTGATTTTTCCGTTGGACGGTGTTTTGATGTCGGAAAAACTGGCTTTTCCTTCGATTGTGTATGTGGCTTCCGGGTCAATCCCCAGGGTGGATTGAGTATAGGAACTTTTCACGGATATGGATTCAAATCCGGGAGGTATGTAGTCCACGACACATCTTCCGTACCTGGTGTTCAGTTCCAGTTTGCGAGTCAGTTCGTCAATTTCGAGGATGGTATAGGAACCCGTGCCCACAAAGTTGTTCAGTTTACCTATTCTCACCTTATCGTAGCCGCTTTCCGATACAATACTTGATACGTTTTCCACATTGATTTCCGAATGCTTGCTTTCAATCAGCAGGGCCTGTGCCAGGGTAATATCCAGCTCGTAATACTTAATATTCAGAGCCAGCCAGTTTGCTTCGTCGATGAAGCCCTGACCGTGGGTCAGTGTGACCAGGCTGCGTGGTTTTTCATCGCCCCGCAGGATTTTGTGTGCCTCGAGGCGCCCGAATTTGATATCGATATTCACCAGCCCGGTTAGTTCGGTGATGAACACATCGCCGAAACGGTTGGTAAGGTTCAGTGTCAGGTTGGATGGAATTTGCAGCAGATAATCGATGCTGAAATTCTTGTTTTCAGACCCCCACGAGTCGGTAGTGATCTGACCGAAGTTCCGGTCGAAGACCGTTTCCAGACTGATCTGATTACCTTCAATCTGTTCCCTGATACTGATCATTTCAATGATCCTTTCGGCTTTTTCCTGTTGTGTATGTTTGGCACTGATCGTCACTTCAACGCGGATCATATTCTGATCCCAGCTTCTTACATCCACCTTTCCGAATTTGTTCCTGATGTTCAGAACGGTTTCGGCCGTTACCGGGTATTCCTTTTCAATTTTCTTCGATACGCTCTGGGCCAGCATATCTCCGGAAAAGAATATAAGTCCGGAGATTAGGAAGGCCAGAAAGCCTGATTTATATCTGCGGTTGTCCATGATGGGTTGGTTTTAACTGTTCATTATTTTTTATTTCCTGTGCCTGCTTCAGTTGCTGGAGCACATAGTTCATTACTTTGATGCGGGTTTCGTAATACGAAATGATGGCGTTGACCACCCTTTCATCGCCGGGATGGGCAGAAAGTTCCTTCTGCAGGCCGGTGTATATACTGTCCATGGAAGCCATTTCCCGGCGGAAAATTTCCATTGAAAGGCTGTCGGGGGCCCATTCTTCCAGTTCCTGGTATTTGTTCTGTATCTGGGATGTGTAGTATATTTCCACTTCCCGGTATTCGGGTGAAAGCTTTCCCAGGCTGATCAGGTCCTTTTCCGGCGGACGGACCATGTGTTCGAAGATCCAGAGTGATGAGAGCAGAACCAGCATCAAAATGGCAGCCACTTTCGTCCATTTGAGGATGAGGGCTCTTCTTCCGGATGATCCTGCCATGCCCAGTTTTTGACTGAACCTTTCCAGGTGCCCTTCGGCCGGTTCCCGGTGGTCAAAAAACGACCGGTTTTCCCTGATGATTTTTTCCAGTGGGTCCATGTCAGCTTTGTCTTATTATTTCCAGCAGTTTTTTTCTTGCTCGGGCATATTGTGACCGGGAAGTGGACGGAGAAATGTTCATGATCCCGGCAATTTCGTCGTGGTCGTATCCTTCCAGCAGGTAAAGCGACAGAATGATGCGGTAGCCGTCGGGCAGGGAATCGATGGCATTCCTTATGATTTCAAGCTTTTCCAGAAGTTCTTCCTCTGTGAGCGAACCGTTTTCCTGGCCCGACTCATCGGCCATATCAAATTTTTCTTCCACAGGTTCAAAGACCATTTTTCTCTTTTTCAGGTGATCCAGTGACCGGTTGATCACGATCCTCTTCAGCCAGGCTCCGAAGCTTACCTCCTGCCGGTAGGTCCCGATCTTTTCAAAGGCCGAGAGAAAAGCTTCCTGTATCACATCTTCCGCTTCCAGGGTGTCGTTCAATATTCTGAGGCTCGTGTTGTACATCGACTTATAGTATAATTTGTAGATCCTGAACTGTGCCTGCTGGTCTCCCCGCATGCATTCGTTGATCAGATCCTGATGGATATTCCGGTAAGATTCCTGTTCCGTATCCATGCATTCTGTTTTAAATACGCAATTATTATCAGGACGCTGCATGAAAACCGGAAAATTTTCATGCGCCATAAAGTTAATGATTTTCAGAATGTGTGATTCCTTACAGCAGATTCATGTGGATGATCCCCTGAATGATTTCTCCCTTTTCGTAATCCAGTTCCGAGCCGAAAAGGCTGTGGGGAATGGAATATACCAGCAGCAGCAGGATAGCGGCCACGATAGTAAGTGCCCGCCGTTCTTTTTTCCGGTTGCCCAGGAAGGCTATCAGATATCCGGCAAAAGCAACCAGTGTTTTGGTATCGGTCAGGTCCTGCCCCAGGGGGAATCCTGTCCAGAAAGACCCAAAGGCAAATTTCTGTACTATGGGACCGAGGATCATTCCTCCTGCCAGTAAGAACCAGAAGGTAACGAAGGTGTATGTCCGGTATGCCGGCAAACGGAACAGGGCGAACAGCAGGGCGGCGGTTGAAAACAGCATGGCCAGGAACATCATGAATACGTGGGGACCCAGCACCGCATCGGGTACCGGGTCTTTAAAGCGGATGGTCACGGGGCCTTCTTGCGGCAGGGTATGTGTTGCCCCGTCCTTTTCCAGTACCACGTAATATTCCAGTTTTCCTGCAGCGGGTTGTACGGGCAATACACCCGCCAGTATCTCGGGTTCGGTCTTCATCCTCACCATATGGTGCCTTCGCCATGGATCGTTGGTGGGGTACCTGCGGAAAACCAGGGTCCCCCTGATGGCGGTATCGGGTATTTCAAGTTCCACCAGGGCATCGGAAGTGGTTTCATGGGAACGGATCAGTTCCAGCCTCAGGGTTTCCCCCCCGATCTCCGTTCTGATCTTTTTTTCATGGGTGGGTCCTGTGACCCGCTGGTATACAACAGCCGAAAGGGTCAGCACCGACGCCAGCAACCATAACACGACCTTTTTCATCTTTTTACAATTGTATCAGTAAAACATGTACCTCATCGCCCCTTTTTATTTCCACAGGTACCGTTTGTCCGGGCTTCAGCTGTGACAGACGGAACATATAATCGTCAATATTCATAACGGGTTTCCCGTTTACGGCTGTAATGATATCCCCGTCCTGCATTCCTGCCAGGTCGGCCGGCCGGCCTTCGATCACGTAATCGGCCCGCAGCCCGTTTTTTACCACTCCGGCAAAATCGGGCATGATCCCCAGGGAAACTTCCCTGGCATGCCTGCCGGTACTGCCCTGTTTGGGTCCCGCTTCCCGGTAGGTGAGTGCATGGGGCAATTTGTCGAGACGGATTAGCAAATCGAAAATGAATTCACTTATCTCTTTCATTCCCTCAAAACGGAGCTTGTCGGGAGTATCAAAGGGAGTATGGTAATCGAGATGCGGACCGGTGGAAAAGAAAAATACGGGTATGTCCCTGCTGTAGAAAGAAGCGTGATCGGAAGGACCGAATCCGGGTGCCGACAGGGCCAGGTCGAAAGGCCGGTCTTCTTTCAGAAGATTGATCAGGGAATCGGCTTCCACCGATGAGCCGGTTCCCCCGATCTGCAGGTTTTGTTTCTTATTCAGCCTGCCGATCATATCGAGGTTGATCATGGCTGTGTATTTTCCGTTGATCACCGGTTCCTCTTCCAAAAAATGGCGGGATCCCAGTAGTCCGTGTTCCTCCGCACCGAAAGCAATAAACAGGTAACTGCGGCTGAGCGAATCACGCATGGCTTCCAGCCGTCCTGCCAGCTCCAGGATGCCGGCTACTCCCGATGCATTGTCATCGGCTCCGTAATGTACGGCGGTGGTGTCGGGCCGGCGTGAACTGGTGTTCTCACCGCCCAGGCCGAGGTGATCATAGTGGGCTCCGATCACCACGATCTCGTTTTTTAATACCGGATCGCTTCCTTCCAGATAACCGATTACATTCTGCGTAAGAGCCTTTACTTCTTCTACTCCTGAGCTGGCGTCCAGCTTTCCGGCCAGTTTGAAGGAAAGGGGCTTTTTCAGGCTGTCGAGCTTCGTTTTCAGTAACGAAAGGGTGTCGGATCCGGCACGGATCATGCGATTGGCCACACCGGGTGTAATGTACAGAACGGGTATGCCCGCCCCGGCCTGGTGGGGATCACCGGCAGGAAAATCTTCCTGGTGTCCGGTAATCAGCAGCACGCCGCCGGCTCCCCTGTCCCGTGCCACGATCACCTTGTCGCGGTCATTATTATAGGCAGCATACCTGCCTGCCGGGTTGTCCGGTTCGGGGCTTCCCCTGAGAAGCATGACCCATTTTCCGCTGATATCCGTATTCCTGTAATCATTCCATGGATTTGTCCCGTTGCCAATGTCGAAACCGTATCCGGCAAAAACCACCGGGGCATGCAAACGGCCGGTCGATGAGAACAAGGCCGGAGTAAAATCGGTTCCCTGCATGGCAGAAAATCCGTTATACCGGAAATGCAGGTCACCGGCCGGTTTTTTATCCAGCAGGATTTCGAAAGTCTGGAATCCCTCATCCCCGGGCAGGATAAGGCCTGCCTCCGCAAATTCCTGCCGGATGTAATCGGCCGCTTTTCTGCCGCCCGGGGTGCCTGGATACCGGCCTTTCAGCTCGTCGGAAGCCAGATAATGCACATGGCGCTTCAGTTCCTGAACGGTGATGGCAGGTTCCCTGTGAACGCGCTGACAGGAAACCAGCCCTGACATTACCAACCCTGCCAGTAAAAAGATTCTGTTTATATGTGTAGACATCATAATATGTATAATAGCTGAGTAAGCCCCAAATATAGAAAAATCATGTGTTCTGTAAATACCGGCGGTGGTTTTAATTTCACCGGAAAAGAACAGATAAAAGAAATTATTCTTGACGGAATAAAAATTATTGGTATATTTGACTATATAATTAAACCATATAATTTAAAAATATGGTTAAATTAAATGATTAATCATGATTCCTTCAGATGATTCTGTTATCCATACCGTCACGGAACGTAAGATACTGGAAGCAGCAAAACGGGTGTTCGGTAGAAAGGGACTGGACGGGGCACGGATGCAGGAGATTGCCGACGAGGCAGGTCTGAACAAGGCCTTGCTGCATTATTATTTCCGCAGCAAGGACAACCTCTTCCGGGCGGTATTCCGGGAGGTGTTTCAGTCGTTTTTTCCGGCGGTGTTTGAAATGATGGGAGAAGAGGGGTATTCTTTCGAGGAGAAGATACGGCGGTTCGTGCATTCGTACATCGACCTGATCAGGCAACATCCCTACCTGCCCGGGTTTATCCTGCATCATATGCAGGGGCCGGAAGAGGGAACGGTCAGGGTGGTGGAAATGTTTCGTGCTACCGGTCTGGATCCCGGGGTGTTTTACCGCGAGGCGAAGAAGGAAGCGGAAAAGGGTAATATCCGTGCCATTGATCCTGCCCAGCTTATCCTGAATATTATTTCTCTGTGTATATTCCCTTTTTTCGGAGCACCTGTCATATCGGCCTTCCTGTTTCCCGGACAGGACTATGAACGTTTCCTGGAAGAACGGAAGGAAGCAGTCAGTGATTTCGTTATTCATGCCATCAGAAAAACATGAGAACAAAGTTTTTTCTTATCATTTCGATGCTTTTTCCAGCCTTTTCCGGAACAGATGCCCAGGAACCCACGGAATGGGATCTGGATTCCTGCTGGAAAAGAGCCGTACATGTGCACCCCCTCTCCGGCGATGCCGCCCTGATCCGGTCGTCCACTGCCCTGAAGGTAAGGAAACTGTCATCCGCATTCCTGCCCGCTGTGGAACTTGGAGCCCAGGCTACTTTCCAGTCGGATGTGGTATCTATCGACCTCGACCTGGGGCTTCCGGGGGTGGAGTTTCCTGCCCCCACCCGCGATCAGTACAGGGTATACCTGGATATTCACCAGACGATCTACGATGCAGGGTCGGTACGCCTGCAAAAAGAGCTGGAACAGGCCCGGGCTGGAGCAGAAATGGGTCAGACCCGCGTGAGCCTGCATCAAGTAAGGCAAATGGTCAGTGACGTGTATTTTATGATCCTGCTACTCCAGGAGCAGGAAAAGGTGTTGATGCTGTCCGATACCCTGCTGCAGGAAAGGATCAGGCAGGCCCGGTCGGCTGTGGAAAACGGAGTGCTCACCACCACCGACTTCATGGAATTGCAAACTGAGCAGTTTTCCCTGAGGCAGGAACTGGAGGAGGTACGCTACAACCTGCGGTCGGCATGTGGGGTGATGGCCGAACTGCTCGGAGTAGAGGAAGAAAGCATCGGTTCGCTGCAGCTACCCCATGCGGAAGTCGATCCGCGGTCTCCCCTTCGTCGCCCAGAGCTGGACCTGATCGATGCCCGTTTGGAAGTACTCGAAAAAACATCGTCGCTGTTGAAAACCCGCCTCAGACCGAGGTTGGTGGCATTTGGGCAGGCGGGATACGGGAAGCCCGGGCTGAATTTACTGTCGGATGAATTCAATCCTTACTTCATGATAGGTACCCGTCTGAGCTGGAATATTTTTGACGGCTATCGAACCCGTACGGAAAGGCAGCTGGTACGCGTAGAGGCCGACAGGCTGACATTGCAGCAGGAAACCTTTACCGAACAGGTTCAAAGAGACCTGATCAGGCAGAGAAATGAGGCGGAAAAATACAGCCGTTTGCTGGAATCGGACCGGGAGATACTGGCTCTGCGTCGGGAACTGACCCGTTCGGCAGCCGGCCGCCTGGAACAGGGAGTGATCACCTCTGCCGAATACCTGCTGGTGTGGCATGCGGAAAAAACGGCCCGGATCAGAGAGAAAACCCACCGGGTGATGCTGGCCAGAACCATGGCCGGCATGCTCCTGACACTTGGAATGAAAACGGAATAATCATGAACAATAAATACATCCATACCATGAAAAAACTGTTGTACCTGGCGCTGATCCTCCTGCCATGGGGATGCCGCGAAAAAGAACCGTTACCTGTGGCCTACGGGAATTTCGAGGCTCTTGAGATACAGGTCCCGGCACAGACATCGGGTGTGCTGGTGGAGTGGAACCTGGAAGAAGGGCAGGAGCTGAAAAAGGGACGTGTGATCGGTCTGGTGGATACGCTTCCCCTGTACCTGAAAAAGCGGCAGCTCCTGTCCCAGGTAAAGGTAGTACTTACCCGTCTGGAAAATGTGAATGCTGAGGTGAAGGTGCTGGATAAACAGCTGGAAATGCTGGAAAAAGACAGGGAAAGAACCGAAAACCTTCTGGCCGACGGGGCGGCTACTCCCAAACAGTATGATGACCTGCTGGGGAATATGGAAGTGTTGAGGCTAAAGAAAGAAGCGGTGAAGGCACAGAAATCTACCATTCTGGCCGAGCGGGAGGTGCTCAGCATGCAGATACTTCAGCTGGACGACCAGATTGCCAGGTCGGTACTGACCAGTCCGGCCACGGGAACGGTGCTGCAAAAATATACCGAGGTGAATGAAATGGTGGCTCCGGGGAAAGCCCTGTTCAAACTGGCATGTTTGGATACCCTGTACCTGCGGGCTTTTCTGGGGGCTACCCAACTCGACGATGTTCGTATCGGGCAGGAAGTTGCCGTGCGGTTTGACCGCGATGAAAACTCCGATCATACCCTGCCCGGAATCATCACCTGGATCTCATCCAGCGCCGAATTTACCCCTAAGATCATCCAGACGAAAGAAGAGAGGGTGACCCTGGTATATGCCGTGAAGGTGGCTGTGAAGAACAATGGCATGCTGAAGGTGGGTATGCCGGGAGAGCTGGTATTATTAACGGAATAAAAAGATGGAATTCCTGGAAGTAATCCATGTCAGCCGTTCGTTCGGGCCGGTGAATGCCCTGCTGGAAATTTCTTTCACGGTACATCGGGGGGAACTGTTCGGACTGATCGGTCCTGACGGGGCAGGGAAAACCACCTTGTTCCGGATCGTTGCTTCCCTGTTGCTTCCTGATGAGGGGAAGGTCCTGCTCAAAGGTCACGATGTGGCAAAGGATTATAAACAGGTAAGACGGATCATCGGATACATGCCCGGGCGGTTTTCTCTGTATCATGATCTGACTGTGGAGGAAAACCTATCGTTTTATGCTACCGTATTCGGGACCTCCCTGAAAGAATCGGCGGCATATGTCCACCGGGTTTATTCTCCCCTGATACCTTTCCGGAAACGGCTGGCGGGAAAACTCTCGGGAGGAATGAAGCAGAAGCTGGCTTTGTCGTGTGCCCTGATCCACCGGCCGGAATTTCTGGTGCTCGACGAACCTACTACCGGTGTGGATGCCGTTTCCCGCAAAGAATTCTGGGAGATGCTGGAGGAACTCAGGGATATGGGTATCACCATTCTGATATCCACTCCCTATATGGATGAAGCCGGCCTGTGCGACAGGGTAGCCCTGATCGATAAGGGGAAGCTGCTGCAGACAGGCAGTCCCTCAGAGATCGTCCGCACGTTCCCGGCAAAATTGTATGTGATCAGGGGCGAAAACCTTTATTCCCTGCTGGGCAGGTTGCGGAAGAGCCCGGAGGTGAAATACGCGTTTATGTTCGGACGGGAGATACACCTGGTGTTTCGCCGCGAACCGGACGATCCGGCCCGGTGGCTGGGACCCCTGACCGGAACAGTTGACGGCACTTTTTCCATCGATCCCATTGAGCCGGGTATGGAAGACTGTTTTGTGGAACTGATGGGGAAAAAAGAGCCGGTTGACGGGGAAGAAAATGTATAAACGGAACAGGAACATGGCAGCCCATAACACACCGGTAATCGACGTGAAGGAAATGACCAAAACATTCGGGTCGTTTGTGGCTAATGACCGCCTTACTTTTCGGGTGGAAAGAGGTGAAATTTTCGGCTTTCTGGGAGCCAACGGAGCTGGAAAAACCACCGCGGTGCGTATTTTGTGCGGCCTTTCGGCCCCCACCTCAGGGCAGATCACCGTGGCCGGGTACGATGTGTGGACGCAGTCCGAACAGATCAAACGGAACATAGGGTATATGTCGCAGAGGTTTTCCCTGTATGAAGATATTACCGTGTACGAAAACATCAGACTGTTCGGCGGGATATACGGACTGAGCCGCAGGCAGATCAGGGAAAGGGCAGGAGAACTGCTGGGCAGGTTGGGGCTTGAAAACCAGCGCGATACCCTGATCGCATCCCTGCCTCTGGGCTGGAGGCAGAAGCTGGCATTTTCCATTGCCATCATCCACCGCCCGGGCATCGTATTCCTGGATGAGCCGACAGGTGGAGTGGATCCCATCACACGGAGGCAGTTCTGGGACCTGATCTATGAAACCGCACAGTCATTGATCACCGTTTTTGTCACCACCCACTACATGGACGAAGCGGAATACTGCGACCGGCTATGTGTGATGGACGAAGGTCGGATCGTGGCCATGGATACCCCGTACCGGCTGAAACAGCAGTACGGGGCACAGGATATGAATGAAGTATTCATTAAAATTGCGAGAAAAGAGATATGAAAGTAAAATTCGGACTGATACTGGATATGGATGGGGTGGTGGTGGATAACGGAGAATTTCACCGCAAAGCCTGGGAATCGTTTTGTGGTAAATATGGCCTGCTGGAAAGGTTCCGGCACGGGGCCCTTTTCGGGAAAACAAACCGCGATTATCTCACCACCCTGTTTAACCGGGAAATGACCGATGCGGAGGTGGAAAAACATGCCGGGGAAAAAGAAGCCCTCTACCGCGAACTGTACCGCCCGCACATCCGGCCTATGCCGGGGCTGATCCCGTTTCTGGAGAAGGCAGTCAGGGAGGAAATGCTGATCGCCCTGGCTACTTCCGGTCCTCGATCCAATGTGGATTTTGTGATGGACGAACTGGGCATACGCCACCTGTTCGACCTGGCTGTGGACGATTCTATGGTGAGCCGGGGTAAGCCTCATCCCGATGTGTTTCTAAAAACGGCTTCTCTACTGGAAATATCTCCTCACTGGTGTGCGGTGATCGAGGATTCGGTGCACGGACTCGAAGCGGCGGTAAATGCCGGAATGCTTCCCATCGCTCTGAACCATCCTGATCCCCGGGAGGTAGAGCAACTGGCCGTACTGGCCGTGCCCGATTTTACTTCCCTTGATCCCTCAAACATAAAGGAAATGATCAGAAATCACCGGCCATGAAACGTTTTCTGTGTTTCGTGTGGAAGGAATCCCTTCATATCTTCCGCGATTACCGCACCATGCTGATTCTGTTCGGCATTCCGGTGGCCCAGATCATGCTGTTCGGATACGTCATTACCAACGAGCTGAAAGATATCCGGATTGCCGTGCTCGATCATTCAAAAGATGAGGCGACCCGGGAGATTACCCGGAAGATCCTTTCGTCGGGTTTTTTTATTCTCGACAGAACCCTTGATTCGGCGGATCAGATGGAAGAAGTATTCAGGGAGGGGAAGGTGAAGGAGGTGGTGGTGTTTCCCCCGGGATTTGCCGAAAAGATGCAGCGCCTGTCAGGAGCCGATATACAGCTGGTTGCTGATGCTTCTGATGCCAATACGGCCCGGCTGGTGGTGAACCATACCTCGGCCATTATCCGGGATTACCTGCAGAAACGGATCGCGGAAACTTCCATGCCGATGAAAATAACCCCCGGAGTGCGCATGTTCTATAATCCCTCCCTGAAAGGGGTGTATATGTTCGTGCCCGGCATCATGGCCATGATCCTGGTACTTGTTTCGGCCCTGATGACCTCGGTGTCTATCGCCCGTGAAAAAGAGTACGGAACCATGGAAGTATTACTGGTCAGTCCGCTCAGGGCCTCCCAGATCATTCTGGGTAAGGTGACACCCTATATGGTTCTTTCCGTGATCAATGCCGTATCCATTATCCTGTTGGGGAACCTGGTGTTCGGTGTCCCCGTGCAGGGAAGCAACGTATTGCTACTGGGAGTTAGTATCCTGTACATCTTTCTGGCCCTGACCATCGGGATCTTTATCAGCACCCTGGTCCGTACCCAGCAAATGGCCATGTTCATGTCGATCTTTATCCTGATGCTGCCTACCATTCTTCTCTCGGGTTTTATTTTTCCCATAGAAAACATGCCGAAAATCCTGCAGTGGTTTAGTGCACTATTGCCTCCCCGCTGGTTTATCGTCATTGTGAAAAGCATCATGCTCAAGGCAAACGGACTGTTGTATATTTGGAAAGAACTACTGATCCTGGCGGGGATGAGCCTCCTGTTTCTCGTGATGAGCTTCATGCGATTCAGGGTCAGACTGGAATAAAGTAAGCTGTCTGCCGGTCCGCCGGCATTATGATATGAAATACAGAACAAATTGACCGGCCTCATGAGAACCATTCTATTTCTTCTCCAGAAAGAATTTCTCCAGATATTCAGGAACAGGCTGATGCTGCCCGTGATATTTGTGTTGCCGCTGGTACAGCTGCTGATCCTGGTGCATGCAGCTACCCTGGAGATGAAAAAAATCGACCTGGTTGTGGTAAACCGCGACCTGAGCACCTGGTCGGGCAGGCTGGCGCAGAAATTCACGGCCTCGCCTTTTTTCAGGGTTCAGGACGCAGGGAACAACCAGGAGGCGGCACAGGAACTGCTGAGGAAAGGACAGGCCGATATGGTGATGGTGATTCCCGCCGGTTTTGAGCGGAACATGATGAGGGAAGGGGAAGAGAGTGTCCAGTGGCTGGTGGATGCCATTAACGGAACGACAGCCGGACTGTCCTATGCCTATGCATCGGCCATTCTTGCCGGTTTTCACCGGGAATTGCTGCAGGAAACAGGGTATAGTGCGGGGATGGATCTTCCCTCCGGAATCAATGTGCGGGAACGATACTGGTATAATCCGAAACTGAACTACAAGATCTTTATGATCCCCGGCATTATGGTATTGCTGGTGACCATTATCGGTATGTTCCTGTCGGCTCTGAACCTGGTACGTGAGAAGGAACTGGGAACCATTGAGCAGATCAATGTAACACCTATCCGTAAATATCAGTTCATTATCGGGAAACTGATCCCTTTCTGGGTTATCGCCCTGTTCGACCTGAGTGTGGGGCTGACCATCGGATATTTTCTGTTTAATATGCCCATTCTGGGAAGCCTGCCGGTATTGTTTGCATTCGCTTCTCTCTACCTGATGGTGATCCTGGGGCTGGGCCTGTTCATTTCCACCATGGCTTCCAACCAGCAGCAGGTGATGTTTATTGGCTTCTTTTTCATTATCGTATTCATTCTGATGAGCGGCATTTTTACTTCCACGGAAACCATGCCGGCCTGGGCCCGGACGGTCAATATCATCAATCCTCTGGCTTATTTTATGCGGGTGATCCGCATGATCATCCTGAAAGGTTCGGGATTGACAGATATCGGCCGCGAGATGATCGCCATCGGGATCTATGCGGTGTTGGCCATGGGCCTGGCCGTGTGGCGTTACCGCAAGGTTACCTGAAACTCCGGGCAGGCAGCCCGGAAGGATTACTTTCCTTTTAAGTTGCACCGGGAGAAAAAACAGTTTTGCCAGGCAAAGGATTTTTTTTACCTTTAAATATGTAAGAACCAAAACCGGATACTGGGTATGCTGATCAGAATGATTGGATTAACGGGCATGATGCTGCTCGTATGTTTCAGTATACGGGGGCAGACAGATCCCGATATTTTTTTCCATGCGGTCAATACCGGAAATACGGAAAAGCTGACAGAGTTGCTCGAACAGGGTGCCGATCCCAACATGATGTCACCCCTGGGAGCTACCCCTCTTTTTCATGCGGTGTGGTCGAACCAGGTGGCATCGGCCGAAGTCCTGATAAAATACGGAGCCGATGTAAATAAACTTACTGCCGGATACGGCCTGCCCATTGTTCATGCTGCCCAAATGGGGAACCCGGGTATGATCATGCTTTTTCTGAACCATGAAGCCGATCCTAATGCCCGCGACGGGGAAGGAAAAATGGCCCTGATGGTGGCCATTGATAATGAACATACCCGGGCTGCCTGTGTATTGATAAAAAAGGGTGCCGACGTTAATGCCTGCGGGCCCGGGAACCGGACCCCCGCTCATTATGCTGCCATGCACAATGATGTCAAAATCCTGGAAAAGCTGAAAAATGCCGGAGCGGATATGAATCAGGTTACTGAAGACGGGGAAACGCCCCTGCAGATTGCTGAGAGACTGGGTCATGCCGAAGCAGTGGAATTCCTGAAAGGATTAACCAGGGACCACTGAGCAGGATGCAACGCAGATCATGTACGTGAAAACAGCCCGGTAAGGATATGGAAATTCTGGTCGAGAAGCTGAACGAAAGGATCAAGGAACTACGGTGTATTTACCAGGTAGAAGAATTGCTTGCTGATCCGGGACAAGACCTGGAACCGGTTTTCCTGCGCCTGCTCGATATCATTTCAACCGGCTGGCAGCATACTACCATTTGCGAAGCATGCATCACATACGAGGATAAAGAATATGTGCGACCCGATTTTGTCCGCACCCCCTGGTTCCAGGAAGCCGACCTGGTGGTGGACAATACCATGGTGGGGAACATCCGGGTTCATTATATCCAGAAAATAGAGAAGTCGGGCAGCATGCTTTTCCTACCCGAAGAACAAAAACTGCTCGATGCCATTGCCGACAGGCTGAGCCATTTCCTGTTTTCCAGGCGACTGAAAAACACCCTGGAATACATGGAATCTCCCTGGCGCCAGCCTGCCAAAGGCGAAAAACTGCTCAGTGATAAACCCGATGTCCACTGGAGATGGAGGTACCGTATGGCCCGGGTCCTGGCCGGCCATATCGATATGGAACATTTCGGAGTGAAAGCGGTGTACCTTATCGGAAGCACCAAAGAAGCCACCGCCGGAGCACATAGTGATATCGACCTCCTGGTGCATGTGGAAGGGTCGGAATGTCAGCAGGCTGAGCTGAAAGCCTGGATGGAAGGATGGGGTCTTTGCCTGGCTGAGTTCAATTACCTGAAAACGGGCGAGCCTGTGAAAAACGGGCTGATCGACCTGCACCTGGTTACCGACGAGGATATTAAAAACAACACCTCGTATGCTGTCATGATTAAGCCTGGCAGCCGGAATGCACATCTTCTGAGAAAGAAAGAGTAGGGTATGGAACAAGCAACGGGCGGGGAAAATCCCCTGGTATTTTTCGTAACCGATTTGCACGGCAGGATTTCCAGGTATACCCGCCTGGAAGAGGAGATCGTGAAAGAGAAACCCGGTATGGTCCTTTTCGGAGGGGACCTGCTGCCGCACTTCTGCGGACCGGAGGATCCCGAAACGTTTGTGGGTGGTTTTCTTACTTCCCTGTTTCTCCGCCTGAAACGCCGGCTGAAACAGGATTACCCCAGGGTCATGATGATCCTGGGAAATGACGATCCGGCCTGTGTGGTACCGGATATGCTGAAAGGCGAAGAAACGGGATTGTGGACTTATATGCATGGCCGGAAGGTGGAAGTGGCAGGTTACAGTTTTTACGGTTATTCATTCATTCCGCCCACTCCGTTCCTGTTTAAAGACTGGGAAAAATATGATGTTTCCAGGTACACCGATCCGGGTTGTATTCCTCCCGATTGCGGTAAACGATCGGTAGTACCCGATTACGATCCTGCCTGGGCTAATATTGCGGAAGACCTGAACGTATGGCCGGGGGATACCGATCTGTCGCGTTCGGTCTTTCTTTTCCACAGTCCTCCTTACCAGACCGGCCTCGACCGGGCAGCCCTCGACGGACAGACCGTGGATCATGTCCCCCTCGACGTGCACATCGGCTCCATTGCCGTGTACCGGTTTATCATGAACCGCCAGCCCTTTCTTACCCTTCACGGCCATGTGCATGAATCGACCCGCCTTACGGGAATCTGGATGGAAAAACTGGATCGTACCGTGGCTATCCAGGGAGCCGGCGATACCGGTAAACTGGTCCTGGTCCGCTTCCCCCTGGAACATCCCGAACGGGCCGTCCGCCTGGAATTATGAAGAGACGGTGCTCCCGGAATCCGGGATTACTGATATTCCCTGTATTTTTTCTTATTTCACTAATCAGCAGTTTCTTTATATTGGGATTAACTGCGTTCCCGGCGGCGAATAATTTTTTAACTGAACTTTCATTAGATATTACCCGTTACGGCCACAAAGGCTCTAAAGCACAAAGAATTTACGAAGGACAATATCCTTTTATTCCTTACTTATTCTTTCCAACTTTCCTCCTTAGTTTCGTCGGGGCGGGTTTCCCTGGAGACTTGTTTCATATTCAACCGGCCAGTGTGCCTGGCTTGCGCTTGAGAGTTTACAGGTAATGGTCCAGGTTGATATACCACTCATGCCGGGTGTATTGACGCTCATGCTGGCATACCTTCCGGTTCTCATAATAACAGTGTATTTTTTCCGGGCACACTTTTGCATCCACTGTCTTGCCTGCCAGATGATCAGGAACGCTGTAGCGGTTGGTGGCAAAGGTGATCACAGAGTATTTGTCTACCTTGTACTGTTCCATTTGACCACAATCAAAACTGGGTGGCACCGGGGCCAGATGCTTTTTTTCAACTTCCAGTAAATCAATGGATCTTATACCCGGATTATCCTGGTTAAAGCGCGTGTTTAACCGGATGCAGGTTCCGGCTAATCTGGTATTAGCTGCTTCCAGGCCAGGGAAACGATCCTGATTGCCAAACGCCTTTCGCCTTACAAACTCAACGCTGCGTTCAACTTGCCCTTTTTCATTGCCACTGGCAACATGGCAAAAACGGAAATGAAATTGGTAGTTGGCCGACAGCTTCAATAATGCTTCAGTGGGTTCCCTCTCCGATGGACCTGCAAACTTGCGTATGGCAACCCGCATGTTATCGTAAATCATCATATGAAAAATGCCTCCGTATGCCCGAAGAACAAAACATGGGCCTGTAAAAACGCCGTGGTATCCTGCCGGTGAAACAGTGCCGCATAACGATAATTGCTCATGGCAGGTGTAAATACAGCCATATAAAGCGACTGTAACTTTTCTCCTATCTCCAGCTTTACCTCTCCCCAGTCAAAATCGCAAACATTGCCAGGTTTATATACCTGGCGAATAAAGGCTTCCTTCCTGTTGGCCAGTTTTCTGTTGATTTGATTACATACCGTTGTGTAGCCAATATCGTAGCCCAGTTCATGCAGGTGCTCCAGAATATCATGATGAAAGAACAGCACCCTAACTTGTTCTATCATTGGGAAGCGGGACTCTGTTAGGGTTTATATTAAATAACAGGAGCCGTATGAGGGGAGACTGTCACGTACGGTTCTGTGAGAGGCTGAGGGGTGAATTTCCTCTCGGCCTCCTCGACGGTTAAGAATATTATTAAGACAGCCCCGGCAGTATATTAGCATTGCATATGGTAAATACCATGCACAAAACCAGCAGGATATTTCCTGACAAGGTTCGCAGGTTATATAAGGTTATACCGTTACGTATCACGGTGCCGGATCTTCCCGAAACTGAAAAAGAAAGCCATCCACAGAAGCAAAAACAACCCCGTCCAGGCGATTTTGAAATCAAGGAAAATACCCGAGAAGCATAGCAGGACATACTTTTCGGGATCCTTCGGATGGTACAACACACGGATCTTCCGCCCGGGTTTGTAACGTACATTCTCGGGAGGAGCAGCTTCATACACGGTGCCGTTTACTTCGTATTCCACAACCTGTATCACGGGGATATCCGTTTGCTGCCGGAGGATCTCGGGCAGGGAACGGTCGGGCACCACCGTTCCTGTGGCCACCTCTCCCTGCAGGATGAGCTTCCAGTTCATGGAAACGGGAAAAAGCAGGATCAGCACCAGAATCCCCCAGAATTGAAAAGGAGTGAGAACCATGAGTGCACGGGATCTTTTCCCGGCCGGTATCCGGAACCTGTCCGGCCCCGTCCGGGAAGAATTCGGTCTTTTTGCGGGCAGGTTCTTCATGGTTTGTTCATCCCAGCGCCCGTTCACATTCCTTCAGCTTCTCTATAATGGAAATGGTCTGAGGGCACACTTTTTCGCAATTCCCGCACTCTACACAGTTTTCAGCCCCTTTTCCGTTCTTTTTCAGAAAAGCGTAGCTGGCCCGGGCATTTTCAGGGTTTTCAAAGATCTTCATGTGGTTATAGATGCTGAAAATGCCGGGAATGTCCACTTCCTCGGGGCAGGGCATACAATAACCGCAGTTGGTGCAGGGAATGACCGTACGGGAAAGGTAGGTTTTTCTTACTTCGTCCAAGGTGTTCCGGTCGGATGAATCCAGGTTTCCCGGGCCGGCTTCCCCGGCTATTCGCACATTTTCCAGCAATTCTTCCCGGCTTCCCATTCCGCTGAGCACCACCGATACCTCATGGTGGCTCCACACCCAGCGCAGGGCCCATTCGGCCGGCGACCAACCGGGGTGCTTGCTTTTCAGCACCTGCTGCACTTCTTCAGGCACACAACGGGTGAGGTATCCTCCCTTGAGGGGTTCCATCACGGCCAGGCCCATGCCTCTGTGGTGAGCGTGCCGTACCCCTTTTTCCCCGGCCTGTTCCTCCACGTCCATGTAATTGTACTGAAGCAGGCAGAAATCCCATTCCGCTGCATCGGCGATTTTCCTGAACACATCGTATTCGTCGTGAAAGGAGAAGCCGGCATACCTGATCTTTCCTTCCCGCCGGACCTTTTCCAGGAAACGGAGGATGTCGTTCCTCAGCAGATTATCCCACCAGTTTTTCCGCAGGGAATGCAGCAGGTAAAAGTCAATATAATCGGTGTTCAACCGTTTGAGCTGCTCGTTCAGCAGTTTCTCTGCATCACCGGGTTTGTGCACTTTCCAGGAAGGAAGCTTGTCGGCTATCAGCAACTGGTGCCGCTTGCTGTGGGGGAGGGCTCTGGCCAGAAATGCTTCGCTTGTTTCTTCATGGTAGGTATAGGCCGTGTCAAAATAGTTCACACCCAGCCCGATGGCCTCGTGGATCAGCGCTGATGCTTTGCGGAAATCAATTTTCCCGGGCTGGTTATCCACCACCGGAAGGCGCATGCATCCGAATCCCAGGGCTGACACCTTTTCTCCTGTCTTTCCGAACGTTCTGTACTGCATAAAGTCCCCCGTTTTTCCATGATGAAGATAAGAACTTAAGAAAAGAAAAAAAACATTTTCCGGCTGCGACCGGAGCCGGTAACCGGTTCAATCATTTTTTTTACCTTCACCAAAAATCTGCCGTATGACCAGCCGATTTCTTTTACTAAGCCTGATTGCCCTGATGCCGTTAATAGTCCGGGCACAGGAAAAGGTTTCGCCCATTCCCGTTATTGTGGATACCGACGGGGCTCCCGACGACATGCGGGCCCTTTGTTTGCTGGCCGCCCTGCAGGAAGTGGAGCTGCTGGGAGTGGTGGCCTCAGATGGTGCGGTGAACCCCCTGACGGGATACAGGAAAGTAAGGCAATTGTTTGTTTCCTCCGGAATAGGCCACATTCCCATGGCCGCCGGCAGACAGCATATTTCCGATCCGCCACCCTGGAGGGAGTTCTGTTCCTCGCTGTCCTGGGCAGATGCCTTTCCGGATGGAACGGAAGAACCCCCGGAGGCTGTTCCGGCCGTGAACCGGTGGCTGAACCGAAGCCCGGAACCGGTGACACTGATCTGTCTGGGAAGCCTGACCACGGTATCGGATATGCTGAAAGCTCATCCGGAAAGCAGGGAAAAGATCCGGAAGATCGTGTGGTACAACGAAGGGCTGGAGTACCGGCCCCTGACTAATTACGCACTGGACCGGCAAGCGGCGGAACACGTGCTGGCTGCAGGGATTACCCTGGATGTGATCAACTCCCTGGAGCGGAACGAAACACGGTGGACGGAAGAAATGCTGGCTGAACTGGAGGAAGCGGGAACCGTTCCGGCGAAGCATGTGGCTGCCCTGTTCCGGTCGACTGCCTTTCGTGCCGGACGGGAAGGAAAAGAAGCCGGAATGATGATCTGGGATGAGATGATCCCGGTCTACCTGATCTGTCCCGAACTGTTCGATATGGAACCCGACCGGGAACAGCCCCGACTGGCGGTCAGCAGGGATTACCTGACGGCGGGAGTGAAGGAACGTATGGTGCAGATCCTTTCGGGCAGGTATTCGCGGGAAAACAACGTTGTGTTCGATGTGTTTCCGGTAGATCCGTCGCATTATGCCTATGACGTAAGAGAGCGTATGCAGGACATCCTGGAAAGGCACGGACGGGAAGAGTGGAGGCTGGCAGTGCTGACCAATGAGATACACGGCCACTTGGGTATTTATTCTATTGTGGGCGTAAAAATGGGATTGAAAGCCAGGGAATTGCTGGGCGCAGCCGTGGATGACGTACAGGTGTTTAGCTTTGCCGGAAGCAATCCGCCCCTGAGCTGCCTGAACGACGGTCTGCAGGTAAGTACGGGAGCTACGGTGGGTATGGGTACCATCCGGGTGGCTGAAGGGGATGACCTTTCTGCCCGGGCTGTGTTTACTGCCGAAGGAAGAAGCATGGAAATGAGGTTGAAACCTGAATATGAAAGTCAGGTGGAAGACGACATCAGCCGGGGTATCTTGCTGTACGGTAATCTGACGGAAGGATACTGGAAACTGATCAGGGAACTGGCCCTGAAATACTGGGCCGAATGGAACCGGGATGAGATGTTTGAGGTAGTGGAAAAGGGAGAATAGTTTTGAAGACTCAAAGACGCGAAAGAAGGCATGATAATCCATTTCGGTATCCGGTTATAAACAGTAACTACGTCCTCAAATTCGCAAGTCTGTTTAAAGGATTTACACAGATCATTAAATATCAGAAGAATAGTCAGATGGGATGGGTGTTTATAAATCACCCAAACCTAAAAAGTGCATAACAAAAAGGCATAAACCTAAGAAAACCCTTGGATTTTCATTAAGTTTATTCCATGCACATACAATTGGTTAAAGAAAAGATAAGAAGAATAAATATGTATCGCAAGGCGGTATCTGTATTATTCACCAGCTGTTCCGGCAATATGGAATAGATCAGTATATCAACAGGTTATTTCCTTGCAGGAAAAAGCAATTCCGTTATTTGGACAGTGAAATATTATTGGGGTTGTCTCACAGTATTTATTGTGGCAGCAGTTTTTTGGAAAATGTCAACCGGTTACGTACAACTTTTACTGACTCCCGGTACTACCACGATCTGCATATTCCCGGCAGCGATACGATGATGTATCGTATTAAGCAATTAGCTGAATATAATACAATAATAGTGAGTAAGCGTAAGGTGGAAGATCACTTCAATTTATCAGTGGCTGGATACTCATAAAGTGATACATTAAATCAATGTGTAAAATACAATATATAAATATCCGTTATCATATTATTTTATGGAATTTTTTAAACAGCTGTTGAATACTCAACAGGATCAGACGTTAAGCGGTTAAAGGGTAGGGAAGGCGTTGAGACGTAATCTGTTACCATATTTCACACCCGGCCAGGCCATGCTTCTGCCTCACTCAGAAGGGGGGCAGGGTTCCTGTTTTCCGGTTCCGGATTCCGGCTTCTTTTCCAGGGCTTCCCACAGGATCTCCACGGGGTGTCTGGCCTTTTTGCCGGTGCCGTCTTTGATCTGGCAGCGGCAGCTGGTGCCCGGGGCGGCTACCTCCACGGTTTCGTCCAGCTTCCTCAGGGCAGGGAAGAGCACCAGCTCGCCCACCTTCATGCTGAGCTCGTAATGCTCTTTTTCGTAACCGAACGACCCGGCCATGCCGCAGCAACCGGAAGGGATCTCTTCTACCCGGTAATTGACCGGTATCTGTAACATCCGGCGCGTGCTTTCCGTACTTGCCACGGCTTTCTGATGGCAGTGCCCGTGCAGACTGATCTTTTTGGGTCGGACGGTAAAACACGACGAATCGATGCGGCCGGCTTCGAACTCCTTCACCAGGAACTCATCCAGCATCAGGGCATTCCCTGCCAGCCGGCGGGCTTCTTCTTTTAACTCATCACCGGCCAGGTCGGGGTACTCGTCGCGGAAACCCAGGATAGCCGAGGGCTCGATGCCCACCAGGGGCCGGGTATCGCTCACCAGGGGGGCGAAGATCCGGATATTTTTCTGTACCCTCTTCCGGGCGGTACGCAGCAATCCCTTGGAAATATAGCTACGCCCGCTCTCGGCACAGGCAGGGACCACCAGACGGTACCCCAGGGCATGGAGCAGGCGGATGGCGGTGATGCCCACCGGGGTATCGATGAAATTGGTGAATTCGTCGACAAACAGGATCACCTCGCCTTTCTTCTCTCCTGCGGGTTCCAGCATTTCCGAATGTTGCCTGATCCATTTCCTCAGGGTATTTTTATGCAGTACCGGGATGCTCCTTTCCCTGGCAAAACCAAGCATCTTTTTCAAGGTGCTGGAGAAAAAGCGCCGGGTGGCAAAGAAATTGAAAAAGGCAGGGAACACCGATCCCAGTTTCTGTATTTGCGCTATGTAAGCTATCAGCCGGGTGCGAAGGGGGATGCCGTGGGCGTCGTAATAGTGCTGTAGGAATTCCGCTTTCAGTTTGGCCATATCCGTATTCGAAGGGCACTCGCTTTTGCATCCCTTGCAGCTGAGGCAGAGGTCGAGGATTTCATAGACCTCCCGGCTGGAAAAGGGATTTTTTATCCCGGGAGAGGTTAGCATTTCCCTCAGCAGGTTGGCCCGGGCCCGGGTGCTGGCGTGCTCGTCGCGGGTAGCCATATAACTCGGACACATCAGCCCTCCCGTTTCTACTGTTTTCCTGCAGTCGCCCGATCCGTTGCATTTTTCCGTAGCGCGGACCAGTCCTCCCACACCGGAAAAATCGAAAACGGTGGGGTATTCCCGGATTTCCGCACCGGGGGTATAGCGCAGGAATGTGTTCATGGGTGGGGTACCGGTGATCTTGCCTGGATTGAATATGCCGTCAGGATCCCATACCTGCTTGATTTCCCTGAATAGGGAATATACATGATCCCCCATTACCAGGGGGATGAATTCCCCGCGCAGGCGGCCGTCACCGTGTTCCCCGCTGAGCGAACCGCGGTACTTTTTTACCAGCAAAGCACTTTCCCGGGCCAGGGTGCGGAAGGTCTCCACATCTTTCGGGTCCTTAAGGTTCAGTACCGGCCGCAGATGCAGCTCGCCGCTACCGATGTGGGCATGGTACACGCATTCCAGACCGAACCGGTCGAGCAGTTCCCGGAAGTCTTTCATATAGGCCGGCAGGTCCTGCGGCAGCACCGCCGTGTCTTCAATCACAGATACGGGCCGGGCATCGCCGGGCATGTTGGAAAGAACACCTAAGCCCGCCTTCCGCAAGTTCCATACCCGTTGCATATCCGCTCCGGTGATCAGGGGAAAATGGTACCCCAGTTTCCTGGCGCGGAGGGTATTTTCCAGGTCTTTTGCTTTTTTCTCCGTTTCTTCGGCCGTATGGCAGGCAAATTCAACGATCAGCACGGCTCCCGGATCACCTTCGATAAAAAACCGGTTCTTTCGTTGTTCGATATTGGTTCTGGTTAGTTCCAGAATGGTTCGGTCCATCAGTTCCACTGCCACGGGGCCGTGTTCCAGGGCTACCAGGTTCGCTGTGAAGGCTTCTTCCAGTTCCCGGAGGTGGACGCAGAGCAGCCCTTTTTCTACAGGGGGCATATCCACCAGGTTTAGCTTAACGGACGTGGTCATGGCCAGGGTTCCTTCCGATCCCGCCAGCAGAAGCGACAGGTTGAACGGGGGCCCGTCGGGGGCGAAGGGCTGGCATGCGATCAGGCTGTCGAGGGCATACCCCGAATTGCGGCGATGGATCCCCGGGTGGGGGAAGCGGGTTTCGATCTCTTTCCGGTTCAGGGGATGGCTGAGTATCTCGCGGAGCTTATAATAGATCCTTCCTTCGAGATGGCCCTGTTCACATTTCTTTTCGAATTCTTCCGGGGTGACAGGTCCGAAAACCGCTTCGGAAGCGTCTGACAGTAAGCATTCTACTTCCAGGGTGTGGTCGCGGGTATTGCCGTATACCAGGGAATGGGCCCCGCAGGCATTGTTTCCAAGCATGCCGGCGATCATGCACCGGTTGGAGGTAGAGGTTTCCGGAGCAAAGAACAAACCGTGGGGCTTGAGCCAGGCATTCAGTTCATCGGGGATCACGCCGGGTTCCACTTTTACCCAGCGTTCTTCCGTATTCAGTTCGAGGATGCGGTTCATGTAGCGGGAAATGTCCACCACCACCCCGTTTCCCACGACCTGGCCGGCCAGGGAAGTTCCGCCTGCCCGGGGGATGAGGGGTACCCTAAATTCGGAGGCGAATTCTACGCATTTTTTCAGGTCTTCTTTGTGCCGGGGGTAGATCACGGCCAGGGGTTTCTCTCGGTAGACGGAGGCATCGGTACTGTATATCAGGCGGGTGACCTCGTCCGGATACAGTTCCCCTTCCAGGTGGGTGCGTAATTCCTCAAGTGGTCGCTTCAGATTCATGAACGGATTCTTTCCGGTAAGTAGCAAAATTAGCAAGAATCGGGAGAAATAAAACTGACCTCAGACAGGACAGGCAGGAACAGAATGAGGCTGTTTAAAAAGTGCGGATCAATCAAACTACGTAGGACACAAAGGAATGAAAAAACTGCCTGACCCGTTTGCTACGGGAAATAAAGCAGGTATGCGTGAATCGCCTGACACCTCTGTTTCACGCAGACCTGTCCGCCATATTGAAGCAAAGGTGGAAGGTACAGAGAAATTCCAGATGGAAAATGATAGCCTGGCATGACAGGATAGAGTCATTTTCGATGATACTACCTCTTAACGACTTACAAAAAAGATTTCTCTATTTCTTCCTTAACCTCAATGCATTCGTTATAACCGATACCGAGCTGAAGCTCATGGCGGCGGCAGCAATGACCGGACCGAGCAGGATGCCGAAGAAAGGATACAACACCCCCGCCGCCACCGGCACACCCACCGAATTATAGACAAAGGCAAAAAAGAGGTTCTGCTTGATATTGCGCATTACCCGGTGACTGAGTTCCCGGGCACGGACAATTCCCTCCAGGTTTCCTTTTACCAGGGTGATCCCGGCACTTTTCATGGCAATATCGGTGCCGGTTCCCATGGCAATCCCCACATGCGCCTGCTCCAGGGCAGGAGCATCGTTGATCCCGTCGCCGGCCATGGCCACGGTGCGCCCTTCATCCTGCATTTTCTGAACTTTCCGGAACTTATCCCCGGGAAGGCAATTGGCCTCGTACCCGTCGAGGTTCAGTTCGCCGGCAACTGCCCGTGCGGTTAATTCATTGTCGCCCGTGAGCATAAACACCCTGACCCCGCGTTCCTGCAGAGCCTGAATGGCCCCGGCGGATGTAGGTTTCAGGGTATCGGCCACGCCGATGATGCCTTCTGCCCGGCCTTCTGTGAGCAGAAACATTACGGTTTGCCCGTTCGATTGCCATTCCTTCACCTGCTCTTCCTGTTCCGGGGTGAGCCCGGCCCCGAAATCCTCCATCAGGCGGTAATTACCCATTCCCACCGCTGTTCCTTTCCACTGTGCCCTGACTCCTTTCCCGGGAACCGTTTCGAATTTTTCCACCGGTTCGGGATGGATTCCCTTTTTTACTGCCCCTTTCACCATGGCCTTGGCCACCGGGTGTTCACTGTGTGCTTCCACCGAAGCCGCCACACGGAGGACATCTTCATCAGACCAGGTACCGAACGAACGGTATGCCTTCAATGCCGGCTTCCCTTCGGTAAGGGTGCCGGTTTTGTCGATGATCAGGGTATCCACCTTGTTCATGGCCTCGATGGCGGTTGCGTCCCTGACCAGGATACCCGACTGGGCCATACGCCCGGAACCCACCATGACCGAAATGGGCGTGGCCAGTCCCAGGGCACAGGGACAGGCAATGATCAGCACGGCTAAGGCATTTACAAAGGCATATACATAGGCCGGTTCGGGTCCCCAGATGGCCCAGCCTGCAAAAGTAAGGACAGCAACGGAAATGACGGTCTTCACGAAATAACGGGCCACGGTATCGGCCAGTTTCTGGATGGGCGCCCTTGAATGACTTGCCTCACTCACCATATGAATGATCTGGGAAAGAAGGGTGTCTGAACCCACTTTCTCCGCCCTCATTTCAAAGGAAGTGTTTCCGTTGATGGTTCCCCCGGTAACCGGGTCGTTTTCCGATCGGTCAACGGGAAGGGATTCCCCGGTGATCATGCTTTCATCGATAACGGCCGTGCCACGGGTGATCACTCCGTCAACGGGTATCTTTTCACCGGGTTTCACCCGCAGGATGTCGTCCACCTGTACCTGCTCCAGGGGAATTTCCTGCTCGTGCCCGTGGCGGATGATCCGGGCAACCGGTGGCGCCAGATCGATCAACTCCCGGATGGCCGAACTGGTTTTCCGGTGAGCCCTGAGTTCCAGTACCTGACCCATAAGCACCAGGGTGAGGATAACGGCGGCCGCTTCGAAATACAAATGGACGTTCCCGTTCTCATCCCTGAACTGGGCAGGGAACAGGCCGGGAACCAGCAGGCCGATCACACTGAACAGGTAGGCGGCACCCACACCCAGGGAGATCAGTGTCCACATGTTCGGTGACCACCGGCGAACGGACTGGTATCCTCTGACAAAGAAACTCCGGCTGCTGTAAAAAACAACCGGTGTGGCCAGAAGAAACTGCACCCATCCCCAGATTCTTTTTGAGGCGATCTCTTCCGGAGCGGATAACCCGATCATATCAGACATGGCGATTACCAACACCGGCAGGCTGAGTCCGGCAGCCCACAGGAATTTTTTCAGCAACCTGCGGTAGGCCGCATCCTCTTTACGGGTTTCTTCTCCTTTTTCCAAAACCAGGGCCATGCCGCATACGGGACAATCGCCGGGTTCCTCATAGGTTTTGTTACCCTCGCAGTGCATAGGGCAGATGTAGCCTCCCTGTTTCCCTTTTCCAGGCTTTCTTTCTTTCTCTTCATGGTTTCCGTGCCCGTGCATTAGATGCACATGCCCGCGACGGTGGCCCTTATCGCTTCCTTCCGGAACCAGGTACATATAGCACACAGGACACCTGCCCGGTTCCTCATAGGTTTTCTCGCCCTCGCATTTCATGGGACAGTAATACAGGGTATGGTCAGAATGATCCTGTGACCGGTTGTTCATCGTTCACAAATTTGTTCCTGTTGATATTAATATGGTTACCCTGAGTGATTTCCCTGGAATATCCCTTTTCCGGAATGATGGGAGGGATCTACAGGGAGGCAAGGACCTTCTCCAGTTTCGATTTCACTTCACCTGCTATTCTGGCGAGGCTGTCATTTTTCACAGTGCTCATAGAAGCTTCGGGATTGACCACCGCCACTTCCGTTTGTCCGTTTTCCGCTTCCTGGATCACAATATTGCAGGGCAGCAGAGTCCCGATCTTGTCTTCCTGCTGTAGCATCCGGTAGGCATAACCGGGATGGCATGCCCCCAGAATCCGGTATTTCCGGAAGCTTACTCCCAGTTTTTCTTCAAATTTCTTCTGAATGTCGATATCGGTCAGCACACCGAATCCTTCCCGGTTCAGTGCTTCGGTAACCCGTTCCAGGGCACTGTCAAAATCAGCCCGTATCTTTTTTGAGAAATAGTAATTCATTTTGTTCGATTTTACATTCGTTTTAACTGTTACCTTGTTGCCTCAGAGGCTACCTAACCTAACAATCAACAGTGCGAAATGTTCAAAAAAATATATCGGAAACCGGGGTGTGAAATGAACTGCAGCAACCGGTTATACAAGCCGTTTGGAAAATCCGCCCCTTTTTCTATTTTTATATCCTGAAAATGTTACGAATATTTAAAAAAGTAACACGATGTCTGTCGTTCGTTTCGGAGTCTCGCTTGAGAAAGACCTGCTCGCTGCCCTGGATTTGTATGCGGAAGAAAACATGTTCCCCAACCGCTCGCAGGCTTTGCGTTATCTGATCAGCCATTGCCTGGCCGAAAAGAAATGGCGCTGCAACAATCCGGTAGCCGGATCGGTTACCCTGATGTACAATCATCACCGGCGCGACCTGGTAAGCAAGTTAACCGCCCTTCAGCACGATTACCATGAAGAGATCCTTTCCTCCGTCCACTTTCACCTGGACGGGGATCAATGCATGGAGATCATTGCCGTGAGCGGGACAGCGGCCAGGTTAACGGAACTGGCCGACAGGCTGCATTCGGTCAAGGGGCTTGATTTCGTACGGCTCACCATCACCGGCACGGGGAAAAATCCACAGGCATGAAAAAGCTCATGAGAAATACCCTTTTATACCCGGCTTTGCTTTTTTCCTTGCTCACTGCCTGTGTTTCACCGGCCAGCAGGGAGGCCGGCACACGGGAACTGGTGGATGCGGCCGGAAGGGAGGTGCATGTGCCCGATACCGTGCGCTCGGTAATAGCCCTGCGTTCGGGAGCCCTCCGCCTGCTCTGTTATCTGGATGTGGCCGGCCGGGTACAGTACATTGAAGGCAACGAACAACGCCGGGATGTACCTTACCTGTTTGCCAATCCCTTTCTCAGGGAACTGCCGCTGATTGGGGCCGGAAACCACTATGACCCTGAGCTTCTGGCTACTGCCGGGGTGGATCTGATCGTGGCAACCTACATGAGCCGGCAGGAAGCGGCCAGGCTTCAACAGGTTGCCCGTACACCGGTGTTTGTACTGGAGTACGGCGACCTTAACAGGAAGAAAGACGACCTGTACCACAGCCTGAAGATGCTGGGAAAGATTTTTTACCGGGAAGCCCGGGCTGACAGCCTCATCGGGTTTATGGAAGAAACGATGAGTGAATACCTACGAAGGGCAGATAGAGGCAGGGCAGGGGAGATATCCGCCTATGTGGGAGGAGTGGCTTATCGGGGCGCGCACGGGATCACTTCCACCGAACCGGTGTATCCGCCATTTCGCTTTCTGGGGATCAGGAACTGCGGGGAAACGCTGGGGGAGGTGGTCAGCTCTCCCGTGACCAGTCAGGAAAATGCGTTTATAGAAAAAGAACAGCTCATTGCCTGGAATCCGGACTACCTGTTCCTCGATGTGGCCGGCAGGCAGATATGGGCTGAGGAAATCGAACAGGAGGTTCTGAAAGAAAACCTGAAGGCCGTGAGGCAACAACAGGTATATACTGTGCTGCCCTATAACTGGTATGCCACCAACTTCGGGAACCTGTTCTGTAATACATGGTATATCGGAAAGGTAATCTTTCCGGAATGTTTCAGCGATGTGGATCCCCGGCAAAAGTGCCGGGAAATATACCGGTTTTTCCTGGGGAAGGACGTATTTGAACGGATGCAGGAATATTACCGGCCTTTTGAACAAATCCGAATAACCGGCGCAGGATCATGAGCGATACCACCCTATACCAGTACGGAGAATTTATACGCCGGAAAAGCAGGTTCCTGTGGGGAGTGGCTTTCCTGATGCTGCTGCTGGCTCTGGCGGGACTTGCCCTGGGTCCCAGCGACATGGGACTGAAGGAAGGGATCCGGGCCCTCCTGTCGGGCGAAGATGCCACCCACCGCAGCATCATGCTTCAGTTGAGGCTTCCACGGGTTCTGGCAGCGATCCTGGCCGGCGTGGCTCTTTCGGTATCGGGGGTGGTTATGCAGAGTGTGCTGCGCAATCCCCTGGGTTCCCCCTTTACACTGGGAATATCCAATGCGGCCGCTTTTGGGGCCGCATTTGCCGTCATCATACTGCGGGCAGGGAATATGCAGAGCAACAGCTCCGATGCTGTACTGATTGCCAATCCCTACCTTGTTACCTTTTCTGCTTTCCTGTGGTCGCTGCTGGCTTGTTTCCTGATCCTGCTGGTGGCCAGAAAAAGGGGGGCAACGCCGGAAAATATGATCCTGACGGGGATCATTGCCAGCTCGCTGTTCACCGCGCTGACTACCGGCCTGCAATACGTGGCTGACGATGTGGAACTGGCAGCGATCGTTTTCTGGACCTTCGGCGATCTGTCGAAAGGCGGCTGGAGGGAGCTCCTGCTGCAGACCGTGATCCTGGTGCCGGTCATGGTCTATTTTTACCGGAACCGGTGGAACTACAATGCCCTCGATTCCGGTGACGAGTCCGCCCGGAGCCTGGGAGTAAACAGTTACAGCCTCCGGCTTACGGGTATGGTTATGGCATCCATGGCTACGGCGGCTGTTGTTTCGTTATACGGCATCATTGCCTTTATCGGACTGGTTATTCCCCATATGGTGCGGAGGCTGATAGGCAGCGACGAACGGTTCCTGCTGCCCGGGGCTGCCATGACGGGTGCGGCGTTTATGATCGGATGCGACATACTGGCCCGAACAGTGATCAGCCCCATGGTGCTTCCGGTAGGGATCCTTACCTCCCTGGTGGGAGCTCCGCTTTTTATTTTCTTACTGGTGAAAGGAATAGGAGCTTCGCAATGGAAATGATCAGCCTGGAAAAAATACATTTTGCCTATAACGGGTTTCCCGTCATCCGGGATGTGACCCACCATTTTCCCGAAGGAAGCTTTACTGCCATACTGGGACCCAACGGGTCGGGAAAAACCACCCTGATCAGGCTGATGAACGGTATTCTTACTCCCCGGCAGGGCCGGATCCGGATCGGGGGAAAGGATATTTCCGTTTTCAATACCCGTGCACTGGCCCGGCAAATGGCCTATGTTCCGCAAATGCAGCAGTATGTATTTCCCGCCACGGTATTCGACACGGTACTGCTCGGGCGAAATCCTTACATCCGCTGGAGCCCGGGAAAAAACGACCGGCAGATCACTTCGGCGATCCTGGAAAGGCTTCACCTGCAGAATATCGCTCTGAAGGACATCAACCGCCTCAGCGGAGGGCAGCGTCAGCGGGTATTCATTGCCCGGGCGCTGGCTCAGGAGCCGGAGATCATCTTACTGGACGAGCCCACGGCCAACCTCGATCTGAGGCACCAGCACGAAGTGCTCGGGTTGCTGAAGGAACTGAGCCGGTCGGGAATTACCATCGTGATGGCCATACACGATCTGAACCTGGCGCTGAAATACTGTGCCGCATTTATGATCCTGGACCGGGGTTGGCAGGTGGCGGCCGGAGGCAAAGAAATTTTCAGCGAATCGCTCCTGAAAAAGGTGTACCGGGTGAAGGTGAAACTGATCAGAGAAGAAAATACCACTTATATTTTGCCGGTTGAACCTATTTAAACATATCCTATGCAGATACAGATTATCGGATACGTGCGTAACCGCTGGGAAGATGCGGGGCCTGAACAGGCCGACAGGATCAGGGAAGATGTTTCCCTGATTGAAGTGGACCGGAAATTTGCCGAGGGGCTGTATAAAATTGAAACATTTGAAAAACTGAATATTCTGTTCTACTTCGACCGGTCGAAGGATTATGAACTGCAAACCACCACCCGTTCCGGAGATTTCCGGGGGATATTTGCCTGCTGTTCACCCCGGCGACCCAGCATGATCGGCCTGACCACCGTGCAGCTGCTGGAAAGGAAAGATAACGTGCTGAAAGTAACCGGCCTGGATGCCTTGAACGGAACCCCTGTGCTGGATATCAAGCCGGTGGTGGGGCAGGGGAATGGTCCGGGGAGGTAAATACGGGTTCTGTTATTGCAGGGTCCTTGCGGTTCACAGTACTTTTTTACACAGGATAGAACCACCCCGGGCTCCGTGGTACGAAGTGTTTTGACAGGTAAGACTTCGTCTGAACATTTAAACTACTAAACCACAGTCATTCCCATCTGCTGTTTTAAAAATCCACAAAATTAAAAGGCAGCCGTTATGGAAATTTGTAAAACAGATTTGTTTTAAGGTATTGGAAAGGGGTTTTAAACGTACCAAACATATTAAATTTGTATATACCCCACTTGAAAACTATACCAAATTTCAGTTGAAAACTGTACCACGTTATCAATGCTTATCTTCCCTCATTTTTCACAAATGAGAGAAGGATGATAAGCATGAGTACAAAACAGAAGATTTTCCTTCATAAGTACCGGGATGATTATTCGAAACGAAGAATAGCCAAAGAATTAAGGATAAACCGGGGAACGGTACGTCGTTCCCCGGCAGCATACAGGAAAGCCAGAGAGAAATCTGGAAAACCATAAAGGAAGATTTTCCTCCTTTTAAGAGAAGCTCGATGTAAAATAATACTAATTGTGCTAATAAACAGGGCTTTGAGCGGTCTGCAAGACCCGGCAAGGATTCCCATTATCCCGGAAAGAGCTACATCATTATAATCCCCATGCTTCGGGCTTCGCTGATCATCTCAGGGGGCCAGAATCCCACATGTACCTCGCCGATATGCCGTTTTCTGAGCATGAACATGCACATTCTCGACTGGCCGATCCCGCCGCCCATACTCTGGGGTAGCTTTCCTTCCAGCAGCATCCGGTGAAAAGGAAGGTTTTTTCTTTCCATGCAGCCCCTCACGGCCAGTTGCTTCAGAAGGCTGCCGGGATCTACCCGGATCCCCATGGAAGATACTTCGAATGCCCTTTCCAGGACCGGGTTCCACAGGATAATGTCCCCGTTCAGTCCGGTGGTCCCTTCTTCATTTTCAGTGATCCAGTCATCATAATCCGGGGCTCTGCCGTCGTGCATGCTGCCGTCCGACAGTTCGGTGCCTATCCCGATAATGAACAGGGCCCCGTATTGTCTTGCGGCTTTGGTTTCCCGCCTGCCGGGCGAAAGGTCGGGATACCGTCTGCGCAGCTCTTCGGCATGGATAAAGGTGATTTCCCGGGGCAGGAAGGGTTCTGTTTCGGGGAACCGGCGGGCTACCGTTTGTTCGGTGAATCGGATTACCCGGTAGATCTTTTCCACGGTGGCCCGAAGGGTTTTCAGGCTGCGTTCCTCCGGGGTGATGTGCTTTTCCCAGTCCCACTGGTCCACATATACCGAGTGCAGGGGACCGGTTTCCTCGTCGGGCCGGAGCGCCCGCATGTCGGTGAGAATGCCTCTGCCCGGTTCAATCTCCAGTTCCCTGAGCCGCAACCTTTTCCACTTGGCCAGCGATTGCACCACCTCGGCCTGCTGTCCGTTGAACATCCGAAGAGGAAACCGTACCGGCCTTTCCTCTCCGTTCAGGTTATCGTTCAATCCCGAATCATGGGCCACTATCAGGGGCGAGGATATGGGAATCAGGTCGAGTTCCTTTGCCAGTTCACGGGAAAAGGTGTCTTTTACCAGGCGGATGCCTTCTTCTGTTCGAATGATCTCATGTGCTTTCATTAGTTTGTTTTTATGTGGACAGTTGAGGTTAAAAAAAATGCCCGCCAGGAGTGGCGGGCATGGAACAAGTTCATAGCATCCGCCGGGAGGAGGCGCTTTATTGTTATTGTTATTATTGATCAGGATCCGCTGCATGTTCTTTATTTTAAAACATAAAAAGCCTTCCGTTTCGGGAAGGCTTTTTGATTTTCTGATATTGATCAGGTATTAACCGTACAAAAGCCTTCCCTTTCCCATACAATTATTATTGTTGAGGTTCAGGAAGAAGCTGTTGTACAGGCTACTGCTCATAACCATGTTTTACAGCATAAAAATAGAATGCCTGTTTGACATTTGCAAGAAAATGTCCTTAAAAGTGCGTTCCATTATTCAGGTTTTTCTCCGGAGCGTATTTTGCTGCTATGAAATATCCCTGTTTGACCTTGTTCTTTTGCGCATCCTGCTATATTTGCCATTCTGTTGTTAACCGCTGAACATATATTCATGAAAAAACTGATCGTTTGTTCTTTTCTGGCCGTTGTATTTACGGCCTTTTCCGTTTATGCCCAGCTACCGTCAGATCATGAGTTGTTTCCGGGTTCGTGTACCAGCATTATGGTCGGGAAAAAGGCTACCACCGACGGTTCTGTGATCACGGCCCATGCTTGCGACGGGAACTACCGCACCTGGCTGAATGTGGTTCCTGCGGCAGATTTTCCTGAAGATACTGTTCACCACGTGTACTGGGGAAGACTGCATACCGAAACAGTGTGGGATACCCGGAATCTGGAAAAGAAAGGGGAGATCCCTCAGGTGCGGCATACCTACGCTTACCTGAATACGGCCTATCCCTGCCTGAACGAAAAGCAGGTGGCCATTGGCGAGACCACTATTTACGGCCGCAGGGAATTGCGGAATGAAAAGGGCCTCTTCCTGATCGAGAACCTGCAGGAAATAGCCCTTCAGCGTTGCTCCACGGCGCGCCAGGCGGTGGAAACCATGGGCAGACTGGCCGAAAAATACGGCTATGGCGATTATGCCGAATGCCTTACGGTAGCCGATCCGCAGGAAGTATGGCACTTTGAGATCTCCGGGGCGGGCGAGAAAGAAATAGGAGCTCTCTGGGCCGCGGTCCGGATACCCGACGACCATGTGGGGGTTTCCGCCAATATCTCCCGGATTCCGGAGATCGATTTTGACGATCCGGACAATTACATGTACAGCCGGGACCTGAAGAAAAAAGCGAAAAAACTGGGATACTGGGATGGAGAGGAACCTTTCAAATTCTATCAGGTGATCTCGGGCAGGAAGCCGTTTTCCATCCGTGAATATTATGTGCTCAGTACCCTGGCCCCGTCGCTGGAACTGGATTATGAAGCCGACGAACTTCCCTTTTCGGTAAAACCCGAACACAAAGTGTCGGTGAGGGATGTGATGAAATACTACCGGAATACCTATGAAGGAACCCGGTGGGATATGACACGGAACCTGCTGGTGGAAAAAATCTCAAAGGATGAAGAAGGGAACGAGGTACGCGATACGGTGCTGAGTCCCGTGGCCAACCCATGGATGAGCCGCGACCTGATCACCCTGCTCAATACCCTGAAACCAGAAACGGTGGAAAGGCACAGGGCCATCGCCATGTCGTGGTGCAGCTATACCCACGTTACCCAGTGCCGCGACTGGCTTCCCGATGCCGTGGGAGCCGTGGCCTGGTTCGCTTTCGATAACCCGGCCCAGAGCCCGAGAATACCCATCTTTTCCGGTACACTTTGCCTGCCCGGTCCTTTTGATATTTGCGGCCAGCACCGCTACCGCACCGATGCCGCATTGTGGTCGTACCGGGTGGCCAACCGCCTGAGCACCGTGCGGTGGCAGGAGGCCAGGGAAATGATCGAACAGGGCGTAGCAGAATACGAGGAAAAAGCTTTTTTCGAACTGCCCCTGCTGGAAGAAAAGGTGGTGCAACTGGTGGAGGAGGGAAAGGAAGATGAAGCCAGGGAGCTGGTGACCCGCTATACCCGTGATTTTGCCTATGCTACCATGAAAAGATGGGAAGTAATGAGCCATGATCTCTGGCACCGGTTCGGAATGGGATTCTGAGCCCGCAGAGACATTCCGGATGAAAAGGATGTTTCGTAAGGATGATTCCTGTAGGTGTAATTTTTAACATGGTTTGGGAATGGAAGGCAACCCGGGATTACTGAAACATATCAGAGGCTGTTTTCTTTGCGTCCCCTGCCTGCCGCCTGGCTGCCGACTGGCCTTCGCTCTGTTTAACCGGAAAACCGGGCACAAATTTCCTGCCGGTTTGGTGGAAGACCGCATCCGGTGGCTGCAGGTGGAAGCTGCCAGTGCTTCCGGGAAAACATGGATTTTTTCGGTCGATAAGAAAGGGTTCGGGGGAGAGGAATATACCGTTGCCGGTGAGGAACTGGCCTGCCAGGATATGGGGATCCCGCTTGGGATCGAAAATACCGAAGGAATGCTGCGCGACGGCATCCCGGCCGGGAACCGCATCTTCCGCATGCCCTGTTTCGACCCCGAAGGCCGTATGACCATCATGCAGTGAAATACCGCCTCGCCGGGCGTGGATTATCGCACCGGTACCTTTCGTACAATGATGCCGGTGCCGGTTCGCCTGTGGCGAAGTCATGGTTTACTCGACTAATCCATCCGCTTCGCTGCGCTCGCAGATGGAAAGTCTTATTGCAGAACACACTTCAAAATCCGCTCAACTCCATGGTTACCGTGGGGATCAGGAGGAGGAATCCCAGCACCATCAGGATGAGGATAAAGGGGGCTACCCATTTCACCCATTTTTCATAGGGAATGCGGGCAACGCCCAGCACCCCGATCAGTACTCCCGAGGTGGGGGTGATCATGTTGGTGAAGCCGTCGCCGAACTGGAAAGCCATGACAGTAGCCTGTCGTGATATACCGATCAGGTCGGAAAACGGGGCCATGATGGGCATGGTGAGGGCCGCTTTGGCCGAGCCCGAAGGGATGATGATGTTGATCACCGTTTGGATGAGATACATCACCGATACCGAGGCCGTCTTCCCGAAATTTCCCATACCGCTCGACAGGCCGTGCAGGATGGTGTCCACTACCTGGCCGTCTTCCAGGATCACAATGATCCCTCCGGCCAGACCCACGATCAGCGCCGCCGACAGGATATCCTTGACCCCATCGAGGAAGAGGTTTGTAATGTCGTTGGGCGATTTATTCATAGCTATGCCCGAGAACAGGCCCATGGCGAAGAACAGGGTGGCGATCTCCATAATGTACCAGCCGTAGCCCATCACTCCCACAATGAGGAACAAAATGGTATAGGCCAGCAGGTTCAGGATGAAGAAATGCACCGACTTGCGAAGGCCAAGGAAAGCTGTGACGGCAAACAGTCCCGTGCACAAGGGAATAACGGGGAAGGTGAGCGCGGTGCCGCTGCCGGAGGCCGGATCGCCGATGGTAAGGGTGCTCATGGGGAAGAAAACGGAAAAAGCCGCCAGTCCGGCCAGAACGATGCCGTAGCTGACCCAGGCCGACAGCGGCGTGTGGTATTGTATATTTTCCACATGGGCGTTTCCTTTTTCCCTCCAGTAGGTATCGGTTTCATGGACGGGCGAACGGGAGGGATTCTTTTTGATTTTCCGGGCATAGCGCAGCACGAACCAGATGCCCACCGTATTGATCACCACCCAGCAGAACAACCGGTATTCGATACCCGAGAACAGGGGCAGACCCGACAGTCCCTGGGCAATGCCTATGGTGAAGGGGTTCAGGATGGCTCCGGCAAAACCCAGGCCGGCCGCCACAAAGCAGAGTGAAACCCCCACGATGGAGTCGTACCCCATGGAAATGGCCAGGGGCACCATAATGATCACAAAAGCGATGGTTTCCTCGCTCATGCCGAAAACCGCTCCGAATACGCTGAAAAGCAGCATGATGAGGGTGATGATGATATTCTCTACCCCGAAGATCCGGAAAAAACGCAGGTGTTCCAGCCGGCGGGTGAATTTCAGAAAAGCAAAGATCCCCACATCGATGGCCTTGCTGTGGTTCATGATCCAGAAAGCTCCGCCGATCATCAGGATGAAGACGATGATTCCGGCCTGGCGTACGAATCCTTTGAAAATGGCAGAAAATACCTGCCAGGTCTGCGGGTTACTGTCGGCCGGCCGGTACACCATTTCCGTGTGTTCTTTCCCGTTCACTGTCACGGTTTGCTCCGTGTACTCCCCTCCGGGCAGGATCCAGGTGAGCACGGCGGCGGCAATGATGATATAGAAAACAATCACGTAGGTATGCGGGATATTCTTTCCTCTGAACATAAACAAACGGTTTTGTTTCGGGAGCAAACATAGTGAAAATTTGTTTAGAAGTCGGGGCAACCAATCGGTCGCCCCCACGCAATTATTGGTAACACATCATCTGTTTCCGGTTTTCCCGGACTCCGTATTCCTCTGTATATCTTCAAACATGATTTACCTATATTATGTAAATTTGTACCGGTATTTTTTCCGTACATTTGAATAGGGCCGGTGCGGGATTGTTACCCTAAGAAAACAGCTTTACAACCGTTATGGAAAAGGAAAACCAGCGTTCCGAGATCCGCGGCCTGTACCGCCGCCTTCTGAGAGCCGCGCGGCACCGCATGACAGAAAACGACCTGGAACTGCTGAGGAAAGCCTTCGGGGTGGCTGACAGGGTATGTAGGCTGCTGAAAGAGGAGGAGACGGAAACCGACCTGATCAGGGTGCTGAACATCGCCCTGATCCTGGTAAATGAATTCGGTATGGGCATGGTTTCCGCCACCTCGGCCCTGCTGCTGTTTTCCCACCTCGATCCCTCAGTGAACAAAATATACCTGAAAAAGGAGTTCGGTCAGCAGGTGCAGCTCATTGTCGACGGACTGTCGAAAATCGCCTCCATCGATACCCGCAAAACCTTTTCCCAGCCGGAAAACCTCCGGAAACTGGTGCTGAACCTGGCTGCCGATATCCGGGTGATCCTGATCAAGATCGCCGAACGGCTGTACGACATGCGGAACCTGCCACAGCTGCCTCTCGACCGCCAACTTATGGTGGCTTTCGAAGCTTTTTATATCTATTCTCCCCTGGCGCACCGCCTGGGACTCTACCCGGTCAAGACCGAGATGGAAGACCGCTACCTGCTGTTTACCGAACCGCGAACATTTGCCGCCATAGAAAAGAAGATCAGGGAATCGGCCTTGGAAAGGGAACAGTACATAGCCGAGTTTGTGAAACCCCTCAGAGCCCGGCTGAGAAAGGAAAACTTCAAGTTCCGCATCCTGGGCCGTACAAAATCGGTTTTTTCCATCTGGTCGAAAATGCAACGCCAGGGGGTGGATTTCGACGAGGTGTACGACCTGTTCGCCATCCGTATTATCCTGGAAACCCGCCCCGAGCAGGAGAAAGCTGACTGCTGGCACGTGTATTCGGTGGTGACCGATTTTTACCAGCCTAACCCCCAGCGGCTGCGCGACTGGATATCCATTCCCAAATCGAACGGGTACGAATCGCTGCACACTACCGTGGTGGGGCCTGGAGGCAAATGGGTGGAGGTGCAGATCCGGACCGAACGCATGGACGAGCTGGCTGAGAAAGGAGTGGCGGCCCACTGGAAATACAAGGAAGGAGGCCGTGAAAAAGACATGGATGCCTGGCTGGTGCAGATGCGTGAGATGCTGGAATCGTCGCCGGCAGAAACCGCCGATTATGCCGAAGAGCTGATCCGGAACCTCTATACCGACGAAGTGTTCGTTTTTACACCAAAAGGGGAACTCAAACGACTGCGTTCGGGTTCCACGGTGCTCGATTTTGCCTACGATATCCATACCGATATCGGGTACCACTGCGTGGGCGCCCGGGTGAATCGGAAGAATGTGCCCCTGAAGTATGAGCTGGTGAACGGCGACGAGGTGCATATTCTTACCTCGAACAGCCAGAAACCAAAGCCCGACTGGCTGAATATGGTGGTGACCACTAAGGCAAGGAACAAGATCAGGCAGGCCCTGAATGAGGAGAAATTCAAAGCGGCGGAAGCCGGAAAGGAAATGCTGCAGCGCCGTTTCAGGAACTGGAAGATCCCCTATAACGATGAGAACATCAAAAAGCTGCTGGCCCGTTTTAAGCTGAAAACGGCACAGGACCTGTATGCCCTGATCTTCCAGGAAAAGATCGATCTGGCCGAGGTCAAGGAGCTGTTTATGCAGCAGCCCGAACCTGAAAAAGCGCCGGCACCTTCAAAAACGCCGGAACCGGAGGAAAAACAGCCACCCGTCACCCGGCTGATGGAAGGCGAGGATTTTCTGCTGGTGGATGATAATGTGGACGGATTGAAATACCAGCTGGCCCGGTGCTGCAACCCCATTTTCGGGGACGAGATCTTTGGATTCGTTACTGTGAACGAGGGGATCAAGATACACCGCCTGAACTGCCCCAATGCCGCCGAAATGATCAGAAGGTATGGCTACCGGGTGGTAAAGGCTTCCTGGAAGAAAAATTACGAAAGCAGCTCGTTCCAGACGGTGGTGCGGGTAACCGGCGTGGATGAGCTGGGTATGGTCAACAGACTGTCGGAAGTGTTGTCAAAAGACCTGAAGGTGAACATGCGGTCGATCAGTGTGGAGTCGAAAGACGGGTTCTTTGAGGGAATCATTACCCTGTTTGTTACCAGCAAATCGCATCTGGAAGGGGTGCTCCACCGGCTGATGAGAGTGAAAGGCGTGCAGCGGGCCGTTAGAGTGGATGAATTCGATGCCCGGAAGTCGTGAAAAAGGGGAGGAATGGGTTTATTTGACCTTTTCCACACCTACGGCGGCAGGTCCTTTTTGTCCCTGTTCGATTCTGAAGGTGACTTTATCTCCTTCGCGAATGTCTTCCAGCAATTCGTTCATATGCACAAAAACACTCTGTCCGTTCTCCTGGTCCCTGATGAACCCAAAGCCTTTTGAATGATTGAAAAAGGTTACCGTTCCCTGTCTGATGAGATCGGGTTCCTGGGACGTGTCGTTTTTCGGTACACTGACTTCGATTTCTTCCGGATCGATCTCGTTTTTTTTGTCCGGGTCGGGCGGGGTGGAAGTGATCTGCCCTTTCTCGTCCACGTAAGCAATCATGTCCTCCAGGCTGCTCTTCTTTTCCTGTTCCTTGCGCTCCTTTCTTTTTTTCTCTTTCAGGTTGCGTTTCTTTTCCTTTTTGTTTCGTACTTCCCTTTTCTGAAATGATTCCCTTGATCTTCCCATACTATATTTAACGTTTGATGATTATTTTGCTTCTTGCAGTCTGGCCATGGCTTCGGCAAACCGCCGGCCCAGGTCGATGTATCCTTCGCTGTTGTAATGATACGGGTCGGAATACCCGTAATTTTTTGTTTCCCTCACAATGGCGGCCCGGGCATCGGTCCGGACGTATTTTTCTTCAGCATATTGTACCAGCTCTCCGTGGCGCCATACCTTTCCTCCGGGTACCAGCCCAGAGTCGGATATCTTGCCCACCACCACCGGCAGGTCGTCGGTGAGGAAAGCAGCTCTGATCAGGTCCATTAAGCGGGTGAGGTGTGCGTGGTAGCGGGAGGCGACCTCCTCGGTGAAGGCGGCATCGCTTTCTCCCTGCATCCAGAATATCCCACAGGGCAACAGTTTGTCCTTTACCCCGTTTCCATCAATATCGTTTGTGACCAGGGCATTACTTACCGTAGCCAGGAAATGGTCGTATTGGTTAATGCCTCCGGCACCGCCGAAATCGGGTTCCCAGCAGCCGTAACCCGCGGCTCCGGAACTGTCGATAGAGGTGCCTCCCCGGGAATATTTCACCAGGGCGATCTTTTCACCGGGATACAGTTCCTGCAGGCGGGCTGCCAGCGACAGCTCCACTCCGAAACGGTCGGAATACCGGTTTACCTTCCCGTCGGAAACGAAGCCGGCGCCGTGGCCGGGCTGCAGCGGTGCCCAGATGCCCGCTCCTCCACCCGGAACACCGTCGGGGGTCGAGTTACCGTGAAAGATCCAGCAGTTTTCAAATACCCGGTTCAGGGAATCGGGCAGGTCACTAGTATATCCGTAACCGTCCATATTCGACTGGCCGCCAAGATAATACAGGCGGATGTTTTCTGCCGGTTGTCCCTGCGAGGAAGCAGGGAAGGGGACAGAAAGCAGGATACCCAGGAGGCCGAACAGAACATGCCTTTTCATGGTGTGCATTTTTCGATTCTAAAAATAACAGGTTTATATTACAAATTTACGATTATTTCCTCCTTTTTCGCGATTTTTATATCTTGTTATGCTCCTAAATGAAAACCGGAGGGCGGCCGAACCTTTGTTCCGGCGGTTCAACCCCTTCCATAACGAACGCATGATATGGAAAAGATAAAACTGGGCTGCCTGGGTGTTTCCGGACACCTGATCAAACGCATAGTGGTTCCTTTAAAGCATCTGGAACAGGTGTCATTTATGGCAATAGCTTCCCGTTCACGGAAAAAGGCCGCAGCTTTTGCCGCCGGGTGGGGTATCCCCCGGGCATACGGCTCCTATGAGGACCTGCTGAACGACCGGGAGATCGATGCCGTATACATTTCCCTGCCCAACCACCTGCATGCCGAATGGATACGGAAAGCGGCCGATGCAGGGAAACATATCCTTTGCGAAAAACCCCTGGCCATGCATGCTGCTGAAGCGGAAGAGGCAGCCGCTTATGCCGAAAAGAAAGGGGTAAAACTTATGGAAGGCTTTATGTACCGCTTCCAACCCATGTGGCTGCGGGCCCGGGAACTGGTGAATATCCGTGAGATTGGCAACGTGCGGGCTGTCCATACTCATTTCAGTTACCACAATCCCGACCCGGGAAACATCCGGAACAAACCGGAATACGGAGGCGGCGCCCTGATGGATATCGGCTGCTATGCCATATCGGTTCCCCGTTTTATTCTGGGAAAAGAACCCGTAAGGCTGGTGGCTCATGTGGAAAGACACCCTGAATTCGGAACCGATATGCATACTTCAGCCATTATGGATTTTGGGGATTCCCGCGCCACGTTTACCGTTTCGACCCTGATGCAGCCCCGGCAGGAAGTTCAAATCATCGGAGAATCGGGAGAAATCACCGTACACCAGCCTTTCAATACCTGGACCGACGTGCCGGCCCGGCTTACGGTGAAAAACAGCCTGGGGATCCGTGAACTGACTTTCGGACCTTATGATCAGTACGGATTGATGTTCGAAGCGTTTGCCGAAGCCGTGCTCAACGATTTACCCGTTCCCACCCCCGTAAGCGACGCCATTAATAACATGAAGGTGATCGATGCGGTACGGGCTTCGGAAGAAAGCGGGGGATGGGTTAGAAGGGAAGGATAGATGAACGGGGAACTATGAAGGATGAAAGAGGTTAAAAGATTTTTTTGAGATTTTCTTTTACCGTTTGGAAAATGTCATATATCTTTGTTCGGTATTTAACGAACAAGAATGACTGAAACGGAAGTTATTACTGAAAAGCAAAGGAAAATAGCCCGGTACGCCAAAGCCATGGCGCATCCCATCCGGGTGTATGTGCTGGAACTGCTTGCCAGCCAGAGTTGCTGTTACAGCGGCGACCTGTCGGAACACCTGCCGGTGGCGAAATCGACCCTCTCGCAGCATTTGAAGGAACTGAAAGATGCCGGCCTGATCCAGGGAGAGATCGAGGCACCGCGGATCAGGTATTGCCTGAACCGGAAAAACTGGAACGAAGCCCGGAAGCTTCTGAAAATATTTTTGGACGAGTAAAAATTTTTCGTCCCGATGTTCGATATTTTACGAAATACGAAATATGAAAACATACCATAATGAATTATACCCCTTTGATTTATGGAAGAATTAGTGAGTAACTTATTGGCCGATAATTCATTGCCTTTCCTGACGGCATTCCTGCTCGGGCTGATGACCGCCGTCAGTCCCTGCCCGCTTGCCACGAACATTACGGCCATCGGTTTTATCAGCCGGGATGTGGAAGATCAGAAAAAGGTATTCCGTAACGGGCTCGTATATACCCTGGGCAGGGCCCTGTCATATACCCTGCTGGCGGTGATTATTTTTATCGGTGCAGATCAGTTCAGGATATCGGGCTGGTTTCAGCAACACGGAGAAAAGATTATCGGCCCGCTGTTGATCCTGATCGGGCTGCTTATGCTCGATGTGCTGAAGATCAAACTGCCTGGTAGCGGGTCTGTTACCAGCCGTTTTCAGAAGAACTGGGCCGGCGGTTTCTGGGAAGTTCTGCTGCTGGGGATGGTGTTTGCCCTGGCATTCTGTCCGTACAGCGGAGTGCTGTATTTCGGGATGCTGATTCCCATGACCATCAGCAGTGCATCAGGGTTGTATCTTCCCGTGGTTTTTGCCCTGGCTACAGGCATACCGGTTATTGTTTTTGCCTGGCTGCTGGCCTATACCGTATCGGGTGTGGGCAAACTGTACCACCGCCTGAAGACCTTTGAGGTATGGTTCCGCAGGGTGGTTTCATTGATTTTTGTCGGGGTGGGTATTTATTATGTGGTGATTATTTATTTCTGATCAGAAATAAAGTAAAATGCAGTTAATTAAAGAAATAAGGAGTTAAACTGGCTTAAAATAATTTACAGATATGGAATGGAGAAAAGAAATTAAGATACTGATGTGGATCATCGTGGTATTTGTATTCGCCTTTTTCATGCCGCTGGAAAGCAACCGCTTCAAGGAGGCCATCATGGCCATGTTCGACCTGACGAAATGGTATGCGAGGGAGCACGTGATCCTGTGTTTGTTGCCTGCCTTCTTCATTGCCGGGGTTATTTCGGTGTTTGTCAGCCAGGGGGCGGTTATGAAATATTTCGGAGCAAAAGCAAAAAAATGGGTGGCCTATACGGTGGCCTCTGTATCGGGGACCATTCTTGCCGTGTGCAGTTGCACCATTCTGCCCCTGTTTTCAAGCATACACAAACGGGGCGCCGGACTGGGTCCGGCCATTGCCTTTCTGTATTCCGGCCCGGCCATCAATATCCTGGCTATTATTCTTACGGCCCGTATTCTGGGCTTTGAAATGGGGGTGGCCCGTATTATCGGGGCGGTGGTTTTTGCCATTGTGATCGGATCGGCCATGTCGCTCATTTACCGGAAAGAAGAAAAAGCCAAAAGGGAAGAGCAGATGAATTTCCCCGATATGCCCGAAAAAAGGCCCGTATGGCATACGGCCCTGCACTTCTTCACCCTGGTGTTGATCCTGGTGTTTGCCAACTGGGGCAGGCCCGGTAACGATGTGACAGGCGGTACATGGTACTGGCTGTGGGCCAATAAATGGTATATCACCTCCGCTTTTGCCCTGGTTCTGGTTTTTTCATTGATCTTCATCCTGAAGCTGAAATGGCAGCATGTGGTCCTGGCCGGCCTGGTGACCGCAGCATCGGCTTTATTGAGTACATCCCCACTGATCCCGATGGTGGTAGGCATTGCCGGCCTCAGCATCATTACCCTGCTCGATAAACGGGAGCCTGAGAACAGGGAATGGACCCTTTCGTCATGGGATTTCGCCAAACAGATCATGCCCCTGTTGGCTGCCGGGGTACTGGTCGCCGGATTTCTTCTCGGGTCGACGCACGACAATACCGCCATGGCAGGAATCATCCCGAACAAATGGGTGGCCGGCCTGGTGGGAGGCAATTCGGTTCTTGCCAATTTTTTTGCTTCCGTTGTTGGGGCATTCATGTATTTCGCCACCCTTACCGAAGTGCCCATCCTGCAGGGACTTATCTCTGCCGGTATGGGCAAGGGCCCGGCCCTGGCCTTGCTACTGGCCGGTCCCTCTCTGTCACTTCCCAATATGCTGGTGATCCGCGGGGTGATGGGGACCCGGAAAACCCTGGTGTATGTAACCCTGGTCGTGTTGATGGCTACCGTGTCGGGGTTGATTTACGGAAGATTGTTCTAATTGGCAGTTATCATCAAACAAAACATGCATATGTCTTTCATAATATGTTCAATTAAAATTTTCGGATCATGATTGATGTGAAAATCCTTGGGTCTGGCTGCCCGAACTGCATCAGGCTCGAAAATCTCTGCAAAGAAGTGGTGGCAGAAAAAAAACTGGAAGCCACCATTGAAAAAGTGACTGATTTGAATGAAATCGGCCAATATGGTGTCATGATCACCCCGGGACTGGTGATCAATGGTAAAGTGGTATCGCAGGGGAAAATCCCTGTAAAACATACCCTGGAACACTGGCTCGAGAATGCCATGAACCAGTCAACAGGGTAATGGGAAACATAGTATCAGTAACCTGTGCAAACGTCTGAAATGGAACCAGATGTGGTTGTTCTGGAAGCCGAAGGGAAACATCCCCGCATTTTGACTTTGCATACCTTCCGGCAGTTTCAGAAAAAATAATAGCAGGAGATAGAAAGTGTAAATTTTAAAAGATATAATATTTATGGCATGGTTGGTTGAATATCCGAGAGAAAAAGTCAACTGGTATCCGGCTGTTGATCTGAGCAAATGTGTACAATGCGGAATGTGTATGAACTGCGGAAAGCAGGTTTACTCATGGACCACAAAAGGCCCTGAGGTTTCGAACCCTTTTTCCTGCGTTGTGGGTTGCACTACCTGTGCAAATTTGTGCAAAGGCGAAGCTATTACATTCCCCGGTAAAAATGAATTGAGGGAATTGTACAGAAGGGAAAACCTGTGGGCCAGAGTGACCCGTCAACTTAAAAAAGAAGGGAGGCTTACACCGGTTGATGGATAAATGTTTATCGTGTTTTGAAAGTTAAATAAATGTTACTAAAGAAATGAAAACCACAAACAGTCCGATATTCCAGGAATTTCATATTGAGGGGGTAAAACATATTGCTCCGGAAGAAGCGCTGAAGGTCCTTTCCACCCGTGAGGCCGTGCTGATAGATGTCAGAGAAGAGTACGAAGCAGAACTGGAAAGTATTCCGCTTGATAATGTAGTGAACCATCCCATGTCGGTTATCCTTGACAGATTGTCCTGTATCTCAAAAGACCAGCATATTATTCTGGGCTGCCCCGGAGGTGTGCGCAGTACAAAAGTTGCCAATTTGATGAACCGGCAGGGATATCCTCATGTGGCCAACCTCGATGGAGGGTTCACTACCTGGAAAGCAAAAGGATTCCCCTGTCAGTCCCGCCTGGATGAAAACCTGGCCGGTGGATGCGGGTGTAACTGCAAACACAGTGTTCCTTCCAATGGCCGGCATGGCCGAGGTTGTTGCTGAAAATCAAAAATAGAAAGCATCTGAAGGAAATTTCCTTAATAATAGTAATGGAACAATTTGCAAGCGGCTGAAAAACAGAGATCCAAACAATAAAAAAATATATGTGATGAAAACAAACAGAAATTTTCTGCTTTCTGTTCTCATGTTCTTGCACGGAATCTTATCGCTTCATGGCCAGGATACGATCAATGTATATGGGTTCGATCATTCAAAATGGAAACCCATTGTACAGGTCTTTGCATCTGCTTCGTATCGGGTGGAAAAGAATCATTATGAACTTGGTATCGGTCGTGCCCACCTCGGGTTTCAGTACCGTTTCAACGAAAAATGGAGTTCAAAAATCATCATCGACCGTGGCCGGCCGACTACCGTGGGTGAAATTACGGTGACAAACCCTCTGGGGCAGACCCTGAACGTGCAGAATACTTCGAAAGAGGGTGCCTATTACACCATGTTCCTGAAATTTGCCAGCCTGGAATGGAAAGTAACCGACAGGCTGGTGCTGGAAGGCGGTGCCATTTTGCAAAACCATTACATTACCCAGGAACGTTTCTGGGGATTCCGTTATCTGGCACAGACCTTTCAGGACCTGTACTGGAAAATACCCAGCAGCGACCTGGGTTTTATAGCCTGTTACAGAATGAATGACAAACTATCATTCGATGTGGCTGTTACTAATGGCGAAGGGCCGCGGGTAAAACAGGATGCCTTCGGAAAAGTGAAATTCGCAGCCGGAGTTGACATCCTCCCGTTGGAAAATATACAGCTGCGTATGTATTATCATAACAGGCAGACTGGAACCGATAGTCTGAAAACGGAACAAATGTTTTCTTTTCATGCCGGTTTCCGCCCGGCAGATCATTTCCGGATAGGAGGGGAGTTCAATTACATGGATAACCTGAATTATGCAGAGAACAGGGAAAGTTACGGATTTTCACTGTATTCGGCCTTCCGCATGGCAGATTTTACCGAATTGTTCATCAGGTACGACCGGTTGTATGATAACGGGTCGGTATCCTTCAATGAATCCGGCTTTGCAGGAAACGGGAATGCCCTGATGGGGGGGATATCCTATTCCCCGTTTAACAATGTATCCCTTTCCCTGAACTACCAGGGCTGGGTCCCCGGTCACAACAGCAGCTATTCTTCCGGCAACCTGTTATTCAGTATGGAATATAAATTCTGAACCTTGTTAAACGAGATAAAAATAAGAGGTAACCGGTCTGATCCCGGTAAAACCCATTGGGGAGCACGAAACCGGGATCAGAAACATTTTGCATGGCTCTTTTGTTTGACATTAACGAGTCTTTGCTTTATGATTCCGGTTCACCGGAAGGGTTATAAAGAAAGAAAAGAATAAGCAGAATGGTTTATGCAAAAACAGAATTATTCGACGAACAGCTTCGGGAAACAGCCGGACTGTTCAAAGCCTGGCTCCATCCTGCCAGGCGGCGGATC